>JABAOF010009110.1_pt4 | contig 10850 bp, 9 predicted proteins | sample 7062171 | NCBI WGS metagenome assembly JABAOF01 (sample SAMN14538628, study PRJNA623070) | marine sediment metagenome | biome: marine biome [ENVO:00000428]; feature: marine pelagic biome [ENVO:01000023]; material: deep marine sediment [ENVO:00002113] | place: India: Gulf of Khambhat ... | reverse complement strand
CCGTTTACGTAGTCTTTTTGCAGGCAAGGGCTGGGCGGCATAGGTTACAGCCAAACCACCGGGAGGGAGAAGGGAGAATGAATGCACGCAGAGACGGGAACGGCAGCGGACGGATGCAATTCAGCGAGGAGGAGGCCCGTGTGGCCCGCATCAAGGTGATCGGCGTCGGGGGCGGCGGCGGCAACGCCGTCAACCGCATGATCGAGGAACACCTCACGGGTGTGGAGTTCATCTCGGTCAACACCGACGCGCAGGCGCTGCTGCACAACAGGGCCGACGTGAAGGTGCAGATCGGCAAGAAGCTCACACGGGGGCTCGGGGCGGGGGCGCGTCCGGAGATCGGCCGCCAGGCCATCGAGGAGAACAAGGACGACGTGCTCCACGTGCTCGAGGGCGCGGACCTCGTGTTCGTGACCTGCGGCATGGGCGGCGGCACCGGCACGGGAGCGGCACCGATCATCTCCCAACTCTCCCGGGACGTCGGAGCCCTCACCGTCGGGATCGTGACGAAGCCCTTCCTCTTCGAGGGGCGTAAGCGGATGCGGCAGGCCGAGATCGGCATCGCCGAGATGCGCAAGCACGTGGATACGATGATCGTCGTGCCCAACGAGCGACTGCTCGCCGTGGTCGGCAAGAACGTGCCGTTCCAGGAGGCGCTGAAGAAGGCCGACGAGGTGCTGCTGCACGCGACGCAGGGCATCTCGACGCTGATCAGCATCACCGGACTGGTGAACGTGGACTTCGCCGACGTGCGCACCGTGATGCAGAACGGCGGGTCCGCCCTCATGGGCATGGGGACCGGCCGCGGTGACGATCGCGCCGTGGAGGCGGCGCAACAGGCGATCACCAGCCCCCTGCTGGACAATGTCTCCATCGCGGGCTCGACCGGCGTCCTGGTGAACATCACCGGTGGCGAGGACATGACCCTCGGCGAGGTGAACCAGATCAGCGAGGTGATCCACGACGCGGCGGGCGATCAGGCCGAGATCATCTTCGGCGCGGTGAACGAATCGGCGATGGAAGGTGAGATCCGGGTGACCGTCATAGCCACCGGGTTCGACAAGCCTGCGACCCAGCAGGAAAGCCCGTTCGGACGGGGCGGCACGGCAGGCGTGCTTCCCTTCCCGCAGCAGCGCGGTGGGCGCGGGCCCAAGCCCTTCTCCAAGGAGAGCTCGGCGCCGAGGGCAGAGCCCATCACCCCAGACGTGGACGTCTCTGAGATGGAGATTCCCACGTTCATTCGGCGTCAGATGGACTGACATGCGCCACAGGGCGCTCCCCGTAGTGATCGCGGCGCTCGCCTTCGTCGTAGCGCTGCTGTGGACGGCTGGCGAGGCGTGGTCGGCGCGCCGCCTGCCGGTCGCTGCGCCGATAGTGGTTACCACGGCCTACGTCGAGCGGGCCGACACGCTGCGACGCAACGAGACCCTCTCCCACCTCTTCGCACGGCACGACATCACGGGACCGGAGTTGGTGTCGCTGCTCGAGGCGGCCGACGGCGTCAATCCTCGGCGTGTGCGCGCCGGCCAAGTGTTCGCGTTCCGCTACGCCGTGAACCAGACGCACCCCGACCGCGTAACGATCCGGCTGGGTGACGAGCGCGTCCTCTCGCTGCGTCGTGACACGGGGCGTACGTGGCGTGGCGAGTCGGAAGCGATCATGTGGACCGTGGAGATGCGACGCGTCGAGGGCGTGATCCGCTTGTCCCTCTACGAGGCGCTGGACGAGTACATCCCCGACTCGGTGCTCCCGCCGAGCCAGCGGCCGCTCTTGCTGTGGGACCTGGCCGACGGCGTTTTCGGATGGGTGATCGACTTCACTCGCGACAACTACAAGGGCGACCACTTCGTGGTGCTCTACGAGCGGCTCACGTCCGGGCTGGACGACGTGCGGTATGGCCGGGTCCTGGCGGCGCGACTCGAGTCGCGCGGTGTGGCGCATGCGGCCTACGTGATGACGGACGGGGAGGGGCGCAACGAGTACTATGACGCGGGGGGACGCTCCCTCAAGCGCGCGTTCAAGCTGTATCCGGTGCCGTCGTTCAAGTACATCTCGTCGGGCTTCTCCTGGCGACGGTTCCACCCGGTGCTCAAGACCCACCGGGCCCACCTCGGCGTGGACTACGCCGCGGCCCCCGGGACGCCGATCGTGGCGACGGGTGACGGCACGGTGACCCGGGCCGGTCGCTGGGGCGGTTACGGCCTCATGGTGGCGATTCGGCATCCCAAAGACATCGAGACCCGTTACGCGCACATGAGCCGGATCCGCGGAGGCATTCGCGCGGGCGCAGCGGTCGTGCAGGGGCAGATCATCGGCTACGTGGGGATGACCGGACTGGCCAATGCGCCGCACGTCCACTACGAGTTCCTCAAGAACGGCGCGCACCGCGATCCCCGCTCTGCGAGTCGCTTCGGGGAAGGGGAGCCGGTGCCCGCGGCACGTCGCGCTGAGTTCGAGTCGCTGCGGTCCTACTACGATCTGCTCCTCGCCCCCCGACCCGCTGAGGGCGTCGCCGCCGGCATCGACTGACGCATACGCGGGTACCAGCACCCGTGGACATCTATCCGGCCATCGACATCCAGGGTGGAAGCGTTGCGCGTCTTCCGGGCGTCGCCGCTCTCTCCGACAGCCGTCCCGAGGATCCTGTAGCTCGCGCACTGGCGTACGCCTCCGAGGGAGCGCGCTGGGTGCACCTGGTCGACATTGACCGGGCGCTCGGCACAGGAGGGGAGAACCGTGCGGTGGTGCGGCGCGTGTGCGAGCTGTCCGCCGTCGCCGTGCAGGTGGGCGGGAACATCACCGCGCTCGATTGGGCCGGCGAGATGGCCGATGCCGGAGCCGCCCGCGTCGTACTCGGAGCGGCGGCGGCGCTCGAGCCCGGCCGGCTCGAGTCCCTCGTGCAGCGCGTGAGTGCGGACCGCGCGGCGGTCGCAGTCGACGTGCGCGACGGCGCCCTCGCCACCCGGGAGCGCGAGGCGCCGCTGCCGCTGGCCGTGGAGGATCTCACCGCTCGGCTGCTGCGCATGGGCGTGCGCACTGTGCTGCACCGGGACCTGGCGCGCGACGGTACGCTGCGCGGAGCCGATCTGGAGGGAGCCGCGGCGCTGGTGGAGCAGGGCTTCGACGTGATCGCCGCTGGCGGCGTGGCCACACTCGAGGAGCTGGAGCGGGCCGCGCGCCTCGGGCTCGCCGGAGTCATCGTGGGGCGCGCCCTGCTGGAGGGGCGCTTCACGCTGCGCGAGGCCATCGCGTGCTCGGCGTGATCGTCGCGTTCGGCGCGGCAGCGCTCATCGCCGGTTTCACCTATCTGCGGCGGGAGCGGTTGGGTACCGAGGGAGTGGGGCTCGCGGCACTGCGCACCGTGGGGCTGGGCGCACTGCTCGTGCTGCTGCTGAATCCGGCCCGCACCGTGCGGGTGGCGGGCGGTGCGCCGACGGTGTTGCTGGATGCGTCCCTCAGCATGGGCGCCGCCGGCGGCCACTGGTCCGCAGCCCGCGATACGGCGCGCAGTCTGGCTGGTGCCTCGGGGACCCTGCTACGGTTCGGGGCGGCCGTGGCCGGATTCGATACGCTTCCCCCCGGCGCGGGGCGCTCACGGCTCGCTCCGGCGCTTGCTGCGGCACAGGGGCGGGGGCGGCCCATCGTGATCGTCACCGACGGTGAGATCGACGACGCGGCCGCCATCCCACCCGCGCTGCTCACCGGCGCCACGGTGGTGTTGATCCCGCGCGACACGGCACGGGGCGCGGCGCTGCTAGAAGCCCGCCTGCCAGACGTGGTGCAGCGGGACGATTCCCTCCCCGTAATGCTCACCATCGGCACGTGGGGCGGCGACACCGAGCAGACCGCGCGGCTCGAGATCTTCGCGGGAGAGCGACGCCTCGTGGTGCGGGAGCTGCAGCTCCCCGCGGGGGTGGCCACCGCCCGCCGCCGAGTGACGCTCTCCCCCGGGGTGCTCGGTGTGGGGGAGCACGCCCTGCGGCTGCGCATCGCCGTGGCCCAGGACGCGGAGCCGCGCGACGATGAGCGGCTGCGCGTGGTGCGCGTGACCGACCAGCCTGCCGTGGTCGTGATCGTGGACCCGGCGGATTGGGAGGGGAGGTTCCTGGTGCGCACCCTCGCGGCGGTGGCGGGAACGGCGGTGCGGGGTTACGCCCGCACTGCGGATACTAGTTGGCTCGACATGCGCACGCTCGAACGGGTGCCGCGTCAGGCGGTGCGCGCCGCCGCTCGCAGCGCCGGCCTGCTGGTGCTGCGTGGCGGCAGCGGCGTGGCACTGGCACCGCGGCGGCGCGGGCCGGTGTGGCGCTGGCTCGGCGGCAGCGACTCCCGCGCCGAGTTGTTCGCCGGAGACTGGTACGTCACCCACGAAGTCCCGGCCTCGGCGCTAGCGGGCCGCCTCGCAGGGGTGGGGTGGGATTCGCTGCCGCCACTCGCGGGCGTGGTTCCCCTCGCTCCCAGCCGGGGGGAATGGGTGGCGTTGTCTGCGCGCCGCGGGCGCCGCGGGGCGGAGCGGGCGGTGCTGGTGGGGACCGACACCGCAGGGGCGCGTGAGCTGACGACTGCCGGGGCCGGTCTGTGGCGCTGGGCGTTTCGCGGTGGCGCGGCGGCCGAGGCGTACCGCGCGCTCGTCGCGGCCGGGGTGGACTGGCTGCTCGCCTCCGACGCCGTACCCTCGCAGGGCTCCCTCAGCGCCGCGCAAGCGACACCGAGAGGCACGCCTGTCGCGTTTCGCTGGCGCGGCGGCTCGATTCCCGACTCGCTAATGGTCACATTGCGGGGTGGAGATACTACGCAAACTGTGATGCTGCGATTCGATCCCGGCGGGATGGCCCGCGTGTGGCTCGAGCCAGGTGTGTACCGTTGGTCGGCACCCGCCGCCGCGGGGGCGCGTGGGACGGCGGTCGTGGAGCCGTACTCCGACGAGTTCCCGCCCCGCCCGGTGGCGAGCCTCGCCACCGGTACCGCTGCCGGCTTCGCGTGGCTGCAGAGCTACGCGCGTCAGTGGTGGTGGCTCTTCGTCCTAGCGGTGGCGGCGTTCGCGGCGGAGTGGACGTGGCGGCAACGGAGAGGACTGTCGTGAAGCGCGGGCTCTGGCGGCGCATCAAGGAAGTCGCGCTCACCGACGTCGCCGTGTTGGTGAAGGGGCTCGATCACGACGCGCTGGAGGCGGTCGAGCGCGTCCTGGTCGAGGCCGACTTCGGCACGGCGGCGTTCGAGGTCACCGAGGAGTTCGAGGACCAGTTGCGCCGCGGCAGCCTCAAGTCACCAGAAGCCGCGCGTGCGTGGCTCAAGCAGCGCATCGCCGCCTACCTGCCGGGGAGTGGGGAGCAGCGCGAGCTCAACCTGGGAGACGGCACCGGGCCGGCGGTGATCCTCGTGCTCGGGGTGAACGGAGTGGGGAAGACCACGTTCATCGCCAAGCTGGCCCACCGACTCATGCAGCAGGGAAACAGCGTGATGCTGGCCGCGGCCGACACGTTCCGGGCGGGCGCCAGCGAGCAGATCAACGAGTGGGCCTCCCGCCTGGAGGTTCCTTGCGTGACCGGGACGAAAGGCGGCGATCCGGCGGCGGTGGCATTCGATGCCGTGGAAGCGGCGAAGGCCCGCCACATCGACGTGGTCCTGGTGGACACGGCCGGACGGCTCCACACGCACGGCGATCTCATGGAGGAGCTCAAGAAGGTCGCGCGGGTGGTGGGTCGACGGCGCGAGAGCGCCCCGCACGAGAGCCTGCTCGTGCTCGACGGAACGGTGGGACAGAACGCCCTGCAGCAGGGCCACGCGTTCGCCGATGCGGTGCCGGTGAGCGGGCTGGTGATCACCAAGCTGGACGGCACCGCCAAGGGCGGCGCGGTGATCCGGGTCCGCCGTGAGCTGGGGATTCCCATCGCGTTCATCGGGGTGGGTGAGGACCTGGACGACCTCGAGGTGTTCGACCCGGAGCGCTTCACGGAGCGGTTGCTCGCAGACTGATGCCGGTCACCATCGATCAGCCGGTACAGTTCCTGAAGGGCGTGGGCCCGCGGCGGGCCGAGGCGTTTGCCCGCCTCGGCGTGCGCACCGTCGAGGATCTGCTGTATCACGTGCCGCACCGCTACCTCGACGCCACCACCGTCACGCCCATCGCCAAGGCCGACGTCGGGCAGGATGTGGCGATCGTGGGGTACGTCGTCTCCAAGGCGGTGGTGCCGACGCGGCGCCGGCTCAGGATCTTCCGCGCCGTCCTGAAGGACGCCTCGGGCGTGATCGAGTGCGCCTGGNNGGTGATCAAGCAGGGGCAGCTCCTCCTCGTCACCGGCCCGGTGAAATACTACCACGGCCGACAGATCGTGCCGCGCGAGCAGATCGTGCTCGCCGAAGAGGGTGAGGCTGCCGCTGCGGAGGAGCTCGGTCGCGGGCTCGTGCTGCCGGTCTACCCCGCCACGGAGGGGCTCACCCACCGCCAGATCAGGCGCGTGGTTGCCGACCACCTCGACGAGATGGTCGCCGTGGTGGAGGATGTCACCCCGCCTCAGTTGTGTCGGGAGACGGCAGTGCCCGCGCTGCGGGACGCGCTCAGCTCGATCCACCGGCCAGGCGCGCCCGGCGAATGGGAAAGCGGGCGGCGGCGTCTCGCGCTCGATGAGCTGCTCGATCTGCAGCTCGTGGTGGCCCGCGCGCGGCACCTGGCCAAGGGCGCGCAGAAGGGTCCCAGCTTCGAGGTGAAGAAGGAGCTCACCACCAAGCTCAAGCATTCGGTTCCCTTCGAGCTCACGGCCGGCCAGAAGCGGGCGGTGCGAGAGATCACCGCCGACATGGTGAGCGAGGAGCGCATGCACCGTCTCCTGATGGGCGAGGTGGGCACCGGTAAGACGGTGGTGGCGTTGTTCGCCATGCTGCTGGCTGTGGAGAACGGCTACCAGGCCGTGTTCATGGCGCCCACGGAGCTGCTCACCGAGCAGCACGGGCGCACCATCAAGGAGCTGCTGGGGCCGCTCGACATCCAGCCGGAGATCCTGCTCGGTCGGCTCTCCGCGGCGGAGAAGGCGGCTATCCGTGAGCGCATAGCCAGTGGAGGCGCCCGCGTGATCGTGGGCACCCACGCCCTGATCCAGGAGGCCACCGATTTCCGCCGTCTGGGGCTCGTGGTGATCGACGAGCAGCATCGCTTCGGCGTAGAGCAGCGCGCCGCCCTGATCGAGAAGGGGGAGGCGCCCGACGTGGTGCTGCTCTCGGCGACGCCTATTCCTCGCACGCTCGCGCTCACCCTGTACGGCGATCTGGACATCTCCGTGTTGAAGGAGAAGCCAAAGGGGCGCGCCGCCGTGAAGACAGGCGTCCGCTCCTCCAAGGACCGGGCGAAGATCTATGCCTTCCTACAGGAGCGGTGCGCCGCGGGCGCCCAGGTCTATGTCGTCTATCCGGTGATCGAGGAATCGGAGCGCGTGGACCTCAAGGCCGCCACGACCATGGCCGAGGAGCTGGAGCGACAGCTCGCGCCGCGGCGCGTGGGCCTGGTGCACGGCCGCATGAAGCCCGACGAGCGCGACGCCGTCATGCGGCGGTTCCGCGACGGGGAGCTAGACGTGCTGGTGGCGACCACGGTGATCGAGGTGGGGATCGACGTGCCCAACGCGACGGTGATGGTCGTCGAGCATCCCGAGCGCTTCGGGCTGGCACAGCTGCACCAGCTGCGCGGCCGGGTGGGGCGCGGCACCGAGGAGAGTCACTGCATCCTGATCTGCGACCAGCCGATTGCCCTGCCGCGCCTCAGGCGGTTTGCCCGGACCAGCGACGGGTTCAAGATCGCCGAGCTCGACCTCAAGGAGCGCGGCATGGGCGAGCTGGCCGGCACGCGCCAGGCCGGTGGCTTCAACCTGCGGTTCGCCGATCTGGAGCGGGACGGTGATCTGGTGCTCGCCGCCCGCCGCGCGGCGCTGACGCTCGTCGAACACGACCCGAACCTCTCCCAGCCAGCGCAGGCCCCGCTGCGCAGCCGCGTGGAGCGTCGCTACGAGCGGGGGATGGAGTTGTTCAGGGTGGGTTAGGGGACAAGGAGGGCCTCCCCGAGCGCCGCTGACGCTCGGGCATCGTGTCCCCCGCAAGTCGCACGCCTAGCCCTGTCGAAACAGCGATACGAGTATCGCGACGCCGGCCAGGACCAGCAGGATGGGTAGCAGCGGCAAGTCCGTGCCGAGCAGGCCCCACACTCCGGCTGCCAAGAAGAGCAACCCCACGAAGACCCAGAAGCCCTCCAGCTTCAGACCGAATGACTTCCGTGCTAGCTGGACGCCCAGGGTGATGACGCCGATGGCCAGAAGCGTCACCGTGGCACTGATGTTTGTGAGAAAGGCGATACCGATCCAGATGAACACCAGCGCCCAGCCGACCATGCCGAGCTTGCGGGCCAACTCACCCTGTGCCGCCGTCACGTCCTGCCCGAGACCAGCATCCGGCTCCGTCACGAACCACCCCCTTGTATGAGGGAATGAGCAGTCTGCTACTCCTCGTAGTCTGCTGCTCACCCGCCAAGATGCGGCGCACGGGACCGCTCGCAACCCCACTGTTGACAGGCGCTGTCAGCCATGGGGCGTCCCGTGTCTCGGCAGTGGTTGGTCCGAGTCCGCCGCCCGATCGGGGCGCGGCAGCGGGAACGCGTGAGACGACCGGCTACCGCAACCCGACGGTTCCGGTCACCGACGCGAACAGCTTGGCCGAGTCGTAGCCGATACCGTCTTTGAACACCAGTTCGACGTTGCGGATGTCGCTGACGTTGGTCGACGGGTCCCCGCGCACGACGATGAGATCCGCCCACTTGCCGGCGGCCACCGTGCCCGTCTGACCGTCCAGCTCCAGGTACTTCGCCCCGTTCAGCGTGGCGATGCTGATGGCCTCCACCGGGCTGAAACCCGCTTCGACCAGCAGCTCGACCGCGCGCCAGTTCGAATAACCCGCCACGATGCCCCCGTACCCAGTGGGGTCGGTGCCCACCACGAGCAGGCCCCCGGCTGCGGCGAAGGCGCGCTCCATGGCCATTTCCTTCTCGAACGCGGCGGAGAACTGGTTCGTCGCTTGGCTTGCGATGCTCAGGCGGCGGCGCAGGTACTGCTCCCGCGCGGTCGGTGTCATGGCGTCGAGCGTGGCCCTGGGGGCGGGAGGCCGCCCCGGCGCGTAGGTCTCGAACACGGGGAGGGTGGAGGTGATCGCCACGCCGTGCGCGACGAGGTGCTGCACCAGGCCCTGGAACTCGGGTCCCTCGATGTCCACCTCCAGCAGTGAGGCACTGCGGGCGTTGCCGGGGGGGCACGTGTCGGGCTGCTTGTTGGCGACGAAGTCGGTGCTGGCCAGGAAGCCGTGCTCGAGGTCGTCGAGGCCGAGTTCCGCCGCCTCGCGGAAGGTGACGGAGCAGAGGTGCCCCGTGACCTTCTTCCCCCGGGAGTGCGCCTCGTCGAGCACGGCCTGGAGCTCGGCGCGGGAGATGTGCATGTACACCTTGAACGACGTCGCACCCTCGTCGGCCCAGTACGAGACCATCCGGCGCGCGTCCTCCGGCCCGGAGAGGGCCTTGATGGAGCGAATGCCGAGCCCCGGGCCATTCAGATAGGGGCCGGTAACGTCCATTCTGGGACCGGGGATCTCTCCCGCGTCTATTGCCTTCCTGAGGTTTAGGTCGGTGTACGGCTCCACGCTTCCCGCCGTGCGGAGCGTGGTGACCCCGCCGGCGAGGTAGAGGCGCGGGAAGCTGAATGGCTGCGCGTTGTAGTGGCTTCCCCCCGCCGGGTAGAACATGTGCTCGTGCAGCATGACGAAGCCCGGCAGCACGGTGCGGCCCGTGAGGTCGAGGACCTCGGCATCGGCTGGGACGACGGTGGTGGAGGCGTCGCCCACGGCGAGGATCACGCCGTCGCGGATCACGACGGTTTGGTCTCCTACGGCGGGTTCTGCGGTGCCGTCGATGACCCGAACATTGGTGAGCGCCACGACGGGCGCGCTGACGCTGACGAACTGGCGCGTCTGGGTGGAGAGCGAAGGCGCCTGTGCCAGGACGACGCTTGGAGCGATGGCGAGTGAGAGAAGGCTCGTAGCCAGCCGGCGACCCATGTCCCACCTCCGTGCACGGTCCGGTCAACACTACTCGCGGGACCCGGGGACCACCACCCACGGCAGGCGGCTACGCGGCGGTGGCGGAGGTCGCTCGCCCGTGCCAGGCCCGGGGTTGACATATTAATGATGGTTTATTAAACATTCGCTTATGAAACGACCGCGACCGAAGGATCTGGCCAGGGCGGTGGCCCGCTATCGGGCCCTGGGAGACGAGACCCGCCTACGTATTCTCCACCTCCTCGTAGGCTCCGAGGTGTGCGTGTGTGATCTGGCCGCGCAGCTCGATGTGACCCAGCCGCTGTTGTCGCACCACTTGAAGACGCTGCGGGAGGTGGGGCTGGTTCGTGCGCGGCGTGACGGACGGTGGACGCACTACTCGCTCGATCCAGCGGCGCTCGAGGAGCTGGGGGCCGCGCTCGCCGGTCTGGGCGAGGAACACCGCGAGCGGGGCAGGCTGGCCGTGAAGTGTTGCTGAAGTCTAGGAACAGGAGAGGGAAGGGATCATGACGAAGGATATCAAGAACGCGGTGCGCGACCGCTATGCTGAGGCGGCTCGCAAGGCGGCCCAGGGTGAGGCGGCGTGCTGCTCAGAGGAGTGTGGGCCGGAGCCGATCTCGCTGAACCTGTACCACGCTGACGAGGTGGCCGACCTGCCCGACGAGGCCAAGCTCGCCTCTCTCGGCTGTGGCAACCCCACGGCGCTGGCCGAACTGAGAAAGGGGGAGGTCGTGCTGGACCTCGGCTCGGGCGGCGGCATCGACGTG
>JABAOF010000449.1_pt2 | contig 10852 bp, 8 predicted proteins | sample 7062171 | NCBI WGS metagenome assembly JABAOF01 (sample SAMN14538628, study PRJNA623070) | marine sediment metagenome | biome: marine biome [ENVO:00000428]; feature: marine pelagic biome [ENVO:01000023]; material: deep marine sediment [ENVO:00002113] | place: India: Gulf of Khambhat ... | reverse complement strand
CTCTTTTTCAGCAGGTATACGAGGAAGTCTACCATCGAAGTTATACCATTCGATGCAAAGACAGGGAAGATTCAGGAGGCATCAAAAAAGCCACTCTTGGGTTCTAACTACTCGCCCGAGTGGTCGCCGGATGGTAAATCCTTGGTCTATGTCACAGAGAAAGAAGAGACAAGGCTCCATGTTCGAAACCTCAAAACTGACGAAGAGCGAATCCTTGCAAGCGACTTTGCGGTCAGAGCCCCTCGCTGGTCTCCTGATGGACGCACCATTCTGGTTACAGGCAAGGACAGAAGAAAGCACGATCAGTTGGACTACAATGGCGGGATTTATAAGATTGACCTTCAGGACGGCCACGTGACGGAACTGGTACAGTTCCCACCTGTCGAAGTTTGGTCAAGGGATATTTGGACAAGATCGATATCCGAGTGGGCCCGTGATGGGAGAGCAATATTCTACACAAGCCGAGGTGGAATTATAAGGCGGGAACTCGAATCGGGTCCAGCGGAACAACTCTATCAGGGCAGCGTTTTGGCGAGGGCTCTGGATTTGTCTCCCGACNNAAGGGACGCGGGATGAAGGAACAGTATGTATCATGATAATACCTGTTTCCGGCGGACAGCCCACGGAATTGTGCAGGTTTCAAGAATCGAAAGGCGGCATCCGCGTCCACGATACTATTACGTGGACACCTGACGGCAACTACGTGCTATTTACAAAGAATGAGGAAAAGGGTTCCACGGTTTGTCGCGTTCCCTCCAAGGGCGGAGATCCCGAGATGATTTGGAGGTCCAAAGTTCGCATGACTGGTCTAAGCGTACACCCCAATGGGAAGGAAATAGCTGTTTCCACCTACTTACAAGAACATACTATCTGGGTGATGGAGAACTTCTTGGCGGCAGACGTTGCATCTGCGGCAGGCAAGTAGGAAAGAAAACCCGGCAATAAAATGCCGGGCTAAACATCTAATTGTGGATTCCTGCCTGCTCAGGAATGACCGCGATTTTTGTTACATGCGTTTATAGCGTGGTCCGCCGCCGCCTTCCGGGACTGTCCAGCGGATATTGTCGAACGGGCACTTCCTCTGGCAGGTCTTGCAGTGCAGGCAGTTGGATGGATTGGCCGGCTTTACTTCATCGCCGATAGTCTCATATACCCCCGCCGGACAGAACGTAATGCAGGGACTGTTGAATACCGGTGTGCATTTGGTCCTGCAAATATCACCGTCCAGAATCGTCAGGTGTGACGGCTCCTCTTCGCGGTGCTCGGTCGCCGCCACTGCGGTGAACGTGTCTTTGTCGAAATTCTGATTGGGCTTTAAGCGGTATGAGGCGACTGTCATCGCCTCATAGTCGTTTTCACTCCTAAACTCTGGCAGCAGTCCTCCAAATACCGACAGCGGCATCCCCTGCAAAGGCCCGAACTTGGCAACGGTCTGGCGGAAGTTCTTTGCGGACTTCATCTCTTCAGCGACATTCGACCGGTCAATTAACTCGGTATATCTTGATGCTGCCTGTTGGCCATTATTGAAAGTCTCGACAATGGCCTTTGCCGCCTGCATACCGGAGTCGATAGCGTTGTGCAGGCCCTTGATTTTGAGCATATTCACGAAGCCGGCGCTGTCGCCAAGAATCATTACATTGCCTTTGCCTATGCTGCCGGTTTCCGGGTCTCTGGGGATGGCGTAGTATCCGCCTTCGGGAATCATTTTTGCGCCGGCCTCGACGACCTCGCCGCCATCAATAAACTGCTTCACAAAGCGGTGGTTTTTGAAGTTCGTCAGGGCATCCTGGACGTTGAAGTCGCAGTATTTCCAGTCGGCACCGACAATCATACCGACAGAAAGATGCTCCTGGACACCGGCGTATACAATGCCGCCTCCGAACATTCCCGGCCCGATGACCGGCCTCCAAATAGGATAGCCCATAGCGTGAACGACACGGCCCGAGGTGAACTTTTTGTATTGCTCAGGACTTACCTTTATAAGCTCCTTTACGCCTACCGAATAGAGCTGAGGACTTTGTCTTTGCAGGTTCGCCTTTTCTATGAATTTTTCCGTCAAAAGCCCGTCGCATCCTTCGGCAAGTACCACGAAATCGGCGTTTATGATTTCACCTTCGACATAGTTGGGCTGCTTGTTGCCTTCTTTATCGAGACCCTGGTCGACGAGCTTGACACCCGTTGCCTTATTAGACGATTCGTCGAGAATAATATCTTCAGCCGCAAAGCCGCACAAAACCTCGGCGCCGAGGTCTTTAGCAATCCGGCCCATCCATTTGGTGAGCCTGCTTATCGATACGGAATAGTCACCCTTGTGTATCATTTGGCCGAAGCCGAGGCGAAAAATTTTGGCAAGTTTGATTGCAAAGAAGATGTTAAACGCCAGCTTTTTGCCGAGTAAGAACATAATATCGTCTTTGTCAATCTTGCTTGCGAGCACCTCCTTGGCGGCATCGGTATCCTGCCATCCCGGGGAGGCTGAATCCAGTAGCATATGCAGGGGCTCGGCCTCTAAAACCGCACCGGAGAGGTTGTGATTGCCCAAATCGGCTGACTTTTCAACGACGCAAACGTCAATTTCCGGCTTCATCGCCTTGAGTTGTATAGCAGTTGCCAGGCCGGCTGGCCCCGCACCAACTACTAAAACCGATACTTTATGATAGTCTTTGTTGTTTGGCACCTTATTGCACCTCTAAAAGATACAGATTCAAATATCCATACGTTAAAAAGTGCCCAAAGTGAGCTAAAGTGAGCTAAAGTTAAAACTCTATAACTTTAGGCACTTTACACTTTAGGCACTCTCTAACGCTTTCACCAGTTGAGGTATTGTCTCTTCCACTGTTCCTACGATATAGTAATCGCACTGCTTAAATATCGGTGCGTTTGGGTCGCTGTTGATGGCGACAATAGTCTCAGTGTTGGCAACTCCTATCATGTGTTGAATGGCGCCGGATATCCCTAAAGCAACGTAAAGCTTCGGCGCAATAGAAGTGCCGGTTTGACCGACCTGATGCACCCGTTCAGTAAAGCCCTGCTCGACCGCTGCGCGCGAAGCGCCCCTTTCGATCTGCATGTCTAATTTTTTGCTCAGGCCCTCACACAGTGTGCCTACGAGCCGTTCATAGTTGTCCCTGCTTTGCATACCCTTGCCGCCGCTGACAATTACCTCGGCGCCAAAGTTCACATCGCCCGTGCCTAATTCGGTCTTTATAATTTCCAGACTGACATCGTTCTCAGAAAGCTGGACTTTGTGCTTGATGACTTTGCCTTTTCTCGACTCATCGGGTGGTATTCTTTTCATAACGCCCGGCCTTGCGGTGGCCATCTGTGACTTTGAATTTTTCGTTCGGATGGTAGCCATAACGTTGCCACCGAGGGCCGGGCGGGTCTGTAAGAGCAGAGCTATATCTCCTTTTCGTGAACTATCTCTGATATCCAGTCCGGTGCAGTCGGCGGTCAGTCCGCAGCCGACCCTGTATGAAACCATCGGCGCAAGCATTCGGCCTTGTGGGGTTGCGGCATAAAGTACGATTTGCGGCCAGTATGTGCTTATCGCATCGGCAACAGATTTGCGGTAGGCGGTGGGGTCGAATACGTCCAGCAGCTTGTCCTCGATTACATAGACGTTGTCGGCACCGGCGGCGATTAATTCTTTTGCCATTGGCTCGACCTTGTAGCCGGCTAAACATACACCTACGTTGGTTTCGAGGGAATCCGCAAGGTCGCGAGCTTTGCCGGTTAGCTCAAACGTCGCCGGATGTACAACGCCGTCGCTGTGTTCGGCTACGACCCAGACCTCACCCTTAAAAGTCGGTTCGGTCAATTTGAAGCCGTTTATCATGTCCTCCAACGCCTTGGTATGGAAACGCTCACCTGCAACAGCAAGAATCTTTTTCTTGCTGGTATTATCAATCTGGCTGGTCTCTGTGATGCCGAGTTCGCTGAGCGTGTCTGTTAAGATTTCGTAGTCATCCTGCTCCTTTTTTGTCCCCTCGAAGCTTCTGTCGAGCAGACTTACTCGTTTATTCGGCAGGACATAGCGAGGTCTTTGGGCGTCAGCGCCCTGGGCAGATTCGCCATTGCCGCCCTCGAAGCTGTCAACGAGTGCTTTGGCTAATGATTTTACGTCGCTGAGCTGCCGGCATTTTCTTGTGCTCTTGCCCGGCGGAAAAACCCGTATTACACTGGTCTTTGAACCGGTAACACCAATGTGAGTGGCTTTGATGTCGGCGCTGGCCCAGCGAATAACTTCTGTTTTGTTTGCCCATCGGGCTTTCGCAAATGTCGCAAACACAGGATACTCATACTTGGCAACTGTTATCACGGCCGGTAGTTTCTTGGCGGCAACTACCTGGCTGCCTCCGCTGATAATGCGTGTAAATTCAAAACGATTGTCTTTGTATTCGGCGTCGGTGACATAAGCTATACAGGGTAGGCCCAACTCCTCGGCCATTTGCGGAGGCACCTGGGCGGTGTCACCGTCCACCGATTGCATTCCGGAGACGACGTAGTAATCATTGTTGTTTTTCAGGATTTCTTTGACTATTTTTCTGACACTAAATGCCAGGGGGTTTGCCGTTGCCACGGTGTCCGCTCCACCCAGGGCCCTGTCGGTCAGCAGCACCACTTTGTCGGCACATCTGCTCAGGCTGTATCGCAGGACCTCTTCGGCCATCGGTGGTCCCATGGTCAAGGCGATGATTTTGCCGTCCTGGTCGGCGCTGATTTTTTTCATATAGTTTGCAAAAGCCAATGCCTGTGCGTCCAGCTCGTTGATTACGCTGGCCAGCCGAGTTCGGATGAGTGTGCCGGTCTCGGGGTCGAACGCATTGTCGGTGATTTGCGATACGTCGGGAACCTGTTTTACCAAAACTATGTAGTTACTCATGTTTCGTATCTCATATAGTGTATTTAGGTTTAACTTGATTCAGAACTCAACACTGAAAACTTAAAACCACGGCCATCCTGCTGTCAAGGCTGCTTATGCAGAGTAAACAATCATAGGATAACAAAGATCAGCATTATATCATTATCTGAGATTTTCTCAAATAAGAGAAATCTGTTTTTTTGTGTTTTGAGCTGTTATCTGCACGGGAAAAAACAGCATTCGCAGTCAAAAAGTTTGATTTAGCGCTTGTTTTGAGCTGGGAAATAATGTCTAATTGCGGCTTTGGTTGTTAGAGAAGTGAAATGTGAGTAAGGATAGTTTGTTTTTATTGAGGTGAGCTGGGATGGCAGATTTGAAAGCGTTGGCGGATGCAGTTATAAGAGGCGACCAAAGCGCTGCGGTAGAAATTACGAAGGCGGCTCTTGAAGAGGGCACAGCGGCCAAAAGTGTTCTCGATGACGGATTGATTGCAGGTATGGACGTTGTTGGCGCTCGTTTCAAGAAGAATGAGGTTTACATACCTGAGGTGCTTATTGCTGCACGGGCAATGAAAATGGCGATGGAAGTTCTTGAGCCGGAACTTGTTAAGGCCGGCGTAGAGCCGGTCGGCAAGTTCTTAATAGGGACCGTGCAGGGTGATTTACACGATATCGGCAAAAATTTAGTGGCAATGATGCTAAAAGGAGCGGGCTTTGAGGTTATTGACCTCGGCGTAGATGTCAGGCCTGAGAAGTTTGTTGAACGAGCAAAGTCCACGGGCGTGCAGCTGGTTGGCATGAGCGCACTGTTGACTACAACAATGCCCGGTATGGAAAAAGCTATAAAGGCCCTGAAGGATGCCGGCGTTTCAGCTAAAATCATGATAGGTGGCGCACCGGTAACCCAGGGTTATGCCGACAAGATTGGTGCTCACGGCTATGCGGCGGATGCTGCCTCGGCTGTTGATATAGCCAAAAGCCTCGTTGCCTAATACAAAATTGAATTTAGTGGCCTGCACGAACTCGTGACGAGGGAAAGGTAGACGCAATACCGAGATGGAACCTGAAATAGTATCGAAAAATTGGTGTTTTTTGGGGACTAAAAAAGGCTTGTAAGTTTCGTAAGACTTTGAGGGAGAAGCGTCAATCTACACAAAACGCCATTTTCAGGCGAAATACCTCCATCAGTAGGCATGATCTGTATGGAGGTGGGTCCTCACAAAAAATGTCCGGAAACAAGGCCAAAGAATAAAAAAAGACACATATTTTAGTGGGAATTTTGGCATCTTAGTCTTGACATTCAACAAGAAACTTGGTATAAGATATGCGGTGTATGCCAAGCGACCTTACTGATGGGCGAGGATTCATTTCATTTGGCGGGAGCAACGTGGATGTGGTGTGGGAATCCTTCGAGGGCGGGGCAGTAGCGAGTAAAAGGATTTCGTGATGAGAGGTGGAGAGATAGTTCCAGCAGTTGTCTCAGTATCCGTGTTTGGGATGCAGGTCTGCCAGCACGGTGGTAGGTTTGCCCCAATACACGGCTTTGTGTAAGCCCGCGCAAAGAATTTCTCTATCCAGATTGAGATAAGTAACCAAAAAACACTATCGAGCTAACCGTCAGCAAGGAGAGGATACCTATGGAAAAATATTGCAGGTGATTAAACGGACATAATTCGCGCCAAGGAATTGTTAAAAATAAGTATTGTTAGTTGCGAGCTGTCCACAGCAAAGAAAAAATTGTTAGGGAATGTTTTTGGGAGGAGAAGCAAAAATGAAACGTTTATTGACAATTTGTGCAACAGCAATTCTTGTGCTTACCGTGAGCGACATAACATGGGCCGACACGCATTATGTGGATCCTGCGGGCAGTAACACTTCTCCGTACAACACGCTTGGAACGGCTGCATACAGCATCCAGGATGCTATAGACGCGGCAACCGACGGTGATGACGTCAGCGTAGCGATGGGGACATACCTTGGAGACATTCAAATTGACAAGGCTTTGACTGTTAAATCGACTGATGGAGCTGAGGAAACCATCGTTGAAGGTGTTGGTAGTAACGACTACTACCTGGTTCGTGTATACCACTGTGATGTCACGTTTGACGGCTTCACCGTTCAGCATCCGACCTTCGAGGGTTCTAGCGATATATCTGGAATTTTAGTCGGGGCCTACTTAGGGGAATCGGTGAGCAACGTGCACATCCTTAATAACATCGTGAAAGAGATAAGAAGCGAGAGTGGAACCCCAAGTACGTATGGGGCGACCGGTATAAACATTGGGCGCGGGCCGTTAAGTAATGTGGTCATTTCGGGCAATACCATCGAGAACATAAAGAACCCGGAAGGTGGTGCATCTGACCACACGTGCGGCATCAACATATGGGATGGTGCTGATGATATCGTGATATCGAACAATACGATATCGGACATAAAGTACAATGGCGTCCTGCTAGAATGCGCCAGTAACGTTCGGATAGAAAATAACGCCATTACGGAGTGCGAGGTCGGAGTAAGAGCTGATCCATTTGAGGGGGTCACTGTATCCGATGTGACAGTCAAATACAACAGCATAAGCGGTAATTCTACCTATGGTGTGTATAATGGTGCAGGGACTCTTGACGCCACTAAGAACTGGTGGGGCTCACCAACAGGGCCATGCCGGCAGTTACCAAATGGTAAGTGGGTTGGCAAAGGTGATAAGGTAAGCAGTAACGTGGACTATATACCCTGGTTGCCATGGATGCCATAGCCCATAGAGTTTCCTGGCGGGTTGGGGCGTGGAGGTGCGAGGAAAAGGTAAGCCCGGAAAAGGGATGCCTATGGAAAAATATTGCAGGTGACTAAACGGACATAATTCGCGCCAAGGAATTGTCAAAAATAAGTATTGTTAGCTTCGGGCGGTCCGCAGCAGAAATGAAGGGTAATAAGAAACATTTAATCAGTTGTCAGGAGAAACAAGAATGAAAAAGTTACTAACAATTTGTGCACTGATAGCAATAATTTTAATGATCAGTGGTGTGCCCCTTGCCGCTTCCAAAGGCCCTCAAAAGACAGTCTGGCATGTGCCGGGTGACTTTGACACCATTCAAGATGCAATTAGCTCGCTCGATGTTTTAGACGGCCACACGATTCTCGTCGGCCCAGGTAGTCACGCTGGAACATTAGTTACGAAAGCCGTCGAGATCAAGGGTGAAGGTGGCGCCGTCATTAACGATGGGCCAGTTCACAAAAGTGGCTTAATCCAAGGGTTCCGAATCCTGGGAGGCGGTAGTGGCGCTACGATCAGCCACCTCAATTTTGAAGTTGATTTCCCGGTCATGAATGGTGAGGGTGCCGACGCGGTTACTGTTGAACATTGCACCATGACAAGTCCCATTCAAGGGGTATCCAACTGGGAAGGTAGCGGCTGGACGATCAGCCATAATGTCATCGATGGATTGAGAACAAGCAGCGGCGGCGGGATAGGCATATTTATCGGCTGCTACAGTGGTGCAAGTGCCAGTGACAATCTGGTGTCTCACAACAGGATAACAGGTGATGTTGTCGTGCCGGAGAACGACTGTGGTGGCTACAGCACCCCAGGCATCTGCCTGATGTCTGACCGACGCGGGGGAAGTGCTGGTGGAGCACTCTCTGGGAACCGCATCATCCACAACGACGTGAGCCTCTCCATCACCGTCCCCGAGGGCCCCGACCCAATGGAGTGTGTCGGTATCGAGCTTACCGACCAAGGCCTTGAACAAGCTGAACCTGTTGTGGATTTAGAGGGTAACAAGGTTGGATTCAACGACGTGCGCGATGTGGCTGACGTACCAATCGCCTTGAACCCGGAGCAAGTGGAGGAAAATAACGCGATTTCTCGAAATCTGGGTGACGATACTAATAATCGCGGCCACGGGCTCCACCCCAAAGCGCTGCTGAAATGATCTTAACCGCAGGGAAAACTTTAACTTGAAGTGACTTAGTAAGGTGTGTTTGAAACGGCGGGACCGTACAAGTCCTGCCGTTTTCTTTACCCGGCTATTCACAAGGAGCACTCATGCGAGCGAACGCCCATTCGGAGTCTATTGGATTAGACCACTGCTAAGTAGCGTCGGAAGCGACCAAGAGCTTAAATTAAGGTACTTGCTGCACATCTTGCTCCTAGCGCAAAATCCCAAAACAGTCCCGATGTTGTCAATCGGGATTGTTTTTTTGCGCGATATTTGGTAGAATGGACACTTGGTGATATGCGACAACACTACATTGTAAATAGTGGATATTCGGATTGGTTTGCTATTTAAACTATGCGACGGATAAAGAGCCAAAATTTGGCGCAACTGTTACTGCAGCTTCGATTTACGCCCGTAAAGAAGCGTCGAAAGCAGCTTGATGCCGCCGAAAAACTCTTTGCGATTATCGATAAGGACAAGGAATATCCTTTCGAATTTGTTTGCTTTCGTATCACGGGTTTTCACCTTAAGAGCGCGGCTGAAGCCGAGCTTATAAAAGGCGATGAGCTGTTAGAGGACCTGCGTATCTTCATCTCCAAGCTAAGCGGCCAACTCGCTCGTCCCGTTGCCGAGCAGAGCCAAAAAGTTTACACCATCGAAGAACTCGCAGAAATGTTCGACGTTACAACAAAAACGATTTATCGCTGGCGAAAACGGGGCTTGATTGCACGCAAATTTATTTGTGATGACGGTATAAAGCGTTTCGGTTTTTTTCAGTCAACGGTTGACAAATTCCTCAAGGCAAATCCAAGCCTTATCGCTAAAGCCAAAAGCTTTGTCCGGCTGACAGACAAGCAAAAACAACAGATTATAAGGCAGGCTACTAAGCTTGCCGCCGGCACAAAGATCTCTCGCTACCAGATTATAGACCGAATAGCAGTCAAGATTGGCAAGTGTCACGAAACCGTTAGATACACGCTGCAAGATTACGAAAAGGCAAATCCCGACAAGCCTATTTTTAGCAAGCCCGCTGGCGTAGTTGACCCGGCGAAGGCGGCTGAAATCTATAATCTGTTCAAACAAGGCTGTGATGTCAAAGATTTGATGAAGCAATTCAATCGCAGTAAGAGTTCGATATATCGAATTATAAATAGACGAAGAGCAAAGGCGCTTCTGGCCCCAAAAATTGAATTCATCGCCAGCGACGAATTTCTTGAAAAGAACGCCGGAGAGAAGATTTTAGGAAAGCCGGTCAGCGGTCTCGAGCCGACTGCTCGTAAGAGCGTTGAACCATTCGAATTAGCCATTGGTTCTCTGCCGGAGTATTTGCAGACATTGAATGATGTCCCTGTGTTCAATAGAGAACGTGAAGTCGAGTTGTTCCGCAGATATAATTACTTGAAATATGCGGCTTGCCAAACCCGTGCCGGCATGAGACCAACTCTTGTCTCGAGCGTAAGACTAAACCAGATAGAAGACTATTTGGCCGAAGCAGAGGAGGTAAAAAGAAAGATAATTGAAGCGAACTTGCGACTTGTGGTCAGCGTTGCACGCAAACATACCACCAGCGGAGCGAATTTGCTCGATTTGGTCAGTGAGGGTAACATCTCACTGATGCGGGCGGTTGAGAAATTTGATTATACCAGGGGCTTTCGATTTGCCACCTATGCCTCGTGGGCCATAGCCAAAGACTATGCCCGCAAAATACCCGCCCAGACTACCCGGCTGGACAGGGCAACAGCTGCTTCTCTGGCAGAAATACATCGCGATTTGCGAAGCAAAGATACAGTGGATTTCGCAGCCATTGAACGAGCACACAAAAATCTGACACAGGTTATCAAAGATAATCTAACCGAACGCGAGCAGTATATAATCTTAAATCGTTTCGGGCTCGTCGGCCCACCAATAAAAAAAGAAACAAAGACCTTAAAGCAAATCGGCGAAGAACTCGGCTTGAGTAAGGAAAGAGTCCGCCAGCTCGAGCTGATTGCCCTGCAAAAATTAAGGCAATCTCTCAGCGTGGAAGAGTTTGAGCTTCTAACCGGCTAATTTTC
>JABAOF010031076.1_pt3 | contig 10853 bp, 7 predicted proteins | sample 7062171 | NCBI WGS metagenome assembly JABAOF01 (sample SAMN14538628, study PRJNA623070) | marine sediment metagenome | biome: marine biome [ENVO:00000428]; feature: marine pelagic biome [ENVO:01000023]; material: deep marine sediment [ENVO:00002113] | place: India: Gulf of Khambhat ... | reverse complement strand
AAAGCTCTCAGCAAGCGGTGCAGAGCCTTCCTTGCCAGGGACAAAATGCCCCGACAATCAAACCCATTTACCGCTCAACCCGATCGCTCGCCGATCCATGCGCAGCTATATCATTCTAAAAACTAAAGCGCCAAAAGATGCCACTTTTGCAAAAACCAAATTGCCAAAGAACGCCTTGCCGGCAACGAACGTCTTCGCGCCAGCCCTGCCCGTTGGACAGAAAGTGCAACCGTCCAGCCGGCGGAAAGAAAGCTCGCTTCCTCCCGCCCCCAACGATAGCACTGCCTGGCCAGCGTGCCCGCTAACAGTCCCTAGCGGCGGCCGCCAGCAGCCAGTCCCGAAATATACCGGTTCCCAAAAATCTTGTCAAACCGTTCACCCCCCTCGCAAAACAGGCTCCGCAAGATTACCGACCCCCCCAGCCACTCCTTTTCCCCCAGACCAGCTGCCGGCGGAGCCCCTGCCCAGAGACACTTTCCGATCCGACGCCAAGGGGACACTTGCCCGGCCAGACAGCCGGGGGGAGGGGGAGGCGAAGAATCGCCCGGTGGAAACTCTGGCTGTCCCCTGAGCCACCAGGCCAAACCGCTCGAGAATGGAGACGAGCGGGCTCGAACCGCCAACCTCCGGCTTGCAAAGCCGGCGCTCTCCCAGTTGAGCTACGTCCCCGCAGGGTCGGTGATCCGGGATCGGCGGGTACCGATTCGACCCATCACCGACAATGGGCGTACCTAGACTCGAACTAGGGACCTCATCCTTATCAGGGATGCGCTCTAACCAACTGAGCTATACGCCCGCAACTGGCCTGTGGTTCGCAAGTCGAGCAGATCGCTCATTTTAGGGAGGCTTGCGGGAGTGTCAAACCGATATGTACCTGGACCACGGAAAAATTGTACAAAGGGCCGCTGCCGGGGACCGTCCCCGCGGGGACCCGCCCGGTCCCATTCTCGCGGCGGCGCAAGTCAGCCGCCCGTCGGCTTCACTCGCAAGGAAGAGAGCAGATCGATGACAAGGATGTCAAATTTTCCCGGCCTTTGTCGCTTGTCCCTCGTCTCCCTGCCGGCCTGCTGGGCCGCGCTGGTCACAGCCGTGCTGGCCGGGGGGCCCATGGTGAACCGATCCGCCGCCGCGCCCACGCCCGCCGCCGCCCTGCAGCTGGTGCCCACCCAGCGCGACGTCCCTTACGATCGACCCGGTGCGGCCGAGGTCGAAAAGTGCACGGTGAAGACGATCAAAAACCAGCAAGGGGCCGGCTGGGCCGTCTACGGCCCTGAAGGCCAGATCTTGCGACGTTTTCTCGACAGCAACCAGGACAAGATCGTCGACCAATGGTGCTATTTTCAAGACGGAATTGAAATCTATCGGGATATCGACGGGGACTTTGATCGCAAGGCGGACCAGTACCGTTGGCTGAACACCGGGGGCAGCCGGTGGGGTGTTGATGAGAACGAGGACGGCGTCATCGACCAATGGAAGCGAATCTCGGCGCAAGAAGTCACCTTGGAAATCGTCGCCGCCCTGGCGAGCCGCGATACGTTCCGTTTCGAGCGGTTATTGCTGACCGAGGCGGAGCTGCGGTCGCTGCAGCTGGGTGAACAGAAAGCCAAACTGCTGGCGACCAGGCTGGCCGAGGCCAAGGCCGGGTTTCGCGGCCTGCTGGCCGACAGCTCGGAGGTCGCTGCCGAGACCCAATGGGTCCATTTTTCCGCTTCGCAACCGGGCATCGTGCCGGCAGGCACCGCCGGATCGGCCCGCGACCTGGTGGTCTACGAAAACGTGGTCGCCATGGTGGAAACCGAGGGTAAGTCCGGGCTGATCCAGGTGGGAACGCTGGTGCAGGTAGGGAACGTGTGGCGCGTCATTGAGGCGCCTGCGATTCCGGTCCGCGGGGCGGCCGCCAACGTGATGGGCTTCTTCTTCCAGCGGGAACCGGCCGAAGCTCCTCCGACGGCCGATACCCAGGATGTGGTCAGCGAAGAGATGCAGGCCTTGTTAAACCAGCTGGAAAAGTTCCAGCGGCAGGCCCCGCCCGCCGACGCCAAACAAAGCGCGGACTACTATGAACAGCAGTCCGATATCCTGGAGCGATTAGTGGTCCTTGCTGAGGATCGCGAGCAGCAGACGGCGTGGCTGAAGCAGCTGGCGGACAATATCGGCGCCGCGGTCCAAACGGGTGATTTTCCAGGAGGCGTCCAGCGGTTGGCGCGCCTTGAGCAAAAACTGGTGCAGGGCAAGACCAGCCAGAACCTGATCGCCTACGTGACCTATCGACGACTGCTGGCGGCCTACAGCCAGGACATGCAGGAGAAGAATGCGAATTTTTCCCAGATCCAGGCCCAATGGCTGAAGGATCTGGAGGGTTTTGTCCAGCAGTATCCACGGGCGGAAGATACGCCCGAAGCCCTGCTGCAACTGGCCATGGCCCAGGAATTTGCCGGTGAAGAGGAGCAGGCCAAGGGGTCGTACGGCAAGATTGCCGAAGAATTTCCCCAGTCGTCTCAGGCCCAAAAGGCGGCCGGTGCCCAGCGGCGGCTCGCCTCGGTGGGCCGCGAACTCAATCTCCGCGGCGCCGGGCTCGACGGCGGCACCGTCGACCTTGCCCGCCTGAAAGGCCGCATGGTCTTGATCCAGTACTGGGCGACCTGGTGCGAACCGTGCAAGCAGGATATGGAAACGCTGGTCGAGCTGGTTGCCAAGTACGGTCGCGGCTTTGCCGTGGTGGGAGTGAATGTCGACCAGCAACGCAGCACGGCACTCGAATTTGTCCAGCGGAACCAGCTGGCCTGGCCGAATATTCACGAACCGGGCGGCCTCGACAGCCGTCCCGCCCTGGAATTGGGCGTGTTGACCCTGCCGACCATGTTGTTGTTGGACGAGCAGGGTCGGCTGGTCAATCGTAACATCCACGTTTCGGAACTGGAGGCCGAATTGAAAGATCGGCTGAAGACGGCCGCCCCCCCATCGCGGTCGCGGTTTAAATAAAATCGTGCGGGATCCCGCACCCCGGCCGCCGCCACCTGGGCCGCCGGCCTGTAGTTCCTGCAAATCTTGTGTAGTTCGGAAAAAGTGGCCCCTTTTCCAACTCACCCCCACCCAGCTCAGCTGCTTGCCCTAACGCCAGTCGACACCATCGCTTACGAGGTTTCTCCTCGCCCGCCACCAAAAACAAGCTCGCCCTTGGCACGCAAATCGCACCCGGTGGCCGACCTGGCAAACAGATCCAAGGTACAGGAGGCTGGGACGCGATGGATGCAGGCTGTTGGTTGCTGGGGGCCGTGCAAATCCTGGGATTGGTGGGCGCCGTGATGGCACGCGCCACAGAAAATTCGTCCAACTACGCTCTCTGGCTCGGCTTCTTTATCAGCTGCCTGATCGCGGTAGCAGCGACCGCCATGATTTGCCTGTGGCTTCCCTGCGGATTGGGTACCCTCTCTGGCTTTACCTTGGGAGCCATGCTGATCGCTGCCACCGGTGATTTTGGGTCCCGCGAGGGCCTTGCTGCGCGTCAGGCCTCAAGACCTTTTTAAAACCGGCCAGGTTCCGTCCCACCGGATGCCCACCGCCGGCGGTGGACACGACGGACCTCTTGCTGGCAATGCCCGCGCCCCGCTCACGATCAGGAAGATCGTTAAAATTGAAAAAAGGTCCCCAGTTCTCCCAGGCCGCAACCGAAATCTATATTCAGGCACACGGTTCGCCAGAGCTTGAGTGCGCAAGGGGGGACAGGGCGGTTCGGGGAACTGCCCGCGGCACGTTTTCCTCTTCGCGGCTCGCTGCCGCCCCGTGTTGACTTCATGACGGCCGAGCGATCACTTGGGGTTTGCCTGAAAACCTGAAAAAGGGAGGCAAACAAACCGAGTGGAGCGGCTGGTAATCTGAATCAGTCAAGGAGGGAATCATGCGTCGACGCTTTGCTAGAGTGTTGCTGTCGGCGGGCTGCCTGGCAGCGGTTGCTGTGCCAGCACAGGCCGATGATCGCCAGATCGCTTCGCAAATTGCTGAGGTCATGCGTATTTCAGGGGCGATGTCGGATTACGATATGGCCGTCAAGTATTCGGAAGGGACCGCCTGGTTGCGTGGCCGCGTGGCGAGCTCCGAGCAGATGGCAACCGCCCTGGAGATCGCCAAGGCGTCGCCCCGAGTGGACAACGTGGTCAATCAGCTGACCGTGGCACGCTCGCGCTCCGAGGAGAACCCCGTATCGCAAGCAGCCATTCCCCCGCCGGATCCGCCAGCCCCACCGGTCACCGCCCCGCAACCGCTGCGGCGAGCGGGACCTGTGCCGTTTGGCAGCAGCTCGTTGCCGGGAGGTCCTCAACAGCTGATCCGCCCGGTCGCAGCGCTGGCCGCCGCGGGGGCACCCGGACAACCGCAGCCGGCGTTCGTGCCCGGAACGGGCGGTGGCGTGGCACCAGCCACCTTCGACCAGCCCTCCTTGCCAGGCTATGGCTGGCCCAGCTATGCGGCCTACCCCAACTACGCGGGGCTGACCTATCCCCGCCAGTACTCGCCAACCGCCTGGCCGTATATCGGTCCCTTCTACCCCTATCCCCAGGTTCCGCTGGGCTGGCGGAAGGTCACCCTCCAATGGGATGACGGCTGGTGGTTCCTCGATTTCAAGGACCATTAACGTACAAAAACCATCCGGCCTACGGGCAAGACCCCCCAACGGTATCGGGACCGTTTGGGGGTTTTTTTTCACCACGGCCTGCCGGATGCTGGCTTGCTGCCATGCTGTCCCGCCGCTGGCATCCCCCCACGGACAAACTGGGGCCCACAGTTCAGCACGCACAGCTCCAAATATCGGAAAAATCCGCAAGTCTCTCCCAGATTAACACGATAACTAGCTCTAGCGACTCGACGGATCGCTGGCTGTCAATCTATGGCTGCGGGTCACCGCTCTGGGGAGTTTGTGATGCCCAAATCAACTCGCTCGTTAAGTTTCTGTTTGCTCGCCGCTCTCCTACTGGCAACGGGCACAGGTTGTCCTCTGGTCACGCAGCAGGGCCCCTATCTGGGTTGGGCCAGTATTCCGATCCCGATCACGCCCTGGTTGCAGGACCACTATGAGGACAAGCAATGGGAGCATGAACGGTACGAGCGGTCCCCGATCCTTGGTCCGCTGACGGCAGACGGCCCCGACGTGGGGCTCGACCCGCCCAGCGACGACCAGGTGTTTCGCAAGCTGCTGGAGATCAAGAAAGTCGAGGGCAATTGGCCTATGCTTCACGAGATTCAGTTGAACGATGTGCGGATCGTCAAGCAGAAAATTGCCGATTACATCGATCCGCCCCGCGTTTACCCGCTGGTCGGGCCCGCGCAGCTGCACCATGTTCACTGGAAGTGCACGGTCTATTACAGCGAAAAGGTGCGTGTCGGCTGGCCGATCCCGCATACGTTGCAGGATGAAGAGGCGGCCGAGGTGATCTACATCGACAAGAACCACTTGCACATGGTCGGCAATGTCGACACGGGTGTGGGCGCGAACTTCTAAGGGGCGCTGGACGTAGAACACGTCCCGGGTCACCCGCGGGTGGTGTTGCGGCCAGTCGCAGGCGGTCGGAACGGACGCCGCGGTCTTCAGCCGCGACAGCGCCGAAGTCAGTGCTGCCAGGGATCTGGCCGGGCAACGAAACGGTGCGTCACCCGGCAACCGGTCACGTGGCCAGCGGAAATCAGGGATGAGACTCGCTAGCAGCTGGATAGGGATGGCGATGTGGTTGGCGACCGCCGCGTCCGCGGCAGGGGCGACGGGCGGCGACGACCAGTATGCGCTGGCTGCCAGCCACTACGGGGCCCAGCGCTGGTCGCTGGCCGAGCAGGAATTTGGGCGGTTCCTGGCGGAACATGCCGGGCACCCCCGGGCGGCCGAGGCGGCCTTTTTTCTGGGCGAGTCGCTGGCTCAGCAGGGCCGCTACGGCGAGGCCGAACCCTATCTGGCCCGGTTTCTGGCCTCAGATCGTCAGCATCCCCTGGCGGGGCAGGCCCTCTTCCGCTGGGGAGAAACGGCCTACTTCCGCGGCGACTTCGACCAGGCCCGCACGCAGCTGGAAAAATTCCGCGCTCGGTATCCAGAACACCCCTTGCAGGTTTATGCCCTCCCCTACCTGGCCGGCGCCCTGCTGGGCCTGGCCCAAGATGGCGGTGCCGACGCGGGACAGCATGCGGCCACCGCCGCCGCCCTGTACCGCCAGGCGTTGGCCCAGCATCGGCAAAGCCCGCTCAAAGACTCCTGCCGCTTCGGCCTGGCCCGCGCGGAACATCAGCAGGGAAATCTTCAGGAGGCGGCTGCCACCTACCAGTCCCTGCTGGACGTGTCCGACCCGTCGCTTGCCATCCAGGCCACCTACTACCTGGCCACCATCCTTTTTCAGCAAGACCAGCTCGACGCGGCCGCTCAGCACTTTGCCCACGTCATCACGCAGGGACCGGAAACGCGGTGGGCCGACGCCAGTCACGGTCCGCTGGCCGTTTGTCATGCCCGGGCCGGGCAGATGGATCAGGCCCGCACAGCCTTTGCCGCCTGGCAGAAGCAGGCCGCCGGGGCTGCGACTGCGGATGCGGCGGCGGATGCGGTCGTGTTCCACCTGGGCGAGGCCGCCTTGCGTCAGCAGGCGTGGGGGTGGGCCGCGGAACTGTTCCAGATGCTGGTCGATTCCCCCCAGTCCGCCTACCGCGCTCGCGGCTTGTCCGGAAAAGCCTGGGCTCAATATTACGCCCAACAGCCGGCCGCATCGCTGGAGTCCTTTCAGCAACTGCTCAGCGAATTTCCCCAAGACCGCCTGGCCGGCGAAGCGGCGTACATGCAGGCCCGCTTGCTGGAGCAGGCGCAGCGCCCCGACCAAGCCTTGGCGGCCTACCTGAAGTTGCTGGAAACGCATCCCCAGCACCCGCAGCGAGCCACCGTCATGTTGCAGGCCGCCGTGCTGTTGGAAAAGCAGAAAAAATTCGAAGAGGCGGCCCGCTGGTACGAACAGGTGATCGGCACCGATCCGATCGAGGGTTCGCCGGTCGACACCGCCATCTATCGACTGGCCTGGCTGCGGCACGACACGGGGCGTCCCGCAGAAGCGCTGCAGCAGTTTCGCACGCTGTACCAGCAGCATCGCCACAGTTCCCACTGGCCCGACGCAGTATTTCGCCTGGCCCAGGGGGCTTTCCAACGCGGCGACTTGTCCCGGGCCGGGGAGTTGGCCCGGCAACTGGTAGCTGCCGACCCGCCCCACGAAATCCTGGCTCACGCCATCTACCTCCAGGCGCGGATCGCCCGGGCCAACAACGACTGGGCGGCCGTGCAAAAACGGCTGAACGAACTGCTGGCCGAGGTGCCGGAGAGCCCGCTGCGGAAGACGGCCGAATTCTGGTTGGCGGAAAGCGCTTTTCAACAAGACGAATTCCAGCAGGCCCAGCGGCGTTTTCAGCAGCTCAGCGGCCAGCTCCCGCAACTCGCTGCCCCCCTGCAGCCGGTGGTCCTCTTGCGCCAGGCGCAGTTGTTGGCTGAACAAAAAAAGTGGCCCGAGAGCCTCCAGGTCGCTCAGCAAGCCAAAGCCCAATTCCCTGAATTTCCGCAGCGGGCCGAACTGGATTACGTGATGGGGCGGGGGCTGGTGGCCGAGGCCCGCTTCCGCGACGCCCGCCACGCCTTCCTGCAAGCGGCACCGCGCGACGGCAGCGACAAGAGCGAAACGGCCGCCATGGCCCAGTGGATGATCGGCGAAACGTACCTGCACCAGGAAAACTATGACCAGGCCCTCCGCGAATACCTGCGGGTGGAAGCTTTGTACGCCTACCCCCAGTGGCAGGCGACTGCCCTGCTGCAAGCAGCCAAATGCTATGAAAAGCTCAATCAGCCACCAGAGGCCAGGGCACTTTACCAGCAAATTGTAGACAAGTATCCCAACCAGCCGGTTGCCCAGCAGGCGGCGCAAAGGTTGCGGTCATCCTTGCCAAACAACACGACACCCGCGGGGTCCTCTTTATGAAAACCACAATCTCCACGCCAAACATTCTTACCGTTGCGCTCACGATCGGTTTGCTGGGCCTGACCCTGGCCAACCCCCATGCCGGGAGGGGGGACCAGCCGGCCGGGGGCGGGGCCTCCGGCGATTCTGTGCCCGCTACAGCCCGTTCGGCAGCGTTCCAAGTCAGCAGTCAAGCGGCATCGATTGCGGAACGAAATCTGATCCACATTATTCATCAGGGCGGACCGCTGATGGTGCCTATCCTGATCTGTTCGTTCATTCTGCTGATCTTCACCTTCGAACGGCTGTTCAGTCTCCGTCGCCGCCGCGTGATCCCCAAACCGTTCGTGCGGCGGTTTTTGCACCAGCTGAGCGAACGAAGTATCCGTCGCGAGGAGGCCTTGGAACTNNTGGAACTGTGCCACGATAACGGTAGCCCGGTGGCCAGGGTCTTTGCCGGGGCCGTGCAGAAGTGGGGACGACCGGCGGTCGAGGTCGAACAGGGAATCATCGATGCGGGCGAACGGGTTTCCAACGGCCTGCGACGCTACCTGCGGCTGCTCAACGGCGTGGCCACCGTCTCGCCCCTCCTGGGACTGCTGGGCACCGTGCTGGGCATGATCCAGGCCTTCAACGACATCGCCACGGCCGATGCGATGGGGAAACCCGAATTGCTGGCCGCGGGAATCGGTCAGGCACTGATCACGACCGCGAGCGGCCTGACCGTCGCCATACCCGCCTTGATCTTCTACATGTTCTTTCTCAGCCGCGTCGACCGGCTGGTGATGGACATCGATGCCCTGGCTCAAAAAGTCGTCGCTGAAATTTCCGCCGAATCAAGGGAGTCGCGTGCCAAAAAGAAACAAGCCGCTTAGACAGCAGCGATCCCGGCCCACGGACCGGCCATGCGTTTTTCCCAGCGGCTGTGGCTGGACCCCCCGGAAACGTAGCTCGGCTCACGCCCCCCCAACTCGACTCCTTGCTCACCCCACATTTCCAAATCATGCCTATCAAGACGCACATTGACGAACAGCCGTCGCTGAACCTGACACCGATGATCGACATCGTTTTTTTGTTGATCATCTTCTTTATGGTCGGGACGAAGTTCTCCGAGATCGAACGCAAGATCGGCTTGGAGCTCCCCTCGGTCCGCGATCCCGGTACGCTGTCGGCGGCGCCGGAAAAGAAGCGGGTGAATGTCTACCGCGACGGCCGCATTGAACTGGACCGGGCGGCCGTCAGCCTGCAGCAACTCACCCAACAACTGGCAGACGCGCGGCGCGAGTATCCCCGGCTGGGGGTGCTGGTGCGCGGGGATGCGGAAAGCAAATACCAACACGTGGCCAGCGTGTTGAACGCCTGCCGCCAGGCCGGCATCTCTAAAATGGCCGTATCGGTAAAGCTGGAACACACGGCCAGAAGACAATGACCCGTCGCGGCCAGCCGCGACCAGCCATTTTGTTGAGGGGTGGGGTAATTTCTTGAGCAACCTTTTCCACTCGCTGTGGCCGACCGTTCCCGACACGATCCATCTCTTTTGGGTGGTCCTGTGGCTGGTCCTGGTCAGCCTGCTGTTCGTCAGCGCCCTGGTCCTGACCATCTCGCGATGGGGCAGGTCGCAACCGCTGCGAATATGCGTGGTGCTTTCGCTGCTGGCCCATGTCCTGCTGGCCGGTTATGCCGCCACGGTCCGCATCGCGGCGGCGACCGGGGGCGAGCCGACGGCGGACATTGAAATCGCCTTCGGTGACCAGACCGCGGCCGAACGATCCCCGCAACGCTCCACACCGGCTCCGCCCTGGGACCGCCTGCCCAGCCAGCCGCCGCCGGACGAAGGGTCGACGGCCCAGCCGCAGGCGACCTTCCCGCCGGTGGCCCCGGTCGCGGACCGCGATCCCCAGCTGGCCGCGGGGGCCGACCCGCCACTGCGGTTGGACATGGCAGCCGAACTGCCGGCTGCCAGGGCCACCGACGCCGCGCAAATCGAGACCCCGCAGCCGACGGCTCAGCAAAAGGCCACCCAACCGGTGATGGCCGATGCGGGTGTCGATCGGCGGGCGCAGCCGCCGTCGGCGGCTGGTCCCCACAGCGACTCGGACCGCTTGACGCCGCTGCTGGCCCGGACCGATTTGCCGCCCTTGGATCCCCTCTTGCCGGATGCTTCTCCGGTCGAGCTGGCGGGAAAGGGGCGGTCGGTCGCCGCGCCACCCGCGGCTCCGCCCACGGAGGCCACCGCCCCCGGCCGACAGCCGGCCCCAGCGGCGGCTTCCCCGCCGCCTGAGGTGGCCGGTCCACCCACAAACGCGGACCCAGAAGATCGAGCGCGACCCAACGCGGTCCCGCAGCGGGAAGTTCCAAAAGTCTATCGCCAGCGGTTTGGTAAACAGCGATCCCAACACGCGCGACGTACCGGAGGCACGCGCCGTTCGGAAGATGCCGTCCGCGCCGGACTGAAATGGCTGGCGGCCGTCCAGCAGCGCGACGGGCGGTGGGACGCCAGCCAGTGGGGTGCGGGCGCCGAGGCGGAGGCGGGGCAGCAGCGGCGGGAGGCGGGCGCGCAAGCCGATACGGGAGTTACCGGCCTGGCACTCCTGGCCTTTCTGGGGGCCGGCCACACGCACACCGACGATGGCCCCTATCGGGGTAACGTCCAGCGAGGCTTGCACTACCTGGTCCGCCAACAGACCGCCGATGGAAATCTGGCCGGCGACGCTCGCTTGTTCGCCGCCATGTACTGTCACGGCATGGCCACCTTTGCACTCAGCGAAGCCTACGCCCTTTCCGGCGACGATCGCCTGGAAGCGGCCGTCCGCGGGGCGGTGGGCTACACGCTGCACGCCCAGCACCCCACGACCGGCGGCTGGCGGTACCGCCAGCCGCCGGTGGTGGGGT
>JABAOF010012763.1_pt1 | contig 10854 bp, 9 predicted proteins | sample 7062171 | NCBI WGS metagenome assembly JABAOF01 (sample SAMN14538628, study PRJNA623070) | marine sediment metagenome | biome: marine biome [ENVO:00000428]; feature: marine pelagic biome [ENVO:01000023]; material: deep marine sediment [ENVO:00002113] | place: India: Gulf of Khambhat ... | reverse complement strand
AAGGCTCTGTTCGTAATGGCTGAAGCCATCCGGCAGGAGTTTAGCCAGCGTCTCCTCCCCTGCATGACCGAACGGCGTATGCCCCAGGTCATGGCCTAAAGCAATAGCCTCGGTTAAATCCTCGTTCAACCTAAGGGCTTTAGTGATAGTGCGGGCTATCTGGGAGACTTCCAATGTGTGTGTCAGCCTGGTTCTGTAGTGATCTCCAAAGGGAGCAAGAAAAACCTGAGTTTTGTGCTTTAATCTGCGGAAGGATTTAGAGTGGATAATCCTGTCCCGGTCACGCTGGAATTCGGTCCTTAATGGATGAAGAGATACAGAGCGGTCTCTGCCTTTCGTCTGGGAACTTAAACAAGCTTTGGGCGATAAAGTCTGTTTTTCAATCTCCTCGAGTTTTTCTCTGATGTTCATATTTTCCGGGTACAAGCTAATATCGCTTTTACTATTATCCAAGTCAAAAAGCTTTTATTCAATCAGCAAAAAGGCATAACGATTCATCTTCATTTTGTAGTCTGAAAGAACCATGATCGGATAATCATACTTCCTGACAGTCGAATAGACATCGATACACATCGCCTCTGGAGAGGGACGCGCTAATTTGGGCTCTTTACATTCTTCTTTTACTCCCGGGCATTCAGCGCAAATGCTGCAGCTATCCATAAAAAGGAGGAAAGCCTTCTCATAACCAGATAAAAAAATCTCTCGTTCAAGTTTTAAAAGCTTTATGTTGATCTTCCTTGTCCATTTAAAGCGGTCTTCGGGCTTCGGCACTTGCTTTTCGAAATGAAAGATAACAACTTCCTTGTATTCTTTAAAAAATTTCTCGCATTCAGAAAATGAAGGAACATTCGGAGGGCATGTAGCTGTGTTTCCGTATTCGTCGCATCCAAAAATGCATTTCATCCGCACCCAATGGGAGATAACAATATTTTTGGGATCAATCCACTTAAAATCTTTGAAATCATGAGCCATGAATTTTTCTTCAAATTTTTTTCTATCAACCATGATTAAGCTCGCTGTGAACCGTTTTTTTTAGTAGCACATTATAACATAGGCAAGCTATCTATTCATATAAAGTAGATGTTTGTTTTATCAATCATACATTTTTTATTTATTCAAAAGGTGGGTTTGATAAACCAAACCCCTACATCAGTGGTGAGCTTGATGAATCAAGCCCCTACATAAGATTGCTTGAATTTTTTGAGGTGTTTGATTAAGGTTAAGTCTTGGTACAAGAGATAACTGGGCTAGGGCTTTCGGCGTTATTGAAGAAGATGATTGAAGAAAATGTAAAGAAAATACTTCAGGAATTGCCCCCCGGGGTAGAGCTTATGGCCGCAGCCAAAGCCAGAACGCCCGAAGAGATTATGCGAGCTGCTCAGGCTGGAGTTAAAATCGTCGGGGAAAATTATCTCCAGGAAGCTCTTGCAGCATTTGATGTGGTAGGACATAGAGTGAAATGGCACTTCATTGGCCATCTCCAGCGTAACAAGGTTAAAAAAGCAGTAGAGATATTCGACATGATCGAGACAGTAGATTCTCCTGAGCTTTCCGAAGAAATCGACAAAAGATGCAGTCAGCGCGAAAAAATTATGCCTGTTCTCATAGAGATAAACAGCGGCAGAGAAGAACAAAAATTCGGTGTTTTCCCCGAGGACGCCGAAGATTTTATCAAGGAAATATCAGGGCTTAAAAACATAAAAATAAAAGGCCTAATGACCATGGGTCCTATGTTTGGCGATCCAGAAGACGCCAGGCCTTACTTTGTAGAGACGAATAAGCTTTTCGATAAGATAAAAGCGCTTAATCTCCCTAGAGTGGAGATGAAATATCTCTCCATGGGAATGACAAACTCTTATCAGGTTGCTATAGAAGAAGGCGCCAATATCGTCAGAATCGGAACAAAGATTTTTGGGCCGAGAGGCTGAAACTTGGTATCTATCTAATATCTAAATAAGAACTAATTCCCTTAAATCAAGGCGTCGTCCTTAAAATAAAAATTCCCTGTTGCAGGGTCATTTGGGAAAAATGGGGCCAGGCCCCAGGAAAAATGGGGCCTGGCCCCATTTTATGGCCCCATTTTACCATTTTAAATAAGGATGCCTGCTTTCCAGCCCAGCTTAATAAGCTCTATCTTGTCGAGATCGCTTACTCCCAGATTATGACGGGTGTCAGCAAGATAAACATGCTTGGCTGGAGGCTGCAGGGGTCTTTCCTCGCCAAAATACTCTCGGCGCTTGGCCTGTAAAATACGAACACCTATGGCATCAACAGCCACAGGATCCTGGCTGACCAAGATGCCCTTGTATTCCCAGACGTACTTATCACTGTAGTTATGGGGCCCGATGCCATGGAACTGAGGATTCAGCATGAGAAGAACATTCAGCTTTGTCCTTTCCTTGAGGTTATGCTTGTACCATAGTGTTGCTAAATCTGCACAGGAATCACCGTGATAGGCAGGCGGCCAGGGGACAAACATGATAGGATTTTTTATACACCCCCCCATTCCAGACCAGTGATGGGTTCGAGCAGGTCTTGCATTTATGATTACGGTCGCATTTTTAAATATCGGATTTCTCCTTACTCCCCTGTCATCTATCCCGATATTTTCCTCTGCGACACCTGCATTCATGATTCTCGCTTTCAAAGCCTGTTCCACCTCACTTGTCGTAGGAATCGGTCGCCAGACATTGCTCTTGATGCCGACAATATCGGATGGCTTAACAAGCTTTTTCCAGGCATTTATGGGATCTGCTTCTCCTAATAGCGTCGTGATGCTATCATCCAGCATTTTTTGGACAACATCAGGATTAGGCTTCTTAAAAGAAATCAAGGCGTTCTTGTCTCTGATGAGAACAACTTTTACTCTTCTTGTTGGCTCCTTTTTCTCTTGAATTCTATAGCCATAAGCAAAAGCTCCTGCAAATGGAGACATTGCAGCTACTCTAAGGAAATCACGCCTTGTGATTGCTCTTTTTTTCATTCTTTCCTCCTAATCTTAATGTTAAAAGCGATAAATTTATTTTTGCGGAAAATAATATCAACTAAATTTGGCCTATTCTGTCTTCGACCTTCTCTATCGTTCCTGTGGCCGAAAATCTTGAGGGGGCATTAAAAACTATGATGACAAAATCCTGGTAAAGTCTGGCTGCAGTCCACTTCAAGTCCTCGGTCTGGACTAAGCCCAATTCAGTCGCATCGGGCATGTAAGATTGCATAAAGCTTTCGTATGCTTGAGAAGCCTTTTGGCCCTCAGGGTAGCGAACTGCGAGAATGTAACTTCTCTCGTTATCTTCTCTGTAAATCCCGAGTGCAGCTTCTGTTTGCTGATCCAGGAGAAGGATATTCTCATCAGAAACATAAAAATGGTAGTTTAAAATCAGATGATTATGAAAATAATGGGCGCTTTTCTCAGCGAGATTTTCCGACGGCAAAAGAGAAACGATATCAGGCTTCTTTCCTTCTTTTTTGATGGAAGATGCCACCTTTTCCCCCAGGGCAAACAAAGCTTTTCTAGTTTCCTCTGTTTCCTCTTCAGAATAAAGGGAAACAAAGAAGCGGTCCTTCCAGAAGGATAGAAGACCTCCGTTGTATGTCGAGCCCTGGCCAATCCTTGCATCCTCTCCTTCAAGGTCATGGGTGAAAACACCAAAGGCATCCCCCGAGGATCCCATATCGAATAAATCGGCAACTATATCTGGCTTCCCTTCTTTTTTAAAACGCCTCGCCAGGAGCTGTTTAAAATTATAAGAGCGATAGACCTCCCCTGCCCCATCAATGTAATCGAAAATCGTTTGCGAATCATAGATTTCGTCTTTTCCGGTAGCTTGCCACCCATTTATCTCCTGGGGCAATAAATCTCCAAGAGCTATTTTGTCATCTTTTGATGTATCATCCATCATTAACGCTCCTTCTGATTGGTCGTAATAAAAAAGTATCCCTGAACTCTTATTGGTTATATTTGGCTTCTTGCAAGCCTCTTCATGAGCAACTAAGCTTAATATGCCTACGTAGAAAAAGAGAATTGCAACATACGTAGCTTTTTTCATATCTAGGAATTTTAACAAAATTATGGAGAAAACGTAAAGACAAGAGAGTTAGAAATATTAAAAGAGATTGATGGGCTTTCTTCGACCGCCCTCAATACTAATAAAATCTGGTCATTACGTTACTATTATAAATTTATATAGATTTTATAAATTCTATAAATTTGTGTTGAAAAAAAATTTTAAATAATGTAATATCAGAGTGCAATTTTATAAAAATTTATAAACGAGGAGGAATTCTTGATAAAACTTTCTACAAAAGGACGGTATGGAACCCGCCTAATGTTAAATCTTGCCCTAAATTATAGCAACGGAAATGAAGCTGTCATACTCAAAAGTGTGTCCGATGAAGAAGAAATATCCATTCGATATTTAGAACAAATCGTTATTCCTCTCAAGATCAGCAGGCTTGTAAAAAGCATCCGTGGAGCAGGAGGAGGCTATATTTTAGCCCGGCATCCTTCTGAAATAAAAGTGAGTGAGATTCTCCATGCTTTGGAAGGGGCATGCTGTCTTGTTGATTGCGTAGACGACCCTGATTATTGTGACCGTATTCCTATCTGTGCCCCCTTTGAAATCTGGAAAGATGCCAGCAAACTATTAAGAGATTATTTTGATGGCATAACTCTCCAGGACCTCATAAAAATTCACGACAAAAAGAACGCTAAGAGCAAAACAAAAAGCAAAGCCAAAGGCCATTAAACTTAACCGTTTAATTAGACTATCTGAACAAAATATGTAAGTAAGATTGATTAATCGGTCTCCTTCATTAAGAAATTTTGTAGCATAAAGTCTTTTATTTGACTCTCCTTAGTATAATCCCTCTTCTATTTTTTCATAACTTGCAACGATAACCACATTTTATTTCCATAAGAGCAGGATTAGCTTTTATAGGCATGATTTGCTCTATAAAAGGGCTTATATTAGGATATCCGGGGTCTTTATTCGAATAGGTAAAAGGGCTCGATTTATTTTCTGTATAGATTTAATTTCCCTTGCGTTAGTTTTAAACGTATTAGCGTTAGATGTATCAGACACATTTATTTTTGCTCTAAGAAATAAATTGGAAAGTATTTTAAATCAATTTTCAGCAATAAATAAACTTTAAAAATTTTCCTAAATTTCCTTGACAATACATTTTATATTTTATATAAAATTTTTATATTTTATATAAAATCCATTTATATGATTTATTATATAAAAAAGATACGACATAATTGTTTTCTATGAAATGTACCTGGAAAAATAAATATTTCATCTCCGTATTTATGCTATGTCTACAAAAAGCTAACCTTGAAAAGATAAATATATTATCAGATATGATTATATAAATTGAAAAAATTGGATATGAAATTCATAAATTCCGGCTAAAGGAGAGAGCGATGAAGAAGAGTAATTTTCTTATCGGATTTTTGTCATTTTTATTCTTATTCTTCGGTGTTCTCGTGATCATTCCCACTCTTCGAGCAATAGAACCAGCCGCTCAAGAGGAATATGCGGGTTCTGAAACCTGCATGGAATGCCACGAAGAAGTTGGAAAAGCCTTCCAGAAAACTATTCATGGAAGGCTGGCTGATTTTGAACTCAAAGGCTATACAAGAGGATGCGAAGCTTGCCACGGTCCTGGAAGTGCTCACGCTGAGGAGGCAGACCCGTCCTTGATTATCCGCTTGAAAGACTTAGCTCCAACAGAGGCTGGAGAAATTTGCCTTAATTGCCACCGAGGTGGGATGCAGATGAACTGGCCAGGAAGCGCTCATGATATAAGCGGTGTTTCCTGCACGAGCTGCCATAACCCTCATGCTATCGCTAGGAATCAGCTTATGAAGAAAGATCCTGACCTCTGCTATTCATGTCACGCCAGCATAAGAGCTCAAGTTAGTTATCCTTCCCATCATCCTATTCGCGAGAAAAAAATGAACTGTTCTTCTTGCCACGATTCCCACGGCGGAGGAGAAGGAAACATTAAAGCCGAAACTCTCACAGAACTTTGTCTTAAGTGCCATGTCGAAAAACAGGGTCCTTTCACTTTTGAACACGTTCCTGTTGTTGAAAACTGTGCTATTTGCCATGACTCTCATGGTAGTATTGCCAATCACCTGCAGCACCAAACTGAACCTTTTCTCTGTATGCAGTGCCACCCAGGTCATGAAGATCATCGCCATCCGGCTTTGTCCGATGCAACATGGAACGTGACTTTCTTCACCAGGTGTACCCATTGTCATTCCCAGATTCATGGCAGTGATTTTCCGTCTTTATCAGGCCGGGGAAGATTCGGAAGATAGGAGGTCAAGATGAGAAAAAGAACATTAGTTTTAATTGCAATTATTGGCTTGTTATGTTTGTCGTCAAGTTTTGCTGAAACTACTGAGAATAAAAATTTAACAAAAGCACCTAGCGAATTAGTCAAATCCATGCTCAAAAGCTTTTCTTTAGCTCCTGAAGGAACGGAAGAAGAAACAGAACCTGATATTTCAGGATACGTCTCTATCTGGCAAAGGTTCCTAACTACTAAAGAAAGTGAGTTGCCTTTAAATGTATCAGGTCTTTCAGGAGGAAGAGCCGCTGAATACGCCACTGTTGGATCTTATCCTGGAGTCGGCTTTGGATTTAGAGGCTTCCTTGGCGATAAAAGCTCATTTGACCTCTCAGGAAAATTCTATCATACGGATGAGCAGTCCTATTTTGCTAGCCTCGATTTGCAAAGAATTGTCAGAATAAAAACCCAGGCCAACCGCCTATTACACCGCCTGGATCACGATCCTTTAACTAACGTTGATCCTGATCCTGCCACACAGGCCGAATTCACTTTCTTGGACAGCAATCCTGATGACGTCTATTCTACTGCCCGGACAGAAATCATAAACAAAACTGACCTGGTTTTCCCATCTTTTCCTAACTTGAAAATAATATCCCAGGTGAGGTACGTCCATGAAAATGGCCAGCAACAGGCAAGAACTTTGGATATGTGCACTGTATGCCACGTTGAGGCCAAAACTCAGGGAATCGACCAGAGAACCAGGGATTTCATCATTGGAGCTGAACTTAAGACAAAAGGCATAACTGTGAGCTACTCTCACCTAGGACGGACTTTCGAAAACAACGCAAGCCCTGTCTATCATGTGTACACAAATCCTTACGGTTATTTCGTTTTCGAGGGAAACCAAGAATTTGCCCATATTCCAGATTCTGAAAAAAATGCCGATACTATAAAAGCTAAAATAGTGCCAATGAAGAATGCTTCACTGTTTGGAAGTTACACGCTGGCAAACGTCAAAAACAAGCACAATAATGGCAAAGCGGATATCAAAAACTTCCTTTCTCGCTTTCGTGCTATTCTCGCCAAAGGGCTGAACATAACTCTGAAATTCCTAGACAACAAATACGAAAATAAACTAAATCCTAACTTTACATTTGACTCGAACATCCTTACGGCAAATCACTTATCTAAAGACGGCTACACCATAGGAGCTGACGCCTCTTACCGAATTCCAAAGCAAAAGATTCACTTAAGAGCTGGATTTGACTACAACAGCCTGAAGAGAGAATTCAGTTATGCTGATGCAGTAGAAGATGAAGAAAAAAGCATTATGGATAAATATCTCAAAGAGATGAAAACTACCACCTATCGCGCGGGCGCAACTTACTATCCTTCTTCCAAAATCAAAGGATTCCTCCGTTACAAAAGGAAAGATATCGAAAATCCGCTTGGAGTACCTATACTAGCAGCAGATAACCCCGTTGACCCGACTTCCGAACGCTTCATGAGTAACCTGTACACGGATATTAATTTGCTTTCAACTGGAGTATCAGTAATGCCGGCAAACAGGCTCTCTGTTTCCGCAAATTACTTCTATAATTCAAGCAAGAACGACACAATAAACTCAAGTCAAAAAAGAAATAACGTCGTGCTAAGTCTCTGGTATGCTTTATCAGGCAAGGTTTCTCTTACTGCTTCTTACTCCTACATGGATGATAAAATTGTTAACAGCCTTATTTATGGCACAGAATATGAGTATGCAGGTGAAAGATTCGCTCGAGAGGACCCAGATGTACCCTACAACAAAAAGATGAATGTTTTCTTAGTTGCTTTTGATTTCAGGCCCACTGATGATTTCTCCATATTTTTTGATATTTCCTCGACAAAAGGTACGGCAGATTGGGATTCTTCAGGAATAATACCTGGGGTTATCACCTCAGATCTTGCCTCATTCAGCGATCAGGATTTAGTCCATTACAGAATTTCCGCTGGCGCAGATTATGGTTTCTTGAAGAACGTCTCTGTGTTTGGGAAATGGAAGTACGAGGAATATAAAGATAAAGCGTTTATCGTCCACGGTGAAGGAGGATACTCGGATTCAGGCAAATACCACATGTTCTATTTAGGATTTGGGTATAAGTTTTAAGTAGAAGTAAAAAATAAATTAAAGAAAGAATTCTCAATTTATAAGGAGGGAGATGCATATCTCCCTCTTTTTTGTATCTTATCTTTATTTTCATTTTTTGATATCGATAACCAGTGAGAGACGCGCTGCAATCTCTAGCGAAAGAAGAATTTTTTTTCTTTGCTAAGATTTACAAAGCTATTTAAGTCCTATTTCATATACATAAAACTTTCCTCCCTAACAGCACTCAAAATACATGCAATAACAAAGTGATAAAGAAAAGAACCATTTATTGAAAAAAGCTAAGCAAATATATAAGTGCAATGCAAATTTGACGGAAAGTAAAAACAAGAGCAAAATATTGATTTTTGACAATAGATTTTTTCAATGATATAAGTGCTGGTGATTGGCCAAAAAATTGATAGGATATTTCTGATTCCTAAAAAGGGAGGTGCATTTTGAATCACAAATCGATCGTTATTATTTTGGTAAGCATAGCTCTTTGTAGTGGAGCTTTTGCCCAGGAATGCGTAGATTGTCATAAGAAAGTTACACCAAATATCGTCTCCGATTGGAAACTAAGCCTTCACAGCCAGAATGAGGTCATCTGCTCTGTCTGCCATGGTGACGATCATAAAACTTCTGATGATTTTGCCAAAGTTCAGATTCCCACTCCTGAGACTTGCGCCGATTGCCATGACGAGAGAGTTGAACAGTTTAAGGCAGGAAAGCACGCAGCCGCATGGGCTGCCATGAAAGCCATGCCAACTGCCCACTGGCAACCGATGGCTCTGATGGAAGGAATGAAGGGCTGCGGTGGATGCCACAAGATTGGGTTGAAAACCGAAAAAGAGATAAAAGAGCTAAAGAAAAACGGGGCGGGATTCGGCATCGCTTCTTGTGATGCCTGCCATACACGACACACTTTCTCTGTTCAAGAAGCAAAGCAGCCTCAGGCTTGCCAGACCTGTCACATGGGCTTTGACCATCCTCAATGGGAGATGTATTCAGCTTCCAAGCATGGTGTTCGCTATCTTTTAAAACAAAACAAAACTCTTCCTGAATCTGTTGCTGCCCCTACTTGCCAGACATGTCATATGCAAGAAGGAAATCATAAAGTCAGGACAGGATGGGGATTCCTTGCAGTGCGCCTGCCGATGCCAAAGGATAAACAATGGGCTGCAGACCGGGCCACAATCCTGCAAGCTCTCGGAGTGCTTGACCCTGCCGGAAATCCAACAGCCAGGCTCGATGTCGTGAAGGCCGCTGATGTCGCTCGACTTACCCAGGAAGACTGGCAAAAAGAACGAGATAAAATGTTAAAGACATGTAATCAATGCCATTCTGTAAATTTCGCAAAAGCAGAGTTGGAAAAAGGTGATCAAATGATTAAAGAAGTTGACCATCTCATAGCTGAAGCCATCCGCACAGTAGCTGGATTATACAAGGATGGAATCCTAACTAAACCAGAGAACTATGCTTACCCTTTTCCTGATCTTCTTACCTTTCATGACGCTCCAACTCCGATAGAGCAGAGGCTTTTTGTCATGTTTCTTAAACATCGGATGAGAGCATTCCAAGGAACATTCCACGCTAATCCTGATTATGCCTTATGGTACGGGTGGAGTGAAATGCAGATGGACATGACAGAAATTAGAGCATTGGCTGAAGAACTCCGCAAAAATCACAAGAAATCGTAACAAGGCGAGGCCGAGAGAGAGAGAAAAAAAAAGGGGGGGGGAGGAACGTTAGAAGGACGAAGTTCTTAGCGCTTTTATCAGCAGAATTTTATCCGCTCACCTAAACATATCTAATATATTGCAATAATTTAATTATTCCTATATTATTAGTAGTTATAAAATTTTAGGAATTTAAATCCAAATGAAATCGCTCTTGAATTATTTTAGTTCAGTCAAGTTAGCCATTTTTCTGTTGATCATCATTACTCTTGCCTCCATTCTAGGCACTCTAATTCCTCAAAACAGAAGTCTCGATGAGTATGTGGCCCGCTACGGACAGATTTCAAATCTATTATATAGACTCCAAATTACCAAGCTCTATCAGTCATCGTGGTTCATCGTCCTTCTTTTCCTCTTCGCGTTTAATATCATCGTCTGTACTTTAACTCGCCTCGCACCAAAAATCAGGAAAGCATTTCGCCCAAAAGTAGAAATAGAACCAAAGGAGATAAATGTCTTAAAAATTAAGGAAAAATTCAAAAAAAACATAGATCTTGACACATCTAAAAAAGAGCTCGAAAACGAACTCCGCTCGAGGCATTACCGTCTAAAAAAAGTAGAAAAGGAAAATAAAACCTTTATACTTGCCCGAAAAAGGATTCTTGGCTGGTTTGGTGCTGATGTTGTCCACGTCGGCATCCTTATCATTCTAGTAGGCGGGATTATAAGCGGTGTCGGTGGAAT
>JABAOF010003608.1_pt2 | contig 10854 bp, 8 predicted proteins | sample 7062171 | NCBI WGS metagenome assembly JABAOF01 (sample SAMN14538628, study PRJNA623070) | marine sediment metagenome | biome: marine biome [ENVO:00000428]; feature: marine pelagic biome [ENVO:01000023]; material: deep marine sediment [ENVO:00002113] | place: India: Gulf of Khambhat ... | reverse complement strand
TGGTGGGATCAAAGAGGCCAACGCAGGGGGGCAGCCTGCGCAGGTGCTGGCCAGGCTCGGATACGCAGCCATCGTGCTGGAGGGTAAGCCCAAGGGCGATGCCATCTACAAGGTATTCATCAACAAGGACGGGGTAAAGGTGAGTCCTGATAAGAGCCTCAAGATGCTGAAAAATTACGATCTCATCGAGAGGATGAAGAAAGAGTATGGCGATAAGATCGCCTGCATCTCCATCGGACCGGCGGGCGAGATGAAGATGTCCGCCTCTTCGGTAGCCTGCACCGACATGGAGCTGAGGCCCACCCGACACGCGGCTCGGGGAGGGCCTGGTGCGGTCATGGGTGCCAAGGGCGTAAAGGTGATTGTCCTCGATGACGCCGGAATGAAGATGAGAACTCCCAAGGACCCTGAGAAATTCAGGGAGGCCAACAAGAGATTCGTTGACGGTCTCAAGAAACATGGAGTCACCGGCGAGGGGCTTCCCACCTACGGGACCAATATATTGGCCAACATCATCAATGAGGCCCGCGCGTATCCGACTAAGAACTTCATGTGGGGCACCTTTGAAGGTACCCAAAAGATCAGCGGGGAAACCCAGGCAAAAACGGAGGTAGACCGCGGTGGGCTCGCCACCCACGGCTGTCATCGTGGGTGCATCGTTCGATGCTCGGGCATTTTCATGGATAAAGATGGTCATTACCTGACCAAGCAGCCGGAATATGAGACAGTGTGGGCTCACGGTCCAAACTGCGGAATAGACGACTTGGACGCCATCGCTATGTTGGACCGTCTCGACGATGAGTACGGCCTGGATACCATCGAGATGGGGGCCACCATAGGGGTAGCCATGGAGGCAGGCCTAGCGGACTTTGGTGATGGTGAAGCGGCCATCAACCTGCTGAAGGAGGTGGGTAAGGGTACTCCCCTGGGGCGTATCCTGGGTAATGGTGCGGCCGTAACTGGCAAGGTCTTTGGCCTGGAGAGGGTTCCGGTGGTCAAAGGTCAGGCCCTTCCGGCCTATGACCCCCGGGGAATCCAAGGAATCGGGGTGACGTATGCCACCAGCACCATGGGCGGTGACCATACTGCAGGCTATGCTGTGGCCAGCAATATTCTCAAAGTTGGAGGCCACGTCGATCCCCTGAAGCCGGAAGGCCAGGTGGAACTTTCCAGAAACCTCCAGATCGCCACGGCGGCCGTTGACTCTACGGGCATGTGCCTCTTCATTGCCTTTGCTCTGATGGATCAGCCTGAGACGTTTCAGGCCCTGATCGATATGATCGGCGCCTTTTCCGGTGCAAGCCTGACCGCCGACGACGTGACCGAGCTCGGTAAATCCATTCTCAAGAACGAAAGGGATTTCAACATTAGGGCAGGTTTTACGGCCCAGGACGACCGACTGCCCGATTTCTTCAAAAAAGAACCCCTGCCAGAGCACAACCTTACCTTCCTCGTGAAGGATGAAGATCTGGATACCCTCTTCAACTGGTAGGCCAAGCATAACGGATGAGACGAATAGGTGGTGATGTGAACTGAAGGGAGAGGCCCACGTCGGGCTTCTCCCTTTTTCCCCTCTAGGCGGCGGAGCGCGAGTTTTTCCCTGCCCGCAATAGAAATAGACCACTCCCGAGGGCAAGACAGAACCGACGGGGCATTTATCACAGGGAAGGAACGATATATTGAAGCATTATGCCACGGTGAGCCTCCTTTTGACCCTGGAGGCAGAGCGGATCCAGGATTTTTTCCCCCTTCTCCAGCGTGGGTTTATGGTAAAAGTCCGGGTCGGCTGGAGCATCAAGACGATGCTCTGCAAGCAGTGGGGATTGAGCACCGAATACGTGGACGACCGGGTCAAAACTATCTTTCTGGATGGGAAGGCCGTCGATGATATTGATTCAGCCATTATCAAAGACGGGTCGACCCTGGCCCTCTCCGCCGCTATGCCAGGACTGGCTGGGGCCATCTTACGGCGGGGAGGTCCCTTGGCCATATTACGAAGTCAGACAACCCACCGGGAGGAAAAGAAACACCCATCGCACCGGGAAGGCATGGTCGTCTTGAAGCTCTTCAATCTCCTCTTGGACGAGCTGGGACCCAGGATCCTCAAGGAGGGCATTCATGTTAGGCGAGAGGATCTCTATAGTCAATTAAAGAGCTTCCCCGAGGAATTCTGGGCGGGATGCAAATTGGCCGAAGTGGATGGCCAAGAAGTAAGCTTGGACTATCTCATGAGTATGAAATGGTTGGAAAATTATGATCTTGTTATGCTCCGAGTCGAAGGTGATGTTGTACGAGCCTAACTTTCGCTTTCCTGAGCATGGGTACGCAAAAACCTTGAATCGCGTTCAGATGCCCCTTTCCGCGGTTTTTCAGAGAGCTCCCCTCGTTTCTTTGGTCTGGTGAACAACGGGCTTGACGGTATTCAGCCGCTCGAGGGGGATGTGGCAGAAGATACGATGTCCCTCCCGAGCCTCACGCCTCACTGACCTCCTTCAAATATTATAGTTAGGCTCTGATGGAAGAGTTTTCTCAACGAACGAAATCGCTTGTCCTCATGGTCTCGAACAACACTGGATACCGATCACGTTACTTGGTTTGTGACCTCTACCGTAGATACCCCAGATTGATTGCCAGGGTTGCACAAGTTCAGGTGACGCTCATAGAAGCAGACTGGTTTGGGAACAACCTTAACACTTGACTTTGTACAGAGCAGAAACAGAAATAAGACTTCAGCGCCTTTTCAAGAAGGGTCCAAAAATATTGACTTGATTTTTGCATCTGCTAGTATGAATTAGAAAAAAAACACCTGCTTCCCCGTCGCTAGCAATTGGCCGCAGTGGAAATTGAGTGGAATGAGAGCCCGTTCTTGTGAATGAAGGGACGGGCTTTTTATTCATGACTCTGATAACCCTTTATTCCATTAATAAACCATCGGAATGCTTTCAGACATGGGGCGCCCAAAGTGATATACTGAAAACCCCGAAGTGAGAAAGTTTTACAGGAATGTGAGATAAAGCTCATATTCATATATTCCAGTGTGGCTCTGAAAAACTCTCCTGGTGAACATTTGATCCCTTTTGACAAAGCGGTATCCAGGTGAATTTTCCCGCTTAAAGAGAGCTCATTCGGGAGGCTTGATTCGGAGAACACTATGCGGCAATTTATGGGTTACCAAAAAAGCTAACGATCCAAGGGGAAATGCCCGTTTCGTCAACCAGGTAACCCCTGGCACGAAATTAACTCATGGGAGGTCTTGAGATGTTAAAGGGGGGAAAATTAGGGGGGCTAGAGGGCGGAATCTACCGGCCGCTTTCCGAATCAGACATGAAGCACATCCATGAGACGGTGATGCGGATCTATGGTGAGATTGGGATCCAGATCTGCACAAAGAGGGGATTTGATCTTTTTAGAGAGAAAGGGGCCAGGGTCTCAGAGGAAAAACAGGTTGTGTATATATCTCCAACCATGTTTGAGGACCTCATCGATCTCGCCCCATCGGAGGTTGTTCTTTACGGACGGGAGGAAGAGAATAACATCATCTTGGGGGGGCAACGCGTCTATTTTGGCAGCGGCGGAACAGCCCTCAATGTCCTGGATCTGGAAACAGCCCAGAAACGTCCTTCGACTCTCGAGGACGTTCAGAACCTCTCAAGGCTTCTGGACAAACTGGAGAATGTCCATTTTCAGGTAATTCCTGTCTATCCCAATGACCTTCCTGTAGAAAAGGTGGATGTCAACCGATTCTTCGCGGCCCTTAAGAACACCACCAAGCATGTAATGGGTGGAACCTATACCCTAGAGGGAACAAAAAATGTGATTCGTATGGGAGAGATACTTGCAGGCAGTGCGGAACAACTGCGTCGCGAACCTTTTCTTTCTCTGATAACCTGCGTGGTGAGCCCCCTCAAGATTGAGCGGACTTACGGGGAGTTCTTGATGACCGTTGCCCAAGCGGGAATTCCCTTGGCGATTCCTGCCGAACCTATTGCAGGGGCGACCTCTCCGGTTACCATTGCTGGAACCGTTGCCAATCTCTGTTGCGAAACCATGGCGGGGATTCTTCTCGCGCAATTGGTTAACCCTGGGACACCCTGTCTCTTTGGGTGTGTGGGGACAGGAGCCAACCTGCGGACTATGGGGTATGTCTCTGGATCCGTAGAAGAGGGTCTGATCAACGCAGCATCCGCACAGATGGCCCAGTTCTATGAACTCCCTTATTACGCCACGGCAGGCCAATCCGATGCCAAGTGTGTGGATACTCAGGCAGGATGGGAGGGTGCAATCACAAATCTGCTCGTGGGGATGGCGGGAGCCAACTTCATCCATGATGCTGTGGGCCTTCTGGAGTTCTGCATGACGGTCTCCTATGAGAAATGTGTTATTGATAACGAGATCGTAGGAGAGGTGATGCGGGTCCTCCAGGGCATTGAGGTCAATCCCGAAACATTAGCCCTGGAGGTTACCCGAGGGGTCGGCCCGGGGGGACACTTTGTGGGTGAAGAGCATACGTGCATGTATATGCGCAGAGAACATTTTATCCCCTCTGTGGCTGATCGGGATGACGAGGAGACCTGGACAGAGATGGGAAGAAGGGATACGTTTCGGAGGGCTCATGACATGGCCCTGGAAATTCTGAGGACCCATTGCCCAGAACCTCTCGACCCTGTAAAGGAGGAAATCAGCAAAAAGACATTCAACGAAATCGTACCGTGAAGAATTAACATACTTCTATGACAAGATCTCGAAACGCTTACGGATCCGGGCGTCGATCTCAGGCGGGATCATTTCGGGCTGATGGGTGGCTAAGATTTTTTTAGCAATCCGTCTCGCCCTATTCCGAGCATCTAAGGAACCCTCCTCTTCCCATATTTCACCGCTTTTCCTGTCCGTTACGTCATTTCCGTCAAAATATTCGTCTCGCATATGGTCCAGGGTGTGGGTTGACATCACAAAATTGCCCCCAGGAGCCACAGAATCAATGACTTCCAGGGCCAAATGCTCAGGATCCACATCGATTCCCTTGAGGACTTTGCAACTCATCCCGATGATTTCATCATCGATTACATACTGTTCATAGGCTACTGTCAGCATTGACTCAAGCATCCCTGCTGCATGGTGAATATAGTTAGATCCCCCCATGGCGACCAGAAGGGTTGTAAAGGCCTTTTCCCAACCCGCCTGGGCATCAGGGATCTTCGCATCCGTCAGCCCTGATGAATTATAGTTCGGCACCTTGATAGAGCCCGCCAACTGGTGAATCGCCGCATTCATCATGCCACATTCCACGCCTCCTCCCTGGTAGCCCATGGTTCGGAGATTGGCCATACCGGGGATACCCCCATAGAGTAAAGGCGAAGCGGGATTAGTCAATTGGCATATGGCAATCCCGGCCAACTGTTCGGCATGGAGCTGGGCCAATGTGCCGGCCATGGTTATAGGTGAGGTTACCCCTGCCATGGGTGCTGACGATAAAGCTACAGGGATACGATATCGGACAGCCTCTTGCATGATCAGGGTGGATTGCGTACACAACTTGAGAGGGCTGATGGCAAACGAGGTAATAACAGAGATAAACGGCTTTTCCCGGAGTTTATCCAGCCCTCCGGCCACCATTGATGCGAGTTCCAGGACATCATGGAAGCTTTCGACATTGTTGATTCCGGCCATGACGTGTTTTCCCGTAGCCCTCAGGCTCGCGTAAAATATGTTAACATCGTAGGCCATCTCCGGGATGTCGGTAGGGATGCAAGGGCGCACAAAAAAATGGATATTGTCCAATTTGTCTACGAGACGGCCCAGCTCGTAAACATCCATGAGGGTACTCGGACGAGCTTTTCCTGTTCCAAGGTCCAGTATCTTGACCGCTGCTCCACCCGTTCCCAGGTATACACGATCCTCTGTCAGATCCAAATCGTTCTTTCCGTCGCGACTGTAGAGAACCACCCTGTCCGGTGCCTTGGCGGCCTGCTCTTGGACCAGCTTCCTGGGAAAATAGATCCGTGAATTAGGGCGGTCTATCCTCGCACCAGCCTCCTCGAGCATATCCAAGGTATCCTCCAGCCCGGACTCAAAAGTGAAGCCCGTTTTTTCCAGAATACTGAGGGATGCCTGATGGATAGTTTTTATCTGCTTATCAGAAAGGGGACGATATTGGCCCCCCGAAAGCCCCTTCAAATCCATTTGTCATTCCTCCTCAAGGATCCTTCCCTTCTCGCGCTTAAAGCGCAGGATTGGGGAAGGTCTGGATTGTTTTCATCATGTCTTCGTCCACCGACTTTAACCTTTATCTCTCTTGCTCCTCGAGGACTACTTCGGGAAACTTGACAAAGGTGCCTTTTGCCTCCATTTTTGCGCCGTTCCCTGTTAGCAATCCTTGGAATGAAATATTCTTTCTGGATGTTTTGTAGCGCGTGATTTTTTAGGGGAATTGCCTCTCGGACCAAATCCTTCTGTGACGCCGATAACTAAGGTATCATTGGAAGGCTCAGCCCCTTTCAGCTCCTTCGCTCAAGAATTTGCGTTATTTTTTTCCATAACCTCAAGAGGTTTTGGCTCGGGAGCGTGAGTAGCCATGATCTTTTTGGCCTCTTGGTTGAGTCGATTATACAGGTCCAACTTTCCGGAAGCCTCCCATAGATCATACTGCATCCGGTCAAGCCATTTGGGCTGATATTGGGCTTCACGCCAATTCTCAAGGGTATGGTCATCATCAATAAATCCCCACTTTACTCTTACCCTTTCGATCGCCTCCATGGCAAGGGTTTTTTCATTGAAAGGAATGCCTTCCATGAACCGGCGACACATGCCTACGATCTCATCGACCAGGATGATCATTTCCATCGAGGAGGTGGTACCAAATTCGATATACCCCGCATCATGGACCAGGTTGCTTCGGCTGAGCATTGCGTTGTAAACTGAAAACATAGCTTCCAAACCCGCCTGTGCATCGACGACTTTGGAGTCACTGGCTCCAGCAAATCCCCACGAAGGAAGGCGATAATAACGCGCCATATCCGCCTGGGCAGACATGGTGAGGCTCCACTCAGGACTCCCATAGCTAACGATTGCAGTCCTCATGTCCAAGGTAGAAACATTAGACCCGTAGAGAAAGGGAGCTCCTGGTCGTTTCAACTGATTGATGACCAATCCTCCTAAACACTCTGCATTTCCCACAGCAATGGCTCCGGCTAAAGTTATCGGGGCCCCTCCCCCGGCATTGGCTCCGGAGGGAAAGGAAACAGGACGCCCGTATTCCGCACATCGAATCAATTTCTGCAAAGATGATTCAGGGAAAATAAGGGGGGAAATTGGCTCCGCATAGTGCAGCAGAAAAGGCCTCTCTTGTAGTTGATCCCTTCCGCCAACGACATAGCTCGCCATTTCTACAATATCGTCAATATCCCTGGCATTGTCACAGGTGAAAACAACTGGCTTGTTTGTGTTGAAAACCATCTCTGCGAATTCATAGAGGTAGACAGCGGCCCTGGGGACATCATGGGGATTTCCCATTGACATAATGAAATCAATGTTGGGAAGGGCATCGGAGAGCTTTGCCATACGGCCCACATCCTCACGGCAAACCTTTCGTCTTTCTCTCGTGTCCACATCAATGGTGAAAATCGTATCCGACCCGGTCCCGAAATAGGTCTTTCCCTCCTCTAATAACATCGTCCTCTCACCTTTTTGATTTGACAAACCGATTGTTTCCGGGGCCGTATTCAGGGCTGCCTTCACGAGGTGGGGAGGAATCTTAACCCACTCATTGTCATAAATGAATGCGCCGGCCTCTTTGAGAGCGCTGCGGGTTTCCTTGTCCAACACCCGAACTCCGATACCCCCCAATATTTCCAGCCTGGCTTGGTGAATGGCTTTGATCTGCCCGTCTGACAGAACACGGAGTTTGGGTGTCTTAGTTGCTATGTCTATCTGTTTCATTTGCAATCTCCAGGAGGGGATATCCCCCAAGAGGGTGAATTACAATCTTTCACTCACTCTGCAATCGCAGTCTCCTCCGTGGCTGCTGCCTTTTTCTCTAGCACTGGGAGAGCGTGCACCGCCTCATCGAGGACGAATTATACGAAGTTCAAAACGCTCTCCGAGCGCCTAGATTTCCTCAAAAAGCCATCGCCTACAACCTGTTGTTGAATGTGGCTCGATCAAATACCCATAAATCAAGCAAAGCTCGATGGCAAATCGTTCTTAGATACCAAATGGCAGAAAATCTGTCAATGACGTCTTTCCTGTTAGGAACTTTTTAAAAGTGAACCGTTTACGAATTAAAAGTGAACTCCTTTGAGATCGCTGTTTTTGACTCTTTGGATGTCAATGAGGGTATCGTCGCACCAGAACCTGACCTCAGATATTTCATTGTTTAGAGGATAAATTCGAAGCGTTACCCGTTTCCTTGGAGTCGCATTATTTACCTTCAGCTGTAGGTTGTGAAGGGATATCTTTCTGTAGGGATCAACGGTTCGCTCCACTCGGAGACAGAACATATCCTTGACCGACTGAAATGGTGGTCTAACCGTAAACTCTCTAAACAGAGACTGCTTTTTCTCCAGTGCGCGTTGAAAGCGGAAGTAGGGAACCTCCTTGGTGGTGGAGTGGACCTGGCGGTAATTGTATCGAGAGACTTCATGGGCAAGCATCCTCTGGGCCTGTCTGATATCGGTCACATCCTCCCTCACACAGGTTCGTACGAGTCTGTCCTGGAGCCAGCCATAGGGGCGCTCAATCTTACCCCTGGCTTGGGGAGATAGGGCATAGGTTACCTTGATGTTGCAGTCATCCATCACCTGTTTCCATTGGGGATCGGCCTCATCGGTAAGGGTATAATGCTTACGCCAGAGCGAGTCTCTGCCCTGCACGAACCGAAAGATCGAATGAGAGTCTACATAGTAGAGAAGCGGTGCGCCATAGTTCAACACTACCGTCTGCAGAGCAAGGATATGAGCCCAAGAGGTCTCTTTCTTTACCAAGGTAGCATAGAGGATAAAGCGGCTGAAGTCATCTAAGGAGGTGATAAGGGACCACTTCTCCTTCGCAGGGGGAGACCAGAGGTGGAGGGAGGAGTCATGCTGGATGATCTCCCCCACGAATTGCTGAGCACCTCACGGTCATGAGGATCTTTCTTAGGCTTCCTCTTCACATAGAAGCCGTGCTTCTGGGCCCTGGCAATGATAGTGGATAGGGAGACCTTCTGGTGGTGTGTTTCCCTCAATAGGTCTCTGATATAACTGTAGTTGTAGTGTCTTACCGGTATGTCAGGGTTCTCTATCATATTCTTTTCGATCTGGAGCTCTCTGAGAATATTGTCTTCAACGGCCTGAGGTATGGTTCTGGTCTTGGTGTTTCTTTTATAGTGAATTGAGAACTCATGGGGACCGTGGCGATACGCGTTGATGAGGGCAAAGAACCTCGTTTTTCCAATACCCAAGACCTCTTGGATATACCGTCTCTCAATCTCCTTCCTCAGGTAGCGTTCGATGAGCTCTCTGACCTGGCTGTCGGTGAATCTCTTGTGCAGCTGTACCATAATCTAAGACCTCCTTTTGGCCTCAGATTATGGTTCCTTAGGTGTTCACTTTTAAATCGTAAATCGGTCAAAAACGGTTCACTTTTAATTCGTAAATGACAGTCAATGACGTCTTTCCTTGACAAGCCAATCTAATCCTCCCTATACTGGGTTCAACAAAAAAGTAATGAATTTTAGAGAGGAGGGAAAAAAATGGAAAAAATGAGTTTCGATCCATATATTTCCGAACTGATCGATCGGTACAAGAAGGGGAAGCTGACGCGGCGAGAGTTTCTGCGCTTCGCGACGCTTTTGGGTATGTCCGTCGGCGCTGCCTCAGCCTTGGTGGGCCTACCCCGTCCGAGGAGTCTCTTCGCCGCCAGGGTCAACCGGGGTGGGACGCTCCGGATCTCCTCTTCTGTGCAGAAGGTTACCCACCCAGCCCAGTTTTCTTGGGTTAGTCCCTCAAACCAACTGCGCCAGGTAGCGGAATATCTCACCTACACGGATGGCAACAATGTCACCCACCCATACCTGCTCAAGAACTGGGAGGCGACTGAGGACCTGAAGACCTGGACCCTGAACCTGCGCCAAGGTATCAGGTTCAATAACGGGGATGAATTCACAGCAGACGATGTGGTTTTTACTTTGAATCAGTGGCTAAACAAGGATGTAGGGTCCTCACTGTTAGGTATGGTCGGGACCTATCTGAGCCCAACAGGGATTGAAAAAACGGATAAATATCAGGTCAAGCTTCATCTTAAGAAGGCTGAGATCGCTGTTCCTGAGCACATGTTCCACTATCCAGCCCTCGTACTGAATCACAGGACCTTTGAGGGGGATTTCATCAAGCGGCCCCATGGTACGGGTCCATACACGTTGGAAAGCTACCGGGAAGGCGAGCGTTGTGTCCTAAAACGGCGCAATGATTACTGGGACAAGGGAGATGATGGAAAGCCCTTACCCTACATGGACGGCATGGTGTTTATTGACATGGGAAGAGAGATGGCTCCCCAGATTGCCGCCATCAAGGCCGGGGAGATCGACATGATTGACCTCGGTGACGTGGGGGGAACGGACGTCTACCAGGCTCTCAAGGACGATCCCAACATCAATATCCTGCCGGCTACCACAGGCCAGGCCAGGGTTCTCCGTATGAGGGTGGATATGAGGCCCTGGGATAACAACAAAGTGCGCACGGCCTTGAAACTCTGCCAGCATCGGGAAAAGATCCTGGCGCTGGCTTATATGGGACAGGGCCGCCAAGGTCAGGATTGTCACGTCTCCCCAGTCCATCCAGAATACTGTAAGAAGCCTATTCCCAAGTATGACCCAGAACG
>JABAOF010000301.1_pt4 | contig 10860 bp, 11 predicted proteins | sample 7062171 | NCBI WGS metagenome assembly JABAOF01 (sample SAMN14538628, study PRJNA623070) | marine sediment metagenome | biome: marine biome [ENVO:00000428]; feature: marine pelagic biome [ENVO:01000023]; material: deep marine sediment [ENVO:00002113] | place: India: Gulf of Khambhat ... | reverse complement strand
ATATCTACGTATCCGTATTCTGCGCCAGTGTGGTAGGTGTCCCGGACCACGAAGTCAAGCTTGTCAACATCTACAGAGCTTTGGATAATCTGATCGACGAAAGCCTTGCCCGGTTTTTGCAGTAACCCAATCGCTAGTTTTCCGATTACATTTGGGTCGTATCCCACACCGTTGATTAGATCGTTCAGTTCGGATTTTTGGATGATCCAGTTGGTCATGTCTTCATGGGTTTTATTCAGGAACTTTACGAGGATGTGCTCAAAGACGTGGGAGAAGGGACCGTGGCCTACGTCGTGAAGTAGGGCGGCTATTCTGATGGTTTGAATCTCGTCTTCTGAGAGATACTGTGAAAGATTTGGGTTCTCTGAGAGGCGTCCGGCTAGGTACATGACGCCGATGGAGTGTTCGAAGCGGGTGTGGTTGGCACCTGGATAAACAAATTCTGCTCCCGCCAGTTGTCTTAGCCGATGAAGCCTCTGAACTGGATAGGAGTCGATGATCTCTTTCTCTGCTTCCGTAACGTAAACATATCCATGAACAGGATCTTTGATTTCACCCCAGTATCGTCGCATGGCGCCGTTTCTCCTAGTCTTTTCAATCTTGAGCATTATTATTAAGGTAATCCAAGGTTTTTTCCCATTATTTTTATATATCCCGAATCTCTTATTTTTATTGATGGAAATGAGATTTGAAGAGTCAAGGTTTGTCGAATCAGAGTTTGTTAAAGATGTTCTTAAAGGTTTGTCAAGAAATACACAACACAACTACAAAGCTACCTTGAAACAATTCTTGCGATTCGTAAACAGCAAAGAAGATTTGAGCAAAAAGATTTCTATTGACGATTTGATTGAAGAAGCAAAATCTGATGTGAAGAAAACACAGGAACGGATTGATCTGTTCTTCAAATGGCTACAAAACATGAAGATTGAGAATTATCCTTTAAGGGGAAAAGTACAGAAAGAAACCTCAGCACATACAAGAGCTTATGGTTTTCTTCGCGGCTTCTTCGTAAATCTTGATGTTCCATTTGAAAAGAAATGGAAAAATAGAGTTCCGAAGGTTACAGAGTTCAAGCAGGCACTCAAGAAGGATAAAGTTTACAGCTTTTACGACGTAAACGAGAAAACAAAGACCATCCGCTTTAACCGGGAAAGGATGCAACAATTCCTCGCCAACCTTAAGCCCCGCGACGTGGCAATAACGTTAGCTTTGCTATCTTCATCTCTGGATTCGGGCGATCTTTTCAAAATGAATGTCGGTGACATACGTGAACAAAGTAATAATCGAATTTTCTTGGAAGGAAAACGGGAGAAAACAAACGTCTTATTTCGCACATTTTTTTCCAAAGAAGCAACAAGATTCATCAGGAGATACATTCAGCAGGAGAGACGTGGCGCTAAAGATTCCGAACCCTTGTTTGTTTACAGAAAAAAGAACCGTATGACTCCAATCAATCTTGCTTCTATCTATCGTGACGCGGCTAGACGAATGGGAGTTAAATGGAACAATGGAGAACACAACCCTCTCCGACCTAAACGTATGCGCCATCTTTTCCGAACAGCTTGCGATACTGCGGGGATAACTGAACTCTACACCAACGCTTTCATGGGCCACACAAACCACCAAGGACAGGATTACAGCGAATTGAGCAAAGCAAAACTTGAGCTTGAATATCTTAGGGTTGAACCGTTCCTGACAGTTTACGGTCAAGTTGAGGAAAGCCTTGAGATCAAGGAAGATGTGCGTAAACTAGAATCAAGGATCGTAGATTTGAACAGGAAAATCGAGGAACAGAAAAGAACAATTGAAGACCTCAGCAAACTCATGGAAGGGAAAGTTGAAAATATCACCCGGAAGCTCTGGAAAAAGCATATGTATAAACTGTATGAAGAGGACCGCGAAGCTCTTAAGCAATTACAGAAAGAGCGTGAAGAATTCACCAAACAACCCAAAGAAGAAACAAAATTCTCCGAAAAACCCTCTAAGACTGCGCCAAAGAAAGAGCCGTCTTTTCTTGAGCTAATTTACGGAACTGAAGAGAAATGAACTGTTCCGCGCGCGCACAAGGTTTTGACAGAAGGCGGTCTCATTGTAGTCAAGCAGAAATAATGTACTCATTGTTCCTATGATTTCAAAATTGGTGATCGAGTTCACCGTCATGGGAATAAGCACGAAGTTAGGTATCTTTGCGATGAATGTTATGAGGGGCTGTTCATTGATGTGTGACGAAAGAGGTGCGGTGGGGGTTTTATCTATGGGATTCTACCCTTTGAGATTGTGGTGTGCGCACGTTTAGGTTCAATCACACATGCAATTATATACTAGTTCCAAGATATAACGTGAATTCTTTGGATAGGATGGGGAGCTGGGGTGACCCGGCTGAGAGGATGGTTGAACACCATCGACCCTTTGAACCTGATCCAGGTAATGCTGGCGGAGGAAAAAGATGCACAACACTTCGAATTTCAGCAAGACTTGTGCGCGCGCGCGCGCAGGGAGACTTAATGAACAAAAGATTTTGAGTCCATTCTGCAAGAGAATTCTCAAAGCCTTCATGGACGTAGCGATTCTTATGAAGATGATGAAAGAAGCTCCTTTGAGCGGCTACGATGTAATCTCATATTTCCACAGCAGATTTGGATTCTATGTCAGTCCAGGTTCAGTGTACTCCTCCATATACCAGATGGAGAGAGAGGGACTAATTGAGAGCCAAAGAAGCTCCAGAAAGAGAGTCTATACTATAACGGAAAAAGGCAGAGAAATGGTGAATGAAGCCCGCAATGCAATGAACGAAACCAATAGCTTCTTCAAAATGCTACTCAGCGAATGAAAGCGCGCGCGCATTTTGATATACATGCATGCGATTCAATTAATTAAGAAGGGCATATTCAATTCGCGCCTTGGACTATATCTTGAAATATTCGACTGTTATGTAAACGTGTCTTGACTTTAACATCAGTTTTACATAATTTGTTTGGAAAAATCGTAGGAGATGCACTCTATCATTTTGTGGCAACTTAAACATTCGTCTGGCATAGGTGTGTTCTTTGGGATTTTTCTAAGATACCCCAGATAGTGTGAACATTCAAGTGGTCTCGCTTGGAAAGACTTTGAGGAAGAGGTTGGAAGTTTTTGGATGTTCTTTACGACTGTAGGTTTTTCTGAGGTTTTCGGCGGTTCCATAGGTGTTTCGGGTTTTGAGGTTTTGACCGTGACCACAGGTTTTTTTGGGCTCTGTGGGGTTTTGAGAATCCTCGCGGTTTTCTTTCCAACCGTGGATGATAATGTCGCTTTTAGGTTGAATCCACAGTGAGGACAAGCGGAGTATGTTTGCGGAGGGTTATGTGACAGATCGGTTAATGCGACGGGTTTTTGGAAGATTTTTCGGCATTCCTGATTTGGGCAACGATAAAAGGATTCGTTCGATTCGTTGGGGTTTTCTGTTAGCCACCCTTTTCGTTTGAGTACTACGAAATAGAGCGCCAAGATTATGCCGATCACGGTCAGAGTTATCGCTGTAACAACCTCGAATGTGTATGAAGCCATGTTGGGTCCCTTTTTTCAGAGGTTAGCTTGTAGTTTCCACTCGTACTTCGATTCTGTATTGGCCGTTCTGAGTTATGTCTGTACTCCAATCATGATTGCCCGCGATTAAGCCATCGCTGGAAGCATAGACAGCTTGGTTCCCTCCGCCATCTAATACAACAGTAGTAGCCTGCGAGGTCACATTAGCCCATGTTGCTCCCATTTTTTGTAGGTTCCAAGTGATGGTTACTCCCCCAGTATAGGTGCTGGTGAAATTAATTCTTGCATACCATGAATCTGATGTTGAAGCTACGTTAAGTGTGGAGGTCCAACTCGCTGACGTCGAGTTGGTTTCACTATAATACACGTTACCCCCTACGTCTTCGCCAACTAGGACTTCTCCACCCGGGATCGTTGCCAAGAGGGTGGCGTAGATCACCATCACAGTCGCTATTGCTAAGAGGGTTATCAAGGTGACGACTACAAAGCCTCTTTGGGCGGTCTTTCTTTCGTTCACTTGCCTTCACCTCCTTAAAGTTGTCGTCGACTTTTATTTGGCTACAAAAATGATGGTGAAATGTGTATATTAAATCTGTTATCTCAAGATATTAATTATCAATTATTCAGTTTCGGAACAAAATATTCAGATTCGGAATCAGAATATGAAGCATGCATGCATTCCAATTTTTACAAAAAATGTGTGGATGCGCACACATTATCCCACTGTAACTAGCCCTCCTGTAACAATTGCCAGAAGAGATGCGAGGACTTCAACTGAGAAAAGGGTGAGAAGGCTTTGGAGAAACAACAGCGCTGCTACCCAATTTCTTTTCAATTCAGTTCGTTTGAATCTGAATTCCTAAGCCTTAAATGAATTATGAATGTAAGATCCATTTTTCAACAATATGACGATGTTAGATTTTTCGTTCGCGCGCGTTCAAAGTAGAGAAAGAAAAAGCTGAAAAGAAATGAGTTATGAGGAATGGATGACTTGAGTGCATGTATACGAAAGATTCGTATAGCTCATTCCTTAGAACAGATTTTCACCATGAAAACAACGGTTTTGCCGTTGTGCCGCCTTTCACATTTTATCGCCACAGTTTTTCCGTCTTCACTTATCCACACGACTTCACCGAAGTGCCCATGTTCTGGATGAAACTCGTTATCTGCTGGAATCTTCATCTTATCTCGAATCTTAATTTCCGTTATCAGCGTTTCCTCCTAAACATGTGAAGATTGGTTTCAAAACAGCAATTACGTCTACGTATGACACATAATTTCCTACTTTTCAATAACCACTACAACTATTAAGCATTGCTTGGAGATCGCGATTGACTGCTGTACTCTTCTTTTATTATCATTCCTTAAACAGGTATTCAAAGAACTAATAGAAATTTGGCATGCATGCAGATACCAAACGCAACGGTGCATACGAAACGTTTCATATGAGTTTTTAGTTAACGCTGAGCTTTTGTGCGCGTGTCAATAACACTGTGTTGAAAGATCAGAAGTAGCTCTTTTTTGTTAAGAAATCTTGACAAAAACATATTTGCTTGATTATTTTGATAGTCAAGAAACCTTTACAAGAATGCTTTAATCGTCGAGACAAGACGATGTTAAGTAGGGAACAGGCATGGGTAAGGTAGCTGTCGTTCTCCTTTTTTTTCTGCTGGCTTTTTCAGAAATCGTTGGGGCTGCAGCTGTTGAGGCACCTCAGATTGCTTGGAGCAAAACCTTTGGAGGAGATGGTGTGGATGCTTGTACGTCTATGGTTCAGACTGTTGATGGAGGGTTTGCTTTGCTTGGTTTTGCTCACTCGTTTGACACTGGTTCTTGGCTAATAAAAACTGACGAGTATGGAAACATGGAATGGAACAAAACAATTGGTGGAATCAATCAAGGTGCTAATTCCTTTATTCAGACTTTGGATGGTGGTTTTGCTTTCGTCGGCACTTACTATAATGCATCTTCTGTCGGAGGATACATACCCGTCGGAGAATTTCCCGAAGGGTTCTGGTCTTATGTTTGGCTGGCTAAGACCGATGGGTACGGTAACATGGAGTGGAACCGAACGTACGGGGAGGTAACAGGTTATTATCATGGGTCTGCTTTGGTTCAGACAAAAGATGGAGGATATGCATTAGTGGGAAATTCCATTAACAATTATTTTGAATACGAAGATTTGTTGTTGATCAAGACAGATACATATGGCAACGTGGAATGGAGCAAACCGTATGGAGGCTCTAAACAGGAAAGTGATCCTAAGTTGGTTCAGACCTCCGATGGAGGCTTCGCATTAGTGAGTAAAACATACTTGGATATGTTTGTGCCTCCTGACATTTGGTTCGTTAAAACCGATGGGGCGGGTAATTTGGAGTGGAACAAGACTTATGGCGGTGCGAGAGGGGATTATCCTACTGCTTTGCTTCAATTGTCGGATGGAAGTTTTGTTATAGCTGGCGACACCAGCTCATTTGGTGATGGGGGAGAGGATTTCTTGCTAATCAAAACGGATGATCACGGAAATGTGAAATGGAACTATACATATGGAACAGCGAATCCTGACAGTCTTCCTTCTCTGGTTCAAACCTCAGATGGAGGTTTCGCCTTGGCAGGTTACACACATACTGATCCTTTGGCTGATGTTTTGTTAGTTAAGACTGATAGTCTAGGAAATTTCTTGTGGAACCAGACAATTCTTGGAGGAGCACTATTAGGTCTTCCTTCATTAATCCAGACCTTGGATGGTGGTTTCGTCTTTTCTGGTGGCATAGGTTCTTTTGAGACTGGAGACTTTGATTTTTGGTTAATCAAAACAGCCCCAAATGACAATCAAGAGGCAGAGCCTTTCCCAACATGGATTGTAGCTGCAATAGTGATAATAGCCGTAGTTGGAGCAGCCCTTCTGGTTTACTTCAGAAAGATCAGAAAAACAACTGAGAAAGCTGAATAACAACAAGATTCCTCCAGGTATTTTTGCATGCATGTTAACGTGTTACCGTTATAGGGAAATTATGATCTGACAGTGGATACGACGTAGCTAATGGAAAGGAATCCGCCTCCTACGTTCCACATTGATGTTTTCATAAAGACGTTACCGTTGTGGATATTGTGTGTGTTTGGCGTTCCCTATCTAATATATGATATACCCCTATACACACGTCACGTTCTCTAGGCGTTCCCTTATAAATCCTGATTAAACATAAGTTTAATAAAATTTAATGGGGAGAATGAATGATTATCCGTTTTTTGGAACAAAAGTTCTGAATTTTCGGAGTAGATGCTCAAATTGAAGGAGATGACTAATAATATTGGATTTTACCTTGGATTTTTAAGGTAATCGATTTATTATGGAATATAGGCGGGCTGACTAGTGAAGAATAAAGGAGTTTTCATCTGCATTGAGGGACTTGATGGTAGCGGAAAAACCACCCATTCCCATATGCTTGTACGAAGCCTGCGAAGAAAGGAGTTTGACGTCGTATACACCACTGAGCCGAGTCGAGGTGAAATTGGGAGGTTTATAAGAACGAATATTCTGCAACGGAAGAGGCGGGTGCCAAGCGTTGTAGAAGCCCTCTTATTTGCGGTTGATCGCGTTGATCATGTGGAGAAAGAGATTAAACCTGCCTTGGAAGAAGGAAAGATTGTAGTTTCTGACAGGTATGTCTACTCATCCTTAGCCTATCAAGGGGCGGCTGGATTAGACCTGAAATGGATTGAAGAAATTAATAGGTTGGCTCTTCCACCTGATTTGGCAATTTACATCGATGTCCCACCGGAAGTTGTAGTCAAAAGAATCAAGCGAAAAAAGTCGGTTATGGAAAATCTTGAGACCCAAAAGAGGGTTAGAGAGGTCTATATGAAGTTTGTAGATAACGGAAAACTTGTATCCGTTGACGGAAACAAAAGAAAAAATGAAGTAGCAAAAGATATTTTAAAAATTATCCTCGACTTTCTTAAGAATTATAATTATTTTCAATCCAGCTGATTAGTGTCCCGTGCAAGAGTTTAGAGATTTATCACCGATTTTTCGTAATCGACCACGATGTATTTTTTACCCTTTTGAATTACTTTGTGACCTTCTTTTATCAAAAGTTCTTTCTGGCCTTCAACTCCGCCTGGATATTTTGCGTTTATCACTCCACCAGTTTTCAGGGTGCGCCAGTAAGGGGTAATATCTTTTTTTCCCTCTTGTCTTTGTTCTTCAGCAGCATGAGCCGCAACCCAAGCAAAAATACCGGTTGTCATAGGACAACCAATCGTTGCCTTATGTTTTTTCGCTAGAGACCGGCGAATTTCATTGATAGTAACAAGCTTTCCCTCAGGCACTCTTCTCATCATTTCATCAACTTCCATCGGCGCTGGGATGACCACTGTGCCTGTGCCCCACCTTTTACTCATTTTGTTAGTGATTTTTTCTATTTTCGGCAGATTCTCACTTTCTGCTAATTTCTCAGTCCAACTCTTCTTTTTTGTTGGCGTAGCTCCCGCCTCCTTACAAGTTAAGCAAAATAATTTTATAAACTTAGTTTTGCTGTAGCGCAAGCGCCCAGCATCATGATAGATTTTGAATTCTGATTTACAATTCATAACTCATATTAAATGTCAGAGTCAACGTCAAGCCACAATGTCAAACCAGAAATCTAAACTACCAAACTGCAAATTCAAAAAACCATGCGATTTCAAGGCAACGTATCGAAATAGAACAAAATGCCGATGGAACAGCACATGCAACCAGCAAATTAGCACGCGCTAAGACAAAAATACAGAAAGAAAAACATTGGCACACAGAGAACGCAGGTAGCCATGTCAAAGGTAAAACTAGGTTTATCTTAGTAGAGGACTCGTAAATATTCCAACTTCAACGGTTCTAGCTGCCTTTGAGAGAGCTCTTCGTTTATGCGTTTCGCTATAAAAGTGATCAAGTCTTCTAGAGGAACTCTTTGGGTTCCTCGTTCATGGCAGATTCGCAGCTCTATGCTGTTCTTTTGGAACATGAAACGGAGTATGTGATAATCAAACTTCAAGGGAACTCTTTTCCCCTTATCATTGACAACATGGTAACGAGCAACGCAGAAAAAATCTAGGATTGACAAAGATTTTTCAACTATGCTTCCCTGAAGCCTATCTAGTTCCTTCTTGTCTAGAAAGTTGAAATCGACATCTTCAGCTACCCCAAATTCGTAACTAGCTTCACATTTTTGAGGCAAATGGGGCGTTACAGCGATTAAATTACAAATCTCTTGATTTAAATTGTGAAGTGCAGAGAGAATCGATTGCTGAACCCTTCCTATTGAAGATTTACAGGTGAACAGAGCGATACCATGGATAGTTTCGGGAAAATTCTTGTAACGTCCCAGCAACTTAGCCGCCCTTCGCCAAGACTTATATTTTCTTTATCTTTCTTATCCTTTCAAGATTTTCAAGTAGCGTAGACAAGGTGGACCCAAGTCTCTGCAGTTTTTCAGCATCTTTCTCTTCCCTGAGTTCTTTCTCTATTTCTTGAATCTTGCTTAAGATTGTTGACTCTAGGTCTGTAAGATGACTGGGGCTTGTAGCTTCCGTTGATTGCTCTCCTTCCTTCAAAACTATTACACGCTTCTTACACCGGACACACCAGAGATCTCCGCTTCTCAGTTTAAAGAGAGGTGAAGAACAAGCTGGGCAGGTACGGTCTGTAAGAGCAGCCCCCCGCTTAAGCATATCCGCCATGGTTTGAATGTCTTTCGACTCTTTAGGCAACTTCAAGCCCCCCAAACAATTTTGGTTGTAGCTAGATAATATATTCTCAGTAACAATTATAACCATCCCTTCAAGGTTTTGTGCTCCACATAAAACCAAGGGTTAGGCTAATCAACAAACAGTATAAATTGGCGCGTAACTATATCATATGAACAAATAGGTTGAGAATCGCTAAAGCAGTATCGCCGGGGCTTCTGCATGGTGAGAAAAAAGAAATTGCGGGAATATGAGGAAAGAATAGTAGAGGCAACAAATGTTCTAGGACTAGTTTCTGAAGACACCACAACTCCCCGCAACATAAGGAGAGCTGCGAAACAATCTATCGAAGTGCTACAGCTGATGGAAAACACTCCAGCCGTCAGGGCGTCCAGCGCTATATCAATCCTCGACGACATCTTGCAAGACCCTAACATGCCACCTTATACCAGAGTGAAACTATGGAATGTCATGAGCCTACTCGAAGCCATCAAAGACTAAAAAAGATAGAGGACCATTAGCGCATGTTGCCTCATCTCCTAGTCTAATCATCAACGTTTCATTAGCGGAGTCTCTTGCAATACGTCCTATCTTATTGTTGCACGTACACGTAAAGGACTTTGAGTGCATATAATCGGGCAATAGAAGTTTTGAGTAAGAATCCAGAAGTTTAGTTCAATCGGTTTTTTTCAATGGCACATTATATCCTTACTATACTCTTATCTTATTTTGTCTTTGTTTCTCTTGGGCATCCAGTCAGCTTTGTCATACTAGCAATCGTGTTTTCCATTACTCACAACCTTCAAAGCACCCCTACTATATTGCCTAGTGAAGTGGGGTTTATGGAGCCAGTAATGGCAAGCCGTTATATTGCTCTCTTAGGGCCGCAAACTGCCGCCGTGAGTGCCGCGGCAACTGTCCTAATAAGAGTTCTCTGGGTCTGGCTTAGACTTCCATTAGGATTTATAGCAGTACAGTGGGTCATGAGTAGAGGTTTGGTGTAGGTAGATTTCATGCTGGCTGAGAATTCTAGGCATCGACGATTCGTTTACAATCACCTGATGTTTTATGGTTAACTCTTGGAACCGGGGTCTCTTCTATTTGTCTACATATCTGTTCAACGACATGTACGGTTTCATATCCCATTTCAGGGGTGATCAGGGGTTCTCCTTTGCCAAAGATGCTTTCTACAAATGACCGAATAATTAGGGCGTGTGTAGCGCTAAAACTTCTGGGTCCTTTATGTTTAGCTAAGATTGTGCTCAGGTATGAAAAACCTATTTTGATTTGGTCAATGACATTCTCGGCGAGCCATATTCCGCGTCCCGGCTTCGTTACAACCAAGCTACTAACAGGATATATTCCGACTTGAACAGCACCTCCAGTTCCGTAGATGTCTGCATAGACATTAGTCCTCTGGGATCCTGGAGCATTAAAGCTGATGTGGATGGTCCCAAATTTCTTTTCTTCAGCCTCTAAAATTACAGTCAATTCGTCGAAGGGCATCCATGGACAATGCCCCATTTTGGCAGTGAAAACGGATTTTACTTCCAATTTTCCTAGAAAAGCTTGGAGAAGATATACTGGATGGGGTAAATTTTCTCCAAATCTGCC
>JABAOF010002303.1_pt1 | contig 10862 bp, 11 predicted proteins | sample 7062171 | NCBI WGS metagenome assembly JABAOF01 (sample SAMN14538628, study PRJNA623070) | marine sediment metagenome | biome: marine biome [ENVO:00000428]; feature: marine pelagic biome [ENVO:01000023]; material: deep marine sediment [ENVO:00002113] | place: India: Gulf of Khambhat ... | reverse complement strand
CCGATATTTATTCCTATGATTTGAAAACCAAGAACATTGCCCAACTTACAGACTTCAATGGCGGACTCGTCAAGAATATCAAGTTGAATCCCGCAGAAGAATTCTGGTTTGAAGGAGCAAAAGGAGAAAAAGTCCATGGCTTCTTGCTTAAGCCTCCCTTCTTTGAGATCTCTAAGAAATATCCTCTAGTCATGCTCATCCATGGAGGCCCTCAAGGCGCATGGTCAGACAATTTTCACTATCGATGGAATGCCCAGATGTTTGCCTCTCCTGGTTATGTGGTGGCCATGATCAATTTCCATGGCAGTACAGGCTACGGACAAGCCTTTACGGATTCCATCAGTGGAGATTGGGGCGGATCCCCTTATGAGGATCTGATGGAAGGTTGTGATTATCTTCTTTCCCAGTATGACTTTATCGATAAGGATCGGCTGGCAGCGGCCGGAGCTTCTTATGGAGGTTATATGATCGACTGGATTGAAGGTCATACCGAGAGATTTAAATGCCTCATTTCCCATTCGGGCGTATTTGATCTCCGGTCCATGTATGGATCCACTGAAGAACTTTGGTTTCCAGAATGGGAATTCAACGGAACTCCGTGGGACAACAAAGAGATGTACGAGAGATGGTCACCAAGCGCTTATGTGGCAAATTTTCGTACTCCGTGTCTTGTTATTCATTCTCAAAACGATTTCAGAGTCCCAGTGACACAAGGATTTCAATTTTTTACATCCCTCCAGAGAATGAAAGTCCCTTCCAAGTTTCTCTATTTTCCTGATGAAAACCACTTCGTCCAGAAGCCTCAGAATGCAGAACTCTGGTGGAAAACAGTGCACGATTGGCTGGCGACTTATCTGAAATAAAAATAGAGAGATCAGACCGTCTATTCCACTGAGAAACTGAGCAGTGAAAAGGGATCTACCCTGCTTCCGGAGATTTTAACACCCCAATGAAGATGAGGGCCTGTGACTCTTCCTGTGGCTCCTACTTCTCCAATCACGTCTCCTTTGTTCACCATCTGCCCTCTCCTCACTTTGATTTTAGAAAAATGAAGGTATTGGGTGAAGAGGCCGAGGCCATGATCGATGATCACCGTATTGCCGGAAAAATACAGATTGCTTGCCAAAACCACTCTTCCTGAATTAGAAGCTCTGACCGTTGTCCCTGCAGGAGCAGATATATCCACTCCGCTATGAGGTGAACGAGGCCTGTTGTTGTAGGTTCTCCTCTCGCCGAAATCGGCTGTGGTTTTCCCTGGAGTAGGCATCAAGAACTCCTGTTCTCCTAACCACTGAGGAGTGAATATGCCATAGAGGGAACGAAGAATCTCTTCTTCTCTCTTTATCCTTTCTTGAACCTGAGGAGGAGGTGTCACATATTTCTGAGGGACCCATAGACTTCTTTCAGGAAATGTCTTCGATAAAACAGGAATATCTTTCTCTAATGTCTCCCATTCCCCGTCAGTATCCTGAAGGGAAATCTTCATTGGATATGCTCCAGGCTTCAAGTCAAGGTCCAAGCCTATGAAGGACAAAAAATGGGAATCCGAACTCGATTTCCCCACCTGATATCTCTGATCCAAAAACCGAATCTGAACATCTTTTATCCTCATGCTACCCTTTATAGAAATCAAGATCATTTCCCCTGGTTGCAGAGCTCTAAAACCGATTTCGATTGGGATTCCTGAAGGACTCTGCCACCTCTCTCGCTGAATCGATAACAGACTTGCAGAGCAAAGATAGAAAAAAGAAAAAAACAAGAACAAGACTTTTCTCATTTATTTAAGGCTTCAAGAAATTGAGAACAAGTTGGTTGAATTTTTCTGGCATTTCGACTTGCGGAACATGCCCGCATTTTTCAAAAATACAGAGCTTTGAAGTTCTAATCAGGCTTTTTCCTCTGTGAGCTTGAGAGAGAGGAGCAATGGTATCCTCGGCTCCCCAGACTATCAAGGTGGGATGAATTATAGACGGGCTTTTGGTCAAAATCAGAGACAATATCTCCTCCCTCAATCCCCTTCGATTGACACCGTAGCGCAATACCTTGAGACAAACCTCTCTGGTCCTAGGTTGAGCAAATATTTTCAGGACTGAGTTCACTAATTCTCGAGGGATCTTATTGGGATCATAGAACATCTGTGCTATTAACATTCGTACAGTCTGCCTTGTCCTTATCGAAAGAGCCAATTCTCCGATAGGAGGAACAGAAGCCCATCGTAAGATCCCAGAGAGTTCTTGTCCAAAACCAGCACTATCCACTAAAACAATTTTGTCAATCCTCTCTGGCATATTTAAGGCAGCAACGAGGGCAATGAGGCCCCCCATGGAATTGCCGACCAGCGAGGCCTTGGGAAGAGAAAAGACATCGAGGAATGACCGCATGAATTTTATGGCGAGACCGATATCCAATTCTTCCTCAGGTCTGGCAGAGTAGCCAAAACCCAAGAAATCAAAGGCAATGACATGATGGTTTTGAGAGAGAGGTTCAATGTTGTCCTTCCACCATTCAAGAGAGGCTCCTAAACCATGAATAAGAATAAGAGGCGAACCCCTCCCCTTCTCTACATACCGAATTTGATACCCATTGACACGGATGTAAGTTTCTTTCGCTTCGATAATGGTTTTCACATCCTAATTTGTTTTCTTAATATCTTCCCAGGTAATCTGCCTGTGTGTTCTCCTCTATCGATAACCAATTGACCGTTGACGATCACATATTCAATCCCTGTGGGATACTGATGAGGTTGAGTCCAAGTGGCATTATCGATAACCTTATCTTGGTCGAAGACGACGATATCAGCATAATTGCCGCTTTTTAGGCTTCCTCTCTTCTTGAAACCATATTTTTTAGCAGGGATGGAGGTCATCTTTTTTATCATCTCTCTAAGGGAAACAAGTTTTTCCTCACGAACATATTTGCCTAATATTCTTGGAAAAGTCCCATAGCTACGTGGATGTGGTTTGCCCCTCCCTAAAAGACCATAGTGAGCTTTAGCCGAGCCATCTGTGCCTACTCCTACAAGCGGATGAGATAAGATTTTCTTCAAATTTTCTTCTTTCATGATAAAGATGACCATATCGACTCTACCTTTCTCTTCTATAAGAAGATCCCGCATGAATTCATAAGGTTCTTTTCCTGTTTCCTCAGATCCCCTTAAGATATTTTTTCCTTCGAATCGTCTGTTTTCTTCGGAGACAACAGAAGAGATTGTAACCTTATCCCAGGATCCTAGTTTGGTTTCCTGTTCAGCCACATGATTTCGTATTTTCCCGTCCAATGTAGGATCCTTTAGTCTTGCTAGAAATTCTTCAGTAGTGCCCTGCCTTGCCCAAAGAGGGAAATAAAAACTCAGTCCAGTGGATCCAGCTATATAAGGGTATCTATCACAAGAGATGGAAACGCCTTCTTTTTTGGCCTCTTCAATCTTAGTCAAGGCTTCGTCGACTTTATGCCAGTTGCGAGGATAAGCAATCTTGAAATGAGAAATCTCAAGGCTGACTGCTGTTTTTCGCGCTACATTGATTGAGTCAGTTAAAGATTCAATCAAATAATCTCCCTCATCCCGCATATGAGTAGCATAGACTCCACCATATCTGGCGACAACCTTGCATAACTCAGTAATCTCATCCGCTTGGGCATAACTTCCTGGGGAATATTCAAGACCAGTGGACATACCCAACGCTCCCTCTTTGATGTGTTCGGCTACCATCGTCTTCATTTTATCCAATTCCTCTTGCTTGGGTGGGCGATCGTTGAAACCCATAGCAGCACCTCTGATAGCACCCTGCCCAACCAAAGTTGAGTAATTCAAGGCTATCCCTTTCTCTTGCAATCGAGAGAAAAAACCGCTGATATCTACCCAATCCAATTCAAGCTGATACTGTTCCATTAGATTTTCTTTCATTTCTCCATATTTTTCCTCAGCAATAGGAAAAGGAGAAGAACCGCAATTTCCGCTGATAAGAGTCGTTATGCCTTGGCGTATGGAACTTTCTGCTTTTGGATTTACTAAAAGCTCTTTATCCGTATGATCATGCACATCGATAAAGCCCGGACAAACGACCATGCCCTTGGCCTCAATTACAGATTTTCCTCTTGAAATAGATATTTTTCCGATTTCCTTGATAAAATTCCCGCTGATCCCTAGATCTGCTTTAAACGCCTCGCTTCCCAAGCCGTCGAAGATATAACCATCCTTGATGATAAGATCGAAATCCTCTCTCGAACGGCACCCCTTCAGCAAAAGAAAGCAACCTCCTAGGCTGCTGGCAGCAAAAATCTGCGAGGTTTTTTTTAGAAAATATCTTCGTGTGATGACTTTCTTCATCCTTGTCTCCTTATCATCTGAGCCTTTGAGTAATATATAGAATCAGGAAATAGATGTCCACATTCTTTCCAATTAACTCTATGAAAAGTCTAATTTGGAGATTGGCCCTAATGGAGATAAAACAGTGGTATAATATCAGCGGTGTCATCACATCTCCCCTCAAGGAGGAAACTCAGGATGAAAATAACAAGAAGAGATTTCTTTTGGATATCAGGTCTGAGTTCTTTATTATCTGTCAAAAAAAGAAATCAGAAAAAAAAGACTTCTTTTGTCACTATTAGAAAAATCGACAATAGGTCAACTTATGATGCCTGGATTGAGTTGGATCTTGAGAATTTGACCTGGAATCTGGAGAGAATTAAAAAACGGAGTAAGGTGGCTGTGATGGCCGTCATCAAAGCCAACGGATATGGGCATGGCCTTAAAGAAGTAGCTCAATTTCTAGAAAAAAAGGGCGTAGATTACCTTATGGTTGGCAAGCTTCAAGAAGCTTTGGAGCTTCGAGATTCATCTGTCCATTGTCCGCTCTTAAATTTTGGTCCTTTCAGCTCCAAAGAAGCAGAAGTAATAATCCGAAACAACATTTCTCAATCCGTGTTCACCGACGAAGTGGAATCCCTTCATCACGCAGCCTTGAAGCTGAAAAAAAAAGCAAAGGTCCATATCCATATCGACACCGGCATGGGAAGGGCGGGGATTCCCTACTACAAAGCTCTTTCTTTTATCGAAAAAGCTTCCTCTCTGGAAGGAATAGAGATTGAGGGAATTTCCACAACCTTAACCGAAGATTATGATTTTGACCAAGAGCAGATTAATCACTTTCTCTCTGTATGCCATAAGGCAGAAAAGGGAAGAATTATATTAGGTCAAAAGCATGCAGCCAGCAGCAGTGGAATTCTCACCCTGCCATCTTCTCACTTGGATATGGTAAGACCTGGGATCACTCTCTATGGCTATTATCCTTCAGAGGAGACGCAAAGGGAAGATAGCCTTTCCCTTAAACCTGTCCTGAATCTAAAAACACGCGTCTTTGTCATAAAACACCTCAGACCAGGGGATTCAGTTTCCTATCATCGCGCCTACATTGCCAATAAAAAGGAGAAAATGGCTCTTCTTCCCATCGGATATTCGGACGGCTATCCTTTTTCTGCCCTAGATAAAGCCTCTGTACTCATACGAGGAAATAGATATCCTCTGATCGGCACTGTCACCGCAAACCACATGGAAGTCTTGTTGGATAGTGATGCCGAAGTTCTTCAAGGAGATGAAGTCGTCATGATCGGAGCTCAGGGAAAAGAGAGAATAACGGCTGATGAAGTCGCCGGTTGGGCGAGAGTGTCGACATATAAGATCTTGATCGGATTAAATCCTCTTCTTCCAAGAGGAATTATCAATTCTATGAACTAATATGAACGCAATAAATTTTGTTAGATCGTCATGACGAACGGCCGAAGGGAAAGCGGTCATCTCTTAAAAAAAAGAGAGCGCCGCGTCGCTCTGCTCTTGGCTACGGTACATAAATTATTACGTCCACATTAGATTAGATCGCTTAGACTGTGATTTCAGCAAATAAAATAGATAAGCAAATCTTAAAAAGATTTTTGGCCAANNTCGATTCTGGAGTTCTGAGGAATGGCCTCAGTTACTAAAATTGTACCTTCTTAAATTGTAAACTGAGATTACTGCTTCTTTGCTCTTTCAGCCGCACCCCCTACCCAAATCGTGACAAAAACAGCTATAATGGTCACAATCACGGCATAGATGATCATCGGCGTTATTCCCTCAGCTGTGCCAAAGATTTTTTTGAAAATAGCTAAGATGGCACCGTTCCAGGCGAGAGCAGCTACCAGTCCGAATGCGGCTGTGATTAATGCGGCAAATTTGTCGATCACTTCTGGCCTCATTTTTTCCCTCCTTTCTAAAAATAGGTTTCAGAGAGATGATGGCTTTTTGGAAAAGATAAGATTTCCTTGCATCGAGGCATTTCATCCACTGATCCCTATTTATATGGCTGTTTTATAACAAAATAGAGAAATGATTGTCAAGCAAAATTGGCTTGACAATGTCGATATAAGTAAAGAACCGATGAAGAAATTTTTGGCTTATCTTGAGATTGAAAGATGTATCCTTTTCTTAAAAGAGAATGGCAGGGAAAAAAGCCTTATTCAATCGACTTAATTCTTTGACAAAACGAAAAAAATCAACACGAGTAAAAAAGACTTATCCATTTAATGAACTCATGTCAGACATCACAGAATACAACAAGAGTTTTTGCTGTTGATGTTCAACCAACTCTGCCAATTCTTGTATCTTGGAAAATACATAAAAAAGAGGACCAGGGAAACGAATGAGAGTAAATAAAAATCTCGAGAGAATCCCCCGAGCAGAAAAAGTGTCAGGCCAAAAAGAGAAGGCCCCTCGCATAAGGTTGAAGTAAGGATAGATGTTCTTTGAAGTTTTTGGATCAACGTCAGGGTATTATCCGCCGCTGATTTTCTTAGAAGAATTCCCCTGAACATTCTCGAGGTCAAGACGATAACGACAGAGAGACCATAAAACACATAACGCAGGAACACTTTATCCCGCAATTTCACAAAGCCCAAAAAAGGCTCATATCTTTCTTTTATAAATTCAACAATAAGAACATATATGATGAGACTGGCGATCATAGCCGCAGAGATAATGACAGAAATCTTGTAGGCCTTCCTCAACTCATTCATAATCTTGACTTCTCGATTTCCTCCTGTTTACCATGGGGCTACTCTTTGTCTGTTCTTTACTTGTAGCGATTCTGAAAAAAGGTGATCTGCAGATGTGACTTGCCTGCACTGGTGATCGCCTCTTGTTCATCATTGTCATTCTCAGCTATTGATTAAAAATATAGAGAGAAGCCGATCGCCTTCCTTTGGCTTGTGATCTGGAAATGCACTTGAACGTTTTCTTTATTTTTTTCTTTATGCAAAGCTGAGATCTTTTTTGCCACAAAATACCCGATCGCTGCACCGATAAAAGCATCAGAAGCCCAATGCTTGCTGTCATGGATTCTAGAAAGGGTAACCAAAGTGGCCAAGTTGTAAGCCAAAAAATCAATATAGAACTTATCACTATGATCTGCAATCACAGTAGCCACAGCAAAAGCAGAGGACGCATGGCCCGAAGGGAATGAATGGAATCTGCTTCGAAACGAAAAAGGATGAAAAGCAAAACTATCCTCATTCATCTGAGGACGTTTTCTCCCAATTAGAAATTTTAGACCTGAAACCATGACTCCAGAGACGATCCAGCTTTCAAAACTCAAAAGAGCTGTTTTTCGAAGTTTTCTATTATCAAAAATTTCTCCTGAAGCATAGAGAGCTGTCACAAAGCTTCCTAAAAATACTCCATGGCCTAAAGGAGAAATCAAACGAGAAATGTCCTTAGATGGCGGGCTCTGATTTTCCTCGGCCCAATCTTGAATATCTCGATCTAGGATGAAAAGAGAAGTCCCTGCTACCAGCAGAGCCGACAAACGATAAAAATCATTCCTCCCCCATTCTCGGGGGGAAATCAACACCTCTTTGGAATCACCAAAAAAGGATTTTAAAAATTCCTTATTCAGCTTATACTTTGAAGCTTCTCCATCCGCAAGCAAAGAGGCCTGAATTGTGATTATAAATAGAATAATAATGAAAAACTTAATCAGAATGGACGGAAGTTTCTTTGAGAACGGAATTGTCATCTTGATGGTTGCCTAGCTTTCTGCATTAAATCTTCAATAATCCCGATAGTCTTTTCTGTAGCTCCTTGAAGGGAGTTTAATGTCTTTTTGGCTTTGTTTCCCATCTCTGTCAGATTTTCCTCTTTTTTTGCAAGAAACATATCTACTAAATCTTTTTCGTCCTCGATCACTTGAGCTGCTTGAGAGTAGATAAATTTTTTGGCAAGAAAAGAAAAATTATTCATATGGGGTCCAAAGAAAATTGGTTTTTTATAAAATGCGGGTTCGAGTAAATTATGGCCTCCCCAAGGAATGAGGCTGCCTCCTACAAAGGTCACATCTGCAAGAGCATAAAATTTAGGCAATTCTCCTAGAGTGTCGATGACCAAAACATCCCATTCTTTGTTCTGAAAGACTGAGGTTCTTCTTTGGGTTGATAATCCACAATGCTGACTTAACCTCACGACCTCTTCAGCTCTTTGGGGATGACGAGGAACAAGGATGAGCAGGATATCCTCTTTTACTTCTTTTGCCTTAGCAAAAGCATTAAGAAGTTTTTCTTCCTCGCCTCTTCTCGTGCTTCCAGCCACAATAACTTTCTTCCCTTCAGTTATTCTCAACTCTTTCTTTAAATTTGAGATCTCCTCTTCTTTTAACAAAGGGAGCTCAATTTCTGATTTTAAGTTTCCTACGGCTTCTATTCGAAAGACATTTTTCCCTATTTTTTCAAGGCGTTTCTTATCTTTTTCTGTCTGAACCAAGAAAACTTCTATATTCTTTAAAACTTTTTTGGCCAAAGGCCTGATTTTCTTATATCTGTTAAAAGATCGATCTGATATTCTTCCGTTGATCAAGGCAACACCTCTTGTCCAACGAGAGGCCCCTCTTAATAGATTTGGCCAGAATTCAGATTCTGCTAAAAGAAATACATCCGGTCTTAAGGATTTGAAAAACCTTCTGACGATGCAGGAAAAATCAAGAGGAGCAAAGAAGATATGGTCGGCTTCCTTTAATTTATCATTTGCCACTCGGATGCCTGTGTTTGTCAAAGATGAAAAATGAATAGTCCAACCAGGGTGCTTCTTTTTAATTTGTTTGATGAGATTCTGAAGTGAAAGGACTTCANNACAGCATGGATCCAAATAGATTCTTTTTGATTCTTGAAGACAGAAAGCTGCCTCCCCAATCTTTCTTTAAGAAAGAGGCTCTCTCCCCTGATGAACCTCATCCGGACAAAATAAAGGGGAAGAAAGATGAACAAGGCTAAAAAGAGAAGGATAGAATAAAAAATATACATGTCTCAAGACTATACTAAATAAGCAATTCTTGTGCAAGATGACAATCTGAATGAGCACAAGGGATTGGATAGAAAGGAGAAAACATAACAAAGGAAGCATCTTTTTTTCCGTAATGCCCAATAATGAGGAAAGTCATCTGCAACAACTTCGATTTTCGCCCATCTCATCTCCATGGTGAAGGAGGGGCGGTTTTTGGCGAAGATGGTCAGAAATCTCCACTAGCTTAAATAACAGTATTACATATCTTCCTCATTCACGAAAAAAAGAAGCTTACCATAAAAAAATGATTGGTCTTCATTCTGGTAATCTGATAAGCTTAAGAGTCGTATGATCTTTTTACCATACTGAATGAGACTGAAAGGAAATAAAATGGCCGAAGAGAAAGAAGAAAAAGAAGAAGCTATAAAAGAAAAAAAGCAAAATTCTACAGAAGTAAAGAAAGATAAAGAGAAAAAAACCACGGTTACGAAGGAAAAACAAAAAAAAGAAGATCAAGTTGCCCAAACAGAATCAAAGAAAAAGGTTCCTCTAAAGCCAAAAGATAAAGTTACAAAAGAAGATAAGAAGTCTGAAGCTGAAGAACCAGAACCCAAAAAAGAAGCGGAAGCTAAAGAAGAAGCTGAACCAAAAAAAATAGAAAAAGAAGACGCAAAGAAGGAAGAAAAAAAGATGCCCCCTAGCCAGGCAGAAGAGATTCCTGAAGAAGAGAAGGGAGCTGAGCCTGAGAAGGAAAAGCCTGAGAGAAAAGAAGAAGCCTTGGAAAAAGAGGCTATGGAAGAGGCTCCTCCAACAAAAGAAGCAATAGAGACTTTAGAGGAAGAAAAAATAATCAAACCTGAAGAAGAAAAACCAGAAGTTGTCTCTCCTCCTCCATCCAAACATAAAAAGATTAACAAAATGACAGCAGCAGAGATTGAAGAAAGACTCGAAGATGTCAAGGAGAAAATGGGAGGATTAGAATCTAAATACGCTCAGCATCTCTTGAGAAGAAAGAAATATCTTGAATCTTTAAAATAAAAAAATATTTTCTCCTCTGATTGGAATCATCTCAGGGATGAAAGGGATCGCAAACTCTTGAATTCTGCTACTCCTTGAGGATTAGTTTTTTTCTAATCCGATAATAAGGAATCAGGATCAGGATGATTCCAAACAATGAATAAAAATAATATCCACTTATCCCCTTCTCAATTTTATGAGCCAAAAGTATGATGCTTCTTTGGAGATGAATAAAAATCAAGTTAAAAAAAATAAGAACCAATAAAACAAATTCTTTCTTTAATTGAGTATAAAGAGGAAGTTTATCTTGATAANNATACAAATTAAGGAAAGATTGTTCAGTACGTTTTTCACCCCCAAGTTTAAACATAGATAATCTCCAAAAAATCAAAAAAAACCCTGTTTGGGCAAATGGATAGATGAAAAATAACAATGATTTATTGGAAAGCATAACAGGCTGGCCAAGAAAGCTTATCCAAAGCGGGATTCTTGATGGCAGGCGAGGAAAAGCATAGAAAGCCATGATCCAGGTGAGGCAAAGAAG
>JABAOF010014626.1_pt4 | contig 10863 bp, 13 predicted proteins | sample 7062171 | NCBI WGS metagenome assembly JABAOF01 (sample SAMN14538628, study PRJNA623070) | marine sediment metagenome | biome: marine biome [ENVO:00000428]; feature: marine pelagic biome [ENVO:01000023]; material: deep marine sediment [ENVO:00002113] | place: India: Gulf of Khambhat ... | reverse complement strand
AGTTCAACAAACATCGCTTAATTGACCTAATTGTCTCATTGTATTATTGTATCATTGTAATAATTGTACTAAATCCCGATCGGTTTGTCAAGTGCCGCGTTTAGCTCATGATGCACCCCGTTTGCATACATGTGCGCCCCCTAGACGCCTATGGCGAGGCATGTTTCGACTCTTCTCCTGCCGTCTCAGCGTAGTTGGAGGATGAGGTTTTGGGCAACTTACACTACCCAATGATCCAGGTTCCCTCCCACAGCACTGTGAAGCTGTACATCGTGAAAGACACCCCAAAATCGCTCGTTATTGTCGTACGGTTTGCGAGCGTGGTAGAATCGAGGCAAACATACACTTTTCCCTGGGAGGTGACCGTGGAAAAGAAAATAGGTACCTTCGCAGTCAAGAAGGGCCTAGCCCAGATGCTTAAGGGTGGCGTGATCATGGATGTGGTCACTGCGGAGCACGCCCGTATCGCTGAAGAAGCCGGCGCAGTTGCAGTGATGGCTCTCGAGCGAGTCCCAGCAGACATCCGCTCTCAAGGCGGTGTTGCTCGCATGAGCGATCCCGAATTGATCCTGCAAATCATGGACGCCGTCTCGATCCCTGTCATGGCCAAATGCCGCATCGGCCACTTCGTCGAGGCACAGATTTTGCAGGCTTTAGGTGTAGACTATATCGACGAATCTGAGGTCCTCACCCCGGCGGACGAATCGCACCACATTAACAAGCACGAGTTCAAGATCCCCTTCGTTTGCGGTTGCCGAAACCTCGGTGAAGCTTTGAGACGCATCGGAGAGGGGGCTGCGATGATCCGCACCAAAGGCGAGGCCGGTACGGGTGACGTGATCGAAGCCGTGCGCCATGCCCGGGCCGTGCTCGGAGAGATCCGCCGCATTGAGAGCATGCCCGACGAAGAGTTGATGACATACGCCAAGGGGATCGGAGCCCCCTACGAAATCGTGAAGGAGATCAAGGAATTGGGACGGTTACCGGTGGTGAACTTCGCGGCCGGTGGCATCGCTACACCCGCCGACGCGGCGATGATGATGCAGTTGGGTTTGGATGGCGTTTTCGTCGGTTCGGGTATCTTCAAATCGGGCGACCCGCCGAGACGAGCGAAAGCCATCGTCGGTGCAACCACGCATTACAACAACCCCGAGATCCTGGCAGAAATCAGTAGGGGTTTAGGTGAACCCATGGTGGGGATCGGAGTCAGTGATTTGCCAGAAGCGGAACGATTGGCGGTGCGCGGTTGGTGAATCATTCGAGAGGAAAACCTTGCGCCTATGAAAGACGAGTACACTCGTCTCCGACGGCGTGATCGGGCCATGCCCAGCGATCGCGAGATAGAAGCTCTGCTGCATAAGGCACAAGTTGGATTCATTGCCACCTCGGTCAGTGACCAACCCTATATCAATCCGAACCTATTCTGGTTTGACGCGACGAATCGTCGCCTCTACTTTCATACCGCCACCGAAGGTCGCACATTCTCCAACGTTGAACGAAATGCTCGGGTTTGCTTCAGCGTAGCAGAGATGGGCAAGCTGCTGCCTGCTGACACAGCGATCGAGTTCAGCACGGAGTATGCCAGTGTGATCGTCTTCGGAGAAGCCAGGGTGTTGGGTAGCACCGAAGAAAAACGATTCGGGCTTCAAGGGCTTCTGAATAAATACTTCCCAGATCTACACCCCGGCGAAGATTATCGCCCGATCACCTCTGACGAACTGGACCAAACCGCCGTCTACGCCATCGAGATCGATGCATGGAGCGGCAAACAGAAGGTGGAAGTATGATAAAGGTGGGCGTACTGGCGCTCCAAGGCGATTTTGCTGAACACATCGCCACACTTCGCTCATTAGGGGTGGAGACGGTAGAGGTGCGGTTACCGGAGCAACTGAAGGACCTTGAAGGTCTTATCATCCCGGGAGGTGAATCGACCACCATCGGAAAATTGGCCACCTCCTATCATCTCTTCGATCCCCTGCGCCGTTTTAGCCAAGACCGTCCTATCTGGGGAACCTGCGCCGGAGCGATCTTTCTCTCAAATGACGCTCGACGCCAGCAACCTCTTTTGAACGTAATGGACATCACTGTCAAACGTAATGCCTTCGGTCGTCAGATTGACAGCTTCGAGACCGAGTTGAGCATCCCAGTCCTCGAAGAATCTGACAGACCCTATCGGGCGATCTTTATCCGGGCTCCGATCATTGAGAGCGTCGGTGAGGGCGTTGAGGTCATAGCCCGTCTTCCCAAAGAGCATGAGGGTGGGGATCGCATCGTGGCCGCTCGACAGGGGCATCTGCTGGCAACGAGTTTCCACCCCGAGCTCACGGGGGACGATCGTTTCCACCGCTACTTCCTGGGCCTGACGAAAGGATGAGGTGACATGATCCGCCCCATCGATTGGCGTGATTTCACGCTGCTCTATCGCTTACGCAACGAAGGACTGTGCCTAGATTCCCAATTGGCCTATACCAGCAGTCGTCATCCGCTGCAAAACGCACTCCTGGACCTCCTTACGCCTGGCAGGAGGACATCCACCCTGGTCGCCCGTCCTGAGAAGGCAGGGGAATGCCTCGCCGTGGGCCAAATCCGCCGCCGCGCCAATCAACCGTACGCTCGCTTGACTTTCATCGGTCCGATAGAGGTACTGACACAGCCCCATTGTATCAAGTTGCTTGACGCTCTCAACCACTCCGCTGGTGAGGGCGGCGCCCAACACCTGATCGCCGAAGTGGATGAGATCAACCCGGCTTTTGAAAGTTTGAGACAGGCCGGATACGCGACCTATGCCCGGCAGCGGATTTGGCGTCTGATCGGTTCACCGTTAGGGGATGCGACCCCGCTTGATGCGGCCTGGCGCACTGAAGTGGGGTCAGACGGACCGCCGATCCAGAGCCTGTATCACAACTTGGTACCCGCCTTGGTACAACAAGTTGAACCACCGCCAGTGACCAACAACCGTGGTTTTGTCCACTTGGACGCGGGCGAACTGCTGGGTTATCTCGACGTCGACCGCGGCTCGCGAGGGATATGGGTGCAGCCCTATTTCCACCCTGCGGCAGAGCGAATCGATGACCTTTTCGCCGGTTTCCTGGTCCAATATTCATACCCTACAAACAAACCGATTTATGTCTGTGTCCGTTCCTATCAAGGTGGATTGAGCCAATCCTTGGAGCATCTTGGTTTTGAACCTTTTACGGATCAAGCGGTGATGGTCAAGCGCTTGACGGTCGTAGTTCGTCATCCAGCGCGCGCACCTTTGCCCGCTTTGGAAGGCACGCAGCCGGAACCCACTGCGCCTTTCTCGTCTATTGAAAACCACAAACCGGCATCGTGAGCAAAATGACCGGAAAACGAATCACCGACAACTTAAATGATCTTCTGGGGGTCTTGCCTCCTGAGATCACTAAAAAATTAAACGAGATCAACCGTCAAGACGACTTACTCGAGGTGATCCTCGACCTCGGTCGTGTTCCGACCGCGCGCTACCTACACGACGAGATTATATTGAGCAATCGAGAGGTCAATCGAGAGGACATCAACTATGTGGTTTCTCGTATCGGCGAATTCGACGCCGACAATCGCGCCGGTATCGAACGCACGCTGCACCGCATCTCCGCTATCCGCAATCGTCACGAGCACATCGTCGGCTTGACCTGTCGTGTCGGTCGTGCCGTATACGGAACGATCGACATCATCCAGGATTTCATCACAAATGGTAAAAGCATCTTGTTGGTTGGCCGACCTGGTGTCGGAAAGACCACCATGTTACGCGAAGCCGCGCGCATCCTGGCCGATGAAAAGAGAGTTGTCATCGTTGACACATCGAACGAGATCGCCGGGGACGGCGACGTACCGCACCCGGCCATCGGGAAAGCACGTCGCATGCAAGTGCGTGAACCGACGCTTCAACATGAGGTGATGATCGAAGCTGTCGAGAATCACAATCCGGAGGTGATCGTAATCGATGAGATCGGCCGGGAATTAGAGGCCGTTGCTGCCCGTACTATCGCTGAACGCGGCGTCCAGTTAATCGGCACCGCGCATGGGAACAACCTCGAGAATTTATTGCTCAATCCCACCCTTTCGGATTTGATCGGCGGCATCGAGTCGGTTACCCTCTCCGATGAGGAAGCTCGGCGGCGAGGCACCCAGAAGACCGTGCTCGAGCGGCGAGCAGCTCCGACTTTCGATGTGCTGATCGAGATCCAGGATCGAGAGCGGTTGGCTGTTCATCATGATGTCGCTGCTGCGGTGGACGCCATGCTACGAGGCCGTCCCCTGTTGCCTGAACTGCGTTCTAGGGACGAAAGGGGGGAAATCTATGTCGAAACCCCACCCACGTCTGCACAGATTGGACGAACTGGATACCGACGTCAGGCCGCCCTACCCACCGCGATGCCCACCGATGAGGAGGAGTTGCCCTATTCTCCTACCCCCCCGCGTATGCCTGGCTCACCACTTGAGCCGATTCGCATTTTCCCTTTCGGTGCGGCTCGTAACCGTCTGCGACAGGCCGCCAAACGGCTCCACGTTCCTGCGCTCTTGGTCGATAGTTTGGGGGAGGCAGACGTATTGGTCACGCTTCGCTCGTACTATCGCAAACGTCAGAAAGTCGTTGCTCAAGCGGAAAATCGCCGCATGCCCATCTACGTTCTGAGGTCGAATACCGTCAGCCAGATGGAGCATTTCCTGACCGACCTCTTCAACCTGCAGGGTTCCGGTATTGAGGACCCATCTCTCGAGGAAGCCATGCAGGAGGCTCAACAAGCCGTCCAAGCCGTACTCGATGGCGCGCGGTCCGTCGATCTATCACCGGCCTCATCCTATGTCCGCCGCCTGCAACATCAGATGGCGCGTCAAGCAAATCTGGTGTCCCACTCGTATGGGAAAGAGCCGCGACGGCGCGTGAGGATCCTCCGCCAGTGAGCTTCTTCATCACCCTCGAGGGCCCCGAAGGGGGCGGGAAGACCTCCCAGGCCGTGCAGTTGGTCAAACATTTACAAATGCTGGGTTATGATGTGCTGCACTCTCGTGAACCCGGCGGTACGTTTATCGGCGAGCAAATCCGTCACGTCTTGTTCTCTCTCAACAACACCCTTATGCACCCGCGGACTGAGTTCCTGCTCTTCACCGCCGCGCGGGCACAGCATGTGAACGAAGTGATCCTTCCCCAGCTCGAGAAGGGTGGGGTTGTGGTTTGCGATCGTTTCTATGACGCCTCGCTCGCATATCAGGGCTACGGCCACGAACTGGATCTGGACACTTTAAAATTGATCACAACCTTCGCTACCGGTGGTCTGATGCCTGATTTGACCTTGTTGCTGGATCTGCCCGTCGAGGAGGGGCTGAAGCGGCGTGAGCAGGACGGCAATTGGAACCGCCTCGACGCCTATGACTTGGCGTTCCATCACCGAGTGCGAGAAGGCTATCTGGCCATGGTGGCCTCAGAGCCTGAGCGATGGGTGATCATCGACGCCCGACACCCCTTCGACGAAGTCAAAGAAGAGGTTCGGCGTGTGGTTGATGCGCGGCTATCTAAAAACGAGGAACGTAGACCCTCTTAGCTCTCACCACCTCAGCCAATTTTAGTCCTTTTAAGCTTCTTTTCCGGAGCGAAGAACCCCGATCCGATCCACAGACAACAGAATTGTACTTACCCAGTGGTGTGATACACACCAGAAAGGGATCGAGTTGAGCGTCTCCGCAAGATTTCTTTATTTGATTTTCACCCACCCCGCAATGTCCACTCCAGAAAGTGATTAGGCAACCATTCGAACGCATAGATCCTTGATCACTTAACACTCAAGCTGTGCACTGATCTTCTCGAATTCCTCAAGTTTTCCCTCTCTCTCCGACCACTTCCTAATTTCATCAATGTCGATGCGATTATCGTTTGATACCAGTATCGCTTGCGACAAACACTGTATATCACCATACTGGTAATACCACGCAAGCCGATCCTTCACGCAGTCAGTAGGCGAGATTACGCGCAGGATTCCAGTTTCCTTCTCGATTTCGTCGATCTGACTAATGTATTCCTCACCGAGTGAAAGTGGTCCGGGAGGGAAATCCGCGAAAAATTCTGAATCAGGATGTTCGAAGTGCCTTCCCACTTCCTGAAATCCTAGTTCTTCCATCGCGCTCTTTATCGCCGAATGTTTGACAGAAAACCGATTAACAAGATCGAGATCAGGCGAGACGTACTTTCCGGAAGTATAGATTGCCACGACTGCACCACCTGATAAGACTACATCAATCCCTTTAGCACCTAAGTGTGATTGGACATAAGCGCCCAATTCCGCCTGCGTCATATCGCGAACAGGTTTCACGATGGCTTGCCTCTACGCCTGGGGCGTCGTCTTGTCATCATCAGTCGCTCACGCTCTTCATCCGGATAGAACGTCAAGGCTTTCTCAAGCAAGCTCTTTAGTTCAGGTAGGAATGCATAACGGGGATTGAACCGATACAGAACTGTTCGTCCTACCTCTCTGCTGATTAGTACGGCACCTGATTCAAACTTTGTTAATTGCTTTTGGATAGAATCAGGATCTGCACCGAAGAATCTAGCAATCTCACGTGCATATCCTTCTTCCCTCGTAAGAATATATACGAGCACTCTCTCGGAGTTGACCGAGCCCAGAATAGGTTCCAACATAGCTATTTCCATGGCATCATTATTGTCAGAAACTATCTGTCATATGCAAGACTAATTCTGACATATGTCAGATTTTATCTGACGTTTAGGTTTTTGTCAACGTTACCGAGAATTTGGAGGATGCCTAACTGATCCTAAACCCGATTGATGATGATAATGTAAAATCTTTATAAGCCTTAGAAACTCAAGCTCTTGGGATCCTGGCGCCTAAGTGCCTAGGTGCCTACGCCCGCCCTAAAAAACTAATCTCCAAAATCGAAATCCTCGCGCCCTCCACCCAGATCGGGCATGCTCTTCTCGATCTCCTCAGGGCTCTCACCGGCCTCCAGACGATCGACGACTTCATCAAATTCGGGGGGCATCTCCTCGCCCATCTCCTGACTCATCTTGCGCATCATACGCGCCATCGAGCGAGGATCCTCCTCATCGAAATCCCCCCAATCGCTTGGATCGGCCAGCGATTCCAGTCGTGATTCCTCCGATCGAGCAAATCGAACTCGTCCGATGAGACGTTGAAGATCTGTGCTACCACAATGAGAACAATGAACGACAACCTTCCCATATTCTTCATACGATTGGTAAATCGACACCCGCTTACGGCAATCAAGACACCGATAGTCATAGGTTGGCATGAAACCCTCCAAAATTTTTTCTCGCACCAACTTCTTGCTTGAACGTGCGTGTGTGATTCTCCTACAGAGATGAGCGACCCGAGGTCACGTCCTGCCACCCTCGATGGTTCGATCGGCTCATCACATGGCTTACCGAAGGACGACAGTTCATCAAAGACACACCTTTTCGAGCCCACTTACTTCGCAGCACTCTCTAAATGGATTATACTGAGCCCTGCAGGAGGCTTCAACCCATGCTCGAATTCCTACTCGAACGACAACGTCAGCCGTTGCTGATCGTGATCTCGGGTCCCTCTGGTGTCGGGAAGGACAGTGTCATGCAGCTGATGAAAAAGCGCGATCTGCCCTTTCACTTCGTCGTCACGGCTACCACGCGCCCCAAGCGTTCGGATGAGACTCACGGTGTTGATTATTTCTTCGTGAGCCAGGAAGAGTTTGACGAAATGATCGAACAAGACGAACTGCTCGAACACGCCCTCGTTTATGGAGATTATAAGGGGATACCCAAACAGCAAGTGCGCCAAGCGCTGGCAAGCGGGAAAGACGTTGTGATGCGGATCGATGTCCAGGGCGCTGAGACCATCCGTTCCCTTTGCCCCGAAGCCCTCCTGATCTTCCTCTCAACCCGTACTGAAGCGGAATTGATCGAGCGTCTTAAAGCTCGTAGAACTGAAAACCCTGATGAACTGAAACTGCGTCTCGAGACCATACACCAGGAACTCGAACAGGTCCACCTATTTGATTATTACGTCATCAACGCAGAGAACGAATTGGACGCTACGGTGGACACCATTCTGGCCATCATCCTTGCAGAGCATCAACGCACTCACCCACGGCAGGTGGTCATTTGAACCCATCAGATCGTCCCCGATCCATCAGCGGATCAGCTAATATCCAACCTCGAGAAGAGAGTTCGGCATTTGTGTCGCTCATCCGGCGTACTACCGTGACCTATGGACTGATCGCCATAACCGCGATGGTATTTCTCAGTCAACTGATCGGTCAATCCGTGCTCGGTTTTGATTTGGTCGGGTTACTAGGCGCGAAGGATAATGTGGCCATCGCTGATGGTGAGCTTTGGCGTCTCATTACGCCAGTCTTCATCCACGGTGGCATAGCTCACTTTTTCGTCAACATGTACTCCCTCTACGCCATCGGTCCTGTCGTTGAGAGATTTTTCGGCGCAGGCCGTACGCTGACGCTTTACCTCTTATCTGGGATCGCAGGCGTCGTGCTCAGTCTGAGCTTTAGTTCTTATCGATCCGTTGGGGCTTCAGGGGCGATCTTTGGTTTACTTGGCTCTTTAGGGGCTTTCTTATACGCTAACCGTACGACCTTCGGCCAGGCAGGCAGGGTGCAATTGCGTCACATTATCCTGGTTGCGTTATTAAATCTAGGATTGGGTCTTTCCCCAGGGATCGACAATTGGGGGCACCTAGGAGGGCTGCTTTTCGGTGTGACCCTAGCATGGTTTATCAGCCCCAGTCTCCAAGTTGTGAGAGACGAACTTACGGAGCAAGTCTACCTGACGGACCTTCGCCCGTGGCGCAAGACCTGGCCAACAATTCTGATCGGATCGGTCGCCCTCGCTATACTCGCGATGACGGCGATATTAAGGTTGTAGCAGGGTTAATTGGCTGTTCAACCCATGTCGGGACCTGCATTAAAGTAAAAGAAACGAGTAGATACGGACACATGACCGAGAAAACACACGTCTTCGATATCACTTTCGTCGGGGCCGGACCGACAGGTCTTTTCGGCGCGTTCTATGCAGGCCTGCGTGAGATGTCGGTAAAAGTGATCGAGACCCTACCTCAACCTGGTGGACAACTGACGGTTCTTTATCCCGACAAGATGATCTACGACGTGCCAGGTTTCTCTGCTATCCGCGCCAAGGATCTTATCAGCCATCTGGTTGAACAGGCCTCACAATGGAACCCGTCTATGGTCCTAGGGGAGCGTGCGCTCCATTTACATCGCCAACCCTTACCAGGAGGTGAATCAGGTGAGCAATGCTGGGTAATCCAAACTGACAAGGCGCGCCATTTCACCCACACGGTAATCGTCTCTGCGGGCATTGGCGCGTTCCAGCCGATTACATTAGAGAACGAGAGTGTGGAGCGTTGGTTGGGAAATGGGGTTGAATATATCGTCAAAAACCCAAATGACTACCATGATAAGCGGGTGCTGGTCATCGGAGGGGGAGACTCCGCGGTCGATTGGGCGCTAGCGCTTGAGCCACTCGCCAAACATGTCACCTTGATCCATCGTCGCTCTGGCTTCCGGGCTCACGATTCCTCGGTCAACGCCCTGCTCGAATCGGACGTTAATGTCCTTGTATTCTATGAATTGCGGGAATTCCAAGGCGACACCCGCCTCGATCGGGCGGTGATCTTCGACAACCGCACTCAGGATGAGACGACGCTCGAAATCGATGCGGCTATCCTAGCCTTGGGCTTCAAGGCCGACCTGGGTCCCATCCGGGAATGGGGATTGGAGACCATCGGGCGTCGATATCTCAAAGTCAACAGTAAGATGGAGACTAACCTGCCGGGCGTCTTCGCAGCTGGTGATCTTGCCCTCCAAGAGGAACTTGACCCGCTCAATCTCATCGTAGTAGGTTTCGGGCAAGTGACGGTGGCTGTAAATTACGCCTACACCGTGGTCAAGCCCGGCGGGAAAGTATTTCCGGGTCACTCAAGCGAAAAGATGGCCGAGAAGGCTTGATGGGAAACCCCTGATCGCGAGATCATCAGACTGCTCAGCATGGCGAGCGGTCGAACATTTAACCTAGATCCACTACAGCCACGGAAATGATACAGCTTCCCGCAAGATTAAAGTTTGCAGGAAGCCGTGTAATGATTGGACGATCAAAGGCGAGGTAGGCACACCCCGCTTGCCTCAAGCGTCTAGATTTGGCCTCTCATTGGGTGTCTCAACGCTTTCAGCCCTACGTCGAAGCTTTGGCAACCCGATGCGGTTGAACCAGCGAACTCCCTCTTCACTCGTTCGTTCTCTGCGCGGCCAATAAAGCACCACACCCAGCAGGCTGAGTACCACCCCTACCGCCAACCCGATAACTTGGAGCGGCCCAAAGTAGATCTCTGGCATGCTTTGCGCACCAAGACCGATGAAATCCGCGAGGGAAGCTGCGGCCGCTACAACATAGCCGGTGGCGATCAAGCGTAAACCGATATCGGCCCTCAATGAGTTAGGCCGCCCGTTGCGAACTACATACACAGTGGCATAGGAACCCACAAGCAATAGCGCAAGCCCGATCAGCCAAACCCCCACTTGGACAAACCCCACGACGGGGCTGCGATCCATCCCGATCAAGTCCGGATCGACACCGATGATGAAAACGAAGAGGCCAATGAGGACCAACGTCATCCAACGACGGGCCCAACTTATCTGACGAGGTGTGAGTTGGGGAGATGGCATGGATCAACCCTCCGGAAGCGCCTGACGCAACACGCTGAGCCAATTACCTCCGAGGACCGCATCGACCTCCCATGGTTGATACCCTCGGTCGCTTAATCTATCGCCAATTAACCGCAGGTCGGCTACGCTGTCAAG
>JABAOF010001583.1_pt5 | contig 10863 bp, 12 predicted proteins | sample 7062171 | NCBI WGS metagenome assembly JABAOF01 (sample SAMN14538628, study PRJNA623070) | marine sediment metagenome | biome: marine biome [ENVO:00000428]; feature: marine pelagic biome [ENVO:01000023]; material: deep marine sediment [ENVO:00002113] | place: India: Gulf of Khambhat ... | reverse complement strand
GCTGGTAAGCCAGATGGGCGGATTAATTCTCTTTTCGCGGTGAAGAGGATTGATCGAAAAACACGGGACCCGAAGCTCCGAAACTCCAAACTCCAAATACCCCCTCCCTGATCGAGGGTGGTTCGAACAGTCGGGCAACGCCAGGAACGGGCAGGGGGTATAATAAAGAAAATGTGTCGCAGGCCAGGGTTGTGGCATTTTAACGTGAGGTGTAAAGGTCGCAATGGAACAGATCGAGGCCCCGCAGGATAGAGTTGAGGCGCTCCTTCAGGAGCAGCTCGATGACGGAAGCGTCAGGTGCAACGTCTGCCAGAGGAGGTGTGTCGTCCCCGCGGGCAGGCGGGGATGGTGCATGACGAGGCTGAACAGCAAGGGGACGCTCTACAGCCTGACCTACGGGAAGGTCTCCTCGGCCTCGATAAACCCAATCGAGAAAAAGCCGGTGTACCACTTTCTCCCGGGAAGCACCTGGTTTTCCGTGGGGAGCCTGGGCTGCAATTTCCGCTGTCCCGGCTGCCAGAACTTCGAGATCGCCCACATGGCCGGCTTCGTTTCGACCTATCATCTCACCCCGAGGGATCTGGTCGGCCTCGCGGAGAACCAGGGGTGCAGCGGTATCTCCTGGACCTTCAACGAGCCCACCCTCTGGTTCGAGTACACCCTCGACGGGGCCCGGATAGCAAAAAAGCGGGGTCTCTTCACCAACTACGTCACCAACGGCTACATCACGGAGGAGGCACTTTCCCTCATCGCGCCGCACCTCGACGTGTACCGGGTGGACGTGAAGGCATTTTCGGAAGAGGGGTACAGAAAGGTGGCCAACGTATCGGATTTTCAGGGGATCCTCAGGGTGACGGAGAAGGCAAGGAGCATGGGGCTCCACGTGGAGGTGGTCACAAACCTCATTCCGGGCATGAATGACGACGACGGGCAGCTTGCGGGGATCGCCTCCTGGATCGCAGAGCGCCTCGGCGAGGACACCCCCTGGCACGTGACGATATTCCACCCCCAGTACAAGCTATCCCATCTGGAACCGACACCGGCTTCCTCCGTCGATCGGGCCCTTGCGGCGGGACAAGGGGCCGGCCTGCGCTACGTCTATGTCGGGAACGACCCCGGGCACCCCCGTCAGAGCACCTGCTGCGCCAACTGCGGGGCCCTGCTCATTGAGCGCTACGTGATGGAGATCCATAAAAACAGGATCGTGGACGGCGCCTGCCCGGACTGCGGGGAGGTTGTACCCGGAAGATTCACCACAAATGGGTAATTTCTAATCCACAACATATGGTTCGCCTATCTGGGAGCCCGAACGAATGAAGGGGGAAAACATTCCCGTGACCTGTGCGTAAGCCCTATCTGTCCTCCATCCGGAGCTCCATGACGATGTTCCCCCAGCCCCCGCAGCGTACCCCCACGTCAAAACAGCCGACCCTTTTGAATCTCATATCGTTCGGGTCGGCACCTGCGAAGAAGAGTTCATTCGATGCGAAAATCAACTTGGCGGCCGAAGAAAGGGCGTAGACGCAGACCCTTTTCGGACAGCGCTTCGTTATGAGGTTTCCCGCGCCGTCGAAGTAGAGCTTGTCTCCCACCTGGTGCTGACTGTTGCAGCCCTGTGAAGCAACCACCTCGAGGACGATCTGCTTTTTCATCAATCCGAGCCCTTTCACAATTACGTCCTCGTTTCTCGGGTCTTCTCTGAATAGTTTCATCTCTTCATCGCTGTATCCGAGATGCTTCTGGAAAAATTCCCACGTGCCTTCGTCGATTTTCATGATCTTCCCTCCCAACCGGATTCAAATCAATGATATATAGTGATCCCCATGCCCGCGATAATGGGGTCAGTTCCCATTTCCTCAGAAAATTAGAATAAATGCAAGGAAATGGAAACTGCCCCCCCCAGTTTGCTATAAAGCCGGAAGGAGGATTCCGTCAACAGAGTTCGACGGGGATACCGTCAAAGGCTGCGGCGAGCCTGCCCATGACGTCGTGGATGAAGTCATCGTCGAGCCAGAGGGTAAGTTTCCTGGAGCGGTATAAACCGGCTGTTTTGCCGGTATAGTTCATTCTGTCGATGAGAACGCTCTCCACGTGCGGGCCGATAGCTGCTGCGACTTGCTCCGGGTTCATGGGGAGAACGGGCCCCACGAAGGCGTAGGTCGAAACCCCGGCGGCACGGAGTTTTTTGAGCGCTTCGATGCGCTCCTCTATCGGGGGAGCCCCGGGCTCGAAGACTTTCCTCACCCCATCGTCGTCGGTGGTGACCGTGATTCCCACCGCTATGTCATCGAACTTTCTTAGAAGGTCCAGATCTCTTAAAACGAGAGGGGATTTGGTAAGGATCTGCACGGAAAAACGCGAGGGGATAAGGACCTCCAGGCATCCCCTCGTGATGCGGTACCTTTTCTCTGCCGGCTGGTAGGGGTCGGTGACAGAACTGATCATCACGTTGCCCTCTCGCTTCTTTTTCAGCTCTTTGGCGAGGACGCCGGGCGCGTTCACCTTCGCGTCGACGAAACTTCCCCATTTTTCCTTGTGGCCGGTAAAGCGCTTCATGAAATCGGCGTAACAGTACCTGCAGGCATGCATGCATCCCGTATAAGGATTTACGCAGTAGTCCACCCCCGGGATTTGTGACCGGGTCAAGACCGATTTTGCGAATCTCTCCTGCAGACGAACCATGACCGCTTCCACCCACCATGGCAGCATATTTCTATTCTAACGCAATATCAGGGGTCAGTTCCCATATCCTCAGGTTTTTCGCATTTTTACCCAATGTGAGAAAATGGGAACTGACCCCACTACCAGTTCTCCAGGCTTCCCCGGTAAATATCCTTCGCGTCCTGAAGTTCCACCCTGCGGGGGGACATGGTGAGGAGACGCTGGACCTGCATCGCCGCCTCGGCCAGTTCGTCTACGTCCTTTTCGTCGAAGCCCGCGTATTTCAGACCCCGGGCCAGGCCCAGGTCGCTCATGAGGTCCCGTAAGCCCTCGCCTGCAAGAAACGCCGCCTCGCGGGTGCTCAGGCCTTCCGAGTCCTGGCCCAGCCAGCGGGCCACTTTCGCCAGCTTTTCTTCCGCCGCGGGGGAGAGAAACTCGAGGCCCTTCGGGCCGGTGAGAGACACGGCTATGCCGTGGGGAAGCTCATGGTTTCTCCCGGCGATGGGATAGGCGAGCGCGTGGGGGACGTGGACTCCCGCGTTTCCGAAGGCTCCTCCCAGGTGGGTAGCGAGGAGCATCTTCTCCCGCGCCTCCAGGTCGAAGGGCTGGTAATAGGCGCGCCTGAGATATTTCCCCACCAGCTTGATGCTCTCTTCCACGAAGAGGTCGGAGACGGGATTCGACCCGATGTAGACGGGCCGCTTGTCGGGGGAAGCGGGGCGGGGACGGGAATAGTAGGGGATGGATGTGTACGCCTCGATGGAGTGGAGCAGGGTGTCGAGACCCGTTGCGCCCGTATAGTAGGGGTCGAGGGTGATCGTGAGGGTGGGGTCCAGAATGGCCAGGTTCGGCACCAGGTAGGGGTGGGATATGCCCACTTTCAGTTTTTCCTTCGTCAGGTCCACGACGGCCACGGGGGTGTTCTCGCTCCCCGTGCCGGATGTGGTGGGCACGGCGATCATCGGCTTTACCGGTCCGGGAACCTCTTTCCCCCTTCCCGTGGGGGGAGCTATGAAGTCGTAGAAATCGGCCGGGTAGGTGGTGTAGAGGTTTATCATCTTTGCCATGTCGATGCTGCTCCCGCCGCCGATGCCGATGATCCCCTCGAAGTTCCTGGTCTTTGCGAACTCTATCGCTTCGAGCACGCCCGTGTCGATGGGCTCTATGGGCGTCTGGTCGTAGATCTCTACGTCGATGCCATATTCATCCAGGTGCTTCGCGCAGGTCGTTATGATACCGGTGTTCGTTCGTATGTTCTCGTCGGTCACCAGCAGGACCGAGGAAAGGCCCATCTTCTTCACATCGTAGCCGATCTCGCTGATGACCCCGTTTCCGAACTTGACGGTCACGTTGCGGACCGTGAAAACCGTGTCGTGAGGGGATGAATATTCGAACATAACGACCTCCTTGTAAGCGGAAGTTGAATGCTGCCTGGTGCCACCTTCTTATTCTATCTCATTCGTGCTCCCTGCCCGGTTCCTGGCGATTATCTCCCCTCTCTCGATGGTGAAGGAGTTCTCCACGAGATCCGCAGAATAGGTGTCATCGGAGGCGGAGAGAAGGATGGCGATCCCCTCCACCCTGAGGGTACGCAGCACCTCCGCCAGGCGCATGGCAAGTGCCGGGGCCACACCCTCGAAGGGCTCGTCGAGAAGCAGGAGCTTTTCCCCGATGATAAGCGCCCGGGCAAGCGCCACGAGCTTGAGCTGGCCGCCGGAGAGCTGGAGCGCCTTGCGCCTGGACATGGCCTCGACTTCCGGCATGAGCCCGTACACCCATTCGAGCCGGTTCCTGAAACCGGTTGCAGCCGTGGCCCACACGGGAAGCAGCACGTTCTCCTCGACGGTGAGGTCGGGGATGAGCCTCCTGTCTTCGGGCATGTACCCCACCCGAAGGGCCGGACGCTTGTGGGCCTTTTCCATCGTCACCTCCGAGCCGCCGATGACGATCCTGCCCGACTCTACTTTCGTGAGCCCCATGATCGTTCTCATGAGCGTGGTTTTCCCCGCGCCGTTCCTCCCGATGACTCCCGCAATCGATCCCTTTCCCACGTCCAGGGACACATCCCGCAAAATGTGGGTCTTCTGGAAGAAAACATTCAGATGGGAAACTTCGAGCATGGTCATCCTTCCCCGTCCGGTTCCTGGCCGATCACGTACCTGATGACCTCTTCGTTTTTGACCACATCGGCGGCAGGCCCATCGGCGATGACCCTCCCGTCGTAGAAGGCGATTATCCGGTCGGTGTAATTTTGCACGATGTCCATGTCGTGCTCGATGAATATCGTCGCTGCTCCCGTTGATTTCACGCTCTCCATGATGGTGTCCATCAGGGGAAATTTCTCGTGGATCGCCACGCCGCTCGTGGGCTCGTCCAGAAGGAGCAGGTTTGTAGGCCCCATCATGGCCATGGCGACGTCGAGGAGCTTGCGGACTCCCTGGGGCAGGGTCGATGCCGCTTCGTTGGCATATTCGCTGATGCCGAATTCCTCGAGGGTGCCCATCACCCGGTCCCGGAACCCCTTCTGGTCGAAGGGACGGGTCAGGCGTTTGAGGGGGTTGTTCAGGAGCGTGCAGGAGACCATGAGATTTTCCCACACGTCCATATCCGGAAAGAGCTGGGTGATCTGGAAGGATCGGCAGATGCCCATGCGGATTATCTTACGCGGCGGTTGGCCCGTGATGTCAATTCCCTGGAAGCGCACGGTGCCCCCCGTGGGCTTCACGTAGCCGGTGATGATGTTCACGAAGGTGGTCTTTCCGGCGCCGTTCGCCCCGATGATGCCCACAACCTCCTTTTCGCCGATCGTGACGTTTATGTCCTCCGCTGCAACCACGGCGCCGAAGTTCTTCGACAGGTTATGTACCTCAAGGAGCGCTTTCATCACCTCTCCTCTTCGGATTGAGCCGTGCGATGACGGACCAGAGCCCCTCCGGAAGGAACAGGATTATCATCAGGAGCACGAAGCCGAGCAGCATCTGCCAGACGTACGGGGCCAGATCCAGTGCGTAGCTGCGCAGCACCTGAAACAGGACGGAGGCGATCACGGGCGCCGCCACGTGGCTCACGCCCCCGAGCAGCCCAACGAAGACGAACTCGCCCGACGTGGTCCAGTACGCGAGCTCCGGGTCAACGTGGCCCGTCCCGTAGGCGATGAGGGTCCCGCCGATAGAGGCGAGCACGCCTGCAAGGATGTATTTCGAGTAGACGATCACTTTCGGGGAGGCGCCGAGATATTCGACCCGGATCTCGTTGAGGCGCACGGCGACACCGGCGTAGCCGAGCCCCGATTTGAAATAGCGATGGATAAGGACAGATACGAGGTAGACGACGATGCAGGTAACGGCGGGCAGCGACAGCCCGGGGTCCGCCATGTCCGGCGATATGCCGAAGATGTGCGGGGGAGAGACGTTGAACCCGTCGCTCCCCCCGAGTGTCGGGTTTTTGACGATGACGCTGTAGAGGATCATGGAGACGGCCAGCGTCAGCATGGCGAAGAAGATCTCCCGGTAGTTGCACAGGAGCAGCCCGATGAGGCCCCCTGCCAGCGCGGATATGGCGATGGAGATCAGAAGCGTGAGGGAGATGTCCGTTATCCCGAAGTAGTTGCCAGCGATTCCGGCCGTGTATCCGCCGATGCAGTAAAAGAACCCCTGACCGAAGGAGACGAGCCCCGATCGCATCAGCACCACGATCCCGATCACCACGAGGGACCTGGCGAGAGACACCATGACGAGAAAGGAGAGCCATCTCGGCATGACGAAGTTCGCAGCCAGAAGAAGGGAGAACCCCAGGGTCAGGAGGGGAATCGTCCTGTCCTTCCCGCGGCTCATATCTTCCTCTCTTTCGCCCGCACGAATATCCCTTCGGGGCGAACGGCAAGCACCGTCGCCATGATCACGAAGATGACCAGGACCTCACCCTGCGGGATAAGGTGCACCGCCGCGGCTCTCGATATCCCGATGAGCAGTGACCCCAGCAGCGCCCCGCCGATGCTCCCCAGCCCGCCGGTTACCACGACGGCGAAGGCGATGACGATCACCTCGATGCCCATGCCGGGTACCACCGAGAGCGACGGGGCGATCAGCCCGCCTGCGATTGCAGCGAGTATGCTCCCGATGGCGAAGGTGGCGGCGAAAATGGCGGGCACGTTGATGCCCATGGCCATGCTGATCTCCCGGTCGTGGATGACGGCCCGGAGCAGCTTCCCGTGGCGCGTCCTGTTCAACCCGTACCAGAGCAGAAACCCCACGAGGACGGCCACGGCGATCAGGGCGAGGTCGTAGTTCGCGAAGGGGACCCCTATGATGCTCGTCCTGCCAAGCGCCTTGTAGGGCTGGATGGCGAAATAGGCGTCCACCCCCCAGATGAGCTTGATGGCGTCCTCCAGGATCAAAAGGACCGCATAGGTGACGAGCAGGATGATCACCTCGTCTTTTCCGTAGACGAAGCGCAAGATCCCCCGCTCGATCAGGATTCCCGCGATAAGGCCCGTGGCCATGGCGCAGAATATGAACAGGGCGTAGCCTGCGGCAGGCGGGTATCCCGTTGCGTAGTACCATCCCACCACCGAGGCGGAAGCGTAAGCGCCCACGGCATACAGGCTGCCGTGGGCCATGTTCAAGATCCGCATCACCCCGTAGATGAGGGTGAGGCCTGCGGCCACCAAAAACAGCCAGGACGAGTAGACCAGGCCGTCGATCAGGATGACGAGCAAAAGCTTCATGTGGTAAGCCCGGCCCTACTTACTCGCATTTGGCTCCTTTCATCCCTCCCTTGATCCAGTCTGCGCTCGATATCCCGTCGGGCGGGCTCACGCAGTCTGCAGAGAAGCGCTTCACGTTCTTCACCGTGGGTTTTCCGTCCTTCTTGGTGAACTGCCCGTAGGCGGTTCCCTGCACCGCCTGATGGCCCTTGCCGATTTTCATCATCACCGTGCCGCTCGGTGCCTCGAACTCAAGATTTTCGAAGGCCTTTATGACGTCTGCGGTGGTGAAATCGGCCTTTGCGGCTGCCGCTTTCTCGATGGCAGTCTTCAAGCCGAGAAATGCCTGGGCCATCTTGTAGGAGGGGTAGGTGGGCGGTGTGTCGAAGCGCTTTATGTAGTTTTCCCTGAACCAGCTGTTCAGCGCGCTCTCGGGAGCGAACACGCCGAATGGCCCCCGTCCGCCGATGATGGTTCCCTCGGGGATGTCGAGACGGAACATGGCCGTCTCGCCGGTGGTCAGGACCCCGGGCTGGTCATCGAAGAGGCCCCGGGCGCTGCCCTGGAGCACGAAGGCTTCCATGTCGCCCCCCCAGAAGCTCGAGTGTATGAAGTCGGCCTTGTTCACCGTCAGTGACGATATTTCCGCCCCGTACTGTCCCTTGAAGAGCTTCGGAAAGAGCTCGTTTTTGACTTCCACGTCGGGCTTGAGCACCTTCAGGGTGCTGATGAAGTCGTTCCACGAGTCGTGGCCCCAGGCGTAGTCCTGGTTGATGCCCGACACGCCCTTGAGGTCCGCCTTCATGTCGAGTATGTAGCGGGCGGCGCCCACGTTGTCGATGGTGGCGGTGGGGCCGGTTCGGAAGACGTAGGTGTAGGACGCTTCCTCGAAGATCCGGGGAGTGCCGCAGTCAAAGAGCACCGTCAGGGCCTTCAACTCTTCCGCCACGGGGGCGATCGCCAGGCAGTGTCCGCTGGAGATGTAGCCGATCACGGCGTCCACCTTCTTCTGCTGGACCAGGTTCCGAAATTCCGTCACCTGCTCCGTGGCTCCTCCTGCCTCATCGATGAGAACCATCTCGATCTGCTTCCCTGCAAACCCTTTCGTGGTGTAAGGGGCGGGAACCGTGCCTGCATTCAAAGCTTCAACGATCACATCAGCGGCATTTTTTGCAGGGACGCCGAAGGGGCCTGCCGCGCCACCGGACAAAAACGTGACGACGCCGACCTTGTAGGTATCTGCCGCAAGAGACTGGCCCGTGAAAAAGAGCGTGGCCAGCGAGAGAAAGAGAACTCCCAGTGTTCTTACCGATCCCCTCATGTCACACCTCCTTTGATAGATCACTCTCGCTAAAAGAGTGTCCCGAAAACTCCCTGGGTGCTATCTGGAGGGGGAGGCCTCGTGAATTTGGCTGTTTGATAGCTCCTCCCCGCTCCCCCGGTTTTTTTTGCCTATGTCGGATAGTCTAAAAAGCATTCTAACAAAAATTTTTTCAATATTCCAAAGCATTGGGGGTCAGTTCCCATATCCTCAGGTTTTTCGCATTTTTGCCCTATGAGGGACGATGGGTAATTGGTAAAGTACGGTAATAAAAAAAATGTGAGAAAATGGGAACTGACCCCCAGGAGGAAGAATGGAAAGAAGCATCGAGATGTACCGGTGGCACTACAGAGTGCTCGCCGACGCCTGTGCGCAGGGCCTGCAGAAGAACCGGTTCGGCGCGAGAGTGTTCGACACCATCGACGAGGCGAGGAGCGCGATCATCAAAGAGTGCGAGGAGGCCGGCTCCATCGGGTTCGGCGGCTCCCTGACCGTTGCGGCCCTGAAGATCCGCCAGGCGATGAAGGAGAAGGGCAAGGAGCTGCTCAACCACGGCCTGCCGGGACTGACCCCGGAGGAGCGGCAGGAGATCCGCCTGGGCCAGCTCACCTGCGACCTCTTCCTCACCTCGACGAACGCGGTGACCCTCGACGGGAAGCTGGTGAACATCGACGGGACGGGAAACCGGGTCAACGCAATGGCCTTCGGGCCGAAAAGGGTGGTCGTCGTTGCAGGCGGAAACAAGATCGTGAAGGATGCCGAAAGCGGCGTGAGAAGGATAAAGGATTTTGTCGCACCCATGAACGCGAAGCGCCTCGGGTACGGGACCCCCTGCGCCGTGACGGGGATATGCGCCGACTGCGACTCCCCCCAGCGGATCTGCAACGTGGTGACGATCATGGAGAAGAAACCGTCGGCCTCTGCCGTAGAGGTGTTCCTGGTGTGCGAGGCACTGGGTCTTTGATTGGCACGGGCCGGCAGCGACCCGGCCTTTTACGGATCGGCCCGTAAAATCTCTTCAGACGAGAATATCTTTTTCCCAGCCCAGCTTGATGAGGGAGATCCCTTCAGGACGGCTGTTGCCCAGGCCGAAGCGGTCCTCGGCCGCTGCTATGTGCCGTGGCGGCGGGCTGATCGGCCTTTCCGTTCCGAAGAAGGCGTTTCGTTTGGCCTGGATGATCCTGGCCCCCGTCGCGTCGGCCGCAACCGGGTCCCGGCTCACGATCAGGCCGCAATACCGCCAGGTAAAGCGGCGGTTGAAATGGTGGGGCCCGGTGCCGTGGAAAAGGGGTGTGAGCATCACCAGGATGTTGAGCCGCGTTTTGCCGGCAACGTGGGGCAGGCGCCAGATAGCGCCGAGCCCCTCGCACCCGTTCCCGTGGTATTCCCGGGGTTTTGGGACGAACATGATGTAGTTTTTCAGGAGTGTGCCGAGGCCCGACCAGTGGTGGGTCCGCATGGGGCGCACGTTGATCAACGCCGTGGCGCGTTTGAAGACGGGGTTTCCGAGCACCCCCCGGTCGTCTGCGGAAATGTCCTCCCTTTTGACCCCCGCGCCGGTGAGGCGACCTCTTATCGCCGTCTCGAGGGGCTCCGGGGTGGGGAGGTAGTGCCAGACGTTGCTTTTTATGCCCACCGTGTCGCCGGGGGACACCAGCTTCTTCCACGCCCGGGCGGGGTCTGCCGTGTCCATGAGGGCGGTTAAACCCCTGTCCAGCATGGCCGACAGGATGTCGCGATCTATCATTCCCCCCATGTCCAGGACATTTTCGTCCCGCACGAGAACGACCCGGCTTTTTCCCCTTTCTTCGGCGCGTGATCTCGCTGCGTGGTGAAGGCCGACGAGGCTTCCTATCGCAAGGTACGACCCCGCACGGAGAAAGTCGCGCCGGGTGATGACTTTTTTTTCCTTTCCCATTTTCGGTCCCTTTGCTCTTCCCCGCTTCACCTATGCCATTTTTAAGCGGCAGATCGATCGATACGAGGAACCCTAGGGAAGCTTTGCAACCTCTCTCACGAGGTCTTCGGCAAACTGCCGGCTGTCGGCCTCGAGCACCACCGTCAGGAGGTTACCCGTTACGGTGGCTGTGGACCACTTCCGGTCCTCGAGAAACACCACCTCTGCGGTAACTTTTTCGGGCAGGTAGTGCCGGAGAAAGCTGGCGTGTGCCCTGGC
>JABAOF010015275.1_pt3 | contig 10865 bp, 11 predicted proteins | sample 7062171 | NCBI WGS metagenome assembly JABAOF01 (sample SAMN14538628, study PRJNA623070) | marine sediment metagenome | biome: marine biome [ENVO:00000428]; feature: marine pelagic biome [ENVO:01000023]; material: deep marine sediment [ENVO:00002113] | place: India: Gulf of Khambhat ... | reverse complement strand
GTGATCTTCTGGCCCCTTCCGAAAAAGCTCCGCGACCGCTGAGACTTAGCCGGCGTTCCACGTGGAACCTGCCGACGCATTTCCGCTTTTGCTCGCCCATCCGAGGCCGCTCGAGCTAGAATCCCGGGTGTGATCCGCACGGGTCGCAACGTGCGGGTTACTCCCTACGACTCGGGACCGCCCGGCGAGTGTCGGGCGGTTTCCTTTTCGGGATCCTGGGGTATTCTGCCCCGCGTCGCGGGCCCCACGGGCCACAAGGCCCCACCCCTTCCCCCCTCGGCTCGTGACGACGGAACGGGAGCCGGGCGCTTGCCTTCCCCCTCCCCCGGCGTCCGGCTCCCGACCCCGTCGAGCCTGTAACGGCGCAACCGCGCAACCCCGCCGGATGAGAGCTCGGGCTTCTGCCGGGGTTTTCTCACCCCGTCCGAACGGCTCTGGACGGGTTTTTTCCCCTACACCCCGAGACGGCCGGCGGGCGCGAGGTTTCTACGGGCGCTAAAAAGGGGCCGTGACCGCTCGGAAGAAGACGAAGGCCGGGCGGAAGAAGGCCCCGGCGCGCAAGAAGGCCGCCCCCCGGTCGCCGCGCCCGAGGAGACGGCGCAAGGCGCCCGAGGACGGCGAGCCCGATCGCGGCGGCCGCCCTGCGATCGACTGGACCGAAGAGACGGCCGACGTCGTGAAGGAGCTCGCCGAGGCCGGGAACACCGTCGCCGATATGGCGGCAATCCTCGGCGTCTCGAAGAGCGCTCTCGAAAAGGCGATCGCGAATCACGAGGTCGTCGCCCCCGCCTACCGGCTCGGCTGCGCGGAACGTCGGAATCAACTTCGAACGGCGCAGTACCGCACGGCGAAGCGCGGCAACGCCACAATGCAAATCTGGCTCGGCAAGCAAGAGCTCGGCCAGCGCGACGTCAAGGCGATCGAGGTCGGTGGCCCGGGTGGGGAGCCGATCCCGCTCGAGGGCGACCTCGGTCCGATCGTTCGCCAAAAGCTCGGCGAGTTCCTGCGATCGCGCGGCAAGGGCGAGCAACCGGTGCGAGTGCCGGAGCGGAAGATCTCGAAGCACAAAGCCGAAGGAGAGTCTACGTGAGTGCAGGAACCTACAATTGGACGATCGAGCAAGGAGTGACACTCGACAAGACGTTCACTTGGAAAGACGAGAACGGCGTCGGGATCGATATCACGAACTATTCGATCCGCATGCAAGTACGGCCGACGAAGGAGGCCTCGACGATCCTCCTTGATCTCGACAACGGTGCAAAAGGCGGAATCGCGATCACGGACGCCGCGAACGGGATTTTCAAGATCACGCGCAGCGCAGCGCAGACCGCGGCCCTCGAGACCGGGGCTTACGCTTATGATCTTGAAATGGAAGACGTGGCGGGTGTGGTGACGCGGCTTGTCGAAGGCGACTTCAAGGTCGTGGGCGAGGTCACGAAATGACGGACGTGCTCGAGGTCGAAGTCGAACGGAACACGGTCGAGATCACAGACGTCTCGACGACCGTCACGGTCGCGCAGACCGAAACCTCGGTCGAGATCCGTGGCGCCGCCGGTGCAACCGGGGCCGCCGGCGGAGTCCTCTCCGGCCACCTATCCGAACCCGGGCTTCGCCGTCGACATGGCGACCCAGGCGGAGCTCGACGCCGTGGTGGCTGCGGCGGTCATGGACGGCGACCCGGCGGGCGGGGTGCTCTCGGGTACCTACCCGAACCCTGGTTTCGCGGTAGACATGGCGACGCAGGCGGAACTCGACGCGGCGGTTGCACTCCGGGTGCTCAAGGCCGGCGACACGATGACGGGGAGCCTCTTGATCTCCGGGGCGGTACTCAACGTGACGGGGGACGGGGCCGTCACGCCATACATGTTGCAACTCGGCGCCAATCAGCAGGCGGTCGGGGGGAACGTCTACTTGATCGACATTCCCGCTACGTGCATTCGGAAAGGTCAAGGAGTCGACGGCAACGTGCTGTGTGCGTTCCGTTCAAGCGGGATTACCGAGGTCAACAGCGCGCAGACGGGCACGCTCGCCTCTACGTTCCTCGACTTCGGCACCTTCCGGGAGACGGGAGCGATCACAGGCTCCCATCTACTCATGCACCGGCTCGGTTTCCTCAGTCTGGGCCTGTACGAGATCGCCCACAACGCGACGAGCACGGCCGCGGTCCCGTATCTCGCCGGATTTGCATCGAGCCCGAGGGCCAAGCGAGCAGCCGGCTCCACGGGGTCCACCGAGATCGACGTGATGGCCGGTTTCATCACGAATCCGGTGAATCCTTTGGTCGTGGCGCTCGGTCTCGAGCAGATCAACGCCGGGCTGACGGTCAACACCTACGCACACTTCCGGGCGGAGTCCGGCATAACGAATGCCTTGGTGAAAGCCGGCGGGACGCTGTCTCTCGAAGTGGGATTGGACCTCCAAAACATCAACGTCGGGAGCAGCAAGATCTCGATACGATCGACCGGCCCAGACGCGAAGCTACGACATGCGGGCGATGGCGTCTTCGGCGCATACGACACAATCTCCATGAACCTCGGGGGCACAGCTCATCAACCGACGCTGCTTATTCTCAACGAATCCCACGTCAAAGACGTTGGCTTCGTGAAGTTCAATTCCGCCTATCCGAGCAACTACGTGCTGGCGCGGGCGAAGGGCACCAAGGCGAGCCCTGCCGCGTTGATGCTCGACGATTACATCGGGAGCTTCGAGTTCTGGGGTTGGGATGGGACGACATTCGAGCAAGGCGCTTGGTTCGGCGCGAAAGTCTGGGGAAACGTGAGCACGGGCGATCTCCCAACGGGTTTCCGATTCTGGGTGCGGCCAGCCGGCGCCGCGAATCCGGACAATGCACTCGACATTAAGAGTAATAAGGTCATATCGCTGAACGGACGCCGCGCTGTTTATGTCAGCAACGTCTATTCGGGTAGCTTGAGCGCGGATCAGAATAATTATGATCCGGAAGGCGTGGGTAGCGGCAACACGCCTCGCTTGGTCTGGCGGCTGACTGCGAACTCTACCGCCCGGACGATCACCGGAATTCTCGCGCCCGCGTTCCCGTCCTTGTCCGACTATCAGTGGCTCTACATCATCAACGTGGGGGCGACTTACAATGTGATCCTCGCTCACGAGAACGCAGGCTCGAGTGTAGGAAACCGAATCGTGACGCCGACCGGCGCGAGCGTGACTCTGGCTCCGAACCATGCGGCGACGCTCATCTACGATCAGACAACCGCCCGATGGCGGCTAATCGGAACGAACACTTAGGAGACAACATGGCCGAGAACGAAGTGCAATATGTGGCCGTGCCGTTGGCCGTCTGGCACGCGACGCTCGAGACACTCCGGAAAGAACTCACGATGGAGAGAGCGGAGAATCTCGTAGCGGCGCTGCGTCAGTGTCAGGTGATCCCGTCGCCCCGGCGGCAGCCTGCGGCGCCAATGCCGCCCGATGAGACGGTAGAGGCGCCGCCTTTCGACGAATAGTCATGGTCTCCGCAGCGGATTGGTTCGATCGTGAGATCGGAGCCCTCGAACTCGAGGAGGTAGATCGTTTCCTCGAAGGTCTTGAGGAGAAGGAGCTCCGATGGCTGATCGATCCGCTGTTCGATTGGGAGAACCGTTGGGCCCGCGAGGCGCAGAGAGAGCCGCTCGGCGACTGGCGCGTCTGGCTCGCGCTAGCCGGTCGCGGTTGGGGAAAGACGCGCACCGGGGCCGAATGGGTTCGGAAGCAAGTCGAGCAAGGCCTCGCGCGCCGAATCGCGCTCGTCGCCCGCACCGGCGCCGATGCGCGCGACGTCATGGTCGAGGGCGAGACCGGGATCCTCGCCGTCTCACACCCGAACTTCCGGCCGATCTATGAGCCGTCGAAGCGGCGCGTCACGTGGTACAACGAGAACGGGACGGTTCGCGCGATCGCGACGTGTTACTCCGCCGAAGAGCCGCGGCTTCTTCGCGGTCCCCAGCATGACGCGGCGTGGTGCGACGAACTCGCCGCGTGGCCGTTGAAAGAAGCATGGGACAATCTCATGTTCGGGCTCCGGATGGGCGTTCGCCCGCGCTGCATTGTCACCACGACTCCGAAGCCGACCTACCTCCTGAAGAAGCTGATCAAGCAACGCTCGACAGTGACGACCGGGGGCTCGACCTACGAGAACATTCACAACCTCGCGCCGGGCTTCATCGAATACATCCTGGATCAGTACGAGAACACGCATCTCGGACGGCAGGAGCTCTACGCCGAGCTACTCGACGAGGCCGAGGGGGCGCTTTGGCGCCGCGCTTGGATCGAGTCGGGTCGCTGGGCCCTCGAGGCGGACGGCGGCGAGCCTCACCCGGATCTCGACATGCTCGTTGTCGCGGTCGATCCGGCGACGACGAGTAAGCCCGAGAGCTCCGAAACCGGGATTATCGTCGCCGGTCGCGCACAAGTCACAGAGGAAGACGGTCGCACGCGACCGCACTATTTCGTCCTCGACGATCGCTCGGGCCGCTACACGCCGAACGGGTGGGCCAACCTCGCGACCGGGGCCTACTACGACTTCGACGGTGATCTCGTGATCGGCGAGGCGAACAACGGCGGCGAGCTCGTCGCCTCTAACATCCTCAACGCCGACGAGACGGTGCCGACGGATCTCGTCTGGGCGAGTCGAGGCAAAGCGCCCCGGGCGACGCCGGTCGTGCAACTCTACGAACAGGGCCGGGTTCACCACGTCGGGCNNGGGCTCTTCGGCGATCTCGAGGATCAGCAATGTCAATGGGAGCCGGGCACCGGGACGGATTCGCCGGACCGGCTCGACGCGCTCGTGTGGGCGATCAGCTACATGATGCCGACCGGGCGAGAGAAGAAGGAACAGGAGAATCTCGATCTTTCAGGCGAGGAGCTCGAACGCGAATCGCCGTGGCGGGGGCAATGATGGCAGCCCGAAAGAAGACGACGACTCGAAAAAGAGAGAAGGCGCACAAGTTCGACAAGTCCCATCCGTGGCACCGGGAACGGGACGCCGGCGGACACTTCGCACCGAGAAACAAGGCTGCTCCGGAGGCGAGCGCGGCGCTGACGACGAGCGACGAGGACTTGAGGCGTCTCGAGCGGGCGGATCCCACGCTCGAGCTCGGCGCGACCGGCTTGAAGCATTACTCCGGCGTCATCGACGAGGAGTTCCTGCCGGCGCTGCGCGGGCAACGCGCGATCCAAGTCTTCACGGAGATGAAGGACAACGACGCGACCGTCGGGGCGTTGCTCTTCGCCGTCGAGATGCTCATGAGGCACGTCGAATGGAGAATTGAGCCGGGCGGAGATCAGCCGATCGACCACGAGCTCGCGGAGTTCGTCGATTCTTGCCGAGCCGACATGGCGGAGACGTGGGAAGACACCCTCGGCTCGATCCTGAGTTTCCTGCCGTTCGGGTTCAGCGTTCACGAGGAAGTCTACAAGCGGCGCAGCGGTCCGGATCCCCAGCACCCGGAGCAATCGTCAAAACACGTCGACGGGCGCTTCGGCTGGAAGAAGCTTCCGGTCCGCGCACAAGACACGGTTCAACGGTGGGATATCGACCCTGCCACAGACGCTCTCCGGGCAATGGTGCAACTTCCGCCGCCGATATTCCGAACGCGCGTGATTCCATCGACGCGCTTCATGCTCTTCCGAACCTCAGCCGCGAAGGGCAATCCGCAAGGCCGGTCGGTGCTCCGCAACGCTTACCGACCGTGGTACTACAAACGGCGAATCGAGGAGATCGAGGGGATCGGCGTCGAGCGCGACCTCGCGGGGCTGCCGAAGATGGAAGTTCCGGCCGATATCATGGCCCGGGATGCACCGCCGGAAAAGAGGCAGCGCTACGCCGATATCAAGCAAATGCTCCGGGATATCCGGCGCGACGAGCGCGAGGGCATCGTCGTTCCCCGGGAGTTCGACGACGAGGGAAACCAGCGCTACGCCTTCGAACTCGTGCGTTCCGGCGGGCGCCGGCAGTTCGACACGACGTCGATTATCAACCGCTACGATCGGCACATCGCCTCGGTGGCGCTCGCCGACTTCATCCTTCTCGGGCAACAGCGCGTCGGCTCGTTTGCGCTGATCGATAACAAGACCGAGCTCTTCGGTTTCGCCCTCGGCGCGTGGCTCGACTCGATCGCGCAGATCTTCAACCGCTACGGGATCCCGCGCCTCCTTCTCGTGAACGGGATCCGGGTCGACAAGCCTCCGAGCCTCGTTCACGNNGGATTACGTGGCAAAGCTCGCAGGCGCCGGGATGGCGTTCTTCCCGGACGACGACGTCGAGAATGCGCTTCGCATGCAAGCCGGGCTCCCGGAGAAGAAGCCCGACGAGGGCCCGTCGGAGCGGCTCACGCCGGATCTCGTCGCCGCGGTCGAGCGGATGCTCGCGGAGCAACGCGAGAGCGAAGCCTCGCCGCCGGCGGCGCCGGATGACGAGGGCGCCGAAGAGTGAAGCGCTTCGTCTTCCGAGCGCCGGGGACCGCCCGAGCGCGCTACTACAAGACGGCTGAGGGCGTCCTCGTCCCGCGGGACTTCCTCGCCATCAAGAAGGCCTCGAGGGCGGAGCGGGCCGCGAATCGCGAGGCGCGGGAGCTCGCCGTCTCCGAACTCGAGCGGGAGCTCGCGGACGTTCTCGTCGCCTTCCGGGAGTCGATCACGGTCGAACAGGCGACCGCGGCCGTCTTCGCCGGCGATGCTCGGGTTATCGTCAACGCCGCGGCGCCGAACGAGCTCGAGGCGCAGCTCGTCGCCGTGATCGCCGACAGCCTCGAGGAGTCGGTCGAGCGCGGAGTCGGGATTGGCCTGCGCTTCGCACACCCGAACTTCGATCGCGTTCCGATCAGCCTTGCCACCGAGGGCGCCCTCGCGGCGATCGAGCAGCAAGCGGCAACGGCGGTCGTCGGGATCACGGAGCGCACACAACAGGGGATCCGGGCGATCCTCTCGCTCGGCGTGACCGATGCGATCCCTCCGGTCGAGGTCGCCCGCCGGATCGGAGATCTCGCCGGGTTGCTCCCGAATCAGGTCCGGGCCGTCGAGAACTTCCGCCGGGCCACGTTCCGCCGGCTCGTGCCGGTGCCCGAAGCCTTGACGCCGCACGTTCAGCGCGTGATCGACGAGGAAGTCTCCCGGTACCGGGACCGGCTTCTTCTCTTCCGGGGCCGCACGATCGCGGAGACGGAGACGCAGGCGGCGATCACGGCCGGCGAGCGGGCCTTCTGGGATCAAGCCGTCGCCGAGGGCTACGCGGCCGCGGAAGACGTCTTCAAGACGTGGCGCACCGTGCAGGACCGGGACGTCTGCCCCCATTGCGAGCCGCTTCACGGGCAGATTGTTCCCTACGGGGAGGTGTTCTTCACGGGCCTCGGGCCGAAGGTCGGGCCCCCCGCGCATCCGCGCTGCCGGTGCTACGTCGAATATGCCGAGCAAGATCAGCCCGCCCGGCGCCGCGATCGGGGCCTCGAGGCCGTGACCGAGGCGCAGAACCGCCGCTTCCTCGAGGAGTCGAGTCTTCGCGAAGAGCTCGCCGTGGCGCGGAACCGGGTCGAGCGCAAGCGCCGACGCCTCAACCTCGTGCGCGGAACGCGCTCCGAGCGGCCGATCGCCCGGGCCCTCGAGGCGGCCGAGGCGACCGCGCGGACGATCGAGGGCCGGCTCCTCGCGATGACGCAGGCCGCCGCCTAGCCCCGAAAAACGCCCTCCTCCCGAAATTTTTTGCGCCCCGCCGGCCCGCCCGCTTCTTCCCCGATCCGCCCCGCGAGAGCGGCTCTCCCGCAAGCCGAAGCTGCGTGGCGCGTTCGGACGTCCGATTGCAAGTTGGCTCCGGACGAGGTAAGCGGGCGGGGAATGCCCTACGCCCGCAACGCCGATCTTCCGGCGGAGGTCAAGAATGCGCTCCCCACAGCGGCGCAAACCGTCTTCCGGAATGTCGTCAACTCGGCTCTCGAGCGGGGCGCCGCCGAGGCCTCGGCCTTTCGGCAGGCATGGGGCGCGCTGCGCCGGGCCGGCTGGCGCCAGAGCGAAGGGGGGCGGTGGGTGAAGAAGGCCGCCGGCGAGCTCGAGAAGACCGCGATTTCGTACGGGGCGGCTCACCCGGGCGGCACGCGGAAGGCGGCGCCGGAAGCCTCCTGGGACGGACCCGGCGAGGTCGCCCGGGCCCCGAACGAGGCCGCCGCGCTGCGCCGGATGCACACCTGGCGCGACCCGGAGGGGGATCCCGAGGCGAAATCGAGCTACAAGCTCCCTCACCACAAGGCCGACGGAGCCCTCGTCCTCCGGGGCGTGCGCGCTGCGATGGGCGCGCTCGCCGGGGCCCGGGGTGGCGTGGCGATCCCGTCCGGCGATCGCCGCGGCGTCTACAATCATCTTTCCCGGCATCTCCGCGAGTTCGATCAGGAACCCCCGGCGTTCGTCGAGCGGGCCATTCTCCACGAGGAGCCGTTCGCCAAAGCCGAGATGAGTCGCTGGCTCGAGGGCGAGGCGCCGGTCGAGTTCTCCTACACCTTCGAAGTCCGCAAGGTCGACGAGGAGCGCGGGCAGGTCTTCGGCTGGGCCAGCGTGGCGCAGGACGACCCGGACGATCCGGCACTCGCGGTCGACCACGAAGGCGACGTGATTCCGCCGGGCGAGCTCGAGAAAGGCGCCTATGCCTTCGTCCGCGAGGCGCGGGTCGCCAGCGATTCCCACGATCCCGAGACGATCGGCGTCGGCGTGCTGATCGAGTCGTTCGTCTCGACGGTCGAGAAACAGCAGCTTCTCGGGATCGAGCTGCCCGTCGGGTGGTGGGTCGGGTTTCAGGTCGACGACCCCGAGCTTCGGCGCTCGATCCGCGAACACGAACACCGGATGTTTTCGATCGGCGGCTTCGGAACTGGAGAGGAGCTTAAAGAATGAAGGCGAGACGTCGTCTTCGAGATCTCGCGATTCGCGAAATCGCCCTCTGCCGGGAGGGTATGCACCCGGGCGCCCGAATCATGCTTTACAAGAAGCGGGACGGGAAGCCGGTCACGAAGACCGAAGACGGCGAGGAGCCGCGCGGCTTCCGGGATCATCTCGAGAGTTCGCGCTTGATGGAGATCGACTCGGCGCTCGACCGGCGGCTTCATGCGCTTCTCGCGACAACGACCGAAATCATGCGGGCCGATGTCTCCGACCGCGAGGAGCGGGTCCTCGCCGCCGTCGAGGAGTACGCGGCAACGATGCAGCGCGACGTCCCCGAGCTCTTCGCCGGGCGACTCGCGAAGTGGCTCAACGAGTGGGCGGGTGAGAGTCAGCCGTCCGACGACGACGTGTGCGCGATCGTCAAAAGCGAACTCGGCCTCGCCGGACTGTTGCCGGATGAGCCGAGCGGAGGAAAAGTGATGCAGGAGTTCCTCAAGTCTCTTTCGGAGCGCGGCCGCGCGGCGCTGGCGCTCGTTCTCGGCGACCGGGATCCCGCCGAGTTCTTCAAGGGCGCGAGCGAGGACGTCGGGAAGCTCGTCGTCGGTCTGCTCGAGAAGGCGGCCGAGTGGGGCCCGCGAATCGACACCCTCGAGGCCGAGCTCGAGAAGGCGAAGACGCCCGCGGTGGATCCGACTTCCCTGGAGTCGATCCTGAAGTCGGTCGAAGACCCGGTCGTGAAGGCCTTGATCGAGAGTCAGGCCGCCACGAACAAGGAGCTCGGCGGCATGGTCGCGGATCTTCAGAAGGCGGCACTCCGGAAGGGAATCGACGACTTCGCGAAGAGTCTCGACGCGCTGCCGGATCACAAGAAGATCGGCGACCTTCTCGAGAAGGCGCATTACGGCAACTTCGCGGATCAGCTCAAGGAGATTTTCACGGCCGCGAACGTCGCCGCGCAGGCCGGCAAGATCCTCAAGGAGCTCGGTGTCGAGACGACCGTCGGCGACGCCGCGCCGACCGCGGATCCGGGCGCCGCTCACGCGATGCTCGTCGCCAAGGCGGCCGAGATCCGGAAGGCGCTCGGAGCCGGCAACATCAGCGACGAGAAGGCCTACGAGATGGCGTGCGAGCAGAACGGCGATCTCTACCAGGTGGCTTCGCAGTCTCCGGCGGTGCAGCACTAGGGCCCGCACGACCTCGAAGGGAGAACTCAATCGCTCCCGCGCGGCGGGAGTAACGGCAAGAAGGAGGAAACCCAATGCCCGCTTATGAGATTCCGCTCGGCAAATGGTCGGCGACCGTGGCCGGGGATATCTCCGCGTCGCAATACTGCGGCCTCGTGATGTCGGGTGCCAACGTGGTCGTCGCTGGCGCCGGGGCCCGGATCGTCGGCGTTCTCCAGAACAAGCCCGATGCCGCTGGCAAGGCCGCGGAGATTCAGAGCTACCTGATCACGAAGGCGAAGCTCGGCGGGACCGTGACCGCCGGCGCGGACGTGGCGATGGACGCCTCGGGTCGCTTCGTCGTCGCGACCGGGTCGGCCGCGATCGTCGGACAATGCCTCGTCGGTGGCGACGTGAATCAGATCGGCTGCGTGATTCTCAGCACGAGCGTCGCCGCGGATCCGCGGAGTCACTTCGTCATCGTTCAGGACATGACGATCTCGGGCGGCGTGAGCCGCTGGATCGTCGCGCCGGCGAGCGGAAACATCGCGCGAGTGAGAACGATCGTCACGACGGTTCTCACGGGTGCCGCGGAACCGGGTGCCGTGGCTCTCGAACTCGGCGGGACGCTCGTCGTGGGATCGGGTGTCGTCATCGCGGCGGAGGCCGCGGTCGGAGATACCGACGATTCCGGAGCGATCACGCCGGGCGGGACGACGGCGGTGAGCGCCGGGGATGCGATCGAGATCACGTGCGACTCGGTGCCGACGACCGGCGCCGTGACCGTCGTCATCGAAATCGTCCCGTCGTAGCACGGGGCAAGGG
>JABAOF010025664.1_pt2 | contig 10866 bp, 12 predicted proteins | sample 7062171 | NCBI WGS metagenome assembly JABAOF01 (sample SAMN14538628, study PRJNA623070) | marine sediment metagenome | biome: marine biome [ENVO:00000428]; feature: marine pelagic biome [ENVO:01000023]; material: deep marine sediment [ENVO:00002113] | place: India: Gulf of Khambhat ... | reverse complement strand
TCTTTAAGAGTCTTAAAGAAAGCTTTGAGCCAGACAAGTTCAACTATGTCCTTTTCTATGGCAATCCGACTGATACGGAGATTTCTTGGTGTCCCGATTGCAGGACCGCCCATATTGACTTTGCGAGATTTGCCAGAGACTTTGAGGGAACTGCAGAATTCCACACAATTCCTGTCGGTTCCCGTGAAGAATTTAACATGAATAATCCTTTTCTTACGGATGCTCCGCACTTACACGCAGTGCCAACTTTGGTAATCTATAAAGACGGCATAGTATACCTGAAACTAGTAGATCCAACCTTTGAGGACATCGCTTATTTCGGCAAGAAATTTAAGCTCTAGAACGCGCACGCTTGCAGTGTCATATCACTTTTCGGTGGACAGAGCTGTCAACTTATGTAGACAGCACAAGGTCTAACGTAACAAGTAAGCAAAACAATACTTGCCAACTTGGCTCTTTAGTTCCTTCTCAAAGTCGTTTAGCGGTACAAAACCTATGAGATAGTCAGGAGAGTTCTGTCTTACCTCCCCATGACTTTTCTTACGGCTATCTCAATGTCCCGTCCCTGTACGGTCTTTCTTCCAGCGTGCATAGCGTAATCAATGGCTTCTTTTGCGATTTTTACGCCGATGCCTTCAAGCTCTTTCGCCAATACCTTGGCAGCTGACTCGCTTACTCTAGCCGCTCCCGCCTTCTTGCATATTCTATGCATAGGCGCTATAGACAACTCGGGATTTCCCATTCAACCTCCTCCATAGCTCCTTTTTTCTCTTTAGCCAATATTTAACCTTATCGCCACTCTCTTTTCCAGCCCTGAATACCATTTTCCACTGCTTGACCACAGAATAATATGATTAGTTTAGATTAATCACCCTAAAGGATGGCGTAAGTAATAAAAGCAGCGAGGAAAATGGAACAGTGTTACCACGAATAATTGATAAGGCATGAAGACATATTGAGGGCGGAGGGCAAACAAAGACTTGGGGAAAGTTCGGACAGAAAAAATAAAGAGCATATCTCGCGAGTTGGTGAAGAGATTCCCCAACAAATTCACAACCAACTTTGAAAGCAACAAGACGTCAGTGAAGGCCCTCACCCAGATTTCCTCAACAAAACTAAGAAATAGGATTGCCGGCTACATAACAAGGTTACTGACCATCCAATCCAACGAAGAACCGCAGTCAACAGAAGAGGAAAGAGAAGAAGAAACAGAGTAATCGTATTAACACAAAAGGAAAAATTGCCAAGCACTGAAAAACAAGCCACTACCTCGGCATGCTTATAATCTCTCCATCATACTCTATTCCAAGCAAACGTTAAAACTCACAAAAAACGAGGGGACACAAAAATGGCGATGATGAATGACTATCGGAAGGGATGGGCCCTACGTTATCTTAGAGAGGCAAGAGCTGAACTAGCTGCAGCACAAAAAACGCCCTACATGGCCTCTGGACTGATCTTGGAAGCTGTAAGGAAGGCTCAAGCAGCCATCTACTATAGCATGGGAGATCCCGTTTTTGTCGAGGCAATTGTTCATCAGACTATGGAAAAGAAAAAACCCATCGGGGACCCGATTCTGAGATGCCTTGTAGAGATCGAACGAACAGTACAACAAGTTGCCAAGGAACCAAGATCGAGTCATGAACAGACGTTTGAACAGGTGAACGAGCTTATTCAGACTGCGTCGGATATAGTGGAGCTTTTCACAGGCGAAAAGGCCTAGCTAGACTGCAACAACTATTGAAACATCGTTGACATTTGTTCCGGTTGGTCCTGTGACAATTAGGTCTCCCAACTTTGAGAAGAAAGTGTATGAATCATTATCCAACAGGAACCTAGCAGCGTCAAGACCCAGCTTTTGGGCTTGATGTATGGTCTTCCCGTCTGCTAGGGCTCCGGCGGCATTGGTTGGACCATCTATTCCGTCCGTGCTTATGGAAGCAAGCACCGCCCCATTCAACCCTTGCAACTTCAAAGCCGCTCCCAAGGCGATCTCTTGGTTTCGTCCTCCAACTCCCTTGCCGACTACCGTGACTGTGGTTTCTCCGCCAGTCACAATGCCAGCCGGTTTTGGAACGGGCTTTTCTGTTGTCTCTATTTCCCGGACAATGGTGGCAAACATTGTCCCTATGTGTCTTGCTTCACCTTCTAGGCAGGAGGTGAGAAACAGCGTGTTTAAACCGACGCTTTGAAGCTTGCTGCAGGCAGCCAGGCTTGCTAGGCGATTGTTCCCAACAATGAAACTATGGACTTTCTTAAACGCGTCATCGTTTTTCTTCGGAGTCTCGGCGATCTGTCCTTTCTGGCCATCAAGCAGAACCTCCTTCACAGACGCCGGAGTATAATCCCATAGCTTGTATCTTTCTAGAACTTCGATGGCGTCTTGAAACGTGGTGGAGTCTGGGACGGAAGGACCTGAGGCTATGAAGTCTAAGGGATCACCTAATACGTCTGAGAGAATCAGGTTTATGATAGTGGCCGGATACACTTTCTTCGCTAACCATCCTCCCTTGAAGTTTGAGATATGCTTCCGCACACTGTTGACCTCGTTTATAGTTGCGCCAGAATTTAGCAGAGATTCGGTAACCGTTCGTTTGTCTTGAAGAGAGATATCACCCCGAGGCAAAGGCATCAGGCTTGAACCTCCGCCTGATATGAGGCAGATTACCAGATCATTCTCATCCGCTTGACTGGCTAGATTTAAAATCTCTTTTGTGCCTCTCATACCAGCTTCGTCAGGAACTGGGTGACTCGCTTCTTGGAGACGGATTTGCTTGACTTTGTATTTACCACTGCTGCGAGGAATGTTGATGGTGCCATTCGTTATACGATCACCCAAGACCTCCTCTAGGGCTTCAGCCATGGAGCCGCTTGCCTTTCCACCACCAATCACAAGGACTTTCTTGAACTTTTCCAAATCAAAAGAACTTCCATCAATTCTGAGCAGATTTCCTCTTAATGCAACCTTAGATTTGATCACATCTTTCGGATCAGCTGCTTCCAGAGCTGCTTCGAGACCCATGAGCGCAAATTTTCTGGCCTTCCGGTCTAGCGGTGATTTGGCGTTATTCACTAACTCTTCTTTGTTCTGGATCTTAACCATTTCATGATCTCCTACAGGAGGCTTGCGTAACATGTTTCTAACAAACTATTTGATAAATGTGCGCGCACGCGCGCATTAGCAGCATTTTACTCTGCAATAGTGGAACAACGTAAAACGGGATAGGTATCTGCACGCGTGCGCGGCAATATTTCAAGTTTGCTTTTTATCCATCTCATCATAAAATAAGGATGTCTAGGTAGAGATGCAACATACATACAGTTGACGGAGCAACTTCTGCAAAAGTTCCATTCACCACATTTCTTGATTATGTTTCTAGCTTCTACGGAATTCAAACGATTTGATAGGTTCTCATTCTTTTTAATCGACATTAGTGTGAAAAAGGGACAAGGCAACGCAACAGAAGCATCGGGCTTTAGAGAAATAGTGGTCGATGCGGAAGAACATCTTATAAATCTATTGAATCCACCCAAAGCTTGAAACCTGAAGTAATCACTTTCAAAATGTATCCTTTTATACTTCTTTTTCAGTTCTGTCAGCATTTCTAGAACCTCACGGACCTCACTAATTTTCAGTCTTTCAGCATCAGACATTTCAGTGAATTCTCTTGGCACATTATCCACGGGTGAAAAATGGATTGGGATACTCAGCGATTTCGCAAAGTCAACTGTATGATTTATGAATTTGACCGTTTCGCTAGTTACCACGGAAAACAGATTGACGTCTATACCCATACCACTGACGAGTTCTATGTTCTTCGTAACTTTGTCAAAGGCATCAACACCCCTAGTCTTGTAGTATGTCTTCCTATCATTCACATCAAATGATACCGCTAGAAAATCAACGTATTTCGAGATTTCATCAATTTTCTTGTCCAGCAAAAGACCGTTTGTAACCAAACCCGTGTAAAAGCCAATCTTTTTGCTAGAAAATTCCAATAGTTCCTTAATATCTTCCCTCAACAGAGGTTCTCCACCGGTATAACTCGTCACTATGCATCCCAGATCCCAACATTCCAATAATTTCCTTTGGAGTTCAGCAGTAGTTGCTTCACTTGAAAAAAAATCCGTTCTCCAGACATTACAAAATGAACAGCTCATGTTACATCGATAGGTGCACTCAAAATGGACGAACATGGGATGAACCGGATTTCCACTTAGAAAACTATTAATAAAATTCCCTAGCAACTTGATTCTGTTTGTCACAAGAATTCTTCTAATCTTTTTATCTATTTATTCTTTTTACTAGTCTCTCCATTGAGTTTGAACATAACGTCAAAACCCCGCAATCTCCACATTTGCTCGAACCACTCCAAAGCCAACAAAAGAAGGTTAACTCTCCCGCCTTTTGTCCGATTTTATCATTGTTCTCGGTGATTATACCAGTTTCGGGCGCCCTATCTCTATAGCTGAATGAAATGGATGTAGACTCGCTTTTGTCGTCATAGGAAAATCAACCAAGACCATTCATTGTTATTTTAGTTTGTGCGCTTGAACAAAGGTACAGAATATGGAGGGGAAACATGGCAAGGGCAGCTGCGATGACTCCCCTATATCAAGAAGAGGCGGCCTATAACCAAGATTATCTCGACCACTAATAGGAATATCAGACTCAAGCCAACGCCAAAGAGAGCTCCAGGCCAACCTGAGTCATGGTCTTTAATCAAAGAATATTTGGTCATAGCCAGCAAGACAAAGAGGGAGATACAGAGCGCAACAAACTGGTGAAAGAACGAGAAAGCCAATTCGGAGATGACGATGACGAGGGCTGAGATAACGAACACACACAAGAGCTTCTTGAGTTTTGCTCCTGATCCAACCACTATGGACATGGCTGCATACAAAGCAACTGTCATTGCAAGGGTATTCACAACAAAGTTAAGATTGTAAAGGACAAACCCACCAACAGCCAGTGCTAAAGCACCGGACAGAGTCATAACCGTAGAGTTAACGCGCGCGCGCAATTTGACAATTCCCTCCTTCTAATCTAATATTGTCGTTTTTAATTCGCTAAAAATCGTTTCCAAATAGCTAAATATAAATGTTTCGCTCTTTAAAGATGTGCGCGCAGACTCTTAGGGATTCCAGCGGTATGTGTGTGAGAGAAAATATGGGACAAGCGCTCCAAATAGCATCCAAGAAGAGGCTAACTGAGGAAGGGGAAACCCTGTTAAACAGAAAAACTAGCTGAATGTTAAATGTACTTTAGAATCATTCTTATGCTCACAACAAACAGAACTACAGCGAAGAGTCTTCTCAAATTCTTTCCAGAAACTTTTTTGGAAAAGTAAGCCCCGAGCTGAGCCCCAAAGATTACTCCTATAGAGAGAAGAATTGCATAGTCCAAGTGAACGTTACCCAATGAAAAGTGCGTTGCAACTCCTGAGATCGAGGTGAAGATCATGATGAACATGGAGGTTGCAACAGTGACGTGAAAGGGTAGGCCCACTATGAGATGGAGTATCGGAACCATGAGAGAACCGCCACCGATGCCCAAGAAGCCTGATGAAAGACCGCCGAGGAAGCCTAGTGCCAAACCCAAACTCATGTTCGTGTTGTATTCGAAGACGTTGCCCTCCGAATCAACGATTCTGCGGAGCCATCCCCTTCGTGTTCCCTGAGTCCTATCCTGGCGAAGATTGGATGGGAGGGCCATCCGTAACGCAACAAAGATCAAGAAGAGCCCGAATGCGAGTCCCAACAGCCTCGCCGTGAAAAAGGTGGTTAGATAGGCGCCTAAAAAGGCTCCAGGAATTGTTGTCAAGGTCAGAATCAAGCCGACTTTGTAGTCGATCCTTCTTTGTCGTGAATATCTTGTCGTAGATGAGAGAGAGGTGAAGACTATCATTGCGAGACTTGTTCCAATCGCGTGTGAGGGAGCAAATTCCGAGACAAGCGTCAAGAAGGGCACAATAAACACACCGCCGCCCACGCCTATCATCGCCGCGACTAGCCCAACAAGAAATGCCACAAAAGGTGTCAAGATCATATCAAATGAAGTCATACAGGCTATCTCCGCAATGCTTATGAGAGTACAGAACATTCTTTAAAAAGTTTCAAGGAAAAAGTACCTCACGAAAAGAGGAGCTCTCTTAGCAGTGTACCATGCAACTTTCTCCATGGTGGCGAGGAGCCCAGAAACTCGCTCTCTAGGCGTCTGCGTCTCAACTGCACGCCCCGCGGTTGGCAATCGAGTTCCCCACGTAGAAGCAGGAGTTGGCGCAATAGCAACCCAAGCTAACACCAATATTACCTACGGAATAAACGGTTTGAAACTGCTTGGAAGAGGATTCTCTCCACAAAGCGCCCTAGACGCCATGTTAGAAGAGGATCCAGACCGAGAATCGAGGCAAGTCGTTATAATCGACAAGGATGGAAGAACCGCTGCCTTCACTGGCAAGGAGACTATTGGGTGGAGAGGACATCTGGTTGGGAAGAATTTTGTTGCTGCAGGAAATATGCTCACAGGAAGCAGTGTTATTGAAGCCATGGCTCAAGCATTCGAAAACTCAGGACGAGAAGACTTGCCAGAAAGATTGATGAAAGCTTTAGAAGCTGGTCAAAGTGTGGGAGGCGACAAACGCGGAAAGGTTTCAGCCGCATTGTTGGTAGCGAGCAAAGAGCAGAAAGCAAAACGTCCTTTCCTCGACTTGAGGATAGATGAGCATGGCGATCCAGTTGGAGAACTGAGAAGGATATTCAACGCCTACTATACTTCACTGCATCAAAAAAAGGGTGAACCAAGTAGTAATCCCAATAAAGTATAAGTAGCAATCTGAGATTTAGTGCCTACGTCAGAACCTTTGGAGTGGATTTGGAAACCGGAGGAGAAACTATGAAGAGACTAATCTTATCATGTTTGTTGCTTCTTCTACTTGTGACAGTTACAGTGCCTGTTCAAGCTTCAATTATGATTCAAACCATGGTAGACCAGCGCCTTCACGTTCTCTTTGACTTTGAGCATATAGACCCCGAAATCTATAGTGCGATTAAGCAAGACGACCTATTCGATGTTTCAACCATCCCTGAAACGATTAATGACAATTTTGAGCGGCAGAACTTGACAGATGCAATGTGCAACTTTGATCCCACACAAGAAATCTTCGACGACTCAAGAAACTCAATACACGTAGAGTGCTACTTAACCGGGTCGGATATTCTAAACTTCACAATTAACAGGGATTTGAGGGTTAGGACGTACCATGTGAGGACGAACTGGAGAAAGTTCTCTGTAGCCCTCACTCATGACTATTCCTTTAATTTCACGAACTATTTTGCTACACCAGTGTCGCAATGGGAACTAATCAACCACACTCTAGATGACAAGGAGCATCCAGCCTACTATTACAACTCTACAAGCCGAAGCCAGGTAGACCCCTCCTTCTATTTTATACTACCAGAAAAAGTAACAAATGTCCACGCCGTAGAAGATATAATAACCTTTGACGCCCCATTGTCCTTTGAAGAGGCCTTGCTAGACAGCCCCTTCTTGATTCTCGCCGTGCTAATAATCCTCATCATAACGGTTCTTCTTTATAGAAGAATAAGGAAATGAGTAGTTATGTCTTTTATGCACGCAGAGAGAGTTATCAAAATTCTACTTGGCTTGTTCAAGTTTGAATTATTTGGGATTGAGGTTAGGCTTTAATCTTTATTTCCAAACGCAAACGATTTCTAGAAGATTCTTTCACAAAAAGTCTAATATCCCGTAGGGCTATAATATATTTGCTTATGAGAAGTGAAACAAATGAAGTCTAGACAACCTATCAAATTAGTAGTAACACTGCTTCTAGCATTTACCGTTGTTACCAGTGTAATTTCAGACACTATTCGACTTGATGCGCAAGCACAACCCTTGACTAGTACTGTTATGGGCGTATATCCCCAGATTTCTTTGCGGAATCCTGGTGAGTTTCTCACCATCTTGGTGAATGTGACTGAAGTCACAGACCTCTACACTTGGGCTTTCCAACTCCGCTGGAAAAGGGGGCTTCTAGAATGCATCCAGCTCTTGGAAGAGACAAGCTTCTTCGACGGTGACTTCGCCGGTGACATCGACAATCCGAATGCGCAAGTATCTGTGGGGTCCACTCTATTTGGCAATGTGCCTGGAGAGACTGGGGGCGGTCGGCTAGCACGTATAAGATTCCAGGTCTTAGACACTGGAAACTGCACGCTAGACCTCTTTAATACTGACATGATCAACTCAGCGGGCGGCCATATCTCGCACAGCGTTGAAGATGGCATCTTCTACAACACAAACTACCCAAGGGCGAAGTTCACCTACTCCACAACATTCCCAGTCACTGGAGAGAATGTGACTTTCAACGCGTCAAGCAGTTACGATCCGGATGGAATTATAGTTAGTTACGATTGGGACTTTGGTGACGGATCGTACGGCACAGGTGTTGTTACTACTCATGCGTATGTTGCAGAGGGGAGTTATACAGTATCATTACAAGTTATTGATAACGATGGCTTCTCTGATACTGCCCAAGCGACTATACACGCAAGAGCGCCAGTGTTAGCTTACGTTACTGTGCCATATCATCCGCAGATTACTGGCTATTATTGTGGACCTGCATCGCTTGAGATGGTCTTTGACTTTTATGGTCCAGATGTGAATCAACGCGAGATAGCTGAAGTTGCACGGACGACCGGATACGGAACATATACTTGTGACATTTTAAGAGCAGCTCATTTCAGTAATATCTCTACGTCGATTGGCCCGGCGATGCCAGGAAACATCACAGGGTATACAACCCGCAAGCTGGGGTATGCAGCCTTCGAGTACTGGGGGATGACAATTGAGGAGCTTAAGCCTCTCATAGATGCGGGTTACCCTGTACTGGTGTGCATCACTGGGCATTGCTTAGTTGCTGTGGGATATAGCAGCACCCGCATCCTGTTTCAAGACCCCCTCGCTGGCCAAAACTACAGTATGACCTATAGAGCTTTTGCGCGCGTATGGTACTGGTCACTCTTTGTTTGTCCTTGGCAAGTCGAGGTTCATGTTCCGAGCAATGTTTTGCTAGGGAGCGTTTTTAACGTTACAGCTAGCATCACGTATCCTTGGTACCCTCCTTTTCCCACAGATCAGTATCCCGCCTCGCTGTCAAACGCCACAGTGAAGCTGCCTGCTGGACTTCATCTGGTTCCGGGAGAGCCAGCCAAGAAAACCATAGCCACAGGTTTTCTCACGGCAGGGACTTCAGCCAATGTAACGTGGATCGTACGAGCAGATAGTCCAGCAAACTATACAATATCTGTTGAGGCGGAAGGAAAGGTTGCAGGGATAGTCCCAAGTTACCCTGAGCCTTACAGCTACGAGGACAGAATAGGAGGTTTCAACCAAAGTCGGATAGAGGTCATCCCAACTATTTCATGGGAACATGTTTTTGAAGATGAGAGACGAGACACAATGTTGAAGATAAGCACTGATGACAAACAGTTCCAATTCATAGCACCGGAAAAAGAATTCTCGGTTAAACGTGACCTTGATATGATCTTAACTGACGACCTCCTTTTCATATATTGGAGAGACGATGAGCTTGTGCTTTGGTCACTTGTAGTAGCAACACCGAAAGGGAGTCGCTGTGTAGCAATTGCCATGGACGTAGAAACAGGGACCAGATATCGGCTAGTGGACTCAGCGCAGTAAGGCCAGTTAAACCTCCACCGACTGTTCCTCTCTAAGATGCGCGCGCATAACTGGTCACTTTTTCTCAGAACGCATATATGGAATCCCCAAACTGTAAAGAATCTGAGAATGAATGATGAGAAAAAAGAAATTGCGGTCAAATCACCAATTGCCCAAAAGCGAATCTATGTTGGTCGACAATAAGAAGTTCAACAAGGTTCGTTCAAAAATCATCGCTATGATTGAAAAAAGAGAGATTCCCTCCATGGCTGTTGCTGTGGCTCAGGAAGGAGATATTCTATGGGAAGAGGCATTCGGTTGGGCAAACCAAGACGAGCAGGTTAAAGCTACGCCACACACGATCTATCCGATAGCATCACTTTCCAAGTCGCTTGCAGCAACAGGCATAATGATTCTGGCTGAGCGCAAGCAATTGAGTCTAGATGACCCAGTTGAGAGATACATCGCTCCGGCGAAACTGACGGTATACGAAGGACAACGTTCAGAAGTTACGATTAGACGGGTTTTGAACATGACAGCTGGAATTCCCCACGGGTGCGAAGTCTATGGAGACTCATTTGAGCTACCGATCCTACACAGATTCGTTAGCCGCTATGGAATAGTAGTCTTCCCACCTGGAGCAATGGAGTTGTATTCAAATTTTTCTTACTCAATTCCTGAACTAATCATTGAGAATGTCTCCGGGAAGAGTTTTGCTAACTTCATGAAGACAGAGGTTTTTGTTCCATTGGGAATGACTCATACGTCAGTGGGAGTGGAGCACACCTTGGAAGTCCATGCGGCAATAAAATATGATTCAGAAAAAAACGTTGTTCCAGACAATTACTTTGTTCCTGCAGCGGCAGGTGGAATCTATTCCAGTGCCCACGACTTAATACAATTTGGAATGTTTCATCTCAAAAATCATCTCTCCCATCAAAAACAGATCCTTAAAGATGAAACTCTTGCCGTCATGCATATGGATAAGGACAAAAGCTTGCCCTCAGCAAGTATGGCCTTGGGTTGGGGTTCTGTGGATCTTGGTAATGGCTATTTTTGGATTCTTAGCAATGGTGGCATCGAAGGAGCCACCTCAATTCTATCACTTGAACTGTCTGCGAATCTCGCAGTTGTCTGCCTAACCAACGTCACTTCTCGTTCAAGAA
>JABAOF010000493.1_pt2 | contig 10866 bp, 11 predicted proteins | sample 7062171 | NCBI WGS metagenome assembly JABAOF01 (sample SAMN14538628, study PRJNA623070) | marine sediment metagenome | biome: marine biome [ENVO:00000428]; feature: marine pelagic biome [ENVO:01000023]; material: deep marine sediment [ENVO:00002113] | place: India: Gulf of Khambhat ... | reverse complement strand
TGGTGTTGCTTGTGAGGCGAAGATGACCACAGTCGGCTCTCAGGACACCACTGGTCCGATGACTGCAGATGAATTGAAAGAACTCGCCTGTATGGAATTTCAGGCAGATTTGTTTATGCAGTCCTTCTGCCATACCGCCGCCTACCCTAAGCCTGCAGATGTCAAAATGCATAAATCGCTTGCCGAGTTCATTACAAAAAGAAAAGGTGTGGTCCTTAAACCCGGTGATGGCATTATCCATTCCTGGATGAATCGCTTCTTGGTCCCTGACACTCTGGGAACTGCTGGTGACTCCCATACCCGTTTCCCTATCGGGCTCAGCTTTCCAGCAGGCTCAGGCCTCGTTGCTTTTGCAGGAGCTCTCGGTTTTATACCCTTGGATATGCCTGAATCAGTATTGGTTAAATTCAAAGGCAAAATTAATCCAGGGATAACCATGAGAGACGTGGTAAATGCTATTCCTTATTTTGCCATCCAAGAGGGAATGTTGACCGTAGCTAAAGAGGGCAAAAAGAATATTTTTAACGGAAGAATTATCGAGATGGAAGGACTGTCCAACCTAACAGTGGAACAGGCATTTGAGCTTACAAACGCAACTGCTGAGCGCTCCGCAGCAGGAGGAACTGTCGCCATGAGCCCAGAGATGGTGAGCAAGTATCTAAAAAGCAATATTGCCTTAATGGAACAAATGATAAAGGATGGTTACCAGAACGCTGATACCCTGCAGAGAAGGATAGATTCCTGTCAGGAATGGCTGGAAAAGCCAGCGCTTCTAAGAAGAGATGATAATGCCAAGTATGAAGCCGTTCTCGAGATAGGCCTAGAAAATATTAAGGAGCCGATTGTTGCTTGCCCCAATGATCCTGATGATGTGAAACTCCTTTCGGATGTTTCAGGTGATGGGATCGACGAGATCTTCATCGGGTCCTGTATGACTAACATCGGGCATTTCCGGGCAGCTGGAAAGATTTTTGAAGGAAAGGGTTACCTTAACACCCGTATCTGGTTAACACCGCCGACAAAGATGGACCGGGCTCAGCTGATGAAGGAGGGGTACTATTCAATTTATTCTAGCGTTGGAGCCAGGACTGAAATTCCCGGCTGCTCCCTTTGCATGGGGAATCAGGCTAGGGTTCGTCCTGGAGTAACCATCATTTCAACTTCCACTCGGAACTTTGATAATCGCATGGGAGATAAGGCTCGTGTTTACCTGGGCTCGGCAGAGTTGGCTGCAGTAGCAGCGCTTTCGAGCAAACTTCCTGAGCCTGAAGAGTACCTCTCTGTTTTTAAAGAAAAGATAATTCCCTGCCAAGATGAGGTCTATCGATATCTTCAGTTCGATGAGATGGAGAACTTTTCTCTCGCTTGCTAAGTTAATTGTCCATGGCTGATTTTTCAATAAAGAATCATTATTCATATTATGTAGGTGTTTGATATCAAACACACATTTTTGATTAGACAAGAAATTAGGAGGGTTTGATGAATAAAGCCTCTACAGATGAATCAAGTCCCTTCAGAAGGGAGGAAGTTCGGTGATATACCTAGATGGAAGGAAGGCTTTGGTTACCGGCGGCTCGAGAGGAATCGGCCGTGCAACAGCCATTTTATTTGCTAAAGCTGGGTGCGATGTGGCCATAAATTATATAAAGCAAAAAGAAGCTGCCGAGAAGGTTAAAGAGGAAATTGGTAAAACGGGACGGGAATGCCTTGTATTTAAGGCAGATATCTCTCAGAAGAATGACATCAATTCGATGGTGAAAGAGATCATGCAGAAATGGGGTCGAATAGATATCTTGGTGAACAATGCGGGGATTTGGACCTATGGAGAGATGGGAAAGATGTCGGAAAAAACCTGGGCAGAAACGATGAAGATAAACGTGGATGGTGTTTTCTATATGTGTAATGCAGTCGTGCCCCATATGAAGAGGAATAAAAGAGGTTCGATTATCAGTGTTTCTTCAATGGCGGCAATTAGGGGTGAAGCATTTCATTCCCATTATGCAGCGAGCAAAGGGGCTCTGGTGTCTTTTACGAAATCCCTAGCAGCGGAACTGGGACATTATAATATCCGCGTCAACTGTGTTGCTCCAGGATGGGTAGATACAGATATGTGCTCAGGAGTTTTCAGTGACCCTGATTTTAGAGAAAAAGTCCAGGAGTCTATCCCCTTAAAAAGAATCCCTCCTCCTGAGGATATTGCAGGACCAATATTGTTTCTTGTCTCAGACCTGGCTCAACATATTACTGGCGAAGTTTTGAATGTGAACGGCGGATCCGTCCCTTGTGCATGAAATTGCTTGCGAAATTTGAATGATTCTGGTAATTTAGAATAACCGCTCAAGAAGGAGGCCTTAATGGAGGAAGAGATTGGAAGAATCACTCATTATTTCTCCAAAATAAATGTAGGTGTTATAGAGTTATCCAAGGGCACTCTTCAGGTTGGCGATACAATTCACATCAAAGGACACACATCTGATTTCTACCAGAAAGTAGAGTCAATGCAGGTAGAGCATGCGCCTGTGGATTCAGTTAAACCAGGCGAACCTGTAGGAATTAAAGTTGAAAGCCCCGTTAGGGAGAACGATGTCGTTTTCAAAGTTACAGAGGAATAGGCAACTTATTGATTAAAGGGTAAAACTGCTTTCTGCAGACCGCTACCCTGAATTTTTTTGATATTTCCTTATAGCTGTCGCTTAGAACTGGTTACATAAACTACCCCTTTGAGGTGATAATTGAGGAGGAAAAATCACCCCTAGAATCATCTTGCATAGCTATTGACTGGAATCGGTCGGTCTGTAAATATAAAATATGAAGATTATACGGACGAAAAATAAGAAAAAAGGAGTAAAGCTCTCTTGAAGAAGAATAGTTCGTCCGAGGGGAGCTTGAAACAATCGTTCAACCACTGGAAGGCGGAAAAGTACGATAAGGCACTGAAAAAGGCTTCTTCGAAAAAGATGGAATACACAACGATTTCAGGGAAAAAAATCAAGGAGCTTTACACGCCTCTTGATCTTGACGGTTTCGATTACATGAAACAATTGAGTTTTCCGGGCGAATATCCTTATACCAGGGGAATCCATCCGACCATGTATCGCGGCCGACTTTGGACGATGAGACAGTTCTCAGGTTTCGGGACGGCTGAAGACACAAATAAAAGATACAAGTATCTTCTCTCTCATGGGCAAACAGGATTGAGTGTTGCCTTCCATCTTCCTACTTTAATGGGTGTTGATTCTGACCATCCTCTTGCTCAGGGAGAAATAGGAAAATGCGGAGTAGCAATAGATTCCTTGGCGGATATGGAGATTCTTTTTAACGAGATTCCTCTAGACAAGATATCGACATCTATGACTATAAATGCCCCAGCTGCAGTATTGTGGGCCATGTACATTGCTGTTGCTGAAAAGCAAGGCGTCTCACCTAAAGTTATATCGGGAACAATTCAGAATGATATTCTGAAAGAATATATCGCTCAAAAAACCTTCATTTTCCCCCCAGAACCTTCTATGAGACTGATTGTTGACACCTTTGAATACGGATCAAAAGAGGTCCTCAAATGGAACACGATATCCATTTCAGGATATCATATAAGGGAAGCGGGCTCTACTGCTGTCCAGGAACTTGCTTTTACTCTAAGGGATGGGATTGAGTATGTGGAGTGGGCACTGGAGAGAGGACTTGATGTCGAAGAGTTCGCACCTCGACTTTCCTTCTTCTTTAATGCCCATAATGATTTTTTTGAGGAGGTTGCGAAATTTCGAGCGGCCCGAAAAATCTGGGCAGAGGTAATGAAGGAAAGATTTAAAGCGAAAGACCCGAGGTGCTGGTGGCTGAGATTCCACACTCAGACTTCGGGAGTGTCTTTGATGGCTCAACAGCCTTATAACAATGTGGTAAGAGTTGCCATCCAAGCGCTGGCCGCAGTATTGGGTGGGTCTCAATCCCTCCACACAAATTCTCTTGACGAAACCTATGCTTTGCCCTCTGAAGAAGCTGTTACTATTGCCCTGAGAACTCAGCAGATCATTGCTCATGAGAGTGGCGTTATCAATTGTATTGATCCCGTAGGAGGATCCTATTTCATTGAAAAGCTGACTGATGAAATGGAAAAGGATGCTAAGGAATATATCAGAAAAATTGATGATATGGGAGGGATGGTCAAGGCTATAGAACTCGGATTTCCCCAGAGGGAGATTGCAGATAGCGCATATTTGTATCAAAAGGCCGTTGAAAAAAAAGAAAAGATAATCGTGGGAGTTAACGATTATGAGATGGAACACGAGCCCATTCCCACTTTAAGAATAGATGAAGCTGCTGCTAGACAACACTTGGCTCGGTTGCGTGAAGTTAAGAAAACAAGGAATAATGCCCAAGTCGCAGAAAAAATACTCGACCTGAAAAAGGCAGCTTCGGATAAACAGAATTTGATGCCTTATATATTGAGTTGTGTTAAGGCTTACGCAACTTTAGGGGAAATCATGGATTCTTTGAGGGAAGTTTACGGAGAATACCAGGAACCTATTACATATTAACTAACTAATTAAAAGATGAGAAAAACGACTAAATAATTAGGTGAGCGAGAAAAGATGTCATGTTCGTTGATCTTGTTTGGTGAATGGAGGATTTTATGACTGGAGAGAAGATTAGAGTCCTTGTAGCAAAGCCAGGCTTGGATGGACATGACCGGGGTGCAAAAGTGATCTGTCGATCTTTAAGGGATGCTGGGTACGAGGTGATTTATACAGGTCTCAGGCGGACACCGGATGAAATTGTCAATGCAGCCGTTCAAGAGGATGTTGATGTTGTAGGCTTGAGCATCCTTTCTGGTGCACATAATGAGCTTTTTCCAAAAATCATGGATCTTCTTAAAGAAAAAGGAGCAGATGATATCGCTGTTATTGCAGGGGGGATTATCCCTGATAAAGATATTCCTTTTTTAGAAAAAATCGGAATATCCAAGACTTTTTTACCGGGTTCATCTACTCAGGAGATTGCTGATTGGATCAAGAAAAACGTGAGGAAGAGGCCATAATGAATAAATTTTATAAAATTCTTGACATTAAAATTTTTTTCATGATAATTAAGGGAGAGGTTGATGGCTAAAAAGTTTTTCTCGCTCATAATTGTCCCTCACAACAGAGGTAAATTCAAAACAATCACTCTTTCCGAAAAGAAAGTTAAAATCTTAATCATGGTCTTCACCTTGCTTTTCACTACTCTTACAATTTTCCTTATTGATTATTTTTCTATGAATGTTACCAGACAGAAATACAGAGAGCTTTTTGATGAGAACAGCCGTCAGAAACAGGCGATTGCAAAATATAAAGTATCTATAAACAAACTGAAGGCGGATATTGATGATTTTGAAGCCTATGCCAATAAGATAAATGTCATGGCGGGCCTAAAAGCGCCTGAAGTCCTGAAAGAGGTTGGATTAGGCGGAGGAGACAGAGGCAGCGGCCAAGAAATTGATTCTTCAAACTACAGTCAAGATGCTGGCCTCAATCGTGCTCAGAAAATTAGCAGGAAAGCAGATGGCATCGATAAGAATTTGAATACATTGGTGAAGTTCTTCGAAGAGCAAACAGCAAAACTTGCTTCTACTCCTACTATCTGGCCAACAACAGGATGGCTGGTTTCTGCATATGGCTCTAGGACAGATCCTTTCACAGGGAAGTCGGCTTTCCACTACGGTTTGGATATCGCTTCCAGTTTTGGAAATCCTGTGGTGGCTACAGCTGATGGATTTGTCTCTCATGTCAAGCGAGAGAAAATCGGAGGAAATACAGTCATCATCAGTCACGGGGGAGGCTTTACCACTGTTTACTGTCATTTGAGCAAGTTTGCGGTCAAGGCAGGACAGAGAATCAAGAGATGGGATGTAATTGGTTACATTGGACAAACAGGAAAAGCCTTAGGTCCCCATGTTCATTATGAGGTTCGCCGAAACGGCAAGGCTGTTAATCCCTACAAGTACATTCTGGAAGAATAACTAAACCTTCCAGCTAAACAAACATATCCTCGCGCTTAATTTCTGCTCCAAGAGAAAAGGCATAAGCGTCCATGCGTTTTCTATTTTCAGGCTGAAGGCTTTCGATAAGATAGACGCTTCCCTCTCCACAAATCACCTCGATCCCTACTTTTTTTATCCCTAAAATTTGGCCGGGATATGAACCAGGCAAGGCTTGTTTATCTATTTTTATTCCTTTATGGATTTTTAGCCTTATGTCTTTGAAGAAAGTAAAAGCTGAAGGCCATGGATTGAACGCCCTTACCTTCCTTTCTATACTGAGAGAATTTTCTGTCCAGTCAATTTTTCCATCTTCTTTACGAATTTTGGGAGCATAAGTAGCCTGCGAATGATCCTGTTTGATGTGCTTTAATTTATCAATTTGAGCTATCGTCCTTATCAAAAGGTCTGCTCCCTTTTGAGCTAAGCGGGATTCAAGCTCTTCTGCATTCTCATCAGAAAAAATATTGACTTCTTCCTGGATAAGGATGTCTCCTTCGTCCATCTTCTCGTCGAGTTCAAAAATAGTGATTCCTGTTTTATCTTCTCCCTCTAAGAGAGCCCATTGGACAGGGGATGCCCCCCTGTATTTTGGCAAAAGGGAAAAATGAACATTTAAAGAGTTGTATCTGGGAAGGTATATTATTGAGGAGGGGATAATCTGTCCGTAGGCCACGACTACATTAAGGTCTGGTTTAATTTCTTTTATTTTATCGAGTGCGATTTGGTCTTTTCTGATTCTTAAAGGCTGACAATAAGGAATTTTCAGATCCAAAGCAGTCTTTTTCACGGGACAGGGTACAAGCTTTTTCCCTCTTCCTGAAGGCCTGTCAGGCTGGGTGATTATGAGATCTATGCTGTGATTCGCCTCCAGGAGTTTTTTTAATGATGGAAGGGCAGAGGCAGGGCTGCCAAAGAAGACGATTTTCATTAAATCTTGCTCGCTTGAATCGCTCTTTTAAGTTTCTTTCTGATAAGACTTTTTTTGAGCAGAGAGAGGTGGTCTATGAATAATTTTCCGTTAATGTGGTCAATTTCGTGACAGAGAGCTCTAGCTAAAAGTCCTTCTGCTTCAACAATTTTTTCATTTCCCTTAAGGTCAATTCCTTTGACAATAACACGAGAGGGTCTGACGACTTTTTCGCTAATATCTGGTACCGATAAGCAGCCTTCTTCGTAGACGACTTCGCCCTCCTGGCTGATGAGTTCGGGATTTATGAGGATGATCAGATTTTGAGTGTCCTCCCCAACAGAAAGATCAACTGTTATTAATCTTTTGCTTTCATTGACTTGGGGAGCCGCAAGGCCAATTCCAGGAGCTGCGTACATGGTTTCAACCATATTCTGGGCAAGTTCCTCAATATATTTATCTAGATTGGTTATTTCCTCAGCTTTTCTTGTAAGTACTGGATTACCGTACTTTACGATTTGAAGTATAGACATATTTCCTTTCTTTTAAATAATTATTCTATAGAAAATTCTTTTTTCGTTCAATATAAATGGGGCCAGGCCCCATTTTCTCTTGCCCCATTTTCTCTTTTTTTTTATTCCCTTTCTTTCGTCAATAGATTGCTCAAATTTTGCATGCCTGGCCTCAATTTTATTTTTCTTCTTTTTTATAAAAGATGAAATGGTTTTTTTCCAGACTTTGAAGAAACAAGGCCAGCCTGTCATAAAGAGGCTCGACATCATCTCCAAACTTATTTTTTAAATTATTGGCGATTTCTTTAACTCGGAGGACTCCATCACAGTGCTCCCAGGTGAAGCTCCCTACATGGTCAAGCTTTATTTTGAAATACGGTTTCTTCAAGCGGGGAAGGACATGTTTCCTTAATAAGGCAAGTTCAAATTTCGGCTTGAGAAGGACAATCAAGCCATCCTCTTTTTTTTCCCACTTGATATTCCTGACAGGAATCAGGTCAAGAAGGTTAACTTTAGATTTCTCGGCCCCTCTTTTTTTCACGATCTATAGGATATTGCTGCTTGCTCTGAGCTTTATTCAGCTTCTTTTTCTTCAGTTGATTTTCCGAATTCACCGGAAACGACCATCTTCTTATAGGGAAGGTAGATCAAGATGAAACCGAGGATGAAGAAGATCAATAAGGCAAGCCACGGATTATTCAAAGATTCTGGCATTTCTATCTTTGTTCCCTTTACGGCTGCAGTAATGATTCCCATAAGCGCCTGTCCTGCGATTAATCCCGAAGCGAGCAGCAGGCCTATGTTTTCTACGATCTCTTTACCCTTGGCGGTCGAATTCTTTTGGGTAACCCTTCGGTCCAGAAAATATTTTAGTACTCCTCCGAAGAAGATACAGGCTGTGGCGCGAAAAGGAAGGTACATTCCTACGGCAATGAGCATTGGGGAGGGAGAACCGATAAGAATAAGCACGACTGCCAAAAGCATTCCTGCTATAACTAGAGGCCAGGCCATCTCTCCTCCGACTATTCCCTTAGCCATGGTCGCCATCAATCCTGCCTGAGGAGCAGGAAGTGTTTCGCTTCCGATTCCAATGTTGTTGTGCAAAAGCTGGAGGGAGAAGGTCAGTGTTAGAGCAGCTGCGATAACTCCGATTAGTCCTCCTATTTGCATCCGCCAAGGAGTACCACCAAGAATATGTCCCACTTTCCAATCTTGGATCATATCTCCGGCCACACCAGCCACACAGCAGACAACTGCTGCAACACCCAACACAGCCTTAATTCCTTCATCTCCAGTCTGTCCCATTAGAACCATCATCAAAGCAGCGATTAGCAGCGTGGTCAAAGTAAGGCCAGAAATCGGGTTGGAAGAGGACCCGATTATACCCACAAGATAGCCTGCCACAGCAGCGAAAAGAAGACCCATGACTATCATCACTATGGCAGATACCAAAGAAGAGCCTATGTTATGGGTAAAGATGTTGTAGAGAAAGATCATTGGAATAATCAGAGCTATGATGGCGATTATGATGGAAGGAAAAGGCAGGTCTGTATCAGTCCTGAGTGTATCTGTTTTGACTCCAGATCGTGCTTTTCGAACATCAGTTATTGAACGGCTGATTCCTACAATCAGGTTTTTTCTCATCCTGAAGAGCGTGTAAAAAGCGCCGACAAGCATGGCGCCAACTGCAATGGGTTTAATCTGGGCATTGTAAGCAGAGATAGCCATATCAGTCCAGTTCCCATCAAAGCTGGAGACAACTGTACCTAATTCTCCACTTATGAAAAGAAGTATCGGCATCAGGAAGAGCCAGCCCAGTACTCCCCCAGAAAAAGTAAGAGCTGCTAACTTTGGTCCAATTATGTACCCGACTCCAGTCATGGCAGCATTGGCTGCAGGGGTTTCTACAAACGTCCTCCCTTTCATCGGTGCAGCTTTGAATACTTCAACGTTCTCATCGTTGAGGTACGTGGTACGTGATAAACCGGGGATTTTGAATACTGTGTTAACATAAGGTTTTATTACTCTGATGCCGTTTTCGCTGGTGAAGAATTCAATAAGACCTCCCAAACCCATTGCCCAGAACATGTAGGCAGCGTTTGAGCCAGCCTTCTGGCCGGTCTTAACCATCTCTGCACAGGCAACGCTTTCTGGGAAGGGCAGCTCAGCATCTTCAACCAAGGTGCGTCTAACGAGTATAATGAGGAAAACGCCTAAAATCCCCCCCACAAGCATGAGCATAGAGGATTTTACAAAATCAAATTTTACCCACACTCCAGTCATAAGAAAGGCAGGAATGGTAAATATAGCTCCTGCTGCTAGAGCTTCTCCTACAGCGCCCGTTGTCCTTGCGAAATTTTCTTCTAAAATTGTTCCCTTAAATGGACGAAGGACTGCCATGGCAATAACAGCTGCTGGAAAAGTGGCTGCGACCGTCATCCCAACCATAAGTCCTAAATATGCGTTTGCAGCACCGAGGACAACGGCCATAATAATTCCTAAGAGAATGGCCTTTAGAGATATTTCTTTCATTGATTGCTCTGGGGAAATGTAAGGCCTGTATTCGTCGCTCATATCCACCTCCTCAAGTTAATATGCGTGGTTTTTTTGATTATATATTTTTTAAGCAGAAAAAAGTCAAGAAAAAATAAAAAAAAGGGGACAGGCTCCTTTTTAGCAAAGAAAGTAGGCAGTTTCTATTTGGAGACCTAAAATCAGTTATTTTGGGTCAGGTTTTCCTTTTCAAGACGTGTTTGCGGGCGAAGAGGCAAAAAACAAGACCTGACCCTGCTCATTTTGGTAGTTCTTTTGATAACGCCTGAGTGCGAAATTTTTTTTTGTTTGCGTGAAATAAGAAATTATGTTAAAAAATACCTGGTTGAGAAAGGTATAAAGATGAATTTGTTGGGTTTACTAAGAGAAAGGCTCTTTTGCGATTTAGCTATTGACCTTGGAACTGCCAACACTTTGGTTTATTTAAAAGGAAAAGGAATCGTTGTTCAGGAGCCTTCTATCGTTGTTATTAATAAAGCGACTGGTAAAGTGGAAGCTGTGGGTACGCGGGCAAAGGAAATGTTAGGGAAAACTCCTGCTGATGTGCTTACCATTAAGCCTATGAGAGATGGAGTCATCGCAGATTTCGAGATTGCGGAAAAGATGCTTGATTATTTTATTAAGAAGTCGACTGATAACCGGGTCTTTTTGATTAGACCGAGGATAGTTATCGGGATTCCAACAGGGATTACTCAAGTAGAGAGACGCGCAGTTAAGGATGTGGCCATGAGGGCAAAAGCATCCGAAGTCTACCTCGTCCAACAGCCAGTATCAGCTTCAGTAGGTGCTGACCTTCCTATCTCTGAGCCTACAGGAAATATGATCGTGGATATAGGAGGAGGGACGACCGATATCGCAGTCATTTCTATGAATGGGAT
>JABAOF010005355.1_pt4 | contig 10875 bp, 9 predicted proteins | sample 7062171 | NCBI WGS metagenome assembly JABAOF01 (sample SAMN14538628, study PRJNA623070) | marine sediment metagenome | biome: marine biome [ENVO:00000428]; feature: marine pelagic biome [ENVO:01000023]; material: deep marine sediment [ENVO:00002113] | place: India: Gulf of Khambhat ... | reverse complement strand
TCGATCTTGCCGCAAACTCTTGAAACAAGACCCTTGACAATTCTCGAGACTATGTTATTTTTGGCCGATGATCTTAGTGGCGGCCACCAAAATGGGGGTTCTCGTGCATTCCGCGAAATTATTCACCCAATCCCAGGCAGCATAGGTGGTGGTGTTGCTCCGACGCGGTGGAAGATCTGCCATGCCTAACGAGGCAACAAAATCCCCGAGGAGAGGGGGTGATATTCAAAATCTCCGTAGTACGCGAAGTTTTAATTCCTAAAACGGGAGGGATCAAAATGATAAGAAGATTGCTATTAATGTGGCTAGTTGTCTCACTCATTGTGGCTTTTACGATTCCGGTCATGGCCGCGGAAAAGAAGCCCTATAAGTTGGGAGCAGTATTTTCCGTTACGGGTCGAGCCTCCTTCTTAGGAGACCCTGAGAAAAAAACCACGGAAATGGTCGTCGACCGGATAAATGCCGCAGGCGGGATCGATGGTCACCCCGTGGAGGTCACGATCTATGATGATAAGGGCGACGATACGGAGAGTCGGCTCCTGGTTACCCGGTTGATCAAGAAGGACAAGGTTGTTGCGGTGTTCGGCCCTTCGCTGAGCGGTACCTCGCTGGCCGTGGTTGATCTAGCGAAGAAATACAAGATCCCCTTGGTCTCCGCTGCCGCGAGTTGGAAGATCGTGACCGATCCCACCACGGAGAAGGAGCGCTTTTGGGTCTTCAAAACCCCTCAGAAGGACTCCCATGCCGTGGCAAGGATCTACGACTTCATGAAGTTCAAGGGGATCAGCAAGATCGCTATCCTCACCGTAACGACTGGCTTTGGCGCCAGTGGCCGAGAGGAGCTTATCAGGCTGGCTCCTTATTACGGCATGGTCATCGTTGCCGATGAAAAGTTCGGACCGAAGGACGCCGACATGACGGCCCAGCTCACGCGGATCAGGGGAACTCCTGCCCAGGCCATTATTGGCTGGAGCATCGGCCCGACCCAGGTCACCATCATAAGGAACTGGCGTGACCTCGGGATGACCAATATTCCCTTTTACCAGAGCCACGGCTTTGGAAGCCGGAAAAACATCCAGTTGGCAGCCGGTGCAGCCGAAGGCGTCTACTGTCCCCTAGGAGCAACCAATATCGCCCGGCTTCTTCCCGAAGCTCATATCCAGAAGAAGGTGACGATGCAATACAACGCGGATTACGAAAAGAGATACGGCGAACCCATTTCCTCCTTTGGTGGTCATGCATGGGACGCCTTCTACCTGCTTGCCGATGCCCTCAAGACCGTTGGGCCTAGCAAGAAAAAGATCAGGGACTACTTGGAGAATAAGACGAATTTCGTCGGCCAACATGGGGTATTCAACTTTTCCCCAGTGGACCACAACGGGTTGACCAAGGATGCCTTTGAGATGGTAACGGTCCAGGGAGGGGATTGGGCCCTTGCCACTGCCCGCTGATCAATGGACAGAGTAGAGGCTGGCCTGCCATAGGTGGGCCAGTTTCTTCCTTTTTACCCCACAATCAGAAAATTGGAACAGATTACCCTTACCGACCAGATCGTCCAATATATCTTCACGGGCATTACCGTGGGAAGCATCTACGCTCTGGTGGCCCTGGGCTTCAATATTATCTATAACGCCACCGAAGTAATTAACCTTGCCCAGGGCGAGTTTGTCATGCTAGGCGGATTGATCATGGTCTTCTTCTCGGCCGTTTTGAAGCTTCCACTGGCCCTCGGTTTCATTTTCACCGTGATCATCGTGACGGCCGTTGGGGCCCTTTTTGAGAGGTTGGCCATCTATCCTCTAAAGGGTGCATCTGTACTTACATTGATCATCATCACCATCGCCGCGTCTATCGTCCTTCAGGGGATCGCTATGGGTGTCTGGGGAAGAGACCCTTACGACCTGGCAGCCTTTTCCGGAAGGACCCCTATCTCCATTTTGGGGGCCATGGTCCAACCCCAATATTTCTGGGTACTCGGGATCACGGCCATCGTGGTCGTCCTTCTCAACCTGTTCTTCAGCCGGACGATCATCGGAAAAGCGATGGCCGCCTGTGCGGATAATCCCGAGGCAGCAACCTTGGTGGGAATCAACGTGAAGATGATGGTTTTGCTCTCTTTCGCACTGAGCGCAGCCATCGGGTCTATTGCCGGGATCGTCATTACCCCCATATCCTTGATGGAGTTCGACCGAGGGCCGATGTTGGCCATTAAGGGGTTTGGAGCCGTTGTACTGGGGGGGTTAGGAAGTTTCGGTGGAGCCGTTTTCGCCGGGTTTCTCCTGGGCATTATCGAATCCCTCTTTACCGGGCTCGTGCATTCCGGCTATAAGGATGCGGCAGCACTGATCGTCTTGTTGGTCGTCCTCTTCATCAAGCCAAGCGGGCTGTTTGGGAGCGTTGAGGTCACGAAGATCAAGCGGTTCTGAAGCCAGAGATCTCATGAAACCAGATCATAAAGTTCTCATTCTCTTTGCTGGCGGTTTGGCGATTTTCCCATTTGTCGCATCCCACATCGAGGGAATCCAGCACTATCTCGATATCATGGTCTTTGTGGGGATCTTTAGTTTAATCTCCATCGGCCTCAGTCTCCTTATGGGATACGCTGGTCAGATATCACTGGGACACGCTGCCTTCTTTGGAATTGGGGCTTACACCTCGGCGGTGTTGACGGGGAAATTCGGATTCAACCCCTGGGTCGCCTTCCTGATCGGGATTCTATTGACGGCGGCCATCGCCTACCTTGTCGGAGTGCCTTCTCTTAAATTAAGGGGGCACTACTTGGCCATGGCCACACTGGGTTTCGGTATCATCATCTTTATCGTTTTCAACGAATGGGATACGATGACGGCCGGGCCGTCGGGCTTTTCGGACATTCCGGGCATCTCTATCGCGGGTTATCCTTTAGAGAGCGACATCATATACTACGCTTTCGTCTGGACAATCGTTCTCCTCATCTTGTTGTTTTCCATCAACGTCATCCATTCTCGGATCGGCCGCGCCTTCAGATCCATCCACGGAAGTGAGGATGCGGCCAACGCCATGGGAGTCAACACATCCAATTATAAGATTCAGATCTTTGTAATGAGCGCCGTCTATGCCTCCATTGCCGGCAGTCTCTATACCCACTATATGAACTTCGTCAGCCCCTCTTCTTTCAGTCTCTTTTTCTCCATCAAATTGCTGATCATGGTAATCCTGGGAGGGGGGATGGCCAATATCTGGGGGGCCATCTTGGGCACGTGGGTTATTACACTGTTGGGCACCGAATGGCTTCATTTCCTTGAGGAATTTGAGTTTTTGGCCTACGGAGCAATCCTCCTGTTGATGACGATTTTCTTGCCCCGGGGTCTCATCGGGTTGCTGGAATCCCTGACCGCCCGACGGCGAAAGGGGGTTGTCACCCATTGAGCGACATGATTCTAGAGACAAAGGAATTGCAGAAGGCCTTCGGCGGGCTCATGGCTCTTTTCGACCTCACCTTCGAGGTGGAGAAGGGCCAGATCAAGGCAATCATCGGCCCCAACGGCGCTGGCAAGACCACCCTTTTCAACGTCATCACCGGGATGTTTCCCTCTACAGGAGGTTGGGTCAAGTTCTATGGAAAAAGGATCGATGGCCTGAAGGCTCATGAAATAGCCACGATGGGGGTATCCCGCACCTTTCAGACCGTGGAGCTCTTCAAAAATATGTCCGTATTGGAAAACGTCATGGTGGGTCGCCATTGTAGAACGCGGTCAGGGATGCTCCGTGCTGGTTTCCGTCTTCACGGGGTGAAATCCGAAGAAGAAGACATCCTGAGAACATCCATGGAATGGCTGATCTTTGTCGGTTTGGACAGAAAGGCCTCGGAGAGCGCAAGCAGCCTCCCCCTGGGGGAACAAAAACTGCTGGAAGTGGCCAGGGCTCTAGCTACAGAACCCAAACTCCTGCTCTTGGATGAACCAGCATCGGGGCTGAACGAAGCAGAGACGGAGAGGGCAGCCCAGCTCATATATAAAATCCGGGATCAGGGTACGACTGTCGTTCTGGTAGAACACGACATGGACCTTGTGATGAAAGTCTCTGATGAGATCTTGGTACTCAACTATGGGCAGAAGATTGCCGAGGGTTCGCCTGAGGAGGTGAAGATGGATCAGCGGGTGATCGACGCATATTTAGGCGAGGATCTCGATTATGCTTGAGCTAGATGGCCTCAATGCCTACTATGGCGCTATCCAAGCATTGAAAGGGGTTTCCATCTCTGTTAAGGATGGGCAGATCGTCAGCATTATCGGCGCCAACGGGGCCGGGAAGACAACCCTGCTGAGGTCGATCTCGGGACTGATGGCTTCAAAAAAGGGCCGTATCCTGTATGACGATCGGGACATATCCGGCTTACCCGCCAGTGATATAGTCCGACTTGGAGTCTGCCAAGTTCCAGAGGGCAGGCAGATATTCGCCCATCTTACGGTCATCGACAACCTGAGGCTGGGAGCCTATCTCTATTTTATGCGGGGGAATAGGAAGGAGATCGACGATCAACTGGAGAGGATCTTTACCATATTCCCTGTTTTGAAGGAGAGGCCAAAGCAGGTTGCAGGCACCCTCAGCGGGGGTGAACAACAGATGCTGGCCATTGGACGTGCGTTGATGTCCAGGCCCAGGCTATTGCTCCTGGATGAGCCGTCTATGGGATTGGCCCCCCTGGTGGTCAGAGAGATATTTCGGGTGATTCGGGAGTTGCACCAAGCGGGTACGACTCTCCTCTTGGTCGAGCAGAACGCCCGAGTGGCACTGCGCATCGCCAGCTACGGTTATGTGCTGGAGACTGGGGAGGTCGTGATAGAAGGCGAGACAAAGAATCTCTTGGAGAACGAGGAGGTAAAAAGGGCCTATCTAGGTGCATGATTTTCCACAAACATCTTCGTCCAGGAGTTTACGTATCTTCTCTCAAAAATCAAGCTGGATCAGATCATGGTGAAACAACTCCTCCACATCACCATGTGGACTTGTGTAGGGTTTTCTAAGCATTTTCCAATTCCCTTTCATGCCTTATGTGCCAGTACTATGGATTGGTGGATTCCGCTTTATTGTATTGGGCTCGTTCCACAGGTCCTCCATGGACAAAAGATTTACCGATAACTTCGTAAACGAATCTATCTCTTGAGGACTCCACGGCTTGGGATAAAGAAGTGACGTAACCCTGAACAGAATCACTCATTTCCCTAGCCTCATCAGCCTTTGCACTGGGGGAAGGAGCCGATTTGTCTGCAGAGGGTTCAAATGGGAATGAGGAGATGCCGGATGAAGAAAAATCGAAAAGCCATCGGGATCGTAGGAGTGTTTTTTCTAGCTGGGAACCTCTTTTGGGCCCCTGTCCTTCATGCCGCAGGTTTAGGCATTAAATGGGGGCTTCTTCCGCCTCTAACGGGGCCATACGCTACGTTAGGCAAACATCAGATGCAGGGGGCAATTTTGGCTCTCGAGGAACTCAAAGCCAGCGGGGGGCTTTTTGACGATCTCAAGTGGTTTGTAGAAGATACGACCCTCAGGTCGCCCGTCGCGGTTCAAAAGGCCGAGAAGCTGATCGAGAAGAATGGTGTCCAATTTATCACGGGAACAATAAGCAGCAACTCTGCCATGGCGGTTCGGGAGGTAACTGACCGGCACAGAGTCTTTTTCACACCCACGGTGGGGACAAATATGTTCAACACCGCTGACCCAAAGTGCAGCCGGTATGGCTTCCGCACAGAACTCATGACGTGGCAGGTTGTGAAGGCACTGGCCAATATGATCCGTGGACTAGTGGAGAAGGGCACACTTGGTAAACGCCACTGGCTGGTAATCCCTGAATATCATTATGGCATCTCGATGAGGGATAGCTGGCGGAAGCTAACCGGGGACTTTTTGCAAGAAGTTGGCTATAGCGGCGAGAAGGGGGTAGGGTTGGAGAATCATTCAGCGATAATTGCCGAAATCTCCACCGCTAGCGATGCCGGAAAGGTGGATTTTATTGCCGGCTGTCTTCTGGGCTCCCCTGTTGTGAGCTTCATGCGGCAGGCTCACGCAGCCGGGCTAATAGGAACCGAGGAGGGAAAACTGCCAGTCGTAAATCCAGTCCTCCATTTCAACATTCGGGAGATCGGGGACATCTCTCTGGGCCATTACAGCGCTTATCGATACTCTTTGATCCACAAATCCAGGACAAACGAGAAGTTTGTGAAAGCCTACCATAACCGTTGGGATATGTCTCCTGAGAATTTCGCCCACAACGCGTATATTGCCGTCATGATGATGGCTCAGGGCGTAAAAAGAGCAAAATCTATTAACCCTGAAGAAGTCCTATTCGAGCTTGAGAAGGAAAAGAGGTATAACGCGCCTATGGGCAGATCATACTTCAGGGCCTCCGATCACCAGATCGTCCGCCACATCGGCGCGGGGCAGGTTGTCAAGGTGGACAAATACCCTTTTCCTGTTATGAAATTAGTTGGCAAACGGTTGAAGGGGGAAGAGGCAATCGCAGGCATCAAACAGAGGTGTTCATTCAAATAGCATCAAGGAAAAGGAAAAAGGGATTTCTCTTCTCGCCCCTTAATGTTCATTCAGTTAAAAGCAAACAAAAAGAGGCGAAATTTCTCATTATCTGAAAAACAAATCAGCGCAACGCCTAGAAATCTAATAACTTGACAGCCATGAGTCTCCATGCTATAGCAGAAGAGATTTGCCCGGGGAACGGAGAGCTTCGCAGTCTGGTTTCCTACTAGTAGATTGGCCACCTGACCCTAACGGCAGTGCCGAATTTCCAGTCGTTTTGAGGATTCCATGGAAGGGGGTTCACGATGAAGTGCTGGGACGATAAGTTCGAGAGCATGCCTTTGAAGGGGATGGAAAAATTTCAACTGGAAAATCTCCAGAAAACGCTCAAGTGGGCATATGATAAGGTACCCTATCACAAGAACAAGTTTGACAATGCCGGTGTAAAACCGGAAGACTGCAAAACCCTGGCGGATCTGGCCAAGTTTCCCTTCACGGTCAAGGCAGATCTGAGAGATAACTACCCCTTTGGCCTCTGCGCCGTGCCCATGCATGAAGTCGTTAGGATCCATGCGTCATCGGGCACAACGGGCAAACCGATAACAGGTCCCTACACCAAAGAGGACATCGACCAATGGGCTGAGTGTATGGCCAGAAATCTGTATGCTGCGGGTGTTCGTTCCAACGATATCTGTCAGAATGCCTATGGAATGGGGCTTTTCACGGGTGGCCTCGGATTTCACCAAGGAGCTGAGAAGATCGGCTGTGCCATCATCCCAGCTTCTTCGGGAATGACGGAGCGGCAGGTCCTCCTGATGCAGGATTTCGGCACCACCGTGCTCTTCTCTACTCCCTCCTATGCCCTGACCATTGCAGAGAAGGCCAAGGATATGGGTATCGACTTGAGAGGACTCCCGCTTCGGGTGGGCATTTTCGGCGCTGAGCCCTGGACCGCCGAGATGCGCAAGGAGATCGAGGATCGAATGGACATTCATGCCATGGAAGCCTACGGCCTCACCGAGATGGGTGGACCTGGAGTCTCCTTTGACTGCTCGGAGCAGAACGGTCTCCATATCAGTGAAGACCACTTCATTCCCGAGATCATCGATCCGATTACAGAAGAAGTGCTTCCTCTGGAGACCCAGGGAGAGCTTGTCTTCACCTCTATTCGCAGGCAAGCCATGCCCCTGATTCGATACAGGAGCCGGGATATCACCACATTGAGAAGAGAGAAGTGTGCGTGCGGAAGAACGCTAGTCAAGATGGACAAGGTGTACGGACGAAGCGATGACATGCTGATCATCAGCGGCGTCAACGTCTTCCCCTCTCAAATTGAGAGCCTTCTTTTGGATTTCCCGGAGGTCGAACCCCAGTATGTGATCATCCTGAAGAAAAAGGGATACCTCGATACGATTAGTATCGATGTGGAAAGCAGACCAGAAGTCTACGAGGCGGGAAAAGAGAAAATCGCCGAGATCGAGAAGAAGATAGCGGGCAAAATCAAGGGAATTATCGGAATCGGCGCGGCTGTAAGGATTGTACCACCCAAGACGATCACCCGAAGCGAGGGTAAAGCCAAACGTGTCTTTGACCAGCGAGGAATGTAGGGCAGAGGTCAGTTGTCGGGTCTAGAGAGCCTGCCCCTTCAGGGCAGGCTCTCTTGTTTGAAAGGCTGCACCATTCGTGGGATAATTGGATTATGGAAAACAGAATCGTCCGTGAGCTTTCAGATATTGCGAACAACCCGTATGAGATGGCAAGGAGGCAGAGAGCGGCATCGGGGCAAAAGATCATCGGCAGCACCTTAGCCGACGTGCCGGAGGAGCTCATTCATGCGGCAGGCCTTCTTCCCTTTACCATTCTCGGGACAAACCGGCCCATCCGGAAAGCGAGCGCCCTCCTTCCAGATAACTCCTGCTCCCTGTCCCGGAGCGATCTGGAACTGGTGCTAACTTACGAGACCGATCTGTTCGATGGCTTTGTCCTTCCCCAGGTCGATGACACAACGCAGCATCTCTCGGATATATGGCGAAGGAAAATACCCACGTCTTTTTTTGAGTGCTATCTGATTCCCCGCCAGGTGGACCGTCCCAGTGCGAGGCAGTGGCTCCTCGATGAAACGAATCGACTCAAGGCGAGTCTGGAAAAGTTCACGGACCGAAAAATATCCAATGATGAGCTGCACAAGAGCATCGTTTTGTATAATGATAATCGCAGGCTACTCAGAAAGATTTATGATTTGAAGCGCCAGGACGGCGACATCATTGGAAACCGAGCTTTCTTTGAATTGATCAAGTCTTCCATGTTTCTCCCCGAAGAGACGCACACGCGAGAGCTTCGACACTTACTCCCGCAACTAGAGAAGAAAGCGCCTTCGGGAGCGAATAAAGGTTTGCGGTTCGTGGTGGCGGGAATCGTCTGGGAGCCTCCGGCCGTCATGACCATCCTGGATGAATTGAAGATCAACGTGGTTGGAGACGATCTCTGCACGGGGACCCGCCACATTGCAAACGACGTGTCCACCGATGGAGATCCTGTCGCGGCCCTGGTGGAAAGGCATTTTAAGAAAGGCCCGTTTTCTCCAATCCATAACCGGGGAAATCGGATCCAGGAAAATCTTGTCGATCTGGTTCGTCGCTACGGGGCCGATGGCATTTTGTACCTCCATCTGAAGTTTTTTGAATCTCAGGATTATGACCTGCCTGACCTCAAGCAGGGGATGGGAGAGGAAGGCATCCCCATGTATGTTTTGGATACGGAGTATCAGACCACCCACCTGGCCCAAGTGAAAACCCGCGTGCAAGCCTTTGCCGAGTCGATTCGGGGAGAATAAACATGAACGAGTCCACACCCGGAAAACCCCGTGTGAAGGAATTGATGAAAAAACTAACACAGGACTACTACGGAGATGCTGCAAGAGCCCACAACGAGGACCGATTTGTTGCGTACACCACCGCCGTGTCGCCCGTAGAACTATTCGTGGCCCACGACGTGATTCCCATTTATCCTGAAAACCATTCGGTCATGTGTATTACCAAGCGAATGACCACCAGGCTCTCTACGGCCATAGAGAAAAAGGGATACACGACGCATCTGTGCGCCTATGCGCGAAGCGACCTCGGCTACCGAGAACTGGGTGAGAGCCCCATCGGCGGACTTCCCGATCCCGATTTTCTCCTTGCTTGCAACGCTCAGTGCTTTACACTGACCAAATGGTTTGAAGTCCTCTCGAGAAGATACGGTGCACCACTCTTTGTTTTCGATACGCCTCAGTACATTCGAAATAAAAAGGCAAGGCGTAACATCATTCGATACGTCGAGGCCGAGATATATGAACTGATCACCGCACTGGAAAATCTGACGGGCAAGAAATTTGACTACGACCGCCTCCGGGAGGTTCTCATTTACTCCCGAGACGCCTGTCGGCTCTACAAGGAGTTCCTCGATTTGGCGGCTCACAAACCTTCGCCTGTCAACATCTTCGATGCCCTTATCCACATGGCTATCATCGTCTACCTCCGTGGGACCCCTCAAGCTGTCCAATACTATCAGGGTCTTGTGGATGAAATCAGACGAGAAAAGGTAGCACAAGGGATTGGAGTCATCCCGAATGAACGGTTTCGTCTTTACTGGGAGAATCTTCCCGTCTGGTTTAAATTCAGAGAGCACGCAAATCTCTTGGCCTCCTATGGGGCAGTTATTCTCACCTCGCTCTATGTTCATTCCTGGAGCTATGATTTCGACGTATCCGACCCGATTCGGACTCTGGCAGAGAACTACACCTCTGTTTTTTCCAACGTCGAGTTGGAAGAACGGGCCGAGCGGGCTCTGGACCTTTTCCAGCGGTACGACCTCAACGGTAACATCATGTTTCTCAACCGAAGCTGTAAAGCTGTGACTTTTGGTGAACATGAATTGCGTGAAATCCTCACCCAAAGGACAGGAATTCCTGTCCTCCTTTTCGAGAGTGACATGGGAGACCCCAGGTTCTATTCTGAAGTTCAGGTGAAAACAAGGCTGGAGGCTTATTTTGAGACCTTGGAACGGCTGAATGTCTAAACCGATAACCGGAAACGGCTTGCTAGGACGGGACTTGGCCTATTGTCCTGGTTACCACTCTCCTGCCCTCCGGAGACTCTGAATCCGAAACGACGTCGTACCCTCGTCTCCCATCTGACCCGATTATGCAAATGATCGACCAAAAGGATGATAATCTCGAGGCCTTTTTAGGCACAGCCGCCTCCAAAGCCTTTCCAGATCTCTCACAGAATTTTCAGGTCAGGAGACTTCTATATGAGTCCTCATTCCTGTTGCCTCAGAGGATGAGGGCCTTTCGCTATTGAGGGTTATCTCGATGGGAGT
>JABAOF010011717.1_pt4 | contig 10878 bp, 9 predicted proteins | sample 7062171 | NCBI WGS metagenome assembly JABAOF01 (sample SAMN14538628, study PRJNA623070) | marine sediment metagenome | biome: marine biome [ENVO:00000428]; feature: marine pelagic biome [ENVO:01000023]; material: deep marine sediment [ENVO:00002113] | place: India: Gulf of Khambhat ... | reverse complement strand
GCCATAATTAGTGCAACGGGGGCGACAAGTGCCAAAGCGATAATCTGCGCCGTTTTTATATTGCTGACCTCCCCTACGGCCGCCCATGCAATCGCCAAAGGAGCTTATGCATCAGGCGTGCCGCTGTGGGAAGACAGCGTCGTCGATAAATATGCAGAGCATAAAGAAGAGTAAATCGTGAATCGGNNAGACAGGAGTTTGAAATTGCGTTATCCAAAACTAAGAGAACTAAAAGAAGCCGTCATAGCGGTCTTTTCGCCGAGATTTACGACCCGGTTTCCGGCTGAGCCCTGCGTGGTCCCGGAAAAATACAGAGGCAAACCGGAATTCGATCTTGACGCCTGTATCGGCTGCGGTGCATGTGTAAGTGTTTGTCCCTCCTCGGTATGCCTTACTCAGGAAGATGACGTTGACGCCGATCCCCCCGTGAGAAGAATCACTCTCAATTACTATACCTGTATTTTCTGCGGCAACTGCAGGGATAACTGCACAACGGAAAAAGGTATAAAGCTCTCAAACGAGTGGGACCTGGCCGGCCTGGACAGGGAGGCGATGACCGAAACCCACGAATTCGAGCTGCAGTTGTGCGAGAAATGTAACGCAATAATAGGGACCAAAAAGCACCTCGTCTGGCTTTATGAAAAACTTGGCCCGCTGGCCTATACAAATCCTTCGCTGCTTATTGCAAAAAGCGGAGAACTGCTTACGAAACCTCAGGGTCCTCAACAAGAGGCAGGTGAAGACTACCGGCCGAGCGATTTCATGCGGATTCTGTGCCCCAAGTGTAAATGCCAACTGAATATCCGGCTGTAAAATTCTTTATTGCGTATTGAATAGCGGAAATTGTTTGTATTTTACGCAGTAAGTACCGTGAACGAAAATAGTTCTATGGGCATTAACCAACAACTTATCGATCAGTTAANNGCCAGCTGAATATTCGACTGTAAAATTTCTTTTGGCACACTGTTTTGTGGAGACTGCGTATATTCCAAGCAGTAAGTAACACGCATGGCAGGATTGATATGGACACCAACGGACAAATTTTCGACAAATTAAATAAACTGCGCGATACAGCTACGGTTATTATCGGTATCGGTAATACACTTAAAGGTGACGACGGGACAGGCCCGCTGGTTTGTGAGCAGCTTAGCGGAAAAGTCTGTGCCGAGGTCATAGATGCGAGCACGGTCCCTGAAAATTATATCCAGAAAATCATAAAAATGGCTCCGCAGAACCTGCTTGTTATTGACGCTATCGACTTCGGAGCACCGGCCGGAACAATCAACATATTCAAACCTGAGCAGTTAAACTCGTTTGTTCTCTCGACACATACATTATCGCCTCGTGTATTTGTTGATGTGGTCTGTAAAGATATCAAGGTTGACGTGTATTTTATCGGGATTCAACCTGCACAAATGCAACCGGGACAGCCGCTATCCGAACAGGTCAGCGAAGCGATTCAATGGCTTGAAGGCGCGCTCATCGAGATTTTTCCCCTCAGAAAATAAATCGATGCCTTTTTCTATTTCCTGCCCGCCCTTCTGTGCCTGAATCTATCACGCCCTTTCTTGTCCCGTTGAGCAATCGTTTCTGTCCTTCCTTCCTCCGGTTGTTCAGGTTTACGCCATACACAGATATTAGAGGCTATCTCTTCGTCCATAGCAATGTTACTGCCTTCACACTCAATAACATAGGCCGGATATCTCTGATGCAAGGTAACAATTGCTCCCGGCCTTATACAAAGGCTGTCTATCTTATGAAGCTGCTGGTCGCTTTTGCAATTAATATAGGCAACGCGAGCGGACTGCCCTATTGCTAATTCAACTAACGGTATAACGGAACTTTGCGCAGTTCTGGAAGAACATTTACAGCATTGACCTTCAGGTATGGGCATCCCGTGGGGACATGCCCTGGGATGGCCAAGTAAAATACAGATACTATCTACCAATTCAGGAGTAACGATATGCTCAAATTCACAGGCGCCCGATTCATAATCTCCGCCAAGAACATCGTTAAGCAATCTTTCTGCAAGCCTATGGGCACGGATTAAGTTTCTGGCATAATCTTCGCCCTTCCCCGTTAGGGCGATCTTATTATCTCCTTCCGTCAGTTCCACCAAATCTTCATATACCAGTTCCTGAATCACATCATGATCATAATTGACATCCATTCCGGACTTCAATGATTCTATTGAATCCTCCTTTTTCTCTTTCATGTACCACAGTTGCTCAAGATATTCATCTCGTTCTCTCTTTTTGCTCATAGGGTCTATCTCCCAATAGTAAAAACCAGGATCCAGTTTAAAATACCCGCCAGAAAAAATGCCGAAATATTTATAGCAAAAGCCATAGCCAATCCTGTCTTTATACCCATTTGCTTACACATTGCCACTACATTTGCAAAACATGGAACAAACATAGTAGTGATAACAACAGTCACTATACACTGCACATAATTAAGCGCTCCGGCATCCACCAGTTTCAACGTCCATCCTGCCGCCGCTTCATGTCTGGCAATTGCAAGGATAAACACATCAACGATATCGCGGGGCAAACCAAGCCAGCCCTCTACGACCGGACTCATGAGAGTCTTTGTCAAATCGAGAATACCTGTCTTATCAAGTAAAAACAACACTGCCGCCGCAATGATAAAAATAGGAATGGCTTCCTTCAAAAACCAATATAAGCGATAGTAAGTTTTGGTTGTTATGGCCCTTAGGCTCGGCACCCGTATGGCGGGCAGCTCCTGTATAAAATCGCTCTTTTCTTCTCCCTTTATAATCTTATTAAGGGCCAGGCCGGCACATAACTCAATAATGGCCAGCGCACCATAGNNCCCATCTGGGCAGAGCACGGAATAGCAAAGGCGATTAAATACACGGCTATAAACTTCTCTTTTCTGGAACGCAATCCCCTTGTGGTAAGTGTTGCCATAGTCTTACATCCAAAACCCAAAACAAGGGGCATGATGGATTTTCCGGTTAAACCAATCCTGGCAAAAATCCTTTTGGTTAGAACACAGAGATTCGGTATATAACCTATGTCTTCGAGAAAACCAAACATGAGAAAGAATACAGAAAGTATGGGAAGTATGGTAACTATAGCGTTAAATAAACCCAAGCGTTAAAATCCCATAATGGCCCACAANNTGAGTATTTCATCTAAAAATCCGGCAACATAGGTAACAAGCAAATAAGTCGTGACCAGAAAGAAGACTAATATCGGAAGTCCAAATATAGGATGACGGCTCAACCGTCCAAATGCCTTGGAGAACTCTCCCGGCGTTACCTTCTGCTTTTTGGTTGCATTTTCAGCTATCTCGGCCACCCACTGACTGCGTTTGTTGTTTATGGCTCGGCCAAAATCTCCTTTGAATTCCCGTCTTACCCTATTGACCTCCTTCTTTAACCGGGTGATTTTTTCCAGGCCGTATTTCTCTGTTAAATAATCCGTCAGGAACGGATCAGCGAGTAATAAAAGAGATGCGACTTTTCGCTTAAAACTCATCTCCTCCGGCAGTTCCGAAACAATAGCTGATATTTCGCCATCTATAACTCCGCCATATTTCAGAGACCGATTGCCTCTGCGTGCCTTGCTTATGGCGCCTTTGAGCTCTTTTGTGCCTAAGCCGTTTACAGTTATTGATTCCACGACAGGGACGCCTAAAAGATGTGATAATTTGCTCGAATCTATCCATACCCCCCGTCTTGCGGTCTCATCTATGGCATTGAGCGATATAACCATGGGGATTCCCAGTTCCAAAAGATCTGCTGTAAGGGTCAGTGATTGTTTCAACTGGTTGGCATCGATGCACTGGATGATGATGTCCGGAGACTCTTTGAATATCATATCCCGGATAATAAGTTCCTCTTCGGAGTGAATATAAAGGCAATGAAGGCCTGGAGTATCAATGACCTCGTATGTTTCGCCTCCAATCTCACATGTCGTTCGTTTTATCTCTACTGTGGTGAGTGGATAGTTGGCAACTAACGTATACTCACCCGTCAAATTGTTGAACACCTGGCTCTTGCCGGTATTCGGCAGCCCGACAATAGCGATTTTCTTAACAGACCGCAAACTGCCTGAATCGTCTCTTTGGGTCTTTTCCTTTTCACTCATGAGGCTCACCAGGAACAGTTGATTCTGATTTTCAACCTTATTTCAGGAGATGAGACTATAGCTCACAGGCATTGTCAATAGTTTTTCATACATTGTACACTGGAAACCAGCACACACAACAACGAGGAGTTGAGACAAAATGGTATTGTAGAGTGGGGCGTTCAAAATTGACCACAATGGCTCAAGCCGATTAAGGAACATCACTAAGAAAGCTTAAGTATACCTGCTTTCTCCTGCCATTGCATAACCATCAAGGCCAAAACCAAAGAGTTCAACCCTGCCGGGACATAGTTTTCCGGCAGGGTTGCATCGAAATATCACCTNNTTGTATCGAAATATCACCTAAATAAAGGGATCAGTTTACTATCTTAAAGTTCCAAATGGATCCCGGTTACTATCTGATAAGATTGGTCAATTCTTTAAGCATGTCATTGGCAATCCTGATGGTCCTTGCATTGGCGTGGTAACCGTTTTGAGCTTCAATCATAGAAACGAACAGGCTTGCCACATCGGCATTTGATTTCTCCAACGACCCGCCATGAATCGTGCCCGCACCACCGATCAGGCCCTGGGTAGCTATCGGCTCACCGGAGTTGACCGATGAAGTAAAGTAACCATTACCGACACTTTCCAGCCCCGGTGGATTCTTGAATAACGCCAGTTGAACGGTGGCAAGATTCTTCTTAACACCGTTGGTGAAAGAGCCAACAATATTACCTTCACTGCTGACCGAGACGCTGCTAAGGTCACCTGTCTGATAGCCGTCCTGCTCTTTAGCCACAGCGGTGGACTCTCTTGCGAATTGCGTCAAGCCGTTAAACTGGCCCTGTGTACCCATATCTACCGTAATAACTTGTGGGTTCGAGGGATTGTGTGCAAATGTCACTGTAAACTGGGCCGTATCACCGATGGTACTATTTAAACCGGCAAAAGAACCGTCAGCGCCATTGAATTCTATACCCTCAATTCGACGATCGGCGAAAGCCAGTGAACTAACATTGCCGCTAATTGAGGTCAATACCAAATCCCAGAGATTGACGGTATCTGTTCGTACGAAAGCACCTGAAAGAACGTGTGAGCCTCCCTGAGAGTCGTAAGTAATAATATTAAAACTTTTGACCTCTTCGCCACCGATAGTAGCTACCTCAAAGTACCCCGGCGTTGTTAGTGTACCGTCCCCACTCCAGGTCATAGAAAAATCCGACTTGCTGTAGCCTTCGGCTGCATCGGTTATTACTATTCTGCCGTTGACCAAAGACGCGGTCGCATCCCCACCAAGAACACCTTGCACGGAACGGCCTGTCGTGGTCTCCGTAACCGAACCTGTCGGGCTCGTCCCGCCTGTAAGGGCACTGTCATCAATCGTCAACAGGGCAACATCCTGCCCCGCCAAGGCCCCTGTAAACTCAACGACAATACTACCTCCCGGAAGATCAGGACCGCTACAAGCCACATTACCGGCACCAATCGTAGATAAAGCTTCCAGTGCTGCATCAACCTGAGCGGCAGTCGCATTAAAGGCAATAGGAGCTGTCGTTTCGCCGCCAAAACTGAGCGTGAAAGAGCCGCCGGTAGGTGAGCCCGTTATCGCAATCGTCTGCTCTTCGTTAACCGCAGGAGTACCTTCGTTAGTATTCAACCATGTCAATATATCATTTAATGTGGTGGTCGCATCAACATCCATCGTCAGATCAGTGGAAGGGCCGCTGCCTAAAGCAGTTCCGTCCGGCTTATAACCGGCGAAGGTAATCACTCCCGAGGTCAGCGTGCCGGTATATTGGTCGAGGTCTGCGATTAGCGTGCTTCCAAGAGCATTGCTGCCGTTGGTGGTATAAGCTGTATCCGATCTCAGCACATTTGTTTGTATTGCAGGAAGCGTTGCATTGGCACTAAGATTGCCTGATACCTTTATTTCCGAGGTAGCACTTGCCGGCATCGCCACATCATAAGGAATCTTGGTATTGGCGTCACCGGGCGTCTGAAAACCATCACTTTCGCCCACCGTACCGATACGCTGAACAATATAGCCCGTAGACGGGTCAACTAAATTCGAGCCTGCATCAACAGCGAACGCACCTGCACGGGTGTATACGTTTCGCGAACCGTCACTCAGCACAAAATAGCCTTCTCCTTCTATTGCCAAATCCAGCGGATTATTTGTATTTATGAGGTTACCCTGAGACATGTCCGGGCTTATACCGGCTACCCCGACACCGCTGCCTATCTGCTGAGGGTTAATACCGCCGATTGTACTGGTTGGCGCCGACGCCCTTTTGAGTATCTGGGCTAACAGTTCCGAGAAAACTATTCGGCTGCTCTTATAACCTATAGTATTGATGTTGGCCAGGTTATTGCCGGCTACATCGAGCATTCTTTGGTGGGCCTGCAAGCCCGAAACTCCTGCCATTAATGCGAAACTCATTTCGATGTCTCCTTATCTTTGTTCACGAATTTTACCAAAAAAGCTTCTTTAACCGTGTATAGAAATAAGCAATTGGTGTGCCACAAAAAAATGTTTTTGTTCTTCTGACATGTAACTGCCTGTTGACAAAACTCTTAGGAAACTTGAAAAGAAATTTCCGGCGGGTCTTCAACAGCGCTATCGGATCCGTCAGAAAGGATAAATCTTCCCAAATGCCGGAAAATTTTGCCGCCATCAACGTTACGGCAGCACAGAAGAAAACCATATATCTTCGCGGAAACCATTATTCATCGATGAGCCCCCTATCGAAAAAAGTGCGGGAATCAAAAGCTGTATTTAGTCGATTCAATTCCCGAATAAGCTTTTCAGAAGGAATAACCAAACAAATGAATGTAAAAACTGTCATTTTAGCCGTTTGTTAAAATCCATTAAGTACCCGTCAAAAAATGCCGAAAACAAAAGATAATACTTTATGAATACGAGATTTAAGGGTGCTTACGCAAATGCTGAATTTTGACCGCATAGAAAAAAAGTATAACCAGGATGAAATGCCAGAGAATAAAATTAAAGTGCAAGAACATAAAGTGAAGAAAAACAATAAATGTTTACTTTATGCGGCGATATTGATCTTTGCTGTTGTTATTGTGGGGAGTATTGCCTATCATTTCTGGCCAACAATAAAAGGCCTTCCTGCAATGACCAAAGCCGCCGTCGCCCTGAATAAAGATGTATCGCTAACCGGTATCTTCTACACAAAGGACGACCCGGACCCAATGGCTATAGTAAACGGCAAAATGGTACATGAAGAAGATATCGTCGACGGCGTGAGAGTCCTCAAGATATACAAAGATAAAGTAGATTTTGAAAGGAACGGCCGGACCTGGAGTCAAAGTATGCCGACTGCGGAGGAAAACGTCGGCTCCCCTCTGCCGGTACTACTTGAACTTGGGTCGCACAAGTGTCCACCATGCAGGCAGATGGCGCCTATATTAAACGAGTTGAGGGACGAGTACTCAGCGAAATTTGAAATAAGATATATCGATGTTTATAAAGATAGGACAGCAGGCGCGAAGTACGGGATCAGAGCTATTCCTACCNNGTCTTTCGCCATGTCGGATTTTATCCCAAGAGGGATATACTGGATACGTGGAAGAAGATCGGCATCAAACTTTGAAACTGAAGAAATTATACCCCAATCTCCACAATATAAAAATCCTTAATAGACATACGATAATTATATACATTTCTTAAGTCCATAAAGCCACTATCAGCTTATAAGTGCGTTCGTTCTGAAGATTGTATATTTTTTCTCCGCCTCTCTGCAAAACACATGCTGCTGCTTTTCCGCCTTCGTATTGAATTCGATTTACTTTCACACCAGAGCCTTCTATAATGAAATCACATTATGGTATTAATATAACAAAGACATATTGAAGCAGGTTTTAGAGACCCCTTAGGATTTTTTGCCCTTTTTCTAAAGATAGCGGGAACTTTTTTAGGCCTGTTTACGACCTGTAATGTGAATGTTAACAAATGAGAATTAGACTGCCTGCCGGCTATTACGTGAGAATTAAAAGATGGATACAGAAATGAAAGTTATGAATAAAAGCCATCTATTGGCTGATTCTTTTATAATTTTTCTGATTATGATTTGCTCCTGTTCGGTTATTTCCTCCGAGCAGGGACCTGTGAACAATGAAGATTCCTCGTGCAAATATTTCAAGATACAGGTAGTGGACAGGCAAACAGGGCGGGGAGTCCCTTTGGTTGAATTGAGAACCACCAACAACATAAGGTACTTTACGGACAGCCACGGAATTGTCGCATTCAATGAACCGGGCTTGATGGACAGAGACGTCTTTTTCTTCGTTGAAAGTCACGGTTATGAATTTCCAAAAGACGGATTCGGGATGCAGGGAACAAGGCTGAAAACCGTGCCGGGAGGGAGTGCAGTTATCAAAATCAACAGGGTCAACATCGCGGAGCGACTTTATAGAATCACCGGTCAGGGGATTTATCGTGACAGTATACTTACCGGCCATCCGGTTCCATTACAAAATCCGGCTCTTAACGGTCAGGTTATGGGGCAGGATTCAGTATACATGTGCCTCTATCATGGCCGGTTGTTCTGGATGTGGGGTGACACGTCAAGGCCTTCATATCCGCTGGGGCACTTTGCTACGGCCGGCGCCGTATCTGATTTACCGGGACATGGAGGTCTTGATCCTGCTATAGGTATCAACCTGAAGTACTACGTAGACGAAAACGGTTTCAGCAAAAAAATGTGTCCTCTGAAGGAACCGGGTATGGTCTGGCTTGATGGATTGTTGACGGTCCGGGACAATGAGGGCAGGGAGCGGATGGTTGCAATATATGCACGAATGAAGAGCCTCGGAGAAGCATATGGTCGTGGACTTGTGGTTTTCAACGATGCTACGGAGTTGTTCGAACCGTTAGTGCGTTCGAGCGTGGACTTCCTGCCATATCCGGCCGCCGGACATGCTGTTCGTGTGAATGCTAATGGGCAGGAATATTACTACTTTGCCACACAATTCCCTTTAGCGGTTCGTATGCGTGTCAGGGCCAAGTGGAATGATGTTATCGACCCGAACCATTACGAGGTGTTGACCGACCTTAAACCGAAAAAGCCCGCTGACAGGTTTACAACACGGATGGACCTGGGAGAATTAAAGCAGCCCTATCGCTGGCTCTCTTTTGCACAACTGGCCGGTGACGATGCCTCTGCGAAGACCCCCGTTATTGAGGCCCTGAAAAAAGAAAAACAAAATGTTCAGCTCTACGATATAGAATCGGGCGGGAAAATCATCCCTCACGGCGGGACGGTCTATTTCAATACCTACCGGAAAAGATGGGTTGCCGTCTTTGTGCAGCAGTTCGGCGAAAGCTCTTTTCTGGGTGAGGTATGGTATGCCGAGGCCGATACTCCGGTTGGCCCATGGGTCTATACAAGAAAAATTGCAACCCATAACAAATACTCATTCTACAATCCAAAGCACCATCCATTCTTTGACCAAGACGGAGGGCGTGTTATATTTTTCGAGGGCACGTATTCATTCACGTTTTCGGGTTCGGCCGAGAACGCCACGCCGCGCTACGACTACAATCAAATCATGTACCGATTAAATCTTGCTGATTCCCGTCTTGTACTGCCCGTGGCGGTTTATCAAATACGAGATAAGGAAGGCGAAACAGACTATCTGATGCGCGAAGAAGTAGAAAAAGGCGACAAATGGGACTTGATAGAGTCGATACCCTTTTATGCAATTGAACCGGACAGAGCAAATAAGGAATTGATTCCCGTCTATGCTCAGAAAGTCATGGGCAAAAAAGGCCGGATAACTTCCTTGACCGTAAAGAGTCCCAATCAATCCGCCAAGCCGTTTTTCTATGCCCAGCCGGCAACCAAACTTTCAGAAGACAATACACGCATTGTTCCTCTCTATGAATACCATCGTAAAGACACGGAACAACGCCTTTATTCAACCAAAGAGCAAATTGGCAAAAAAGGATGGACTAGTACAGAAAAACCTTTGTGCCACGTTTGGAAAGCTCCCCCAGACCCACTTCTTTTCGACAGCAAGGCCAAACCAACTTCGGATTACTAAGGTATATTTAATAACTCCTCTTCCAAAACAGCAGACCGCATATCTCAATATAATGCTTTTATCTCATACTGTCTTTTTATTGTTGTAATAACAAACTAAAAACCAGTTCTGAAGAATTCTATAAGTTCAAAATGACGGTTATAAACTCCAGCCTTCGCGATACTGAGTGCGAACGTATTTGTTGGCCTCCGGCAGATTTGTTACCTTCATATTAACCGGGTCCCATTCTATTCTGGCATCAAACCGCCGGGCTACATTTCCAAGCAAACATACTTCGGTCAGAAGGCCGGAATACTCAAAGTCAGCACCGGCCGCTCGGCCATCCTTGCAGGCACGCACCCAATCCTGCTCATGGGAATCGGGTACCCTTGGTATGCTTTTCGGAGGCTGTTTGTACTCTTTCATCCTGCTCTCGGGTATCAATCGGGCCCCTTCTCCATAAACACCTGCCATGAGCTTGCCCTTGCTGCCCTTGAACAGGGCTCCGCCTTCCACGTTGCCCAATTGTCTGCCGTCTTCAAGTTCCATCGGCCGAGGCGCGCGAAGGCCGTCATACCATGTCAATTTAACCGGAGGCAAATCACCACGAGCGCCAAATCGGTAGGTCACAATGGATGCAATCGGATGAGTATCGGGATTCAAATCCAGTGAAGCAGCCTCCACGCTTGTGGGATGCCCAAGCTTTAAAGCCCAAAAGACCGGATCCAGAGTA
>JABAOF010073077.1_pt2 | contig 10879 bp, 11 predicted proteins | sample 7062171 | NCBI WGS metagenome assembly JABAOF01 (sample SAMN14538628, study PRJNA623070) | marine sediment metagenome | biome: marine biome [ENVO:00000428]; feature: marine pelagic biome [ENVO:01000023]; material: deep marine sediment [ENVO:00002113] | place: India: Gulf of Khambhat ... | reverse complement strand
TACGGCACACTGCCCGACGCGGGGTGTTTTGAACCCTGGGAACCACACCACGACGATCCGAGCACGGGGTGGTGTCTAGAGCATATCATTTGGGATTTTTCCTGGATGGTGGATGCGATGCCTTATCTGGAGTTGAGCACCTTCTATAACGCCATGGAACATGACCCGTTCGTGGCAGGTGGGGCCATCTCTTGGAGTTACGTGCCGAATCTGGATGTCATTCGAGGACACAACTTCAAAATTTTTTGGTGTCCTTCCAGTCCCATGCCCCAGCTGATTAACAAGCCAGGGGAGACTGCCGATCAGCTTCCCAGGTCGTGTTACGCGGGAATCCACGGATCGGCCCGGGCAGGTTCTGCCTACTACCCTCCCAGTTTTCAGAATCAGGGCTTGACGTCCGACTCCGGCGCCTTTCGTACTCACGGAAAAGTTACCCTTTCTGATTTTGATGACGGCACGTCCAACACGATGATGATCGGCGAAGCCAGTAATTGGCTTTACGACGCCAGTGGCAATCAGGTCGACGGAACGTGTAATAGTTGGTGTGGGTTGCAAAAAGGGTCTAGCACCAACTATCGATGCGGTACACCTAACACCAATGCCATGTTGCGGCATGATAGCATGACCACCGTACGCTACCGGATCAATGACAACACGACAGCGCAAGAAGGTGCCAACGATACGGGAAGAAATCGGCCCCTCACGTCAACGCACCCCGGTGGCATCAACGCCTGTTTCGCGGATGGTTCCGCTCGTTTTGTTTCCGAGGAGATCGAGCTGGACGTGCTGTTCAACCTGGCCGATCTTGACGATGGCAATTGGCTTCCACCATTCTAGCGGTTGGTCAGGCCTCAAAGTCCGCCGTGGCCGGTGGAGCGAACGCGACACGACTTGCGGTAACCATCGGTTTGCCAAGACTCGAAGGCTGTTCTCGCAACCTGAAAATTGAGCGGTGACAAATCACTGCTGGTTGGTCCGGGTGAAGTGGTCGGGTGGCGATTTTTGCGGGGACTGCTGGCCGCAGCAAGGGGGGCGGGAAGCCCCCGGCAGGACGAATCGCGATCCCCAAATTCTGCCAGGACAGGTCGCGAGCAGGCAAATTTCAGAAAGATCGCCGCTCAGCAAGTCGACCGTCAAATAGCAAGGCTCGACCCCTGACGGCCGTGGTCAGCAGTGACGTCCGCCAACAATTCACGCTCTTCGAAATCTTCCCGCGCGAGGGGGAATAATATTCTCTCGTTAAGGAATAACATTCTCCCGTTAAAACGTGATCCGCATCCCTCGCCATCCTTGGAGACGGAAAGCCACGCTCCCTTGATGAAACCCTCGGAAAACGAGTTTTCCATAGTCTGCCATCGGGGTCAGCGCGCTTCGCGCACGCTCATCTGGACAAGCAAGGCGGCTGTGGCAGGCCTGTTCCTACCCCTTTTGGTCCATGGTGGGCGTTTCGAGTATCATGAAGCGGTCGTGGGGTGAGCGGCCGAAGGGGGTCGCTACCCGGAGAATTTGTAAGAGCTAGCCATAAGAACTCGTGAGGCGTCGATGAAGTACCTGGGAAAACTGGCGATTCTATTTGCCTTGGTATTCCTGACCACGGGCTGCCGAAAAAACGCGGACAGCCAACAATATGCCACCGGTGACGCGGTGACGGTGGTCCGCGACCTGCCTGAAGGTGGAGTTGCCCAGGTCCAGGATACAGGGGATGCAGTCAGTGAAATGGCCGCTGACACAGTCGGCGAAGATGTGAGTGACGATGTGAATGACGATGTGAATGACGATCTTCAGAGCGATGTCAGAGAGGATTTTGGTAATGCGATTCAGCCTGCCAGCAAAGTGACGAGCGCTGCTGGGAAAGATGATGCTAATGTGGCGAGATGGCAGCGGACGTGGGGCACGGTGACTTTTCAAGGCCAGCCCGTGGCCCAGGCTGAGGTGGTATTTTATCGTAAGTCCTCACCCTTTAACCGGATTGCCCACACAAATGACCAAGGCCAATTTGAATGCAAAACCCATTTAGGAAAAGGTCTGCCTACAGGGAAATATCAGGTGGTTGTGCGGCCGATCTTTATCGACCCGGTTCTGAAGGGAAACTGGGATCCCAACGAGCCGCTTCCCAAAATGACTCGGCAAGATATTCCCCGAAAGTACCACGATCGAAAAACCTCACCGCTTTGGTACACGGTGGTCCAGGGAGATAATGCGATGAATATCGTGCTCGCATGGGCCGAAGAAGAAGAAGAAAAGCAATAGGGTATCAATGACCTTGAAAGCAAGGATACGTAGCATACCAAGCTGTGTTAATTTCGTACTGCAAGCGATCAAAGTCTGCGTCAGGTGCGGGCATGGTGGGAACATGANNGTTCAAAATCCGCCTGTTTTGGTTGCGGCCAAAGGCCGCCGTGTGTCTTGCGTTGTTCAGGGGCCAACGTTGAGAAGCCAGGGTGCTTGGCGGGCGGCGGTGGTTGTCAGCACCCCGGCTGCTGAGTGCTATCTTCACGCGAAGGGATGGCGTTTCCGCCTGGGGTCGGCCTTGAGCAGCCGGGGTGCTCCTCGGCAAACGATCAAAGCCTGCGCCCGGTGCGCGGATTTTTGGAACATGAGGTGACCGAGCAAACAGAGGATGGTCACGCCGTCGGTTGGCTCTGTTTGCCCGTGTTCAACCTTTTCTTGGGGTGCCCACAATTGCTTGCGCTGGATGCGGTAACCGAACCAAGCGAGTCGGCCGTGATCGTTGGTGTCAGGTAAAAATGGGCAAACACGCTGGCCGTGCCAATCTTGGACGATTTCTGGCACCGGCCAGCGGCCGACCTTTTGGCGGGCAGAACCTGCCTCGCGCCCCGCCCGCTCTGCCAACCCCGTCTTCTGGACCTGTCTGCGGCCCGATTCGAAGGGCAGCGGGAGGAAACCTGGCCGCCTGGACCAGATCCCCAGGTCGCCGGGACCGGCTTTATTTGGAGGAAACCAAGGCAAAAACGAGCTGGCAGCTGCTGGGGCTGCTCATTCTTTTCCCCCCGGCCGAAAAGTTTCGCCACCCGAAAAAAATTCCCGGCCCGGTTATTGACAGCCATCTTGCATCGACGAGAATCTATGGGTCTGTGACACTTCTCTTTTCTTGCCAAGCTCGTCTTTCACAGCCGGCTGTTCTCAAACCTGCAAGGAGTTTCGACGATGACCGACGACCCCACTCCCGCTTCCGAGGCGGAACAAACCTCTGGCCCCGACTTGTCGGCTCTCCGGCAGTCTGCCGACGAGATGGAAAAGCATCTCGAATCGCTGCAAACCACGGCAAGTACCGCGCGGGCTCAGCTGTGGGGCATGGTCGGCCTGCTGATTGTCATTCTGTTGATTTTCGGATTCTCGACCTCTTCGCGGATCAAGGAAAATTTCAGCGGCGAAAAGGCCGCCGCAGCCGCTACGAAGATCGCTCCAGAATTAATGCCGCTGGTCCAACGCCAAACGGAAACGCTGCTCACAAAAGTGGGTCCAGTATACGTCCAGGTGGTAGAAGATCGACTTTCGGAAGGTGGTGGTGAGCTGGCGGAAGATACCTCGAAGGCCTTCGAAGGCCTCCCGCAACAATGTTTTGATGACTTGCAAAAAGTCGTTGACGATTCGTTCAAGCGGGTGAGCGACAAAGTAGCGCCGGAACTGGGAAAAGCGTTTCCCAACTTGATCGAGGCCAACGTCAGCGACAGGTTGGCCGAGCATTTCAATATCACGGTCTTTAAAAACGCCGACATCCTTGAAGATCAATTGCAGGACATGTTCCAGCAAGAACTGGATCAGATGAACGACGCATTAGAAAGTTTCCAAATTCCGGAAGCGTATGCCAAGAAGTCCAATGAGGAACTGAACTTCCTTATGCTTCATCACATGTTCTTGATGCTGGATGATGCGACGACAAGCTACGAAGAGGGGGCCTTCTTCCCGTTAGAGCTGGCCTCCGACACCCCCAAACCGGCTCCGCGTAAAGCCAAAAAACAGCCCGATGCGTCCAGTCCCAAAGAAGCAGCTGACGAGGGGGACGCCGAGAAAACGTCGGGAGAAAAACAGAGCGCCGCGGAAAGCGACAAAGGGTCGCGCCGATCGTAACCGTCGCTGCCCGTCGCCAGAATTTCGCGAAAAACAGATCCATCCGTTATCCCAGGGGATTCATGTCATGGAGAAATCGAATATTCAACAAGAAGCCATCGACCTGGCCGTTCGTATTGGAAAATTGGAAACGCAAGCCGGAGACTATGCTGCCCTGGCCAAGCATCGCATGATGGTAACCCGCGTCGTCGGGATTATCATTCTGGCGGTAATGATCCTCTATCTGACCTACGCTTATCAAAAAATTTCCGCCGTGAACGCCGAAGAAGTTGCTCATGCCGCCAAGACCTACCTGGAAGACAGCTTGCCGGACATGCGCCGAAATCTGGAAGACTTACTGGAACGCGAAGCGGAGAATAATGTCAAGCTGATCGAGGGCGAGCTGAGAAAGCTGCCCCAGATGGGGGCGGAATTTGTGCGCGAAAGACTGCAAGAGCGAGCAACTGCTGAAGTGAGAAAATTCGAGCCGGAAATTGAGAGCTTGCTGCGGGCCTCGATTATCGAAACACAAAATGCGGTTGGCGAGCGTGAGCTTTCAGAAGAAGATGCCAAACAAATGATCTCGGATATGGTGGACGATTTCCGCAAAGATGCGAAAGCACGAATCGATAAGGTCTACGAGGAATACTCGTTGCCAGCCACAGGAATCGCCGAATATCTGAAAAAGCTGGCGACAACGCCGAATAAGGATCTTAGCGAGCGTGAAAGAATTCAACGCGATGCGCTGACGACCTTTTTGGCCATCATCTCCAGATACGACCTGGACTTCAGCTTCAAGGTACTCGGCACCAAGCTGGCCGCTCCCGAGCCCAGCAGCAAGGAAAGTTAAGCCGCTGGCAGAAAATCAGCGGCTCTTGCCGGCCCGGCCGGTCGAACCATCCTACCTTGGGCCCGCAGCCTGACCGGTCGACCTCCGTCCCGGCCTGGGGCCGGGCTGGGATATGTTGCTGAGCGATTGTCTGCGTGCGGTTTGAGCGTTACGCAAAGGCTTCGCTGTCGCTCAGCCAATGGCTGGTAAGCAAACCTCCGCTCGTGCCCAGACCCCTGGATGGCTCACCGTTGGGCTCCACAACCGCGACGCAGCGACAGGCCACAGCCTCACGCGCCAGCCCCAGGTCCCGATGGGGCCCCAGTCCCTGGAAACGCCATCCCACAAAAAACCAGTCGCGCAACAACGGGTGGCGTTTCCCTCGTATTGGGGTTACGCCCCACGGGTCGGGACCGCTCGTCGCAACGCGGGCCTTGCGGAAACTCTTCTCGAGTGTGGTGAAGGGAAAATGTCCAAGATGGAGAAAAACCAAGGGACAGGCCACTAAACTTCCAGTAGGCATGGCGCTCTAAATCCAAAATAATCCACCAGCTATGCAGGTCAGAATTGATATGGCTCTGCCGTTGCGTGCATACATACGATTCTAGNNCGCTCTAAATCGCTGACGCGCCACGCGTTAACGATCCGCTTCTGCCGAGCCAATCACCAATAAAATGCAAAGGCGAATGCAAAGGCGAGACATGCAATGCAACGAAAAGCCAGCGAAGAGGTTGCAGGTATTGGGGTCGGTTACAAGCCGCCGTGCCTGTCCCAGGGTTCCGTTTGTGCAGAGCATTCCCTTAACCCAGGTTACCAATCACCAATAACAACACCATAAAAATAAAAATCAAAACGGCTGATAAAATCGCAATCGCCACCGGCGTGTGTGTGGAAATTTGCCAGATGTCAGCGAATTCACGAATCAATTCGGAAGGTCGTTTGAGTGGGCGTGGTCCGGGAAATTCATTGGGTATCGGATCGATGTGATCGCCCCAAGCCTTGGGGCGTAACTTGGTTTTTCCAGTCTCTTGAATCAGCAGCTCGGCCCACTTCCATCGCTTTGAAATCCACCTTTGGCCGAGAGGCCAGAACAAGCAGAGGCAGAGCAACACGGAGACGATGATCGCAATCAGGACCACGGGAGCTCCGACTCGAACGAGGATTGTTTTGACAATTGCAGGAATACGATCGTTTACCCATAACAGCCCCAGGCCCATCAACGCCAAGATCCCCGCCAGGCCGATCCCAAACTGGTAGAGAGAAAACCTCCGAGCCCGGTTTTGCTGGTTATCCTCTGCGTGCGTTTCGGGCACGTGATTCCCATCAAGTGTGGATGGCTCAACGGTCGGTCGGGCCGACAAAATCTGCCATTTTGATTGGTCTGACAACGAATCGGTTGCTGGCAGGGTGGGCGACGATTGTTGCCTGTCAGTTAGCTGATAGCGCAAGGTCGCATCGTAAACAGCCTTGGCTTGATGATCAAGCAAGCAGGATTTGGCAAGCATAATCTCATCAAGAAGGTGTTTTGCGGACAAACTATGTTCCGGGTCTTGCACAGCGCGAATGTGTTCCAGCTGCTGATTCGCGGCACGTTCAATCTTCGTGAAATCGACGGTAAACAGGGGTAACCCCAAGAGACGATAGTGGTTTGGCGGTTGCTCATCGGGAGCGATACCAAGCCACATCTGATACGGATCGAATACGGTGGGCATAAGCTCTTCGTGCGATTGCGATTCCCGACCGCTGGTCACGTTTTCCTGATCGATCGCACCGCTGCTGTCCGCTGCTGCTCGATCGATTACCGGGGGAGGCGAAAACACGTTTGCTGCGTGGTGTCCGACCGGCGGCGGGACCGCCGGAGGCGGAATAACCGACGAGCGTGGGGGCGGCTGTTGCTGCAGCCACTGGTCGTATTCGGCTTTGCGGCGGCTGTCCAGCAAAAGTTGCCTGGCCTCAGCCAATTCATTAAGGATCCGCTGGCAATCGTGCGCATGAGGACCGGTGGCCTGCGACTTGATATGCGCCATCTGGCGATCGGCCGCGTTGACAATCACGTCCTTGTTTTCCTCAAAGCGCTGAATGCCGAGCAGCCGATAAGCGTCGGCAGGCTGTGCTTGTGGCGGAATGGCCAGCCACTTGTGGTAAGGATCAAAGGTCTCGCTCACAGCCCGGTCACCGCCGCAGACGGTCTCGCCGGAAATCGCGTTCGTCAGAGCTCGGCGTTGATCCACCGTCAAATGCGGACAAGGCTCGGCATAAAAATGATTCGATAACTGCTCGATGACATAACACGTGTCGTCCATGACCTGTTGCAAATTAGGCCATGCGGCAAGCGATCTGGCAATCTCCGCGCTCTCCGGCTCATCCAGTTCATCCAGAATGAATGCCGTTAATTTGGGTGTGCCAGAGTCGACAGACATCTGGCGGCCGCCAACTTTTGCTAACCGGTGATATATGCTCCTGATGCCTGTGTGCATCAAATGACCTACCTCGGATACGCTTAAGTTGGTAATTTCACTAATCTCGCGGTAGCTTAATGCGTCTTGAAATTTGAGCCGGATTAATTCTTCCTCGTTTCGCGACAGTTGATCCAGCGCCAGGGCGACACAATCGGCCGTCACCTGCAGCTCGAAAGCCAGGTTTGAGTTGGTCTTGGCATCCGCACAATCGTTCGCTGGACCTCCGGTCGATCCCATCCCTCCAGGCTCTTTCGTGTCGATATTTAGCGCAAGATTGCGACACACGGCGAATAGCCAGACGGCCAGTCGCCCTTCCAGTTCGGAGGGCTCCCGCGCCCAAAGCTGCAAAAAGGTCTCCTGCACCACCTGCTGAGCTTGTTTGATCGGCCCGATCCGATGGGCGGCGTAGCGCACAAGAGGACCTTCGTGGCGCTGAACCGCATCCTCAAACCAGCGAAAACGGGTCTCGCAGTCCATCCCGCTCATCTCGGCGGCACCAAAAAAGTTATTGTCGTTGCCAAATAGGGAGAGCCAAATCGCGGCTTTTCCGATTCGAGCGCGGGCAAACGGACATCAACCACCCGCTGGCAAAATGAAAGGGGGTTGCCAACCCGCAGCTGGGGACCATATGTTGGCACCCCTCCCCAAATCAGGATGCGCACGCGGTCTTCCGGGGCTATCGACTCAAATCCACATTTTTACCCAGCTGCCAGGGGTTGCCTATCGGGGAATCCCCTAGTCCGGATTTCTCACAAACTTCGTGGCAAGCGGCACTAAGTCTTTTCTCGGAAGCAACTTGGCTTTTGCCCAGCAGACGGCTGGTGGGAAATTTGGGCGAGTGCCAGCAGACCTGGTCGGACCAGATAATGGACGACCTTCCACCCTTTTGGTGCGGCTTTTCTCAGAAATTCTACGAAATCGTAGGGTTATCAGGGTTCGGGCCGCAGCCGCCAGCTGGGCGGGCCACCGCCCCGGCCGACAAGCCTGCCCGTGGCGAAAGGCGGTGCGGCAAGGTGGGAATGTTTGGCAAGGACCTGGATGACGGTCTGCTGCTTGTGCCGTGGGTCGCAAGGTATTTAGAACCAACGTGTTAGGTACCCTTTCGTCCATCCCGCCTTCGGGATTGCGTCGCGCTCTGCAGCAGTTCCTCGAAACGGGAGGCCGTCACCGATTGTATCTGGCCGTTGTTGCCAACGGTCTTTCCCGTTGTCCTCCAGGCTGGGCCTGGATTGCCCTCTTCCGATGTTTCCCCGCCTGCTTCCCTTCGGCGCGCGGATGGACCTGCCGAAAAAGACGGCCGTCAGGCTGACGACAAGCAACCCGCTGTGGCCACCCGCTAGGATCAGAAAATCGCGAGGTGTCAGCGGTTGTGCTCCCGCGAGAAGGCCGATCACATACGGTTGCGAAACCGCCAAAGAGACGATCAGGGACGATGCGATGCCGGCTTTAACCAGGGTCCGCGCCCAGCCACCGGTCGCAAATACCCACAGCCACAGCAGAGCAAACAGGGCGTTATAAAGGCCTTCCAGCGGCATGGCTTTAAAAAACTCCCACTCCACGACACTCACCGACCACCCCCATTGCGATCGGCCAAAGCGTACGAATGTTAATCCGCAGGCCACGACCGTACCCCACAGTATGAGCGTCAAAAGGTTGTAGGTCGGGTAGCGTTGATTTGTACGGTCTCCCTGGGCTTGATCAGCGTTGCGGACGTTTTGGACATATCGATACGGTACCATCACGGCTACGATCACCAGCATCTGCACGGCCAAGGCGAGTGCCCAGCCGGCCGAGGCCGGTTCGCCCATCCCCCAGGACGCCAGCTGCGTCAAGACGTACCAGCTGCCAATCAAAACCAGCGACGGCACGGCAAAACGTAGATACGAGCTCGACCGACTACTGACCGCCCACATCGTCACGAGGGAACACTGGCTGAGCGGCAGCGTGGNNCCAGCAGCACATTGGCGGCCACGAATCCGGTGGCAAGGATCTTAAGTTTTGTCGAGCCCTCTCTGGCGAGCGGGTTTGCCGGCTTGTGATCTATCGTCATGACTTACTTTAAAACCAATCTGTTTCATCGGCCAAGAATTCACCTGCTCATTGCGTTGGCGGCGATCTTCCTGCCTGGATCTCGAAAACGGCTGCGTGACCAGCCATCTCGACGTCGAAAAACGTTTCCCCCTGCAGTTCCTGCAGCCGCGCTCGGGCGCCATCTGCCGCCAGCGTCTGCGAATAATCTGCAATAATTTTCTCGTATGCCTGGATGGCCTTTTTTATTGCCCCATCGGTTTCCCTGCGGCTGGCCCACGCCAACTTTTTTCTTGCTGTCCGCTCGCGTTGATAAAAATTACGGCGCAACTTTTCAGACGCTTTTTCGCCTGCTACTTCTCGCAGTAGCTGATATATGTTTTTTCCTGTGCTTCGATCGTGCCGTCCAAAGGCATCTCGGGCTAACACCAATAGCTCGTTGGCCAAATGTTCCAAATCTTGTCGGGCAGCGGCTTCGACCCGGCTGCCTTGGAATGTGTCGGCGGTATCACGTAAATGCCTGGCGTACTCAATCACGTCTTCGCGCCATCGCACTTCATTGGTGACTGCTACCAGCGCGTGTGTAATCTGCTGATGCTGCTGGCGGCATTGTTTTAACTCCCGGATCGCCTGCGGATCATTTTCGTTGGCGTGTAGACGCTGTGCGTTGGCCAATCGGAAACGGGTCCAGTTTTTCATGATTTGCCGCCCAGACTTTGATTCGGGTAGCGACGCGAAGATCTCGCTCAGTACCGACTTCGCCGCTGCCACATCAAGACTTTCCGGTTCCTGAAGCGAACGGTGCCATAGCCCTGTGATCATTTCTTGTTGTATCTTGTCGGTGGCCAGGGCGTCCGGATCCATGTTGGCAATTTGCAAAAATGCCGCTTTGGCTAGATCGTATTGCTCCTTGCGGGTCGCTTCATGAGCCCGGTTTAAAAGGAGTGAGGCGAGCTGATTGCGAGCTTGCGCGGCGGCCTCGGTCGGTCCAAAATCTGCAATAATTTGCCCCAACGATTGCTCGGCCGCTAGCTTATCACCCCGGTTTAATAGTTCACGGGCGCCGGCCAGGGCCTGGGCGGCGGCCACCCCATCCTCCGGCCTGCCGACAAAGCGATACGTGCCGCCTGACATCTGAGCCAACCGCTGCATATTTGCACAGTTACGTGTGTCTTCAAAAGCGATGGTATGGATCGGTGTGCCGGTAGAAGTAGCCACTATGGAAAACACGTCCGAATTTCCTTGAATAAAGCGAGCGGTCCTTGGCTGGTTGTTGAATGCGCCGTCGGACAGCAGGAAGATGGCGCTGGGCTTCATCCGCAGGGCCGTGTGAAGTGCATCGCGGGGATCGGTCCCGCCACCGCGGAAAGCGACTTGCAACCACTGCGAAAGCCTTTGTTGGTTCTCGACCGTCGCCCGTATGGGGCTGGGCTTGAAATGGGTCTGCCCAAATAGCTGCACCGCCGTGTCGTCGAACAGAAACACGTAAAAC
>JABAOF010018049.1_pt1 | contig 10879 bp, 4 predicted proteins | sample 7062171 | NCBI WGS metagenome assembly JABAOF01 (sample SAMN14538628, study PRJNA623070) | marine sediment metagenome | biome: marine biome [ENVO:00000428]; feature: marine pelagic biome [ENVO:01000023]; material: deep marine sediment [ENVO:00002113] | place: India: Gulf of Khambhat ... | reverse complement strand
GCCAAGTTCTGTCAGAACTGCGGCGAATCGCTGGCGCTGACCTGCGATTCTTGCGGAACCGATAATCTGCCCGAGGCGCATTTCTGCAAGAACTGCGGGCAGCGTTTAGAACATCCGCCTTCACCGGATCAGGAGACGAAGTTGAGATCCTTGCGGCAAGCTGCGCCGGGTGGATTGCAGGAGAAAATGCGTGCGGCGGGTTCGGAGATCGAAGGGGAACGCAAACCGGTCACCATCCTCTTCGCCGACATCGTCGGTTCCACCGCCATCGCCGAGAAGCTGGACCCTGAGGAGTGGAAGGAGGTCGTTTCTGGGGCGCACCGCCGCGTGAGTGAGGCGATCTATCGCTACGAAGGCACGATTGCGCAGTTGCTGGGCGATGGAGTGCTGGCCTTCTTCGGTGCGCCGATCACGCATGAGGACGATCCCATCCGTGCCGTGCGCGCCGCGCTGGACATCCAGGAGAGCATTGGCGAATATCGGCAAGAGCTGGAAGGTGTCATAAAAGATTTTCAAATGCGAGTGGGGATCAACACGGGGACGGTGGTGGTTGGGGAGATAGGCGACGATATGCACATGGAATATCTGGCCATCGGCGATGCCGTCAATGTAGCGGCGCGGCTGCAGTCGGCGGCGGAACCCGGCAAGGTACTTCTATCTGAGGCGTGCGCTCGATTGGTTGGAGAGGCCTTCGAACTGAAATCGTTGGGCGAGATCCAGGTCAAAGGCAAGGCGGAAACCCTGGCAGCGTATGAAGTCGTGGAGGCCAGAGCGCCGACGGCGGTCAGGCGCGGCATCGAAGGGCTCCAAGCACCCTACATTGGGCGTGGGCGAGAGGTGGAGCGACTGCAGTCGGTGCTGCGCTCCCTGTGCGAAGGCTTTGGGCATGTCGTGGCCGTGGTGGGTGAAGCCGGGATTGGCAAGACGCGTTTATTGGAGGAGGTAAGAGCGCTCGTCTGTGAAGGCGATGCGGAAGGCAGGCCCATCTCACCCAAGACGATCCGCTGGCTGGAAGGTCGCTCGCTCTCCTACGGCGGATCGCTCTCGTACTGGGCGATCACTCAACTGCTGTTGGCGGATTTTGGTCTCTCGGACGGGGCGCCGCAGGTGAAGATCAAAGTGGCGCTGCGACGACGGGTGAACGATCTATTCGGTGAAGGGAAATCCGAGGCAGTGCTGCCTTTTCTCAGCCATCTCCTGGGCCTCACGCAGGAGGGGGGAGCGGAGGAACTGATCCAGTCCCTAGACGGGGAGACGTTGAAGCGTGAGACGCTTAGGTCGGTGCGGGACTACTTCGCCCAAGTGGCGAAGGAGGGGCCGACAGCCCTGGTGTTCGAAGACATGCACTGGATGGACCCCTCAAGCCTGGAGGCGCTGGAAGGCTTGCTTGTCCTCACGGATCGGGTGCCACTGATGATCCTCATGCTGATGCGGATCGAGCGCGATCACGGATCCTGGGGGGTCAAGATCAAGGCTGAGACGGACTTCCCCCATCGGTACACCGAAATGCACCTGAGAAGACTTTCGGATGTGGATGCCTCTGATTTGATGCTCCGTTTGCTGGGTGAGGCCGAATTGCCGCAGGAGCTGCAGCGCATGATCATGGCGCGGTCGGAGGGGAACCCCTTCTATCTGGAGGAGGTCACCCGCCATTTGGTGGAAGGGGGTTTGGTCGTCCGGGATGAGGAAGGATGGCATGCGACGAAGGCGATCGGCGAGATCGGCATCCCCGACACACTGCACGGGGTTTTGTTGGCGCGCATCGATCGATTGGAGGAGGACGTTCGGCAGACTTTGCAGATGGCTTCGGTGATCGGAAAAAGCTTTCTCTATCGCATCCTGGAAGCGATCACGGAGGCGGAACGGCAGCTGGATGAGCACCTTTCGCACCTGCAGCGTGTGGACCTGGTGCGGGAAAAGGCACGCATCCCCGAACTGGAATACATGTTCAAGCATACACTGACGCAAGAGGCAGCCTACAATTCCCTGCTGCACGAGAGGAGAAAAGAATTCCACATGAGGGTAGGGGAGTCCTTGGAGGAACTATTTCCGGAGCGTGTGGAGGAGTTCCTGGGACTGATGGCGCATCATTTTGAAGCGGCCGAGGTGCATGACAAGGCGGTCGATTATCTGCTCCGAGCTGGGGATAAGGCGCGACTGGACTATGCCCACGGTGAGGCGATTGATTCTTACCAACGGGCGCTGCTGCTTCTGAAAGAGCAAGAGGAATATGAGCGAATTGCACGTACGCTCATGAAGCTGGGTTTGACTCATCATAATGCTTTTGACTTCCATCGGGCAAGTCAGGCTTACGAGGAAGGTTTCGCCATGTGGAAGCAGGCAGGCGAAACCCGGCCGGTGATCTCCGTTCCACCAGCGCCACATGCGTTTAGGTTAGTTTGGGACGAACCGAGGACTTTGGATCCGACAATCGCTGGAGATGTGGACTCCACTTTACTTGTCAATCAGCTTTTCAGCGGACTGGTGCAGTTGAGCTCGGATATGGAAATCTTACCGGATGTGGCCCACTCATGGGAGGTTATGGATGCGGGACGAAGATATGTCTTTCATCTGCGAGAGGACGTGCGCTGGAGTGATGGTGTACCGGTGACGGCGATGGACTTTGAATTCGGCTGGAAGCGTGTCCTCAGTCCTGCGACTGAGTCACCGTGCGCTCCTCTTTTATACGACGTCAAAGGTGCGAGGTCATTCCACGAGGGGCTAGTTTTCGATCCGAACCAGGTTGCGGTATATGCGCTCGATGACTTCACCTTGAGTGTAGATCTAGAAGAGCCGACCAGCTACTTCTTGCAACTACTATCTCTACCTTCACTTTATCCTGTGCCTCCGCACGTGGTTGAAGAATATGGCCACGCATGGACGGACGTGGGGACGATTGTCACTAATGGTCCTTTCAAGATGGTAGAGCGGAAGATGGGTGAATCGATTGTACTTGCTCGTAACCACACCTATCATGGCCGATGCATGGGTAACATTCAGGAAGTAATACTGTTCAATCAGAGAGGATGGTCTGCAGAATTAGAAAGGTATGAGGCGGACAAAACAGACGGCGTGGAAATCGGTGGATACCCTTCGCAGGTGCTTAAAACAATACGGCGGCGATACGCTGGGGAATACGTCCTATTTCCCGCACGGGGTACCTATTTCCTAGGATTTAATGTCGGCCAGTCCCCATTCGATGATATTCGTGTGCGTCAGGCTTTTGCTATGGCTTTAGACCAAGAAATATTGGCCTCTTTGTGGGCGAGAACAAAATTCTTTCCGGTCACGGGTGGATTTTTGCCAACGGGGATACCCGGGCACTCTACGGGGATCACCTTGCCTTATGATCCCGATCGGGCACAACGGCTTTTGGCAGAGGCGGGTTACCCTGGGGGCCGTGGTTTTCCCACAGTGGGTTTGTTGTTGAGGTCTGGCTTTTCATCTAATGAATTGATCGGGTTTCTGGTGACGCAATGGCAGGAGAATCTCGCGGTAGAGATCACGTTAGAGGAATTAGAGTGGCCGGATTTTGAGGAGAGGCTTCAGGAGAAACCACCACAAATATTCAACACGGGATGGGCAGCCGATTACCCTGACCCCGATAACTTTCTGAGAGTATGTCTTCGTGGAGTTCCGACCCAATGGCGATGCCAATCGTATGAAAGGCTGGTGGAACGTGCCAGGCGCGTGACGGACCAGGCAGAACGGATGAAATTGTACGCACAAGCCGACCGGATACTCATGGAAGAGGTTCCGATTTTACCAGTTGCTTATGGAGCGATTCTTGTGCTCTTGAAACCTTGGGTAAAAAGCTTTACCCCATCAGCGATCGGTGTTATTGATTTTAAAGATGTGATTCTCGAACCACATTAGGTGATTGCCGGGAGTGGTTGAAGTTCTTTTGAATAATATCAACGTGAATGTTTCAAGTTTCGTTGTTCGTGAAGCTCATGAATAACTGCGGAAGTACTCACCACTAAAGCATCAATACACTACACATGGTCGACTCACCCCAACAACATAACAACCCAATAAATGGATTGTGCAAATGTGATACATCCACCGTTTAAGGTGCACGCTCCTGTCGTGTGTGCGGAAGGACGCTAGGTAAACATGACGGTGTTGCCATCAGGAACCGTCACTTTCCTCTTCACTGACATCGAGGGCTCAACCGAGCTCTTGAAACAGCTCGGCGAAGCCTATGCGATGCTGCTGGGGGAGCAGCGTGAGATCCTGCGCGCCTGTCTCACCAAGTGGAACGGCAAAGAGGTCGACACGCAAGGCGACGCTTTCTTCTATTCCTTTGTGCGTGCGACGGAGGCGGTGTCTGCGGCGGTTGAGGCGCAGCGAGCGATCGCTTCACACGATTGGCCGGAGGGGGTCGAGGTACGTATACGCATGGGACTACACACCGGCGAGCCTTCCACATGGGAAGAGGGCTACGTGGGCATGGACGTACACCGTGCGGCGCGAATCGCGCATGTGGGGCACGGCGGACAGGTGCTGCTATCGGAGACCACCGCGCCGCTGGTGCGTGATGAGCTGCCGGATGGGGTGAGCCTGCTCAATCTGGGACGGCATCGTTTGAAAGACATGCGCCGTCCGGAGCGCATCCACCAGCTTGCCATCGAAGGGCTGCCGGCGGAATTTCCGCCGCTGAAATCACTCGAAGCGCTGCCGCCCGAGGTGCCCATCGAGATGGGACCGGTGAAGCTCCCGGCGTTCCTGGAGCAGATGGAAGAGGCTCCGGCACCGGTGTTCGTGGGGCGGGAGCGTGAATTGGAGCAGCTTGACGGATTCCTACAGAAGGCACAGGACGGTCGCGGTGGGTTGGCTTTCGTCATCGGCGGACCGGGACGCGGCAAGACGGCGCTCCTGGAGGCTTTCTCGCGCCGGGCTTCGGAAGCGAGGGCCGACCTGCTCGTGGTGTGGGGTGAGTGCAGCGCGTACACCGGCGTGGGGGATCCCTATCTACCCTTCCGGCGTGCCATGGGAATGCTGACCGGCGACCTGGAATCGAGGTGGGCAGCGGGGAGGATCTCGTGTCGCGAGGCTACGAGACTTTGGGAGGCGATGCCGAGTGTGACACGCGAGGTTGTGGAGGTGGGACCCGACCTGATCGACGTCTTCGTCGCGGGTAGAGGTGTGCTGAGTCGCTTGCGGAGCGCGGTGGAGGGGAGCGCCTCCTGGATCGAGCGGCTGGCCATGCTTGCGGACCGTGAGCGCCCATCTCCAGGTGAGCTCGAGCAGCGCAATCTCTTCGAGCAGGTTGAGGTAGTGCTTGCCGAGATCGCTGAACGGAACCCCTTGTTGCTGGTGCTGGACGACCTGCAGTGGGCGGACGGTGCTTCGATCAACCTGCTGTTCCACCTGGGAAGACGGTTGGCAGGACGGAGAGTCCTGATCGTGGGGGCCTATCGACCGGAGGAGATCGCGTTGGATCGAGGCGGTGAGCCGCATCCGTTGAAGCCAGTGTTGTCGGAATTCAAGCGTCAGTATGGGGAGGCATGGATTGATCTGGGCACGGTGAAGGATGAGGAGGGGCGATCCTTCGTCGAGGGGTACCTAGACAGTGAGCCGAACCGGTTGTCGGAAGACTTTCGGAAGGCCTTATTCATGCAAACGGGGGGACATCCACTTTTCACGGTCGAGCTGCTGCAGGACTTGCAAGAACGCGGCGATTTGATCCTGGATGAGGAAGGCCGGTGGGTGGAAGGAAGAGAACTGGATTGGAGCATATTACCCGCCAGGGTGGAGGGGGTGATCGAGGAGCGCATCGGGCGATTGGAGGAGCCGCTGAGAGAGACACTGAGCATAGCCAGTGTGGAGGGGGTGGATTTCACCGCGCAAGTCGTGGCCAGGGTACAGCAGGTGGGAGAGCGAAAGCTAATAAAAAGGCTCTCCAGAGAGCTGGAGAAAAAACATCGCCTGGTTCGATCCAAGGATGAGGCCAGGGTGGGTGAACACTACCTGTACCGTTATCGATTCACGCATCTCCTATTTCAACGATTCTTGTACAACGATCTGAGCGCGGCGGAACGGCGGACCATGCATGGCGAGGTGGCCAGGGTGCTAGAGGAGCTCTATGCAGGGGAGAGGGATGCAATCACGGTGCAGTTGGCCAATCATTACACCGAGGCTGGAGAAGCGGATAAGGCCATCGAGTATCTTCAGGGAGCAGGGGACAGAGCGCGGATGGTATTCGCACATGAGGAGGCGATACAGTTCTACGAGCGGGCTTTGGCATTCGAGAAAGAAAAGGGCTACGATGATCAGGCTGCAAGGACGTTGATGAAGTTGGGGCTGACCTTTCATAATAGCTTCAAGTTCCAGCAGGCGCACCATGCCTACGAGGAAGGTTTCATTTTCTGGAGACAGGCAGGGGAGAAGGAGTCGACTGAATTGCCACTCGCCCCCCATGCTCTCAGAATACCAATGGGTAGCGATCCGAAAACTCTGGACCCAGCTATGGCTGGAGACATCGACTCCGGCATTATTATAGATCAACTTATCAGTGGGTTGGTGGAACACACTCCTGAGCTGGATGTGGTACCCGATATCGCAAGAACCTGGGAAGTCTCTGAAGGTGGTAAGAAGTACGTCTTCCATCTAAGGGAGGATGTGGTCTGGAGCGATGGCACCCAGGTGAAAGCTGGAGACTTCGAGTATGCATGGAAGCGTGCCCTGGAACCGATCCTCGAGTCGCCTAATGCCAGCTTGCTGTATGCAATCAGGGGCGCCAGTGCATTCCACCAGGGTGAGATATCGGATCCGGATCTTGTGGGGGTTCGAGCCTCCGACGAAGTCACTCTGGTCGTGGAACTGGAAAGACCAACAGGCTTTTTTCTCCATCTGTTAGCTTCCAGTATTGCCCGCCCTGTGCCCCGCCATTTGGTTGAAACGCACGGCGAAGCTTGGACGGATATAGGCAATATCCATACCAATGGCCCCTTCCAGCTCGAGACATGGAAACACGGTGATCGAATGGTCTTGACGATAAACCCGAAGTACCACGGTAGATTGAGAGGAAATGTGCAACAGGTAAGGCTGTTTTTCCTTCCTCATATGCAATGGCGCGAAAGATTGGAGATGTATGAGGCAGATGGCTTGGACACTTTAAACATTTCTTCGATGACACCGGTGGAGATGCATCGTGCCCGCCAGAAGTACGCTAAGGAATATTTGTTGTTACCGGGTTTGTGGACTTGGACTCTCATCTTTGATGTGAGCCGTCCACCCTTCGAAGACCCCCGGGTGCGTCGAGCCTTCGTACTCGCCACAGATAGGGAACGCTTGGCGAACGTGGTACTGAGAGGTCATCACTTCCCGGCTTCGGGTGGGTTCGTGCCACCAGAGATGCCAGGACACTCTCCAGGAATCGGTCTGGCTTTCAATCCCAAGCGAGCTCAACTGTACCTCGCGGAGGCTGGATACCCACATGGCTGTAGCTTCCCCAGGATAGAATCCCGGGCACCCTCGCTTCCTATTGGTATTCCTGTTTGTGAGTCCTTGTTGATGCAATGGAGGGAGGTGCTGGGGGTGGATTTGAGCTGGAAGTTCGTGCACTGGCAGGAGATTTCTAACAAGATGAACGAGGAGCTACCTCACATGTTCCTACTTGGATGGAGGGCCGATTACCCTGACCCAGACACGTTCTTGAGAGCGTCATTTCCATTGGAGAAAAGCGCTTGGCGCGATGAGACCTACGATAGGCTAGTGGAACAAGCTGGAAAGATCACGGACCAGGAAGAAAGGTTGAAGCTGTACCGGCAAGCGGAGAAGATCTTAATCGAGGAAGCACCGATCATGCCCCTCGCCTATGCGCGATGGCACATGTTGTTTAAGCCGTGGGTGCGACAGTTCCCCACATCACCGCTGAAATGGTGGTACTGGAAAGACGTCATCATCGAGCCTCATTAAATGCGGATCGCGAGATGGCAACTTTTTATGCGATAATAGGGTACCATCGCCTCCTTTCTAGCTCCGCTCATGCCCGCATTGTCAGGGGGTCAATTCATGTTGCTGATTTATCTGCAGCACACGCTTCAAGCCTCTCAATCCTGCCCCCTCTTTTTATAGCCATTATGCGACAGAGGTTCGATTGGGATTCTGGTATCGTTAGAACTTGAGCACGCAGGAACCTGGGTGATAACTTCACGATCTGATTGGGTGGCTGCACGTCGTATGAAAAAAGAAATCATCCGCTCCGCACCGGTCTTTGCATCTCTCCCAGATAACATCATCGAACATCTCGCTGAAACATTGCTGCCCCGAGAGATTCCCGCTGGAACACTCCTCCTTCAAGAGGATCGGGAAGCGGATCGCTACTTCATTCTCGTCGAAGGCGAAGTCGAAATCCTTAAAGCATTTGGTACCCCGGACGAACGATTACTCGGTGTCCGCGAAGCGGGCTCATTCATCGGTGAGATGAGCCTTTTCAGTGAGGAAGGCTGTCACACGGCTAGCGTGCGTGCTCGAACCCCCCTACAACTGTTAGAGATGAGACAGGCCGATCTGGATGCGTTGTTGCATCGCCAGCCGACCTTTGCATACGAAATGATGCGTACATTGAGTCGACGATTGGATGAATCTGAGAACCTCACGATCCGCGATTTGCGACGCAAGAACCGTGAACTGATCAAGGCCTACAAGGAGCTAGAAGCCGCACAGGCCGCGATTATCGAGAAGGAGAAGTTGGAACGTGAGTTGGAGCTTGCTCGAGAGATTCAACTGAGCATGCTACCGAGGGCGCTGCCGCAGCGATCCGGTTTCGATTTCGGCACTCTTATTATGCCGATGTCGGCTGTTGGGGGTGACTTCTTCGATGTCTTCCCGCTAGACGACAATACATTGGCTGTTGCAGTGGGTGATGTGTCCGATCATGGCGTCCCGGCTTCCCTCTTCATGGTCATGACTGTAACCCTGCTGCGCGCAGAGTCACGAAGGCTTGGCTCTCCTGGTGAAGTGCTGGGAAGTGTCAATCAGCATTTGCTGGAGATGAACGAGACCGGAATGTTCGTGACAGTTCTTTACGGGATATTGGACTGCACTGCCCATGAGCTTCGCATCGCCCGTGCGGGTCATGAAGTTCCGATGTTATTGGATGAAAACGGGAAAAGGATCGAAGTGGATCATCGTCCTGGACAACCGCTCGGTCTCTTCTCCGAACCTATATTCGACGAGCATTGCATAACGCTAAGTCCGGAAAACATCCTGCTTATGTATTCGGACGGCGTGACCGAGGCCATGGACATGGCTGGAAGGTTCTTCGGTCAGAAGCGCTTACAGGAGGTCTTGCAAAGCGGTCTCAATGCCTCCGCCCAGGGAATTTGTGACATGGTGTGGGATTCATTGGAGACTTTTCGTGGGGAGGCAGTTCAACATGACGATATTGCAATGCTCGCAATAAGGGTGGATTAATTTGACGATCAAATCTCATCGTTCATTGTCCGACCTTATGGGTTATCTCAGCTCTATACCTCTGTTTGAAGGGATCAGTGAGCGAGCATTGGCACTATTCGCACAATCCAGCCATGTGCGATGGGTGGAGAAAGGCGAGACCCTTTTTACACAGACAGACCCGGCCGACACAGTTTACATTGTTCGCTCAGGGTGTATTTCACTATTTCTCGCGACGCCGGATGGACGTGAACTGGTGATTAACGAGATGTACCCTGGCGACTGTTTCGGTGAGTTATCGCTCATTACAGAGCGGCCACGTTCGACAGGTGCTATGGCACGTGAATACAGTGAGGTCATCGTTATTCCTCACGATAGATTTATGGAAGGGCTTGAGACAGAACCGGAGCTCATGCGTCGTGTACTCGAGACCACGGCTCAACGTCTCAGGGTAAGTAGTGAACGCGAAAGCGCACTTGCCTTCCTGAATTCGTCTGCCCGAGTATCCCGGGTTCTATTGCGGCTGGATCAACTAGCGAAGGAAGAGGGAACTGTCCACATTACTCAAGAAGAACTCGCGCAGTATGTCGGACTGGCACGACAAACTGTCGCCAAAACACTTGGGCAGTGGCGCCGCGCAGGCTGGATCAGGACGGGACGAGGGAAGATCGAAATCGTGGATCGAGCGGCTTTGGTTAGTCTCAGAGAGCAGATCAAGCACAATTTTTGAGTGCGCGCATCCATAAGATCGTGTCACATGAGTGACAGACAGTTTCTGTGGTTGGTCCTAGAATGAGAGAAACCGTAAATAAAGCCTCGCAATAGAGATTTCACCGAAAGGAGGTGCATCGGGTCTATCTGATAATCCGTCGAGGATAAAGTATGGTGTCGCGAATTATCAAAATTGGAGGAAGACAAAATGGCTGAGGAACAATCGAAGATCGTTGAAAAGGTGGTCAGTCGCTTAAACGAGTTGCGCATGGAATTTAGCCCCGAAGAGCGCGTCGTTTTGGATAAGCTCGTAATCGGTGAGGAGCCGGAAGTGTCAGCGCATGCAGTGGCGATTGATATCATCGGCCGCGTTGAATTCGAAGATGAAAAGTACGTATATCGAGTAGAAATCTAGCGAGATATCGGATCGAGTGATCGCCAAATTCAAAACATAGCAATACCCAGAAGGGACCCTCACCTTCTGGGTATGTCTGTATTGAATTGTCTAAGATCAGGGCTAGCCAGGCAAAGTTGGGTTTTCTTGGCTATGTACTTTAAAGACCTAAGGTGTGATTGTTTGGTGTCTGGAAGGATCTATGCTTGTCCGTTGTTGTGGGGTCGGTGTCGAGCTTAAAGACAGGAGGGATATTGCAGGTCATATAAAATTATGTCTTGGGGTAGTACGGTTTGAAGATATATGATTCGCTCCCGCATGAAAGGCATGGCGAAAGATGAGTAATGATCCGTCGGGTGATATTAAGATAGT
>JABAOF010014518.1_pt5 | contig 10879 bp, 10 predicted proteins | sample 7062171 | NCBI WGS metagenome assembly JABAOF01 (sample SAMN14538628, study PRJNA623070) | marine sediment metagenome | biome: marine biome [ENVO:00000428]; feature: marine pelagic biome [ENVO:01000023]; material: deep marine sediment [ENVO:00002113] | place: India: Gulf of Khambhat ... | reverse complement strand
ATTGATAAAAAAAATAAAGTTCTGAATCGGCAGTGAGCTTGGAAGAATTGGCGGGAGATATTTCCATTAACGAAAGAATAGCTTTATGTCGTTCATTTAATTAAAGCAATCATTTTCCAGCGTAAGATATCATTTAGAAAAAACGGCAAAGTATAAAGTTTGCTGCGCCGGATTTGCAATAACGCTGTTCTCTTTTTCTTGACAATCGTTTTTGTCTTTAATTTAATATATCTTCAAAGCAAGGAAATAATTCAATGTTTGTTTGGGTTTTCCATCGCATCAGCGGACTCCTGCTTATCCTTCTCCTTGGCATTAAGTTTTTAACATCTTTTTTTCTGATGACGAAAGAACAAAAGCCAGATTGGGCTCTTGTTCTTCACACCAATCCATTTATAGACACTCTGCTTATTGTTTCTGTTGTCTTTCATGCTCTTTATGGTCTGAGGACTGTCGCCATTGACTTGGGGCTGAGGAAAGAGAAGCTGCTCTTCTGGATTGTTACTCTGCTCAGCCTTGTTTTAAGTGCCCTTCTGCTTGTCCTTTACTTTACCAGGAACTACTGAATGATAAGTCAGGACATCCTTGTCGTTGGGGGTGGATTAGCAGGATTAGCTGCAGCGTTGTCCTGCGATCCTCACCTTAAGGTTGCCGTTATATCCAAAGTCCATCCTCTTCGTTCTCACTCTGTTGCTGCCCAAGGAGGGATAAATGCAGCGCTCGGAAACAATCCAGATGGTAGAGACGATAACTGGGAGAGGCATGCTTTCGATACTATCAAGGGAAGTGATTATCTTGCTGATCAAGATGTTGCGGAGGTGATGTGCCAGAAGGCAGTTTCAGCTATTTATGAACTAGAGTATCTGGGTGTCCCTTTTAGCCGTTTTCCTGGCGGAGTTATCGCCCAGAGACCTTTCGGTGGAGCTGGATTTCCCCGGACATGCTATGCAGCTGATAGGACAGGACTTGTCATACTTCATACTCTCTTCGAACAGTCAATTAGAAAACAAGTCAAGTTTTATAATGAATGGCTGGTGACCAAGCTTATAGTAAAAGATGGGAAATGCCTGGGGGTTGTAGTCTATGATCTTGCTACAGGTCAAATAATGCCTGTTAGGGCCAGAGCTGTTATTTTTGCAACCGGTGGCTACGGGAGGGTATATTCAAGGACTACTAACGCTTATATCAATCATGGAAGCGGAATAGGGATAGCTTATAAAGCGGGTGTTCCTTTGAGAGATATGGAATTTGTCCAGTTTCATCCTACCTCTCTTCATGGCAAGAATATTTTGATCACAGAAGGAGCACGGGGAGAAGGAGGTTACCTGGTCAACAACAAGGGGAAAAGATTTATGGAAGATTACGCTGCTTCAACCATGGAACTTGCCCCAAGGGATATCGTCGCCCGAGCTATCCAGACTGAAATCGATAAGGGAAACGGTTTTGATAACCAGTATGTCCACCTCGATTTAATTCACATAGGAGAAGAAAAAATAAAAAAAAGACTACCTGGAATTCGGGAGATTTGTATCAACTTTGCCGGGATTGACCCGGTCGACTCGCCCATACCCATACAGCCGGCCCAGCATTATTCGATGGGCGGGATTGATGTCAACGAGAAATGCGCCTCACCGGTAGAAGGATTCTTTGCTGCTGGAGAATGTGCTTGTGTAGGCGTTCATGGTGCTAACCGCCTCGGAGGGAATTCCCTTCTGGATACGGTGGTTTTTGGAAAAATTTCTGGGGCTGAAGCTTCAGTGTATGCCAAGGGAAGTGAAGAAATAGACAAAAGCGAAAAGATTCTCCTTGAAGAAGCATTAGAAGTGAAGGCAAGAATTGAAGGGTGGGAGAAGAGGAGTTCTGGCGAGAAAGTCCATCGTATTCTGGACAGGCTGAAGGTTGTTATGAGTGAGAAAGTCGGGATTTTTAGAAAAAAGAAAGATTTAACAGATGCCCTAGAGAAGATCTCTGAGCTCAAAGAAGACTATAAGCGAGTTTATTTTTCTGGAAAATGCCGCCGCTACAGCCAGGAGCTTGTGAATCTCCTTGAGTTTGATTCTATGCTGGATCTGGCAGAAGTCATTACCTTAGGTGCTTTAAAAAGAGAGGAAACCAGAGGCTCCCATTATCGTCTTGACTTTAAAGAACGTAATGATGAGGATTGGCTCAAGCATACTGTGGTCACCAGGAAGGAAGACAAGCCCCATGTAACCTACGCAGGAGTCAATATTAGTAAATACAAGCCAGAAGCGAGAAAATACTGAGATGGAATATCTTTTTAAGATTTTCAGGTACGATCCCTTAGAAGACGAGCATCCATATTTTCAGGATTTTTTATTCAGAACTGAGGAGAAGAAATCAATCCTGGAGGCCTTGATGGAGGTCCGGAACGAGCAGGATTCAACCCTGGCCTTCAGGTATAGCTGCCGAGAGGCTATATGCGGGTCGTGTGCCATGGTGCTTAACGGAAATTTTGATTTAGCCTGCCGGACGGAGCTTCAAACGCTGGAGTCTTCTCACATTGTCATAGAACCCCTGCCTAATCTGGAAATCCAGAAAGATTTAGTGGTGGATATGGAGCCCTTCTGGGATGCTCTTTCCCAAATCAAGCCCTACCTTTTCCAGGGTGAGAAAATCCAGGAGGAAGGTCATAGGATAGAAGAGAAGGAGATGGATAAGATATTCCAGTATATCAACTGCATAATGTGCGGATGTTGTTACAGTGTCTGCCCCGTCATTTCAAGGGATGAAAGATACTTGGGGGCGGCAGCTTTGGCCAAGCTTTATAGGTTCGTCAAAGACCCCAGGGATAAAAGACCTTTCTCGAGCTTATCAGCCGTTAACACAGAAGGAGGATTATGGGGATGTGATACAGTTTTTAGATGCAATGAGGTTTGTCCCAAAGAGGTAAGGCCTGCAGATGGCATTGAAGGTTTGAGGAGAAAACTTGTTGTTGAAAAGATTAAGCGAGTTTTTAAGTTAAGACGATGAAACTTAAACATTCACTTTTCTCCCGCCGGCAGTTCTTAAACGGTCTTCTTGGAGGATGGCTGGGGGCATTGCTGGCTTCATTTCTGTATCCTGTCATAAAGTTTGTTTTTCCACCCACGAGGGAACCGGATCAGGTTATTTTGCCTTTTGCAGACTTTAAGGATATGGGGCCTGGTTCTGTTAAAAATTTCTTATGGGGAACAAAGCCCGGCATTCTCAAAAAGAAGGATGATGGGCTTTATCTGGCTTTTGTCGGGGTTTGTACTCATCTGGATTGTAATGTAAGCTACCTGGAGGACCAGAGGAAGTTTTTCTGTGCCTGCCATGATGGCTGGTATGACGAGAATGGTATAAACATAGGCGGGCCCCCTCCCCGGCCCCTTCGGCGTCTTGTAGTATCCATTGAAGAGGAGGACTTAATCATCAAGAGAGAAGGCGAGGCAAGAGCGTAAGACAAATGAAAACTGGAATTCAATCCTGGCTTGATGAGCGCTTTGGGCTTTCGAAGATAACCAAATTCTTAAAAGAAAAGACCGTTCCCCAACACAAGCATTCAATCTGGTACTACACTGGAAGCGCCATCCTGCTCTTTTTCACCATCCAGATCATCACTGGATTTATGCTCGTCTTTTATTATAAGCCCACCTTGGAAGGAGCCAACGAGAGCGTTGCCCGGATAATGACTGAAGTTCCTCTGGGCTGGATTATCCGCTCAGTCCACAGTTGGTCTGCTTCTTTCATGATAGCCTTTGTTTTTATTCATCTTCTGAGCACCTGGCTCACAAAGTCGTACCGGAATCCGAGGGAACTCACCTGGATGAGCGGAGTTTTCCTTCTGGTTTTTTCCCTTTTCTCGGGCTTTACTGGTTATCTTCTGCCCTGGGATGACCTTTCTCTCTCAGCTACCAAAGTCGGAACAGATATTCCTCGCTCTATACCTCTGGTCGGAGTCTGGGTCACAAAATTTCTTCGAGGAGGGGAAGATGTTACGGCGGACACCCTGACCCGTTTTTTTGGCTTCCATGTAAGTATCCTCCCTGTTTTTATGTTTATCCTTCTGGGTGTTCATATCTATCTCATCCAGAAACAGGGGATGAGCCTCCCCCTTGCTGCTGAAGGCAAGACGGAAAAGGTGAGGGAGATTCCTTTCTGGCCAAATTTTGTCTACAGGGAAATGATTGTCTGGCTCCTCCTCCTGGGTATTCTTTTCTCTCTTGCCATCTTTTTCCCTCCTTCTCTGGAAAAAGCAGCTGATTTAATGGCTCCTGCCCCAGAAGGAATAAAACCTGAATGGTATTTTCTTTCCCTGTTCCAGACTCTGAAAATCTTCCCGGCCAAGGTTTTATTCTTGAATGGAGACACTCTTGCTGTCCTTTTGATATTAATGGCTGGTATTCTGTTCTTTTTTCTGCCTCTCATAGATAATAAACCTGCAGAAAGGAAAGGAAAAATTATTACTATCATAGCTATAGTGCTTGTAGTGTATGCAGTGGTGATGACGATCTGGAGTCTATTATGAGGTTGAGTATAAAAAGATTTCTGGGTACCTTCTTGCTGGCAGTCTTGTTTCTTTCTTTTTTCATCCCGGAGTTTAACTTTGCCCAGCAGGTTAGGCAAGAAGAGCAGGAGGAGAAAATTCAGGTCAAGGATGATCAGGAGAAAATCATTCCCTCTCCCCAGAATATTAAAGAGTCAACAGGCATTTACGTTTTTGTGGCCTGGATGTGGATTGCGATATTCGTCCTTATTTATATCTTGAGGTTAAAAATAAGGGAAGTCGATAGACTCCTCAAGATTCGGTTCTTATCCGCCAAGAAAAAATAAGCTTTCCCAATCTGCGAAACTTTTCTTCTCTCTTTCGTCATATGTGTTAGTTATTCTGGTATTCGGTGTTATGGACCATTCTGAGAGAAGGAAAAATCGTAGCTCGTCAAGCAAACAGGGGCATAGGTGGAGACTCAGGGAAAAATTCCTAAAGGGGGGACTCACGGGATTTCTTGACTATGAGATCGTCGAGCTGCTTTTGACTCTGGGAACTCCCCGCAGGGATTGCAAGCAACAAGCGAAGCAAGCTCTAAAAAAATTCCAGTCGCTGAGAGGAGTCCTGGGGGCTCCTTTTGATGAGCTCCAGAAGATAAAGGGAATCGGTGCTCATAATATTTTTGGGCTCAAGCTAATCCAGGAGGTTTCACGTCGCTTCCTTAAGGAAAGAATGATGAGCAAGCCCTATTGTCATTCCTCCAAAGAAGTATTTGATTATCTTTATCATGCGCTCAGGGATTTAAGGAGGGAAAAATTTAAGGTCCTCTTTTTAGATGCTAAGAACCAGATATTGGAGGAGGAGACGGTCTTTGAAGGGACGGTAGACTCGAGCGCTGTCTATCCCAGAGAAATAATGAAAAAAGCCTTGAGGTGGGACGCTTCATCCTTGATATTTGTGCATAATCATCCCTCCGGCGACCCAGAGCCTTCCACAAGTGACAGAGAGATCACCAAAGAACTGTTTTTTGCGGCCCATGTTATGCAGCTCAAGGTGCTGGATCATATCATAATCGGGAATAACTGCTATTTCAGCTTCGCCGATGAGGGGATGATCGAAGATTACGATATAATGTTCCGGGATTTAAACAAAAGAGATTACGAGAGAAAGAAGAATTAAGTTTCAAGATTTTTGGTAAAAAAGACAAAAGGAACTTAAAATCCCTGGTTGGGCAATAAACGTACTAAATGAATACCCCGATTTGAATTGGCTAAATAATAAATATATGTTAGACTGATTTCTAAAGGAAACAGTCAACCTCTAACAATCTTACTTTTCGAATAGAATGAAGCTTCATCCTTTTTCCTTAAGAACTAAACTTATCCTTAGTTTTCTTATTGTCATTATTATAGGAGGGCTATTGTCCTTAAGTTTTGGGTCAAGATTGGTAAAAAACACTATTATCCATCAAGCTCAGGCGAAGGTCGAACATGATCTGGCCGCTGCTTGGATGGTTTTCAACGAGAAACTCAACGACATTAAGGAAATTGTTAGTTTAACTGCCGCAAGAGAAGGGACGCAGGAGGATATTAAGAGTAAAAGTCTAGGTGTTCTGCAAAAAAAATTTAACCGGGTAAGAGAAGAATATGGATTAGACATATTAACTTTGACAGATAACAAGGGTAAAGTGATTGTCAGAACCAGGAATCCTGGATTTGTGGGAGATGATCAATCTCAAGATGAAATAATTAGTAAGGCTCCAAAAAAAGGCGTGCTTGCTTATCCTCAGATTGTTCCACGAGAAGAACTCCTTAAAGAAGGGGAAGACTTAGCTGAACAGGCTTACATGGAATTTATCGATACTCCCAAGGCAGCTCCAAGGCCTGAAAACAAAGAGACAAACGGGATGATGTTGAAAGCAGCCGCTTCAGTCAAAGACGAAGAGGGAAATCTCCTCGGTATCCTTTACGGAGGAATACTGCTCAACCGCAACTACGAGATTGTTGACCGGGTAAAAGAAACCGTTTACAAGGGAGAAATATATAAAGGTCGAGAAAAAGGGACCGCCACAATCTTCCAGCACGACTTGCGCATATCTACCAATGTGAAAAACGAAAAAGGAGGACGCGCTATTGGAACACGGGTCTCAAAGGAAGTTAACAATGCTGTCCTTGTGGAAGGTAAACCTTGGATTGATAGAGCTTTTGTGGTCAACGATTGGTATATTACAGCCTACGAACCCATTAGAAATATTGATGACAGAATCATCGGCATCCTGTATGTCGGGATGCTTGAAAAACCCTACATAGACACAACCAATAGGGTCATGTCGACTTTCGTAATAATTGCCTCCCTCTGTGTTGTCTTTTTATTGGTCATTCTCTATTTTTCAACAACCAGGATAACCAATCCACTAAAGAAGATGGTTGTGGCCACACAAGTCATATCTAAGGGGGACCTGGCTCACAGACTTAGGGTTAATTCCAGAGATGAGATTGGATATCTGGCTGAGTCATTTAACCGCATGACAGCAAATTTGGAGACAGCTAACGATAAGCTCATCGAATGGACTAAAACTCTGGAGAAAAGAGTCGAAGAACGAACGAAAGAATTGAGAGAAATGCAATCCCATCTCATTCAATCAGAAAAATTAGCTTCTTTAGGAAAATTAGCAGCTGGAATAGCGCACGAAATAAATAATCCCTTGGGAGGTATTCTTATCTACAGTAATCTGTTGCTTGAGGATACGGATAAAGATAGTCCTCATTATGAAAACCTTAGGAAGATAGTCAAAGAAACGTCAAGGTGTAAAGATATCGTTAAAGGTCTGCTTGAATTTGCCCGGCCCAAAGAACCCGAAGTAGCCATCATAGATATCAACGAAATCTTGGAAAGTTCTCTTGCTATAATGGAAAAACAAGCCCTTTTTCAAAACATAAGCATAAACAGGAGCTATGAATCCGACCTGCCCAAAATCAGTGCTGACAGCGCCCAAATTCAACAAGTGTTTACGAATATTATCCTTAATGCCGCAGAGGCCATGGCCGGAAACGGAACCCTCACTCTCAGCACTTCTCTTAATCCAGATAATAAATGCATAGATGTGAAATTTTCCGATACTGGCCACGGTATTAAGGAAGAAGATAAAAAAAGACTTTTTGAACCATTTTTCTCTACGAAAGAAGTTGGCAAAGGCACAGGTCTGGGTCTTGCCATAAGCTATAGCATCATTCAGCAACATAACGGAACAATTGAAGTTAAAAGTCGGGTTGGGAAGGGTTCCACATTCACAGTCAAACTCCCCATATAAAAGGAAAATAGCCATGACTGAAAAAGCAAATATATTAGTCGTAGACGACGATGAAGCCATACGAGATTCCTGTAGTCAAGTGTTTAAAAAAGACGGGAATACAGTCAGGACAGCTAAGGATGGGACGGAAGGCTTGAAGCTCTTCAAGAAAGAATTTTTCCATGTTGTCCTTCTCGACTTAAAATTACCAGGCCTTGATGGAATGGAGGTTCTCAGCAGAATAAAAGAAGAAAACCCAGAAACTCCGGTTATCATAATTACTGGATATGCATCCATTGAATCCGCAGTCGAGGCCATAAAACGTGGAGCGTCAGATTATTTACCAAAGCCTTTTACCCCCGAACAGTTGCGCGTTATAGTCAAGAAAGCTCTGGGTAGTCGGAAAATTTTATTAGAAAATATTTATCTCCGCGAAGAATTGGAGAAAAAAAGTGAATTTGACATGGTTGTTGGAAAAAGCAAGGTGATGGAAAAAGTCCTAGATATTGTAAAACGAATCAGCTCTTCTGATAGTACTGTCCTCATCACCGGAGAAAGTGGCACAGGAAAAGAACTACTTGCCCGAGAAATTCACAACCACGGCCCAAGAAAAAAAGCACCTTTTGTCGTTGTGGATTGTGGAGCACTTGTAGAAACTCTGTTTGAAAGTGAGCTATTTGGCCATGTCAAAGGATCATTCACAGGTGCTCACGAAACAAAACATGGACGATTTGAAGTGGCCAACGGAGGAACGATTTTTTTGGATGAAATCAGTGGTATCAGTCTCAATATCCAGGCAAAGCTGCTGAGAGTTATTCAAGAGCGAGAAGTCACTCGTGTTGGAAGCACGAAGCCAATAAAAGTAGATGTCCGCATTCTAGTTGCAACAAATGAAAATCTAGAACATTTGGTGAGGAAGGGAAAATTTAGGGAAGACCTTTTTTATCGGCTTAGTGTTGTCCCTATCCATCTTCCTGCCTTAAGGGAAAGAAAAGAAGATATTCCCTATCTTATTGACCATTTTATACAGAAGTACAACAAAAGGGCGAGAAAAAATATCATCGGTATTTCTAGCTCAGTGATAAAGGCTCTGATGGACTACGAATGGCCGGGAAATATCAGGGAATTGGAAAACACTATAGAGAGGGCTGTTGTTCTCTCTGAAGGCACCGAGATTGAACTTGATGACCTTATGTATCATGGAATAAGTACTGCCACTTCTTTATTCCATCCAGTGAGAGGTAAATATCATACACTTGATAATATTGAAAAAGAATACATAAAAACAGTTCTTACGACGCAACAAGGAAATAAGAGCAAGACAGCGAAAATTCTTGGTATCGACCGAAAAACACTTTGGGCAAAGTTAAAAAAATATAAAATTCAATGAAAAAAGTTCAGAGTTATTAGCTCGGAGTTCTCTCAGAGAAAAAAGCCAGTGTTAGTTTGTTAGATAGATATTGGCTTTGTCGAGAGAAAACAAGACATCTCCTTCATCCTTTCCTCAATTTATTAGAAAAAAGCAATTAAATAATTCAATATCTCCCAGGTCTAAATTTAGATTCCGAGATAGAAATTTTAGTCTTTTTGCCATTTCAAAATTGAACAGAGGATGGGGAAAAATTCCACAGATTTGCGTTTTATATTGGGAATAAAATAAGAGTAGTTAAACTAGGAAACTTCCATCTCTTTAAGATTCAATAAATTATACGATTTGAATAACCTTCTCTCTTTGTGAAAATTAGGCATGTTTTTTGCTCTTGTTGTTATTGCTGATGAAATTACTTATAGTAGTTTCAAATCTACTGTATAAAAGGAAACAAGAGTGAGAATAATTAAACTAAAAAAGGATAATTTGTTTCCCTTTTTGGAAATCATTTCTAAGAAGGCCGATATTTGGGCGCCAGTAAGGAAAAGAGATAAACAGGCTTTTCAAGTTGTTGATGATTTCTCCAAGATTGAAATGAATACAACAAGAACTATACTCCCACCTCGAAAAATCTTCCTGCCTCCTATATTTAATATGTTCAATGTCTCAAAAAACCACTACAAAGAGGACTTCTCTCATATCACAAAAAAAATCCTTTTTGGCATCCACCCTTGTGATATCCATGGATTGCTCATCCTGGACAATTTCTATAGGCAGGCCTATCTTGATCCTTACTATCTTGAAGCGAGAAAGAACACTCTTATTCTGGGGCTCTCCTGCTGGCCTGATGAATACTGTTTTGCTCACTCCACAAACACCCATATTATTGAAGAAGGTTTTGATCTTTTTTTTACTGACCTCAAAGATTTCTTTCTTGTATGGATTGGCTCAAGTCAGGGAGACGACCTTATTCGACTTGAGCCGGAACTCTTCGATCAAAAATTAACGGATAAAGATATCCAGAATTATATCAACTGGCAGACAGAAAGAGACAAAGCTTATAAATGGGATATAAATTTCATTGCTTTACCTGACCTAGTCGAACTTAAATACAGGGATGCCCTTTGGGAGAAATTGGGTAATGCATGCTTAGCCTGTGGCTCATGCACTAATGTCTGTCCAACTTGCAGCTGTTACAACATTATGGATAAACAATTCTTGGGTGGAAAAGATGGGAAAATCATGCGCCATTGGGATGCCTGCACGCTTGAAGAATATTCAGAAGTCTCTGGTGGAGAAAATTTCAGGAAGAAAAGGTTGGACAGGCTGAAGCTTTGGTACACGCATAAATTGCAGGCCTTTATCTCCAAATACGGAAAGCCAAGCTGTGTTGGATGCGGCCGCTGCATTGTCACTTGTCCAGTGGATATCAATGTCCGAACAGTTGGAAAGACTCTCCTTGGAGAAGAAGAAGATGCCTTTTGGGTTAGATTCAACAAAGAGGTGACAAAGTGAACAGAGAGAATAAAGAATTAACCCAAGCTAATCCTTTTGTTCCTGAGCCTTCGAGAATCGTCCGCACCTATTATTTAACAGAAGACGTTAAATTCTTCCAGCTTCGGATTGTGAATATGGAAAAAGCACTCTCTTTTAAATACTGGCCAGGTCAGTTTGCCATGATTTCTGTCCCGGGCGCTGGTGAGGCTCCTTTTTCCATTTCGTCCACGCCATCGCGACCAGGCTTGCTTGAGTT
>JABAOF010001899.1_pt2 | contig 10883 bp, 12 predicted proteins | sample 7062171 | NCBI WGS metagenome assembly JABAOF01 (sample SAMN14538628, study PRJNA623070) | marine sediment metagenome | biome: marine biome [ENVO:00000428]; feature: marine pelagic biome [ENVO:01000023]; material: deep marine sediment [ENVO:00002113] | place: India: Gulf of Khambhat ... | reverse complement strand
AGTCTAGAATTTCTTTTGCTTGAAATGTTAGTCTAGGGATGTGCGAGCAATCAATTTGGTTATCTGATTAATGTTTCAGACATCTTGGCGTAGGCTTTGATCATTTTTGTCTTCTTTGTTCGATCTTTCTCTTTGTCTATCCGTTGTTTTATTCTGCTCATTTCTTTTTTTAGTCTTTCACCGAGGATTACTTCCATCTTCAAATCTTTTGTTCACCTCTCCGTGCGCGATCTTTTTTTCTTTTCTTCACGCTTTCGCTTTTCATCAACTGCGTCTCTTATCCACTCTGAAGGCTTCGAAACACTTTTCAGATACTTAAGTTGATCCGTTGTCAGGCGCACCCCATAATGTAGCTTCTTTTCGCTCATGGTATAAACCGTTTAAAGTAGGATTAAACCTGGGAAAAAACTTTATGAAGCCAAAATATTGATTTGCACGAGTTTGATTGAGCTTGAAATTCTTATGTGTGTTGGCTTCTTTAAACCACCCATGAATCAGCTTGTTTCTGACGTTTCCGGCTTAAGCGAATGGCTTTGCTTCGCATTCTGTGTTCATGTTCCATTTCTTTTATTGTAAGCCAACGCAGATGAAACCTTGCTTGCTCGTCAACTCCTTCTGAATCAAAAAGTTTTCGTTTGAATTTCTTTTTACTCATTTTGTGCCTCATTCCCCCTTCCGCTCTCTGCTTCTTTTTCCACTCCTTGACTATCTTTTAGTGCTCCGAATGTGTCAACGCGCATTAATTCTTTGAGGACACGGTATGCTTCAAGGAATTTCAGTCCCTTCGCAGTAGTAATGAAAAGGTCTGAACGAGAGACCAAGAATTCCATACCCAAAAGAAGCTTCAAATAAACCTCAAGTTGCTTATAGCTCAGATTACATCTATACATGATGCCAGTCTTCCTTGAGCCTCTACGCGCCTCGCCTAAAATGCTAGCTATGATATCTATGTTACTTCTTTTTCGAGAACTCAATGTCACTTCAAATCTACTCTGCAACATAACGGTTCCTCATGCGCTTAGGTAGATACATTCTTATCCCATAAGAAACTTGTTGAACACTGAAATCCACATGCGTCTTATAACCTCGAAAGCGATGGATGTAATATAGCGACCGCTAAGAATCTTAAAGAAGAAAACAAACTCACTGAAGCAGGGTTTGAATGTGTGCGTTGCAGCGAAAGAGACGAAGTAGCTGTATACAGTAACCGTAAATAAAAAAGGCGTATTGCTTAGAGCTTTGGTAGTATAGTCCGGTTCGGACAGCAACCAATGGAGATATCTCCAGCATTCCTCCTCTTTTTTATGTGCGTGTTTTCAAGGGGTAAGTGGTTATTATGGCAACTGATATTATGATCATGATTGCTGCAAGTATATTCCTACATGTGAGTGCCTCATCTGCTAGTGCCCACCCTAGAATCATTGCTACTACAGGGTTGATGTAGGCATGGGTTGAAACCAGGGATGGGGTAGCTTGCTTCAGCAACCAAATATAGGATGAGAAGGCTACAATTGAGCCGAAGAGGATCAAATAAAGCCATGACAACATCGAACGCGTAGAAACCTGATTCAGCGTGACTCGTGTCCATTCACTGGTTATCAGACTTGCTGAGAGCAACAGTATCCCACCTGCGATCATTTGCATAGCGGCCGCCTGCAATTGTGACGATGATGTCTCTGCGGATCGAGAGTAGAGTGAGCCGCTGGCCCATAGAAATGAGCCGAACATGATTATTGTAGCACCGGGGATTATCATGTTGTTTTCACCAATGTTCTCGATGCTTCTAATTAGCAGAGTCACACCAGCAAAGCCTAGTATCAATCCAACGATAATGCCAACACCAGGTCTCGCATGATGATACAGCGAATTCATTAGAACCATCCAGAAGGGCGTAGTAGCAAGTAAAAGCGAAGTCAGTCCTGAAGGAACCATTTGCTCAGCCCACACAACCGCGCCATTCCCACCTAGCAGCAGGAAACCTCCAATCACATGCGCGCGCGCGCGTTAAGACCAACTTTGTCTTGTTGTAAATTCTATTCTTTCGCATGCATTCATACAACATTGTGAGGGGAATTCTTAATCCCTAAACACAATGCCCATAAGGGCGCCGTCTCTATATGGCTTTCACATGGAACCTAGAGAGTTTAATGCTGTATATTTGCTATTTCAATTCATTGACACTTGACGCGATGGGCGTGTCTAAATTCCTCTGATTTCCATTCTTCCTAGTTTGTTATCTAAGCCTGTGAATAGGATTGTGCCATGAGCTCTGGCTAATTCTGAGTATGTGTTTATAGGGTCTCTACATTTGTTTAGATTGTTGCTTTTGTAGGCGCAGATGACGATCATTGGGATGTCAAGGCACCTGCGTAATGATTTTTCATATTCTATTAGTTCAGGGATTAATTTGCGTTTGAAAAACCATGCAGTTTCTCCAGTGACTCTTATTCCCTTGAAGCCATTTTCCAATGCTCTTCTGTAAACTTTGTCCCATGAATTCATTGTGTGGGCTACACTGAATTCTTCATCTGCTATGTAAATGTCCTCATATCTAATTATGTTTAAAGCGCCTGCTTTCTCGTATTTTTCTACCTCTATGCCAAACTGTTTCATAGCTTCTCTTATTTGGCTTGGATCCTCATCACTAGCCACATATAGTCCAGCTTCGCCTTTATCCAGTCCAACTTTAAGGTAGTTGAAAAGGACGTTGTGTTTGCCTTCTTGGGAATCGTAGACGAATATCAAGTGGTTTGTAGGTCTCAACTTTTCCATATAACTGATCACCTTTTCAGGAACAGCAGTCGTTTCAATATTCTTCCAGCTTACAGCATTGTGCCAAAGGTTTTCAAAATCTCCTTGAAAGACCCCTACAAGGCTGTCGCTGTTTGTCCATAGACAAGGATGCTCTGCCATGTTTCCCACCGAGGAGGTTGAGATCAAGCATTCTTTCAAATCAGCAATCATGTAGTGAGTAGAAAGCAAATCTGTATACCTCAAATCGAGGGAGTCACTAGGTGATATTCTTTCTTCTAGAACTCTCGGAAGAGAGTCCTCATACTCAGGTAACTCTGATACTAAGCGAATCCTCACTCCCTTCTTTATGCGGGACTTAAGTTCTTCACCGAAACCGTGTACAAGTTGCATGATCTGATTTCTTGAAAATGCAAAGCAAATTTCTCTCTCAGCCTTTTTGATCATGATCAGCATTTTGTTCATCACGTTTTCTGGCTTTGAGAGCAGAAAAAAATTGCCTTTTTCTTCTTCTTCCAGTCTCGGCGCTCGTGCAAAATGCTTCAGAAACGTTTCTGTTTTAGCCTTCATGGCGGAAACTCTTTTGCGGGCTGTTTCTTCTTCTTGTTTAATCAGAATTGAGAGCGCCTCTTCCACGGGCGTAGCTCTAATCTTTGTTGGTTTCCCTAATAATCTTTCAACTAATCCCATTTCTTCGAGCTTCGGCAACATTCTGTATACATCTTCTCGACGGACTTTGGATATTTTTGCAGTTTTGCCGACTGTAGCCAACCCCATTCTTGCTATTGTAAGGTACACTTTTGCCTGATTTCGAGTGAGTCCGAAGTCCGTCAAAATCTCGACATTATTTTCCATAGATGACATATGAACCCTCCGAAAGGATGATTGTTACTGTTATGTTACAGTCACATATATAAAATTATTTTCCTGCTTCGATACGTAGCGGCTCATTAACTAAAGCCGTGAGGATGATCTTTCTTCCATGCGTAATTGCCTATACTTGGTTTCTAGTTTACAGTTATTTTTACATCATCTATGTTATAGGTCATTTCAGTTTCCCATCTTACAGTAATTCCTAAAGCAACCCATAATTCTCCGCTAGAATCCGTGTAAAAGGTCTTTTCGTAAGTATAACGGTTCCATCCTGCTACTTCATTGGCGGGACCAAGAACAACAAAATCTTCCTCAAGCGTTGGGTTGGAAACTCCAGCATACGCACACACACCCGCTATAATGTTGAAACTCTCCTGTTCACTGTAGAATTTGAAAGAGACGCTAACTTGGGTTTGGGTTTGGGGGTTAAATTTTAATCACCACACACATTATTGGCATGTTACGTACCCACAACTCTCAAGATTGAATTCATCCACGTAAACCCTGTAAATTAAGTGCTATCGACGTAGAAAGATCCAAAGAAAATAAATTATCCCGATTACGATCAAAAGCGGAGAAGTTACAAAGAAGAAACCATCTTTCTTATATATATAAAGGAGAAACCAAGGGATTCTTTCCAAATCGAGCCCTGGGAAGAGCTTGATTATAATTGGAATAAGGGCAAGTGCAATTCCAATCAAGATCAGCATTATGCCGAAGGCAGTGAGTGGTCTTTCCCATGCCATGCTTAATCAAGTAATAACAGAAAGATAGCCTAAAATAGATAGCGATTCTCTAATCTCTTGATTTCTCTAATGCACGCGCGTTCTCGTTCTCAACCAAGAGAAGAATTCCGGTGTAGTAATTCTTCGGTACTTACGCTCGTGAAATCAAAATATGCACCTTTATTTAAATCGCCACATCAAAATAATCAACTGAGGTTTATCCCTTGATCGTCAAGCCTGAACACATGCCTAAATGCTTGGCTTCCCAGCTACAGCTTCAGGTAGGCAAAGCGAAGATTCCCAGGATTCTTCTCGGCACCTCTCCCTTCATTGGGGCTGGTCAATTTGGAACAAAAGCCTATTTTTATTACGAGCATTTCTACAAGAAACCTAAAAACATTGAAAAAATAGTTCTTAAGGCTGTAGACCTCGGAGTTACGGGTGTTCAGGTTCTTCCTTTCCGTCCGATATTTAGGGCCTTAAAAGATGTGGAGACCAAGCTGAAGGAGAGGTTGAAAATCGTTGGCACGATAGGTTCAGAGGACCCAGTAAGCAACATCCGTGACTTCCAAGCCTTCAAAACTGTCGCCATGCTCCTCCACGGAGAAATCACGGATAAAAGGGACGCAAGAAAGATTTCTGAATTGCTTAACAGGATACACGCAACCGACTGCGTAGCGGGCTTGGTCACCCACAACCCCCTATCTACGTTAAGTTGGCTTCCGAAAACGGATTTAGATATAGACCTCATTATGGTTCCATTCAACAAATTGGGCATGTTCATGGACGCTCATCCCTTAATGGTTGCGGAGGCTATCGAAAGGTTTGGCAAACCAGTGATAGGGAAGAAGATTCTGGCTGCCGGCCACCTCCCTTCCAAAGAGGCCTTGTCCTACGTAGCCGAAAGTGGATGCATCGATATTGTGGCGCTGGGAATAGCTTCCGAAGAAGAAGCAGAAGAAACTTTTGCCGCTGCTACTAAAGCACTTTCGGAAATGCATGCATGCCGTAGTACGTGAACCAACGAAAAATAGTTATCCTAGAGATGGCGCGCGCGCACACATTGGGAAAGACCTAAAACTTGAATAACCAAACTCAATGACAAGGGGAGGGATTGTATGACCGAGGGTAGATACACAGAAGAGCAAGTGCTTAACTTGGCTAGAAGAGCTTACAACGAGGGGAATGCCAACTTTGATGTTGTACCAGAAAAATGTGCTCTCCTGGTCATTGACATGCAGGATGAGTTTGTTAAACCGCACTGGACACCTGATTGGGTTCCGGAAGCAACTAGGCAAGTTCCACGTATCAAAAGATTAGTAGAACATTGTAGAAAAAAAGGGGTTCCCGTTATCTTCACTGTTTACTCTAAGACCCACAACTATCTTGACCGCCCAAAAACCGGCTCTTCAATGCCTGGTCGCTATTCAGAGTTGGAAATAGACCGATCTTCATTTTTCGTAGACGGACGCGTTTGGCATGAGCTTACACCGAGGAAAGATGAAATAGTCATTCACAAGCCTTCTTACGGAGCTTTCTATGATACTCCGTTGGAGACCATTCTCAAAAACCTGGGAAAAGACACTGTAATAATTTGTGGAACTTTGACTAACGTTTGTTGTGGAATGACAGCCCGACAAGCCTATGAAAGAAGCTTCAAAGTTGTGGTTGGGAGCGACATAACATCAACAGATGATCCAGACATGCAAGAACCTGAATTGAAGATGTTGAGGAAAAATTTTGCGAAGGTTCTGACCGCTAATGAGATCATTGAAATGCTGAAGTAGACTAACATGCACGCGCAAAAAGAGTTGTTCACCGAAGGCTATACCACATTTCCCCTCTTCTCATTCTTCTGAGAACTTCGTACATTTCCTTCTCCACAATCCGCATGATGACAAGTGAGGCTCCCAACAGAGGTAGACAAACCAACATAGCCATCACTATGTCAGCGAAATCGCCAATTCGGAGAGCAATCGTCAACGGTCCAAGCGCAAAAGCAATGCTCGCCATCTCTAACGCAAACTTGAGAAAATCTCTCCTCCTCATTGGAATCATGTCCCAAGCCAACTTCCTAATCTCTCAACGAAAATGAGCCAACTCGTCGAGATTAACTTTTGCGCGCGCGCGCACCCATTTGTGTGTGTGCGTTAAAATTTAACCCCCACACACACAAGGTATCCCTAACTCCCTCAGGAATGATCATCCTTTCTATATGTCCCAGAACCCTTGTCTATATGCAACATAGACTTTTTATATACAATTTTTGGTGCTCACTCAAGTAGACCACAAGGAAACACCCAGGTGTCCAATGTTCATAGCCTCTTCTACTTGTATACCCCGCCTTTTGCGTGTCCAAACACTATTTCAGCAAAGAAACCTATCACATCGAGGTTGCTGACGTTTTTTTCCACCCAAGTTAACTCAAGATTTTGAACGTGAACAGAAGTTATTCCATGCTCTGCCAAGACGTCGTTTATGTGTTCTTCCCACCAAGAGAGGAAACCCGGTTCATCATAATTATACCGAAGCTCATCAGGAACCTCTGTGTGGTCGATGGTTATTGTGCCTTCCACGGTCCAGACTCCTCCGTGTCTATGGATGCTGGTGACGTTTGCATCTTTTATGTACGGGGCTTGTGCTGCAACGAAAACTATCATCACAGCGACCAGCAATCCCTTGGGTACCGCATGCATCACAATTGGTCTATTCACCTCTCTCCACCACCTTTCCCTCTCAGAGAGACTACACATATGACATAATTGTGTATATAAAATTTCGGAAACACCTTCATATTCAACTAAATTAAGGATAACTGAATTTATTATTCAAAAAAAACTAAGCACGCACCATAGTCATACGCGCCACAATCCACGGAACGTGGCTCAGCTTGACAAAAAGAATCAAAGTAAACACTCGACAAAAGCAAATGCCACCGCGCCACATGCAGATGCGCATGCATGCCATTCCTTTAAATTGGTACTAACTGTGCGTGCGTGTGTTTTCTACACGTGTATGTGTATGTATGTGAGAGTGTGGACAAGTCTGGATGAGTCTGGATGGGTGGACGGACTTGGGTTTGGGGGGTTAAAATTTAACCCTAGTGGAATACGTTGGTGATTTTGAGAGAGAGGTTAAAATTTAATCCCCTACACACCCCAAAGCACTGCGTATTCACCTCTTCCTACAAAGTCTTAGGTTTGTTGGGAGTGTAAGTTCTGGGCTTTTTCATGTGCCTTTCTATATCTTTCATGTAGCTCTTTCAAGGATATTAATGGCTGTTTTATGGTTTCTAATGTTTCCAGTTTGATTTGTCCCTCTTGAATTAATTGGTGTCCCGCTTGCTTTGCTGCTTCCAGAATGTCTTTTGTGGTCTGTTCATCTTGTTTTTCTTTCATGATGAACCCATGTGGTCGGAGCAACGCTGCGGCAAATTCAACGTTCAATGTCTTTGTGAGTCTTTTCATGAAATGAAGTAACACTGAGAAATTGTCTGTCCCCCAGAATCCGCATGACGATACGAGAACTACTTTTTTTAGAGCAACGTCTTTTCTGAGGGTAGGGAACATTCGGCCGTCACGTATGACCACCTTTTCGCCTGCTATGGGCATGAGTCGGTTCAAGAAGATCTGCATTTTACCTGGCATGTCAAGATAAACGGGGATAGCAAAAACCCATATGTCTGCTTCTCTGAGCTTTGGATAGAGCATCTGCATGTCGTCGTTAATGTAGCACTTTCCTGGTGTCTTATACCAACATTGGAATATGCCTGTGCAGGGTTTTATGCTGAGCTTTTGTGTGTAGTGGAGCGTAACTTCAACTCCTGCTTCTTTCATGCCTTCCAGGAAGGGATTTAAGATCTGGGCTGTGTCCCCCTTTCCCATTTGGGCGCTACTGTTGATCGCCAAAACTTTCATCATGTCCCCTTAACCCATATTCGAATTTTCTTCTATAAGTCATTATTTGTAAAAAAAAACAAAACAACGAAAAAAGAGGAAAGGTTAAGCCCCACATTTGCGCGCGCCAAATCATCTTGTTACATTTTTATGTTTCTGATTTAAATGGGAGTAATTATTCATAATTGAGGTGGGAGCTCGTTACCTTTGAAGTTGATTTACGTCGTTATAGACGGCATGGGCGACCTGCCAATCAAAGAATTGGGATACAAGACTCCCCTCGAATCTGCTGATACACCTAATATGGATTTTCTCGCAAAAACTGGAAAAACAGGACTCATGTACACAGTTGGTAAAGGCATAGCTCCTGAAAGCGACGTAGCCGTCGTTTCAATTTTAGGCTACGACCCCTTCGAATATCATTCACGTAGGGGAGTCTTCGAAGCCCTCGGTGCAGGCTTAACGATGACAGACGGTGACCTGGCTCTAAGATGCAATTTCGCCACTCTAGGTCCTAACAACACCATCATAGATAGAAGGGTGGGAAGAAGCCTAGCCACAGAAGAAGCCACAGAACTAGCCAAAGCCATAAACAAGCCGATAAAAATGGAATCCTATCCCGCTAGTTTCCAATTCAAAAACACCCTAGATCACAGAGGAGCCCTAATCATAAGAACCAAGAACAAAAAACTCTCAAGCAACATCACCAACACAGATCCAGCATACACCAGAATCCAAGGCATCGGCGTGGCAGAACCTGAAGCCAAACTAATCCTAAAAAAATGTGAACCCTTAGACAAAAGCGAAGAAGCAGAGACTTCAGCAAAACTCGTCAACGAATTCACCCAAAAGACCATAGCGATTCTCGACCAACATGAGATAAACAAAAAACGCGCCAAAAAAGGAAAGCTAAAAGCAAATGTCATCCTCACCAGAGATGCCGGTCACCACTTACCCAATTTTCCCTCTCTAAAGAAACAATATGGCTTCAGCTTCGTTTGCCTGGCAGACATGCCTGTTGAAAGAGGAATATCCAAACTAGCTGACATGCACATGGTAGATCTTCCCCCACCATCCAAAAACCTTGAGACAGACTGCAAAGTAAGAGTGAAAAAACTTCTGGAAATTCTGTCAATTTACGACTGCTTTTATATACACATTAAAGGTCCAGACGAACCGGGACACGACGGAAACTGCGATCTCAAAACCCAGCTCATAGCCACTATTGATAGACACTTCGTTGGAAACATGTTGGAACAAATAAACCTCGAAGATCATGTCATATGCGTTACAGCAGATCATTCAACACCGTGCAAACTAAAAGCCCACAGCGACAACCCCGTACCTCTTCTCATATCAGGCAACAAAATCCAAGCTGATAAGGTTCAAAGATTTTCCGAAAAAGAATGCAAAAATGGAGAGCTGGGCATTTTGTTGCATGGAACTGAACTCATGCCGAAACTGATCCGGCACCTAAAAGAATAGAGTTGGTTAACCTCTTCTAAATCCAAGAATCATGCCAACGACAAAACTGCCTACAAAAGGCGTGCTAGAAACCAAAGTTGCAAACCCTAGGGGGCCAAGAACGTCAGTGAAACTTGTCACAGTTGCAATCAGCTCATCCAGATTCAAGTTGATCGCGCCTGAATAGACCATATACATGAACAGAAAGGTGAAGACTCCAATAGTTAACGCTAGATGCCAAAGCTTCTTTGCCAAGTATCCTATGAAGTAGCCGGCACCACTGCCTATGGCTAATAAGTAGACCATTGAGGTTATCAGTTCATACATTTTCGCATTCCTTCATCAAATGTTCCGTTGATAAATTATTGTTCCACATCTTTTACAGTGGCAGAAATTGCAGTCGTCACTCCGTTTGCCCATAACGATTTCTCCCTTACAATTAGGACACTCCATCTTCTCACATTCCTATTTCATCTTCTTCTAAACAATTTGTACTCCAAAGGTTCCCGATCAAAGTAGAGACAAGACTTACACAAGTTCTCGCCTACAGTCTCTTTCCACAACCCACAATAGACTCCATTTGACACAGAAATAGCTTGCTTGCATTCATGATAATCGATGTTTACACCGCTGCGCTTTAGGCTCCCACGTAATTTCTTCTGTTTACGATGCAATTCAAGTCTCTTCGCTTCTTCCAACTGTGGAAGTTTCTTCAATTCCTTGAGGCGTGAGAGCATTAGAACATCACTAAAATCTCGAATTGAGTGGTCCTACTAAAATGGATTATGAATTCTAAAAACTGATTTTGAATCTATATTTACATTTCATAACGGATTTTTATCAAGAATGCATATTCTCCCTTGGAGTCAACGATGAACGCCAAACTTCAAGAAATTCGAAGGAAAATTGCCAAGCTTGAGATGGAAGCAGAGGAATTGCAGCGTCTGAAATCCGACTGTAACGAGGCTAGGAAATTCCATAAAATGCTTGTCAAGGAAAAAGTCGATTAGACTGGCGGTCTAATCAATTTTCTTTTTTGTTGCGGTAGTTGCATCCACTTCCTGAATTCTGGGCTTGGTGGTTCGTTTTCAAAGAGTTGTTTCCGGCGAAACTCTAGTAACTTATTTTCTTTCCCTAGGAATTCTGCTGCAGTAACAACTTTGTGACCTATTTC
>JABAOF010010521.1_pt1 | contig 10885 bp, 7 predicted proteins | sample 7062171 | NCBI WGS metagenome assembly JABAOF01 (sample SAMN14538628, study PRJNA623070) | marine sediment metagenome | biome: marine biome [ENVO:00000428]; feature: marine pelagic biome [ENVO:01000023]; material: deep marine sediment [ENVO:00002113] | place: India: Gulf of Khambhat ... | reverse complement strand
TTGAGCGGTCATCTTTTCCATCGATTCCAGAACAGGCCCGGAATCTTTGGCTAAGCCTATTTCCTCCCGAATGGCGTCAAAATCAAAATAAGGCTGGGTTATTGTGCCGTCCAAATCAAATATCACAGCTTTTATGGACATAATATTTGTATATTATATCGTATATACCACCCAATAAATCATTGCGAGTCTGTCTGTGGCATTAAGAAATTTCAAAAGCAGTCATTGAATATTCGGTATTCGGTGCTCAATGTTCGTACTACTTTACATTTTTCTGCAGTAATTCAATAAAATATCGGCCAGCCTGGCCTAAAATCTTACCCTTTCGAAGAATTATCCCGGTAGGCCTGACAAATTTCTCATTCGAAAAGGTAATCGCCTTTATTGTTCCACTGCCTAACTCCTGAAGAATTGCGGTTCTAGGCAATATACTTACGCCCGAGTTTATTTCCACTGCTCGTTTGACGGTTTCGATGTTATCGAATTCCATCACCGGCCGGACAACAATATTATAACGCTCCAGAATATTATCTATCCACGCCCGCGTAGGAACACCTTTCTCAAAAGCGATGAATCTTTCAAATTGCAGTTTGTGAATATCGACCTGCGATTCGTATGACAATGGGTGCTTCGGGCTGCAGACCAGGACCAGCGGCTCATCCTCAAAGTCATACACATCGAGTCTTTTGTCTCTTTTGGGAACAGCAACAAGGCCAATATCGACATCGCCCGATAAAACCAGCTCATAAATCCGGCTGGCACTAAAGTATTCGATATGAACATTAACATCCGGATATCTGACCATAAATTTCTTGACGTAGTCAGGCAGCGTGTGCATCCCGATACTGAAAATCGCAGCTACGTTTATTCTGCTCACGGAGGATTTTTGCAAGCTGCTTAGCTCATTCTTGAACTGTTCATGTCTGTCAATGATATCTTTTGAGGCCAGGTAAAGTAACTGGCCTGCCTTTGTAAGCTCAATAGGCCTTTTCTTGCGGTTGATCAACTGGCACTTGTGTGCAAGCTCGAGCTGTGCGAGCTGCTGCGAGACCGCAGATTGACTGAGAAGATGTTTTTCAGCGGTTCTTGAGAAGCTTTGTAAATCTGCTAAATCGCAGAAAACTTTTAGCATCTCTATGTGCATTATAAGCTGTCCTAATATTATATATTACTATTAATATCTTGTGCTACACCGAACAATAACCTATTTTTATATTATATCAGTTTTAATTGCCATCGACAACATAATTATATAGTTTTATTATTAGTTTAACTTATTGTAGTAGTCACAGGAAATACAAATTTTTGATTTTTAATGGAGATTTCTCAAATGACTGCAAGCACTGTTACTGAAATGACTGCAAGCACTGTTACTGAAATGACTGCAAGCACTGTTACTGATGCCGTTTACGAACAGGTTCTAAAACGCAATCCCGGCGAGGTGGAATTCCACCAGGCGGTAAAGGAGGTTCTCGACTCTTTAGGACCTGTACTGGAAAAACATCCTGAGTATGTCGATGCCAAAATCCTCGAGAGGATTGTCGAACCGGAAAGGCAGATTATGTTCCGGGTACCCTGGCAGGATGATAAGGGCAACGTTCAGATCAACCGTGGATTTCGCTTCGAGTTCAACAGCGCGCTCGGCCCGTATAAGGGTGGCCTTAGATTCCATCCTACCGTTACTGCCGGTATCCTGAAGTTCCTCGCTTTCGAGCAGATATTCAAGAATTCTCTTACTACTCTGCCGATGGGTGGGGGCAAAGGAGGCTCAGACTTCGACCCCAAGGGCAAGAGTGACAACGAAGTTATGCGGTTCTGCCAGAGCTTTATGACCGAGCTTTTCCGCCATATTGGCCCTGACACCGACGTGCCCGCAGGGGACATCGGCGTCGGCGGTCGCGAAATTGGCTATATGTTCGGCCAGTACAAACGTCTTCGCAACGAATTTACCGGCGTTTTAACCGGTAAAGCACTGAACTGGGGCGGCTCATTAATTCGACCCGAAGCCACTGGATACGGCTGTGTGTATCTCGCCGAGGAAATGCTGAAGACACGTGGGGAAACCTTCGAAGGTAAGGTCTGTACCGTCTCCGGTTCCGGAAACGTAGCACAGTACACCGTAGAAAAACTTAACCAGCTCGGTGCAAAAGCCGTCAGCCTCTCCGACTCCAATGGTGCAATTTATGACCCTGACGGCATTGATGATGAGAAACTCGCCTTTGTCCTGGAACTGAAGAACGTGCGACGAGGGCGCATCAAGGAATACGCCGAGAAGTTTGGCGTCGAATATCTTGAGGGTAAACGCCCCTGGAGCATTAAATGCGACTGCGCCTTCCCAAGTGCAACACAGAATGAGATTGACGGCGAGGATGCGAAAACACTGCTCAAGAACGGCTGCACTCTTGTCGCGGAAGGAGCCAACATGCCGAGCACACCCGAGGCCATTGAGCAATTCCTTGCCAAAAAGATACTCTACGGTCCCGGTAAGGCCGCAAACGCCGGCGGCGTTGCCACCTCCGGTCTGGAAATGTCGCAAAACTCACAGCGGCTCTCCTGGACCAAGGAAGAGGTCGACGAGCACCTCCACAACATTATGATTGCCATCCACAAGCAATGCTTCGAGGCCGCCCAAGAGTATGGTCAGCCCGGCAACCTGGTTATGGGGGCAAACATTGCAGGCTTTATCAAAGTCGCTGATGCAATGCTTGACCAGGGATTAGTATAATGAACACTCGTCTTATGAGTGTCAAAAAGGCGCTCGCTTCGGCGAGCGCCTTTTTTATTGCGTAATCCTTAAGACTGCGTTACAATTCCCTCCGATGGAAAAAGATGTGGACGTAACTAAAGTCATTAAGCAACATCTTGAAATGGAGCAGTTTTTTTCCGGTTTTTCTCTCAAGGGTAAAGCCGGAGCAACTGAACCCCGCCCGTCGAAGACAGGACGGGGTGAACCACAACAGCAGGAGGACAAAATGGCCGACCCTGAGAAAGCTGCTGAGCTTGAAAAAATCGCTGAGGAAGTTCACCAATGCCGCAAGTGCTCTCTCGGGTCACTGCGGACAAATGCAGTCCCCGGCGAGGGTAACTCCAACGCCCGCATAATGTTCGTGGGTGAAGGCCCTGGTGCTGACGAAGATGCACAGGGCCGGCCCTTTGTCGGAAGAGCAGGCCAGCTATTGGATAGGGTAATCGTGGCAATGGGCCTTAAACGAAGCGAGGTCTTTATAGGCAACATCCTGAAGTGTCGTCCGCCGGAGAATCGCGACCCTCGCGCCGATGAGATAATAAGCTGCCTGCCCTATCTTCAAAGACAGATTGAGATAATAGAACCTGAAATCATCGTAGCTCTGGGTGCCCACGCAGCCAGGACGCTTCTAAATACCACCAAATCGATTGGTCAATTACGCGGCCAATTCCACGAGTACTACGCCGGCCTCGGCAGACCGCCTATCAAGCTTATGGCCACATATCACACCGCCTATCTGCTGCGAAATTACTCGCAGGAAAACCGCAGAAGGGTCTGGGAGGATATGAAAAAGGTCCTCACCGAGCTCGGCCTGCCAATCCCCGAACACTCAGCAGGATGATTTCGGGCAAGTTTTAAAGACAGCAGACACCAGATAGGTGCTGAGAACTAATACTCTTTACACATGTGATTAGCGGAGTTCTCATCTCCGAAAGCGTGCCTTTTTCAAAGCCCGCAGCAATCTCATCTTTAATCCAGAACAACAAAACACTTTCATAAGCTTATCATATTCACCAGCTGATGTCTGGCAGATTCATAGTACTTTTCGTTAATGAAAAGTACTACGTGCTTAGTAAAGGTATGACTGCATTTTTATTACCGGGAAATTCAATCGCACCTGAGAAATGACGAATTTACCTTGTATTATATTTGATTTTTTGGACTGTCGGCGGTTATTTTTCGTCCAGGTACCCTTCTGGAATAACGAGGAACTTGTAGCCGCCTACATCGCTGAAATAGATTCTGTCGCGGTTACTATCAAACCACGACTGCCATTCTTCCGCGCTCCCGAAAGACTGATTTGTATAACGGTTAAGAAGATTCCGGGCGGTATCTGCGTTGTGTTCCTCCTGCAAAAGACTAATGAGCCGTTCAAGGGCATTAAGACTGCGGTTCGAATCCATCCCCAGTAACTTAAGCTCTCTATCAATGTGAAATGTTCTGTCTCGATAGATGAATTCGAAATCATTTTTATAATACTGCACCAATCCATCCGCGTTTCTTTTGTACTTTTTAATAAGGTCAGGAGAAAAAGTCCCTGAGAAAAAGCTTTTGTTCTTTATCTTATCGAGCACAGCGGCAAGCCTGATGGCATTCCATCGGTGGCTTGAGGTTCTGCGAATCAGAGGAGCTTTGCCGTCGAATTTGTGGATGTAGCATATACAATTGAGGAAGAATTTCCTGCCGGCCCCGGTCATCTTTGATGGTGGAAGGGAGTAGCCCCATTGCAGGAAATTACCGTGCCTGCCTACTCCTACCGCGCCGTATTCCTTGCCGGTATTGAATCCCTTTACGAGTACCTCGGCATCCGGTGAGTCGGTAAAACCATACGCGCGGGCTACAACACTATTTGGGATTTTGCCGCGAATTTTACTGTGGTCCTGCACCCGCCATACCTTCATTTTATCTGGTAATTTACCATCCCCTAAATGCCTGCGGTGATAATTCCGAGGTGTCTTTCGGTACTCAAACTCCGGCTCAACCTTAAAAGGCCTCTGGAAAACCTCGTGCTCAGGCGACCCAGCATGAGCCGCATCTTTCAGGCAGTTTCACAAGTATCCGGTCTTGAGTGAAAGACGATTACCTAATTTGGCACCCGGAGACCCCACTGTAATAGTCGCACGCGAGTACTCACGCGAGATACTTGGTAAAGGTGCTCTGGTGTTCTGGCCGTCATAATCTATAATAGTAACATCAAAACCAGCAGTCTTGCTCTCCGTAAAAGTATTGTAGTCAGTGGTCTCGACCTCTTTGAAGTGCTTTTTGAGAAACTCCACGAAGTCCCTTGAACGCTCCGTATTCAGCAAGCCGGCATACAAAATCCGCAACTCAATCCTATCGGATACATCGATTTCATCAATCTCTTCGGATGTAGAGACTTGTTGTGTTTCCTCTGCTGGAACGGCTTGCCGGGCCTCTTCAGGTTGCTCTTTCTTCTTGTAACCGCCTGAAATCGCCACGGCAAAAACAAGCCATAGACTCAATGCCAAAAGAAAAATTCTGTTTTTAACAGTGCATTTAGTCATGACAATAACACCTTAATAGTGTTATGAATTGCAAGCTCTATTATAATGAACTGGTTCTGTCGAATCAAGCCGAATTCAAAAAAGCACTCAGTGTATTTGATTTTGCAAATATTTTGCCGGTGATAAAACCGCTGTTAGCTTTGAGAAATTGGAGTCGAAACATAAACAGGGCCATAATCTCCAGAAAATTAACAAATTTTGTGTAACACTTGACTTTTCGTGGTGTCTTTTATAGTATTACGCTTATAGCATCTCAATGCGGCTGAATTCATCTGGTTAGAGCTTTTGTCCGGAAGAAGCTGTATATTAGAGAAACAGCGATATTCAATTCTTTTTTCTGTGAGCGTTTTTTTGCGTGTTTGCGTCTGAAGTCGATGCCCAAAACTACAGGGCAGACTGACACCGACCCGCTTAGCGGGCAAAGCTAAAGCCTGGACTCGAAGACATCCGAAAACCACTCCTCTTATGTCTGAAAATACTTAAACAACAAGGCTTTACGAGTAAGAATATCTACAAAAATACAAAAAAAATCTGTAACTTTTTACTTAAAACCACGTCTATAATTATATAGCGAACATAAATTGTTCTTCCGTTCCGATTAAATAACTAACCACATGAGTGAAGTTCCACAAAATGGGAAATAAAACCTATATTTGGCTCACTGTGGGGATTAGCCTGATTGTCCTTACATCAGCGGCCCCGGCACAGGATGAGCAGTGGCTGCAATATCACAAATCACGCCAGGCATGGCAAATAGTTGGTGATATGAGGGCATCAACTCCTAAACCGACCTCTTGGAAGCCAGAGGGTCTTGAACTGCCTGATTTCAAATGTAACGAACCTTTTTTTGCCTGCTGGTCTACTCCTATGACCGCAAGTGGCGATATATGGATGGCGTTTGACCGTCAGAACAAGCACAGACCTTACGATTTACTCTATATAGACTCGAATGGAAATGGCAGTCTGGCCGATGAGTCTGCTCTGGAAGCTTACCGGCAGGATGAGCGCCGAGCATTTTTTGGACCGCTAAAGATAGTTTTTGAGGGTGAAGACGGCCCGATTACCTATCACATAAACGTTGAGTCTTATAGCTACGGTTACAGTAGACATTTGTATATAAGACCCGGAGGATGGTACGAGGGGACCATCACAGTAGCAGGGACAAAAAAGCACTGCGTCCTTATCGACCATAATGCGAACGGCACGTTTAATGATAAATCCCTTGAACCGAACCAGTCTGACCGGATACGAATCGGCGAAAAAAGTGTTCGGGATTCTCTTTTTGTGGGCAATTACATAGAGATTGACGACGTGCTGTATCGGCCGGAGATTGCCCGCGATGGGGCATACATAAAGCTGAGCAAGGCCGAAGATGTGAAATTTGGAAACATTCGACTGCCTGAGACGATTACTAAGTTTTCTGCAGGTGGAGAGAACGGATTATTCACTCTAAAACCGGATAAAGGGATCGGCTCACTGCCGGTGGGGAGATATCGCGTCAATTACTGGGCCATCGAACGCAAAGACGAAAAGAGCAAAAAATGGAAAATGCAAGGTGAGGATTTCTCTAATAAGGGCGATTTCGATATTACCGAGAACAAAGAAACCGAGCTTTCGATTGGTGAGCCGGTCATTTCTATAATCAAGCCGCAGAATAGAAGTGGAAGTCTTTACTTCAGGCACAATCTCAAAGGCCGGCTCGGCGAGCGCATCGAATTAACCAGCGACGGCGCTCAGCCGCCAGCCCCGAAACTGAACATCAAGAGCAAAGACGGTACGTATGACCGTACCTTCGATTTCAGGTATGGGTGAGGCGGCACCTGTTCGCTCTCGTGGCGAGAGCCAAAAAATGTAAAAGGGCCATTTATCGCAACCGTTGACATCGGTGCTCCCTTCAAAGTACAAAGTGAACCTTACACCATAGCAGCCTCAGCCATTAGGCCCGAAATTATACGCAAGCGAAATGTTTGGCCGGCGATTGTTGTCCTGGCCTTTGTAATCGCCTTTGTGATTATTCAGGCGCTTCGTACAAAGCAAACGCAGTAACTCACTAACTTAATCTTTTAAGGAATCAAGATTGATAGGCGGTAGGAGCCGCAAAGGAGAACTATTATGCGCAGAAATAAGTTTGCAATTTTGTGTTTGGGGCTTCTGTTATTCGATACTCTCGTCTTCTTGAGTGACGCACAGGCCAATTTCGAGAACATCACTGCAAAGGACATACTTCAGAGTACATTGGAGACCATCACGAGCAGGCCCCCAATGATGGCTGACGGAGAGGTTCACGGCAAGTGGACTGATAGCGTTGAAGGAATAAGGGAGGTAAAATACGTTTCCAGGGTTTACATAAGAAATCAACAGCACGATACCACTCGGGACTCATGGTATTTGAAAGACGGTAAGTGGACTAAATCGGCGGAACACAGAGGCATCTGGGACGGTTCGAGATACACCTTGCGTGAGCGGAAGATGCCATCTTACACGGAATTTGGTGATTTTTACGTCGTATATACAAATAAACCACATACTGTTGAGTGGGGCATGAGGACATACAGTCTCGCCGGCACAACGAGGGATGAGCATTTCGCGAAACTGCTGTTGGAATCTGAAACATTACGCCTGCGTCCGGAGATGGAGCATGTCGATGAATGTGCCTGCTATGTAGTGGAAGGTGATACTCCGTCTTATTACCATACTGTATGGATTGACCCTCAGAACGGTTATCTGCATAGAAAAATAATCTGTGAGGGGTACCAAAAGAATCTACCGTATGAGGGCTCTTGGATAGTTAAGAGTGGGATTGAAGTTACGGACGTGAAGATCGAATATTTCGAGGGGATACCGGTGGTGACCGAAGCAAAACGTCACTTCTTCAACGAACGTACTGATGGGAATACATTAGATGCTACATGCCACGAGAAGATGTCGAATGTCGTATGGAATCCGGATTTTGAGAGTATGGGTGCTTTCAAGATGGACAAGGTTCCGGACGGCACTCGGGTGATATACAAGGTCAATGATCTTCATAAAACCGGTGTGAATTTTCACTGGCAAGGCGGCAGGATCGTGCCGGATGTGGACGAAGAGGTTATCGAGCAGATCGATAAAATAACCGAGGAGCTTATGTCCAAAGGTGAGGTTCCAGCCGGGCTGGAAACTGACAAGAAAACCGAAGCAGGTCCTAACAAAGCATCTGCTGTCGTTGATGAATTGCCTGATACTGTAGAGTCTCGAGAAAAGGTCATAGCGGAGTCTCGTTCCTTTCCAATGCTGGTGTTCGTCCTGATTGGCCTGTCGATTATCGCAATTATTGCCTGGAGAGTGTTTCTACTTAAAAGGAGGTAGCCATGAAAGGTTTTAATCTATGCTTAGTATTACTAATCGGCATCACTAATTATTCCACCGCCGTAGAGGTTAAGAAAATAATCTACACCGGCAGGGTCATCGATTACAACGCCCGGCCCGTGGCAGATGCTACCGTGGTCTGCTACAATTACGATTACGATTTTAACCAGCGCAGCTACGAGCACCTGAAACAGGTACAAACAACGTCTGACGGCCGGTTCTCTCTTCAGGTCGAACAAAAGGATTTCTCTTCAACCTACCTGGTCGCAGGCAAACAGGGCCTGGCGCTTGGCTGGAGGGAAACTTACAATGTCAGAGATTACATCATTCGATTAGGCCGACCAAGCCAGTTCAAAGGTACTGTTGTAGATGAAATCGGGCATCCTTTATCGGGTGCTAAGGTAAGAATATGTTTGAAGAACAAAATGATAACGCGTCGGGCGATAGCCCCTCTTCTCCCCGAAGGCTGGTTCACTACAAAGACAGATGCAAATGGTCGGTTTCTCTTAAATAATATACCCGAAGGCGCAACTGCGGATTTTGGAGTCGAAGCACCCGGAAGGGCTTCAATATGGACGACTTGCGATTTCGGCCCAAGCCAGGGTGAGCAGTTCACCGCTGGACGTACCGATATTCACATCGTATTAACCCCTGAAGCGTGTATCCAAGGTCAGGTGCTTGAGGAAGAAACAGGCGTACCGGTAGCCGGTATTAAAATACTGGCAAGGCATACAAGTCACGCCAACTGGCCATACGTCCAGGATAAGGTGTACTCGGACTCGAACGGCAAATTCGTAATCACCGGTTTAGCGCCGGGCAAATATTTTTTGCAGGCAATGTCCGACAAAAAAGGTGCGGGAAACCTCGCTGTAGCCGTCGAACCCGGCCGGACCCTCAGTGACATAATAGTCTCTCTGACAGGGTGTCCCCTCGAGGTCATTGTGTATGATGCGGAAAAAGGAGGGCCTATTGAGGATGCATACGTTACAGTCACACAGAAGGAAGCTACAACAAAATATACTACATTCAGTCAACAATTGACCACGGATACCAATGGCCTGGCTCGATTACATGTCCCGCCCGGAGAATGTGAGGTTCGAGTCTTCAAGACCGGCTATGGAGGAACATTTCAATCCCAGAGTGTACAGCTCGAACCAGGGCAAACCCTGCGGCACGAGGTGTCCTTGTCCCGTTCGGCATGTATCATTTCGGGGCAGGTATTAGATGGACAAGGACAAGTGCTTCCAAACACATTGGTTATGTATCAGTCATGGGGGCACGTTCGTGCACTGACAGACGCCAACGGTCAATTTATGATTGACAACTTCTATGTATCTCGCCTTCCTTCAAGGGCACGGATGTTGGCTCGACATGTAGCATCTGGCCTGGGTGCTACCGGGGTACTTTGGGACCCCACCAGAACAGGCAAACTCCACGGCCAAATAATCCTCAAGCCGGCCTACGTTCTAACTGGACGCGTCACCGACCCTGCAGGCAGGAGCATACCTGCGGCCTATGTCAAATTGCTGACGGGATCAAGTAGCGCAATCGTCACGGAGGTAGCCACAGATGCCAACGGCGTTTATTCCATCCGTTCGGTTCCTCCAGAGGAGGGCAACCTGAAGTATGCCATTGTCGCATTTGCCGAGGGCTTCGGGCAAACCGCAGTTAACCATATTCCATTTCACAATGATATAGCCAGACCTATACACTTGGACTCGATTGTATTGCAACCGGCCGATCAGGTTATCTCTGGAGTAGTCGAGGACGCGAACAACCAACCCGTCTCCGGCGTTTCGGTCTGGGTACGTGGCCCTGAGATCATTAGAAATTACAGAGAGATGGATTATGGCGAAACGCTTACTGACGAACAAGGCCGGTTCCACATTACGGGCGTATGCAAAGAGCCTCTGCATATTTACGCGAGTTCACCATCGGTGCGGCGACTGACCGGCCAGACATGGGCCCACGGAGGCAACGAGAATGTCAGGGTCGTTCTGGGCCAAAAGCTCATCTTCAGTGCATCCCTGATAGGCAAACCATTACCTGACCTGAAAGACTTAAAAGTCGAACTGCCGCCAGCAGATACCACTAACAAAATGATACTCGTCTGCTTCTTCGATATGCAGCAGCGGCCGTCGCGGAACTGTCTAAGAGAACTTGTCAAACGTGCAGAAGAACTGAAAGAAAAAGGCATAGCTGTCATCGTAGTTCAGGCCGCAAAGATTGATGAGAAAGCATTGAATGAATGGATAAAAAAGTACAACAT
>JABAOF010021554.1_pt1 | contig 10886 bp, 9 predicted proteins | sample 7062171 | NCBI WGS metagenome assembly JABAOF01 (sample SAMN14538628, study PRJNA623070) | marine sediment metagenome | biome: marine biome [ENVO:00000428]; feature: marine pelagic biome [ENVO:01000023]; material: deep marine sediment [ENVO:00002113] | place: India: Gulf of Khambhat ... | reverse complement strand
GGGGAGGTGTTTCAGGCAGTATTTACACCATAGAGATGCAGAGGGCCCAGATGGTTCTTTCTTTCTCATCCATCAAAAGAATGGGATGGGCAAAACCACCTACGATTGGGGAAATCGTTATGGTTCCCGCCTTTAGAACTCATGCGCTTCGTTTGCCGTCGTCTCCCGGCAAACGAAAAAACGATGTCTCTGCGCTCTTTGCGGCTCCGCGGTAGCGACAAATTCTGACGAGCAAGGTAAACTCTCCGGACCCGGTTCGCCACTTACGGCCCTCATATCTACGACAACATAGACGAGAACAAGGCCCAGGGCCTCACCGGAGACTCACAGCTGAGCCCGCACACGGTGACGCTTTCTGCTCCGTTCTCAACCACTTCATTTCTTCTCGATACTGCTGAGTGACTCGACTCGCATAGGTCGGATCGGTTTCTCCGTAGGTCTTCTGGACGAATTGAATGGCTTTCTCGAGCGTCGCGAGTCTTGACCGAATCATCTCGCATTTTCTCAAACCCCACCGCATCTCAATCGGGTCATCGGGATCGTAGGAGAGCCATTCTCTGTTTCTGTAAATATGGAGCAGATCGATCATTTTCCCGTTGCCAATGTCGAACTGAATGTTTTCCATCCTCACCCGGAGGAGCTTTGGATCGAGGTGATTCTCCTTTACGACATTATCGAGATACCAGAATAGAAGCCTAATTTTTCGGTCTCGAAGCGGTGTGCTATAGGCCTCCCACATGTCCGATCCCTCTGGACATGCTTTTTCCGTACAGTAACCATAACCACTCAGGACGATGGGGACCCGCTCATCCAGCATCTTCACGATGTAGTCGATAATCCGCTCAACCTTCTCTCGCGGATCGTGTTCGTAAGGATCTATCCGCTTCGCCACCGCATCCACGTAAACCGTTGTCTCTGAAAAAAAATCCGGGCCGTACTGCTCTTCAGAATAGGCGGGCTGAGCCTGTCGGTCGATGAACCGCCACAGGCCGTTGACTTTTTCAAGCCATCGAAATTTGACGAGCCCCGACTGATTCCCCGCATTTGGACTGTGCATCAAGAAGTCTCTCATCTTCAGCTTTTGACGCTTTACCGGAAGGGAGGCCTCCCACGTCTGGAGCGGATGTATGGTGCTTCCGTTAAGGACGACTCGACCCACAACCCCAGTGTGAGCCTCCGTCGTCAGAAAGACCGTACCCGGAGTTACATTGGATGGCGTGACCGAAATGGGATAGGTGTCATTTGGAATCGATTCAGTTGTCGTTAACGCGAGGACGGTCCGGAGCGCAGCCCGGAACCGTGGATCCTTGTCCCATCTCGAATAGGACGGGAGGTGGTCCCAATCCTTAGACCAATGGCCAATGAACTCTCCATACTTCCCCGTGGCAGCAACAGGTAGCCTTCTGATGCGCGAATAGATCCAGCGCAAACCGTAGGAGACATCGGCACAGTCGACAGGAACCTTGTGATTCAAGAAGAAGTTCTCGTCGACATATTCAGACACCCAGGCCCCAAACCGCAGCTCTTCTTCCACAGTCCACTCGTTCACGGCATGCCAAACCTCTGCTTGTAAGACAGAACTCGAAGCAAGGAGTAATCCCATCAATAGGGTCAACGTCAGAATATAGTTCTTCATGGTCGTTTCTGCCCCTCCGTATTTCCTTCAAGAATCTTCACTCGGCTCTCCAAGGTTGAAATTCGCCGCTCAACCCGCTGCTGAAATTCCTCGACCCCCTCCTCCAGCCGTTTCTCCGTCAGGAAATCGACGTAGGCTCGGACGGATCGACTAATCTCTCCAACCCGCTCGTCGAGGATCCTGAGGGTCTGTTTGATCTCTTCGATCTCTTTATCAAAATCCATGGGGTCTCGCCGCCCTAGACCCATGACACATGGATAAAACTTAACGTGAAAGACTCCGCAAATCAAGCGGGGGGACGGATAGATCGGGTTATTGGATCAACTTTGGCTGAGGTGGGCATTTACCGAGAGGAAAAAAAACGCCAAATGGGTTCACGGAATCATGCACATCGTCATCTGATGGATCCTGGGCACGACGAACCTCCGTGCTCGAGTCTTCCTCAATAATCGCCCGTTACTTCTTCCTTGTGGCCCGCTCTAGATCGATGATTCTCGAATGCCCCTCGACGTACGGCTCGGTTGCATAGCTCGTGACGTTCTGGATTTTTCGGGTAATTTGTGCCATCCTTGAGGCTTCCTTCTCGATGATTCCGAGAGAATGTTGACCGGGATCTTTTTTGTCCATTTCTTTCATGAGCATTTGAGCCCGTGCAAGAATATTGGTCAGCGGTTGATTGAGATGATGACAGGCGGCGCCGGCCATCTCGATCACCCCTTCGAACCGCTCTCTTTCCAGGATCTCCTTTTCCAGTTCCTTCTGTGCAGTGATGTCAGTCACGATCCCTCGAACAAGGGACGGGGGTTCCCGATCCATCTCGAGTGTCGAGAGGTTGACCAGCGCGTAAATCGGTCTCCCTTCCCGGTGTGTCAGCTCCGTCTCAAAAATTGATCCTCTCTGCCCCGACAGAGTCGCTCTGAAAATGCGTCCGGCCTCTTCTCTGCAACCGCGCTTAAAGAGTTCAGTCCACCGCCGGTTGATCATCTCATTCAGGCGGTAGCCCAGCATCTTAAGGAGGCCGTTGTTCGCATAGGTGATTCTCCCCTTCCGGTTCAAAGAGAATATGCCAGAGTCGATGTTTTCAATCAGATCTTTGTATTTCTCTTCAGACCGTTGAATCTGATCCTGAAGACCCCGTATCTCCCCAATATCCCTGATAATCATGGCAGTCCCAAGGTAGGTATCCTGTCTGTCTCTCACCGCCCGGTAAAAGATGTCGTAGCAAGGTTCTTTCTCAACATCGATGATGCCTGAGCGTTTCGCACGATGGTATCGGATTGTCTCTCTTCCTGTCTTGAGATCGTTCAGGATCTGGGAAACCCTGCCATGGTCCTTTACGGGATGGCAATCGAATATTGACCTGCCAAGAAGAGAACCGAGTTCTGAACTTCCCCGCATCCGCTCGAATGTCTCATTGGTCCATCGCACCCGATCATTCAAATCGAAGAAAATAACCCCTTCGCCTAGGCTATCCAGCAAATGCCCCATGACATGCTCAATCGTCTCCACAATCGCTTTCCTCGCCCTCTCTTCTAGAAGACATTCTAAGAGGAAAATACCTGATAGTCAAACACAAGGACAGAATTCGGGTTTCAGGGGTCAGAATTCAGAATGAAAACCGTGAGCGCCCAGAAATCCTTGTGTTCTAGAGGCGAATGTGCTACGCTGCTCGCGTTCTTTCCGGATGGCAGTCAACCCACCAAGGGGGATGCGGCTACACTTTTGACGAGTCTGAAGGCTGAGGGCTAACGGGGTGTTTCCAAGAGATAAGAGCAGCTTATGGAGACTTTTGGTTTGGCTGGTGTTACTGATAATCTTAGGTTGTGGGACCCAGAAACCCGTTCTCTATCCGAATGACTATCTCGAAAGCGTCGGATGGGCTCAGGCGAAGCAGGATATCGACGAATGCTGTGACCGGGCCGATGCCTATGTTAAATCAGATCCAGGTAGACAAGTCGCTGGGAGCACGGTGGCGGGCGGTGCAGCTGGTGGCGCCATTGGAGCGGCCGGAGGCGCCGTGGTGGGCGAATTGGGGCGAGGTGCAGGGGTCGGAGCAGCCACTGGCGCAACAGCCGGCCTGATCCGTGGGCTCTTCAAGGCTTCCCAACCGAGTCCCGTTTACAAGAGTTTTGTGGAAAGGTGCCTGCAAGAGATGGGATACGAACCCATTGGCTGGAAATAGCTGGTGTTTCGTACGGTGGGACTCCGGGCCGGCCTCTCAACTTTTACCGAGCACATACAGGACAAAGATGAAAAAACGGTGGTGTATTGTTTTTGCGTTCTCTCTCACCGCGACGTGGGGATTGCTCCTGAGCAGGAGTGCCGGAGCCAGGGAGTATGACTACCCGGGAGTTGCGATACCTTTTACTCCCTTTGATTCCCACTATGAGCGTGTTCAAAGGTATGTCGAGTCAAAGGTGTCCTCCGGTGATCCTGACCTCCAAGAGTTCCGAGGGTCAGATGCGATTGCGGATCTTGATGTGTTAAGAAGGTATTTGAAAACCGCGAGCAGGTTTGAGTACATCCCCGACGGAAACGACGGGGCCGACACGGCGAATGGTCTCAAACTCGATTCCCACCAGAGGGAAGGATCCCTGCACGAATATTGGCAACTCCCCGAAGAAACCGAAGACAGGGGTGCTGGGGATTGCGAGGACAAATCCATTTGGCTCTATACCAGGCTCATCCAAATGGGTTTCGAGAACGTCCGCCTCGTCGTCGGAAGATACCGTACCGATCAGGCTTCCTATCATGCCTGGGTGGTCTGTGATCTCGATGGAAAGATCTATATTCTAGACCCCACCATGAATGATGGGCTATGGGAGGCTCGCCAGTATCCAAAAGGATTCTACAGGCCCGTCTATTCGTTTTCGAGAGACCGTCGGTGGCACCATGGGGGTTCCTTTCGTCAACGTCTCGCTCCTGCCTCACAGAGGCCGATCGACTAACCCTTGCGAGGTAGGTCTATCGCCTTTTCCTCTCTACCATTCAGCCATCAACCGTCCGCCTACTTTCCCTTGGAGACTTTCTCCCAACATTGCCAGTCACAATCCTCACCGCTGTAATCGGCAAGTGCGGGATTATCACAGCTGATGCTTCGGAGAACTTTCCTCCCCTTTTCAGTCTCCCATTCGACGAGGAGAGATGGGGTGCCCCTCCCCTCAGGACATGGAATCTGCCGAATAACGCGTGTGATCTTGCCTGCCATGGTTAATCCTCCGTTTTGCGTTTTTTTGCCAGGGGACACAAGCCAAGATTGCTCAATCTGAAGGGAGCTCTCTCGGATCTTTTTCTGTATTTGTCAATACCTCCTTGAGCCGCAATCTTCGATTCCTCAGATTCAAACCGAAGCCACTCCCCACAATCAAAAGGGCCCCGATCAAGAAACGAGCAGACAGCGCATCCTTGAAAATGATCACGCCGGCAGCACCTGCGAAAACAATTTCTGACATCAATATGACAGACCCCTCTGAAGCTTTACAGAATTTGAAACCCTGGTTCATCAGGAGTTGCGCTATGAGAAATACCAATCCAAGCAGGATCAGGAGCGACAATTGTTGAAAACTAGGCCTCGTGAATTCTTTCAAGAAGAAGGGAAAACACACAACGCCACCCACGAGGCAGAAATAAAAATAGATGATCAGGGGGTCATGGGTCTCCCGGAGTTTTCGTATGAGAACAACCGTAAATCCGGCAAAGCAACCGGCCAAGAGTCCGTAGATGCCTCCCTGATTGAAGACATGCGACCCCGGATCGATAAGAATATAGATCCCGACAAAACCGACCAGGATCAGAATGATTTCCAACCCTCCCAGGGATTCCCGGAAAAGCAAAAATGAGAAGAAGGCCGCAAAAAGCGGGAAAGTGTAGAAGAGCACCAGGGCAGTGCTGAGAGGAATAAGAGAAATCGATTTGACGAGAAAGAGAAAACAGAGGGTTCCAGAAACGGCCCTCACGAATAGCATGAATGGGCGTTTTCCTCGGAGAGAGATACCCCTTGGCACCATGAGAGACAAGAGAATGACTGCACCGGTGAGAAACCGAAAAAAGGCGATTTCCGTTGCCGCGATAGCGGGCGAGACAAACTTGATGAGTACGTCTGTGAGAGCGAAGAAGAAGGCGGAAACAACCAGCAAAGTGAAACCGCTTGTCAGCACAAGCCTAACCATCGCCATCATCTCCTGATCCGGATGGACTCGCCCGATGAGTGAGAATATTATCAAAACGGCACAGCCGCGAGCAAGGTTAACCCTCAGGCCAGCTCCTCCCCTTTCTTCATCATTTGCTCACGAGATTGGATGACCAGTGGAGGCGGTTGTCCCGTCTTCGGCTCTCCCCAGTAGACGGTCCGATGAGGGAAGGGAATTTCGATATTCCGCTCATCGAAAACCTTCTTCATTCTCCGGTTGAATTCTCTTCCAACTCTCCACTGCTTGATGGGCTTGGTTGTGATCCTTGCCTTGATAACCACTGCAGAATCGTCGAACTTGTCAACACCGAGGATCTCGAGGGGCTCGAGAATGTCGTCTTCGAACTCAGGGTCTTTCTGTAAGGACTCGCCAATCTCCTTGAGAACAGCCATGACCTCATCCACATCCTCTCGATAGGCCACACCGACCTCAAAAACGTATCGCGAGTACTCTTTCGTCATATTCGTGATCGCATCGACACTCCCATTGGGGATCCCATGGACATTTCCCGCCAGGTCTCGCATCTTAATCGTCCGCAAGCTCACCCCCTCAACGAGACCTCCTGTGCCGTTGATGACCACAACGTCTCCTACCGCTACGCTATCCTCAAAGAGGAGAAAAAGGCCATTGATGAAGTCCTTGACCAGCGACTGGGCACCAAAACCGACAGCCAACCCGATAATTCCTGCACCAGCGAGAATGGGCGTCACATTGACACCCAATTGGCTGAGAATGATGACCCCACCGACAAAAACCGCTGCGACGTTGACCACCCAGTGGAACAGGGGAACTAAAGTCTTCTTCTTTCTGCTCGGCTCAATGATTTCGCCGGTCTGGTCTGTTCGGGACTCAACAAGCTGGTGACTCAGAAACTCGCTGAGATCGAGGATCGCGATGACTAGCCCAACAACAATCCCTATGGCGATGACCCGGGAAAGAATGGTGGATCCCAATTCGGATGTGACAAACCAAGATGCCCGAAGCCCCCAGAATTCCAAGATGCTGCCGATGGCAATAACGATAACCACACCCTTGGCGACACGCTTCAACGTTCCGATATATCGATTGGTCTTCTCCTCCAGACCTGGGAACCGTTGCTTTATCTCCTTGCCGAGACTGAACACCTTGCTAAAAAGCGGATCGATGGCCCGCAGAACACCCCATAGGATTGCGAGAACCGCCGCTGTCTTTAGGGAGGCATAACCGACGTAAATGATTGCCTCTTCGTAGTTGGACACGATAAAAATCGAATTCGCCCAGACGACGATCCCTGCTGCAAGAGGCCAAAACCGGGCGCAGTAGTAAAGGAGTTTATCCCAGAAACTTGCCTCCCGAGGTGGTTTTGATGGGGCATACATCGTTTTGATCTGTTGGAGGAGGACTGTGGCAAGAACGGGAAAAAGGAGAGTGAGAATCCGGCTGATGCCTGCAGAAACCAGGGGAGGAGTTTTGAAGATCTCAAGGGATTCCGTGGCAAAATAATAGAGGATGGCCAGGTTGAGAAACCGCTTTACCCAGACCCACACGTAAGCAGACATCTCATCTGCCAACGGGAGGACCCGAGCTTTCGGGTCAAATGGACTGAGCAGAATCCGTGAAATGTTAAAGATACCTCGGTAAATGAGGAGGGTCAGGAAGAAGAGAATAGCGAACCTGTTCGGAGCCCCGCGAATTCCCAGGAGGCTGAGCACAAAAAACGCCCCCACAAAGAGGCCTGCGTACGGACCAATACGGATGACCATCCGTATGCCCGCCTCAGAGATTCGTCCCCTGACTGTCCGCTTCTCTTCTTTCAAGACAATTCTCAACAGGGCCGATGTCAGCCGTCTGATCACGAGAATAATGATGAGCGCCGTTACGATTCCCAAACCGATGATTGCGGCGGTTCGATATAGCGTGGCTCTGTTTTCTGGAGCTGAGATATACGTCCGTGTTCTCTTTAAACCCTCAGGGACTCGGCGGATGACATCGAAAACACGACTGAAAAAACCAGAGATTTCACGGGTGACTTGACTGTATTCCAGAATAAACCGCTCAACGAGATTGGGCTTTTCCTCCTCAGGAACTTCCTCCTCTTTTCGTTGCACCTTTTGATACTCCCTCAGGGTCTTTAGTTCATTGAGGAGAACTTGCCTTTTCTCTGGGGTTTCGAGTGTCTCGATCAGTTTCTCGAGATTTTCCAAAGGCGGGACAGCGTCCTCGGGCACCGGTGCACCCGCTTGCCCATGTATGTTGCCTGTCAAAGCTAGGAGAAGGATTGTCGTAAGAAATAGGGCCTTGAGTATCGAGGAAAATCTAGTTTTTGCTTTCATAACGATCACCTCCAGATCTGAGTCAATTTCATGAGGGTACATGGTAACCCTCGGTTCTCATTTTGGCAACATATGGCCAAGAGGAGTCAATTCAGGGAGGAGTGTCAGCCTGGATCTTGAAGCAGGAACTTAAGGCCTCAACACCGAACGGAGCGTTCCGCGACCCGGTGCCAACGAGGGCCTTGACATACGGAAAACTTACGTATATAATCGTAAGTATGAAGATCCCTTACCTGACACCGAAACAGAGAGCCCTGGTGCAATTTGTCCAGGAGTATTCTGGCACTCATGGAAATGCCCCCACACAACGCGAGATTGCCGAACAACTCGGCCTCTCATCTCTGGGGACCGTACAGAGCCACATCAAGGCCCTATGCAGAAAAGGCATTCTCCATAGGGAATGGAACAAGAACCGATCCCTTCGTCTCGCATATCCCTTTCCCTTGGAATCGGGAGGTACGATAGAACTCCGCATGGCAGGCCGAGTGGCAGCGGGAGAGCCCATCGAAGCTGTCCTCGATTATGAGACGGTAAAAGTTCCAGAGGAAATGCTCGGTCGAGGAGAGAATTTTGCACTCCGAGTCAAGGGAGATTCCATGATTGGCGATGGAATCTGCGACGGCGATGTGATTATTGTTCGCCGCAGCGGCAGTGCCGAGAATGGACAGACTGTGGTAGCTCTGGTCGATGAACGCCAGGCCACGGTTAAACGGTTTCGCCGAAATAAAGATGGTACGGTCACGTTGAGCCCGACCAACCCCGCTTATCAGGAGATCGTTTGCGAAGAAGGGCGGATCGCCATTCAGGGAATCGTGGTCGGCCTGCTGAGGAAGTACGACTCAAGATGACTCACCACGGAGGCACGGAGAACGCAGAGGCTTTCATTTTTTGGCCAATCGGGAGACGACGATTGGCCAAAACAAGCTCAGGCCTTCGGCCAAAATTGCCTCGAAGAGGCTGAGTACGCTTTGGTTTGTCGGTATCTCCCGACAAACAAAAAGAGCCCTTCTTCTCCGTGTCCTCTGCGCCTCTGTGGTAAATATTTAGGACGGTCATTTGATATTCGGGTTTGTTTCGGATTTCGAGATTCGTATTTCGAATTTCTCAAGCGGATACCGATGTTACGTCGTCTCCTTCATATTTCAGTGCCTGAATTTCCAGTCGCGGTCGAACGCGTGGCAAACCCTTCCCTGCGAAACCGCCCGGTCGCCGTCGCCACTTCCCTTTCAAACGACGGGCGGATTATCGTGCCTTCTGATGAGGCCCGCCGGGAAAGCGTCTTTCCATCCCTTCCCGTTGCTCGGGCTGTGAGACGTTGTCCAGGTCTGGTCATTCTTCCTTACAACGGTCTTTTATACCAAGGAGCCTATCGTGCGATGCTCCGGGAATGCCAGGCCTTCTCCCCCCTGATTGAACCCCACTGTCATGGCCATGCCTATCTCGATATCAGCGGCATGGGAAGGCTGATGGGCCGGAGCCTCGACATGGCCTTCAGTCTCTGCCGGGAGATCCGACGAAAACTCCGGATCCCGGCACGATCCGGAATCGGCAGCAACAAGCTCGTCAGCCGAGTGGCCGACATGGTCGCCAAGTCCGATCCAGTTTTTGAGGTTCTCGAAGGTTCGGAAGGGATATTTCTCGAACCCCTGAACGTTCGGGTTCTCACGGGGTTTGCCGACGAGATGACGCGACAGCTCCAGGAATTGAACCTTCGCATTGTGAAAGACCTGGCGGCCATTCCAGTCCAACAACTGGTTTCGGTGTTTGGGAATTTTGGATATATGCTCTTTCAACGGGCAAGGGGCGTGGATCCATCTCCTCTCGTCCTTCCAGAGCAGCCCCGGAGGTTGGAGGAACGAATCCGCCTGAACGATGTGACGAACGACCTCGGCGTCTTCACCCAGGAAGTGATCCGACTCGCTGACCGGCTCCTGACAAAACTCAGGGAACTCGACTACTTTGCGAGGAGGGCGGAGCTTTCCATCACCTATGTGGACCGAAGGCGGAATCGAAAATCGATCCCCCTCACCCGGGCTGATTACGCTCCCTTCGCATTTATTCCCCTCTTCACCCGTCTAACCCTTGAGACCTGCACCCGTCGCGTCCATGTGGAAGATATAACTCTAAACCTTACCGGGTGGAGCATAGCCCAGTCCCAGATGGATCTTTTTGAAGTCCCCCCGGCCAAGGCTCCACTGGTAAAAGCCATTGATCGAATCCGGAAGCGGTTTTCCTTTGAGAGCGTGGTCTACGGGGCAGAAATCGCATAAAACCAGGGGTCAGGAGTCAGAAGTCAGGATTCAGAATGAAAAGACAGGCCATCAAAACCGTTTTGACTTCTAACCACAGAGACACGGAGGCCACAAGGCATTTTCCCCTTTTGCCCAAGGGGCGGGACCTTCTCGTTTTGCCGGAACTATGGCAAACGAGAAAATCAAATCCTCCGTGTTCTCTGCGCCTCTGTGGTGAAAATAGGACAAAGGGTTGACGCTGATTCCAAATCAATTCTGACTTCTGACTCCTGACTTCTGCCTCCGGGTCTTTTATGATTCACCTCCACGTCCATACTCACTATAGCTTCCACGAAGGGGCTTCATCCCCTGAAGATCTCTTTGCCGCGGCTCGCGAGCGAGGCATCGAGACCCTGGCCATTACCGACACCAATGGCCTCTATGGTCTGATCCATCAGCGTCAGGCGGCTGAGCACTATGGAATCCGACTCCTTATCGGATCCCTTCTGAATGACAG
>JABAOF010003241.1_pt1 | contig 10886 bp, 8 predicted proteins | sample 7062171 | NCBI WGS metagenome assembly JABAOF01 (sample SAMN14538628, study PRJNA623070) | marine sediment metagenome | biome: marine biome [ENVO:00000428]; feature: marine pelagic biome [ENVO:01000023]; material: deep marine sediment [ENVO:00002113] | place: India: Gulf of Khambhat ... | reverse complement strand
GTGGAGGCTGCGAGCCAACTGTGGTGGGGTGCAGGCGACTGGCTGGTCTTCCCTTGGGAGCGCGACGGCTGGACCCATCTCTATTCCGTACCCGTGAGCGGCGGCGAGGCCACGCTTCTCACCCCCGGTGAGTTCGAGGTGCAGCATGTGGCGCTCCGTTCGAGCGGGCGGGAGGCAGTCTACTCGTCCAACCAGGGCGACATCGATCGTCGGCACCTGTGGCGGGTGGCCGTGTCGGGTGGTCGTCCGCGGGCAGTCACCACTGGCCAGGGCATCGAGTGGTCGCCAGTCGTGACGGAGGACGGCGCGGTGGCATTGCTGGCGTCTGACGCACGAACACCCGCCCACGCCGAGGTGATGACCGGCTCGGGCCAGCGCCGGCCGCTCGCCCCTGGTACCATCCCGGAGGACTTCCCGAGTCGGCATCTGGTGGAACCCCAGCAGGTGGTCTTCTCCGCTGCCGACGGGATGCAGATTCATGGCCAACTGTTCCTACCGCGGGGTGCGAGACGTGGCGAGCGGTACCCAGCGGTGCTGTTCTTCCACGGCGGCTCGCGCCGCCAGATGCTGCTGGGCTGGCACTACCGGGGCTACTACCACAACGCCTACGCCTTCAACCAGTACCTGGCGAGCCGCGGCTATGTCGTCCTGTCGGTGAACTACCGGAGCGGCATCGGCTACGGCATGGAGTTCCGTGAGGCGCTGAACTACGGTGCCCGCGGCGCCAGTGAGTTCAACGACGTGATGGGTGCAGGGCTCTATCTGCAGAGCCGCCCGGATGTCGATCCAGACAGGATCGGGCTCTGGGGTGGTTCGTACGGCGGCTACCTAACGGCGTTGGGCCTCGCCCGGGCTTCAGACCTGTTCGCTGCCGGCGTGGACCTCCACGGTGTCCACGATTGGAATGTGGTGATCAGGAACTTCGTGGCGGGATACGACCCTGCGGCCCGTGCCGACGCGGCGCGCCTGGCATTCGAGTCCTCACCCATGGCCGACATCGACACTTGGCGCTCGCCGGTGCTGGTCATCCACGGCGACGACGACCGCAACGTCCCGTTCAGTGAGACGGTGGATCTGGTGGAATCGCTGCGGCGCCAAGGGGTGGAAGTCGAGCAACTCATCTTCCCGGATGAGGTCCACGGGTTCCTGCTGCACCGAAACTGGCTGGCGGCCTACAAAGCGGCGGCGGATTTCTTTGATCGGAAGTTGAAGGGGAAGGCTAAGCTGACAGGATGATTGTCTAGGGATAGGAGGCGGAAGGCAGCGGCAGAGGGCGGCGGGACACCGGCTGCCTGTCCCCGCCGCTCTCTGCCGCATCTTGCTACGTCTACCTGCGCTTCCTCTTCTCCCGTCTCGCCCTCAGCCACTCCAGATCATCCTTCACCAGCCGTAACGCCCCATTTACACGTCCTTGAATCTCCCGGGACGTCAGCTGGTTCTTCTTGTGCTGGTTAACGTACTCCACTGCCCTCGCTACCTGGTGATCGAGGGAGAACCAGGGGATCCATCGGCGCGTCCGGGCATACCAGGTTCGCTCCAGGTCCGGCCACCGCCTGCCTCGCCACACCCGTACCTGAGCAAACCAGGACGACGCACGCAGCTTCACGTCCACCCGTGCGGTGTTGTCCCGATAGACCGTGGAGTGGACGGTCTCATCCATGTGGGGTGTCACGTGAGAGTGTGATCTGGATCACCGTTTCGGTGTGACCCCGTAGCCCTCGCGTAGTTCCATGATCTCCACGTCCCGTCATCCCGTCATTCCGTTATCCCGTTGTGCCGTCACAGCTTCTTGCCGTGTCTCCCCCGCCTGTGCAAGAAACCAAGCTCGACGCGTCATAGGAAGTAGACAACGCAACGAGGAGTATCGTGATGTTTGACAAGACGCATAGTCCCTGGTGGAACGCTCTGTTCCTGGGAATGACCGTTGTGGCCATGGGTTGCTCGCCGGCAGCGGCTCATGCCCAAGGCCAGACGCACACCTTTCAGTCCACGGCCGATCAGCGGCGGGATGTGACGATCACGGTCTACAACCAGAACTTCGGACTGGTCCGCGAGGTACGAGACGTCACGCTCGTGCGGGGGCAGGCCGCGCTGGAGTTCCGTGACGTGGCCGCACAGATCCAGCCGGAGACCGTTCACATCCGGGCGTTTGGTCGAGAGGGCAGCCTTCGTGTGCTCGAGCAGAACTACCAGTACGATCTGCTGAATCCGCAGAAGCTGTTGGAGAAGTACGTGGGACGGACGATCAAGGTTTACCGCTACAACTCAAAGACCGGTCAGGATGAGGAGTACGAGGCCGAGGTGCTGTCGGTGAACGGCGGCCCCATTCTTCGGATCGGTGACGAGATCACCTTCAACTTCCCTGGGCGATTCTCGTTTCCGGAGATCCCGGACAACCTGATCGCGAGGCCGACCCTGGTCTGGCTGCTGGACAGCCGAGCGCCCCGACAGAGGCTGGAGGTCTCCTATCTCACGAACAGCCTCAACTGGAAGGCAGATTACGTTTTCGTGATCAACGAAGACGATACCCGAGGCGACCTCACTGGTTGGGTGACATTGACCAATCAGAGCGGCGCCTCGTACGAGAACGCCCACCTCAAGCTGGTGGCTGGTGACGTGCAGCGTGTCACCTCTGGAATTCGGCGGAGGATGGAGCGGGATGCGCTCAGGGAGCTTGCTGCAGCAGAAGCTGTGCAGTTCCAGGAGGAGAGCTTCTTCGAGTACCACCTGTATACGCTGCAGCGTCCGACCACCCTGCGGCAGAATGAGCAGAAGCAGGTGACGCTGCTCGAGGGTTCGGGTATCGGAGTGGACAAGCGGCTCATCTTCTACGGTGCGCCGTATTACTACCGTGGGTCCTACGGCCAGGTTCAGTCGAACCAAAAGGTCGGTGTCTATCTCGACTTCCAGAACAGCGAAGCCAACAACTTGGGCATGCCGCTTCCCAAGGGCATCGTCCGGGTCTACAAGGCGGATCGTTCCGGCGCCCAACAGTTCATCGGCGAAGATCAGATCGATCACACGCCGCGGGACGAGCGGGTGCGGATCAAGATGGGCGAGGCGTTCGACGTGGTGGGTGACCGGCGGCAGGTGGAGTACAAGGTCATCAGCGGTTGCGTGTCGGAGAGCGCTTGGGAGATCACCCTGAGGAACCACAAGGACGAGGACACCCAGGTCCAGGTCATGGAGCCCGTGGGCGGTGACTGGGAGATCCTGTCGTCGAGTCATCGGGCGACCAAGCTGGACGCCTTCACATTCAGCTACACAGTGAACGTCCCGGCTCGGGGCGAGACCGAGGTGAGCTATCGCGTCAGGGTCAGGTGGTGCTGACCACTACCTCCTACCTTCCCCTAGGGGAGGGGGAGGTAGGGGAGGAGAGGGAGTGGATATCGTTCTGAGTCTTCTCCCCCACCTCCCCCGCCTCCCCCTTATCTTTCACCGTCCTTTGACCGTCGAGCACCCAGCCCATGCCCGAGGCTGCCTCCCACGGCTTGATCACTGACCCCACAGCAGTCTTTGCCTTCATCGCGGTCGTCATCGCCGGAATCTTCTGGCTCAGCGGATTGCCTCGGCTCAAGAAGTTCTTCGAGATAACACCACCGGTCATCTACGCCTACTTCATCCCCACAATATCCACTACGGTCGGCATTATTCCCCAGGTGTCGGTGGCCTACGACTGGATGACCCGCTACCTCCTGCCTACGGCGCTGTTCCTCCTCATGGTCTCGGTCGATCTCAAGAGCATCATGAGGCTTGGCGCTATGGCGCTCTTGATGGTGGTCGCGGGCTCCATCGGCATCATTGTCGGGGCTCCGGTGGCCTTGGTGCTGTTCGGCGGGCTCTTGCCGGAAGAGGCATGGAAGGGTTTTGCCGCCCTGTCCGGGAGCTGGATCGGCGGCACGGCGAACATGGTGGCCATCGCCGAGAGCGTGGGCACGCCGGATTCCCTGATGGGGCCGATCATCGTGATCGATACGGTGGTAGGGTACGGCTGGATGGGTGTGCTGCTCTTCTTCAGCGCCTGGCAGCACAAGTTCGACGCGAGGACGCGTGCCCGCACCAGCGCGGTGGAGGAGACCAACCGACGTCTCGCTGAGATGAACGCGCACCGTCACCCCACTGAGCTGCGCCACGCGGTGTTCATGATCGGGATGGGATTCGGAGCGGCGGCACTCTGTGTCTTCGTCGGAGATCAGCTTCCCGTGTTGGGTGATCCAACCATCATCAGCCACACCACGTGGGCCGTGCTCATCGTCGTGACCGGGGGGCTCATGCTGTCGTTCACCCGGGTGAGCCTGTTGGAGGAGGTCGGGGCGTCGAAGATCGGCTATACGGCGCTCTACCTGCTTTTGGGGGCGATCGGCGCGCAGGCCGACTTGAAGGCGGTGCTGGATGCGCCAGCCTTCTTCGGTGCCGGGGTGGTGTGGATCGGGGTGCATGCAGTGGTGCTGCTCCTCGCCGCCCGTCTCGTCCGAGCACCGCTCTTCTTCTTTGCCACGGGAAGCATGAGCAACATCGGCGGAGCGGCCTCTGCCCCCGTGGTGGCAAGCGTCTACCACCCGGCCATGGCGCCGGTGGGGTTGCTCATGGCGGTGGCAGGGTACGTGCTCGGGATCTATGGGGCGCTGGGATGCGCCTGGATTCTGGGTCTGATCGGAGGGTGAAGCGCTTCCTACGGTGAGCGGTGCGCGGGGGGCGGGGTCCTAGCTCCTGGGGCTCGGTCCTAGGGGTGCACGAGTCGGATCTTGAGTCCCGAGCACCTTGCGCCGAGTCCAGAACCCTCGTGTTCCGCGCACCGCACACTGCTCACAGTCGCTAGGGCCTCCGTCTCCTCCACCACCCACTGTGAATCTTCGCCTCGATCAACTGCTCGGCGGAGAGATCCTTGAAGTTGTGTTCCTCTAGCTCCTTCACGAAGCCGGCATCCACGTTGTGGATTCGCATCCTGATGAGTGTCTCCGCAGGAATGTTCTCGTAACCAACCTCGGCCATCTCTCGAATGAACCTCGGACTCACGCCATGAATGCGCATCCGCTGCAAGGTTCTGCCGGAAAGATCGTCGTACCCCGTGTCCTTCAGCTCGTCTACGAACTCGGGGCTGACGCCATGAATCCGGAACTGCACCAGATCGTCCATGGAGAGATGGTCGTATCCCGCCTCGCTCATGTCTCGGATGAAGCTGACGCTCACCCCATGGATTCGGGCCCGGCGGAGATCGTCGGCCGACAGGCCGGGGTACCCCAGCTCCGCCATGTCGGCGATGAACTCGGGGCTCACACCATGGATCCGGAACTGCACCAGATCGGCCAGCGAGACGCGGTCGAAACCCGCCTCGCTCATCTCCCGGGCAAACCGGGGGCTGACTCCGTGGATGCGGGCCCGCCGCAGGTCGTCGGGAGAGAGGTTGGTGTACCCCAGCTCGCCCATCTCGGCAATGAATTCAGGGCTCACTCCGTGGATCCGGAACCGGACCAGATCCTCCTCGGTGAGGTTCCGGTAGCCCTGCTGCGCTAGGTCCTCGATGTACTCGACGGAGACGCCGTGGATGCGGAACCGGACCAGCTCCCGTGCGGATAGATCTTCGTAGCCCGCCTCGGCCATCTCGTCCACGAACTCCGAGTCAACGCCGAAGATCCGGAAGCGGATGAGGTCTCGGGCCGAAACGCGCTGGTATCCCCGCTCCTGCATGGCCTGGACGAACGCCGTCGTCACGTCTTGCAGGGTCATGGAGAAGTGGTGCCGGAGGGAGAGGTCGTCGTACCCCAGCTGCTCCATCCCCCGGAGGAACTCGGCACTCCCGGTCCACACGAACTCGCCCCATGCCTCGTCGCCACGTTGCTCACCGTCAAACACCACCGTCCCGGCTTCCCGCTCGAGTTCGAAGTGGACGGGACCGCTGCGGTCGGTTTGGTGCAGGTCGAGGCCGGCAAGCTCGCCAGCCACGAAAGTTGTACCGTAGCTAATGCGATCTCCCTCGATCTCGGCCCGCAGCTGGATCTGGACCCGGTCCTCCCGGTCCCAGTACTGGGCCTCTGCCTCCCACCGGCCTTCGATGGTCCGCTGTTGTGCGGGGGCCTTTAGGGCGGCGGGCACGAGAAGGAGCGACATCGTCGCCAGTGCAAAGAGGGACTTCATGGTGGGTCTCCCTGAGTCGGTGTGTCTCAAGGGGTTAGATGCCTGAGGAGGGGAAATCGTTGGAGTCCTGCTCCCCTGCCGCCTCTGCCGCTCCTGCCACCCCTTGCCGCGTCTTGACCTGCCCCTCCTCCCCCATATCCCTCCTAGAGGTACGGCGCCGCCAGCCTCGCCAGCCCATCCCGCAGCCGCACCGGTAAGCTCCGGCTGTTGACCTCCTCTGCGGTCACCTCCCGGGCGTGTTCGAGCTTCCGGCCCACCAGGCCGTCGAGGCACCGCACCAGCTCGGCGTTGTAGCACTCCACGCCGAACTCGAAGTTCAGCCGCAGGCTTCGGGGATCCCAGTTGGTCGAGCCAAACAGCGCCCAGCCCCCATCCACCAGCATGACCTTGGAGTGGTCGAATGGCGGTGCGGTGTAGAACACCCGGCAGCCTCGCGCCAGCACCTGCCACAGCTGCGCGGTCGCCGCCCAGTGCACCAGGGCGAGGTTGTTGACCTCGGGGAGGATGATGTCCACTTGTACCCCTCGGAGCGCCGCCACGTCCAGGGCGCTGATGAGTCCCTGGTCGGGGAGGAAGTAGGGCGTCACGATGCGCACCGACTTCTGGGCGCATGCCAGGGCGCCGAGAAAGACGAACCGTGCCCGCTCGAAGTCCTCGTCCGGTCCGTCGTTGATTCCCCGGGCGACCACGGTGCCGGAATCGGCGGGCCGAGGGAACCAGGCTTCGCCGCTCAATTGCTCCTTGGTCGTGAAGGCCCAGTCCTCCGCGAACGTCTGCATCGCATGGGCGACCACAGGGCCCTCGATCCGGAATTGCAGATCCTGAACCGGGTGTTTGGGCGAGTTCTCAAGGACATGCCCAGCGCGAATGTTCATGCCCCCTGTGAACCCGATCTTGCCGTCCACGATCAGCAGCTTGCGGTGATTCCGAAGATTGAAGTAGGGCATGCGCCAGGGCAGCAGAGTTCGACCGAAACTTGCCACGGGGATCTTGCGGCGCTTGAGCTCGCGCACGATGGGAGGCCAAGAGTACCGGGCGCCCACCGTATCGATGAGTATCCGGACCGCGACGCCGCGGTTGACCGCCCGTTCTAGGGCATTCTGGAACTGGCGGCCAGTGTCGTCGCTGTCGAAGATGTAGGTGCTGAGGCCTATGCTCTGGTTGGCGCCGTCGATGGCTGCGAGCATCGCAGGGTAGGCCTGATCGCCGTTCACCAGTGGCTGAACGGCGTTGCCGGTGGTGAGTGGTCGGCTGGCAACCCGGTCCACCAGCTCTGCCAGCGTGTGGAGGTGGTGCACCTCGGGAGGCAGTGCCACGCCCTTTTGGACTGGTGCCCTCGGGAACTCGCCCGACATCAGGAGCCGCAGACCCCGCTGCTCCACGGCTTGCCGGCGGATGCGGTTGATCCCCAGCAGCGCGTACAGTACGGCGCCCACGATGGGTACGAGCCAGATCAAACCGACCCACCCCACCGCTGCTCGGCTGTCCCGCTTGTACAGCACTACGTGCGCCGAGGCGATGATCGACAGCAGCACGGTGAGGGCGACCGCCAAGGGGTCCCACAGCCCTACTAGGTCGACCAGGAACGATTGCATGGGTTAAAGATAGATGGTGAGCGGCTTTCTCCCCTACCTCTACCGTTCCCCCCCTGGCTTCCGGAGGCCGCCCCCCTAGTTTGGCCTATCTCTAAGCAAAGGTTCCGCTTTCTTGAGCGACCTCCCGGCCCGCCTACAAGCTGCTGTTGGAGCCACAATGGGTGAGCGGTGCGCGGGAAGCAAAGAGCCGAACGATGATTCGCCCGGCCCTTCAGCCGGTGGTGCGGGACGTGAGGGAGCGGATTGCCCGGTTGGTGGGGGAGCGCTGAATCGGCGGAACGGCGGAAGGACGGAACGAGGGAACGTAGGCCGGCAAGATTCCGGGCCCACGTACCGCCGTTCCGTCGCACCGCCGTTCCGTCGTTATCTCGTCCCCACCTCCCCCTTCACGTTCCCATCAGCGTCGATCTCGTACATCGGGCCGAGACCGAGTTCCCGGATACCGGCCTCGATCTTCTCCCGATCACCGACCACGACCCAGACGAGCTTGTCGGGGTAGATGACGTTTGCCGCGGCGCTCTGAATCTGACGCAGCTTCAAGCCCCGTACGTTGTCCGCGTAGGTCTCGAAGTACTGGTCATCCAGGCCGAACCGCACGATCTGGGCAATGGATGATGCCACGGCGTTGGCCGTCTCCCAGGATCCGGGGAGTGTGAGCGTCTGGGAGGCTACCGCCATGCTCAGCTCTTCAGACGTTGCCGGCTTCTCGCCCAGAATCCCCTGAAGCTCCTTGGCAACCTCGTACATCGACTCCTTGGTCTTGTCGCTCTGCACCGGCGCGTACACGAAGAACGGGCGCTGGCCCCGGGCATCCCAGAAGATGCTGCCTGCACCGTAGGACCAGTGCTTGTCCTCCCGGAGATTCATGTTGATCCGGGCCGTGAAATTGCCACCGAGGAGGGTGTTCATCGTCTCGATGGCGATCTCGTCGGGATTCGCCTTGGGTGGCGCAACATGACCGGCGAAGATCACCGACTGGATTGCCCCTGGCCGATTCATGAGATAGACCGCTGAGCGCTGCTTCTGGGGCACGGTGGCGAGGTTCTTCTGCGGCACGTTGCCGCGACGCCAGTTCCGGAACAGACGTTCCAGGGTCGGCTGGATCTCGTCGATGGTGGTGGCACCCACCACGACCAGCGTAGCGTTGTTCGGCTTGAACCACGTCTGGTGGAACTCCGCCAGATCCTCCCGCGTGATCCGCTGAACCGACTCCTCGGTGCCGGAGCCGGTAAGCGGGTTGCCGTACGCATGTCCCTCACCGTACAGCAGTCGGGAGAACACTCGGAGCGCTACGCCGATGGGCTGGACCTTCTCCTGTTGGATCTGAGCCAGGCGCTGGCGCTTGAGCCGCTGGAAGTCGGCCTCGGGGAACGACGGGTTCAGGATCACGTCGGCGAAGATGTCGAGTGACGCGTCCAGGTTCTCCTGCAGTGCGGAGAGCGAGACCTGGGACATGTCCAGATTGGAACTGGCGCCGAGCGACGCTCCCAGCAGGGCCAGCTCCTCGCTGATCTCCAGGGCGCTCCGGCGCCTGGTGCCTTCGTCCAGCATCGACAGGGCAAGGCTCGCGGCGCCCGGGATGCCGTGCTGGTCGGCGGCGTAGCCAGCGTCCACTAGCAGCCGGAAGTTCACCACCGGAACCGCGTGCCGCTCAGCCAGAACCACCTGCAGTCCGTTGGACAGGGTAGTCCGCTGAAGTTCGGGGAACTTCGCAGAGGCGGGTGCGCCCGCCTCCGGCACCTTCGAGCGATCCACCTCGGAAGCGACCGTCGTGTACTCGGGGAACGGATGCACCTCAAGGATGTACACGCCGTCGGAGAGCCACTTCTCAGCGGTCGTTCGCAGGTCCTCGGCGGTGGCATTGGCCACGCGCTCGAGGGTGGTCTTGTAGAAGTCGGGGCTGCCCCCGTAGATCTCGTTCATTGCGAGCACATCGGACTTTCCACCGAATCCACCGATCCGCTCGATGCCGCGGATGAACCTGGCCCGGAACTGGGTCTTGACCCGCTGGAGCTCTGCCTCCGTCGGCCCTTCAGCCAGGAACCTGGCCAGCTCTTCGTCGAGTGCGCGCTCCACGTCGTCCAGGTCCACGCCGGGCCGGGCTGTGCCCTGGATTCGCAGCTGCCCACCGATTTCCCGCAAGCTCACGAAGGCAGCGACGTCGGTGGCAATCTGCTCATCGTACACGAGACGCTTGTAAAAGCGAGATGTCTTGCCCGCAGCCAGTACGTCAGTGACCAGGTCCAGATACCTCGCCTCCTCCGACGCCCACTCCGGGATGTTCCAAACCTTGTAGATCCGGGCCTGAGGTACCCGATCCTGCATGATCTGGCGGTGGGCACCGGCCCGCTTCGCGATCCACACGTCGTGCTTTGCCACCGGCGGCCCTGAGGGGATGTCGCCGAAGTATTGCTCAACCTTGGCCTTCGCCGTCTGCGGGTCGATGTCGCCGGCGATGGCGATCACCGCGTTCGCCGCCCCATAGTACGTCTTGAACCACTGCTGCACGTCCTCCAGGCTCGCGGCATCGAGGTCTTCCATCGAGCCTATCACGCTCCACGAGTAGGGATGCCCAGCGGGATACGTGTTCTCCGTGACCGTTATCCCCACCCTGCCGTAGGGCTGATTCTCCCCCTGCCGTTTCTCGTTCTGCACCACCCCCCGCTGCTCATCGAGCTTGGCCTGGTCGATGGCGCCCAGGAGATGCCCCATGCGGTCGGACTCCATCCACAGCGCGACGTCGAGGGCGGGCGTGGGAACGTTCTGGAAGTAATTGGTGCGATCGTTATTGGTGGTACCGTTGAGGTCGGTGGCCCCCAGCGGCTCGAGCACCTTGAAGTAGTCGTCGTTGTAGTGCTCGCTGCCGTTGAACATCAGATGCTCGAAGAGGTGGGCGAAACCGGTACGCCCGGGTTTCTCGTTCTTCGAGCCCACATGGTACCAGACGTTCACTGTGATGATGGGTGCCTTGTGATCCTCATGGACGATCAGGGTGAGCCCATTGTCGAGGACGAACTTCTCATACGGGATGGCGATTTCGGTGGTGGACTGGGCCACGGCCGTGGCGGCACCAACCGCCATCACGATAGTCGCTAGCAGCACTCTGACTATGAACGCTCGGGAACGTGGACTGCGCATACTCCATCTCCTGCTCGT
>JABAOF010011499.1_pt2 | contig 10891 bp, 10 predicted proteins | sample 7062171 | NCBI WGS metagenome assembly JABAOF01 (sample SAMN14538628, study PRJNA623070) | marine sediment metagenome | biome: marine biome [ENVO:00000428]; feature: marine pelagic biome [ENVO:01000023]; material: deep marine sediment [ENVO:00002113] | place: India: Gulf of Khambhat ... | reverse complement strand
TTTTGATCCGTTAAACAGTCCCCATTTTATTATATTATTATATTTTAAGATGCAATGCACCAGTATTCCAGTATTTCTCGCCAGGTATAACGTATCAACGTATCTAAGTGGACAGATGTCTTATCTACCGGGACAGATGGCTGCACTTTTGGGACAGATGTCTTAACCGCCAGGACAGATGACTACACTTTTAGGACAGATGTCTTATCCGCCAGGACAGACAACTACACTTTCGGGACAGTTATCTACACTTTCAGGACAGATGTCTACACTTTCGGGACAGATGGCTACACTTTCAGGACAGACATCTACACTTTCGGGACAGATAGCTACACTTTCAGGACAGATGTCTTATCCACCAGGACAGGTAATGATACTCCCGGGACAGCCATCTTATCTTCCCAATAACAGCACTGGCAGGTGCCTTATCATCAGGGAAGATGGAAGATAAAAAATTTATTTAAGCCATACGCACACTTGCCTAAAGGACACGTGTTAGCTTATAATCTTATTTATTAAAAGCTATTGGTTAAGAGGAACGATACGATGAATGACCAAAACGATTTTAAAGGAATCGCTTCCAGGATCACAGCGATTCGCAGCGAACAAAAGCTTACTCGCCTTAAAATGGCTAAGGCCCTTAATATTAGCTATAACGCTTACACGAAATACGAAAGAGCTTTGAGTTTTCCTTCGTTGAAGTGCCAGGCTGTCCTTTCGAAAAAATTCGATATCTCCCTGGATTGGCTGCTTCTTAATAAGGGTTTGATGCATTTTAGTGGGATTGAAAAGGTTCTCCGGGAAAACCGGTTGTTAAAACAAGAACAAAAAAAATGGGCAGAAATCGCAAAAGAGGAAAACATAGAAAAAGAAAAGGAAGAACCGGATAAAGAACCGGTACTTCCGCCGGATGCCTTAACAGTGACAGATACGGCTATCATAGAACTGCTCCGCTTCATGGAAGATAACCCGTTGTTTAAACACCAATTGCTTACCTATTTTTACCGCTTCAAGCAAGGTAAACCAGGCAATCAAGAGCCGCAAGAATCTCCCTTTGAATAAAGAATAAAGTACCTGGCACCTTCGACTCTTTCATCCGCTTTTCCATTCAATTCCAGTATATATAAATGATAATATTGGCACTGGCCGGATGCAGCAGCGAACGGCCAGGACCAGAGGAGTCGTAAAATGAAAGCAAAAATAGGTGCCAGGTGAATAATCCTACCATCATGAATATCCCGGTATATCCTGCCGGTAAAGAGAACATCAAGGAGTATTTTATGAAATCAGGCGGCAAACCATGACCGCCTTTTATCAAGATGGGGATCAAGGAGGAGTAAAGGGGTTGTCAAAATTATATTTTGATACTATAATTAAAACATGATACAGGAAGAATTTGCTAAAATCTTTGAAATGAGCGCTGCCCAACGGCTTTTGTTAGCTAAAGATATATGGGACGGCATTGCAGGAAATCCCGGGGCTGGAAAGTCGTGGGCTATTAAAAAAAAATGAGGTAAAGATGATTACAAAAGAGCTTTTAAAAAAAGAGATAGATAATGTCCAGGATGCCTACCTTATCCCGCTGTATAAAATTATTAAAATTTTTGAAGAACCCGATGGATTTACTGACCCCAAAGCAGGAAAAGCAGGAAATGAAAATAAAAAAGAAGAATGGAAAAAATTCGTGGAAAAATTTGCCGGCTGTCTGGCAGACACGCCCATTGAAAGGGGAGATCAGGGAAAATTTGAATTAAGAGAAGAGCTAAAATAATGTATTTATTGGATACAAATATATGCATTCAGTTCCTTAACAAAAGCTCACAGGAATTGACATTGAAATTAATTGGGACAGACCCTGAATGAAATTTTCTTATGCTCTATTGTAAAAGCTGAATTATTCTATGGAGCACACAAAAGTAATAATCCACTAAAAACTGTAAAAGCTCAGAAAGAGTTTTGCAATCGATTTAAATCTTTGCCCTTTGACGACAGCGCAGCCGAAGTTTATGGAGAAATTCGTTCAAGTCTTGAGAAAAAAGGTCAGATCATTGGTCCAAACGACTTGATAATTGCTTCTATTGCTAAAGCCAACGATCTAATATTGATCACGCATAATGGGAAAGAATTCAATAGGGTTGAGGGTTTGAGTGTCGAAGATTGGTAGGAATAGAAACCAGGGAGTGCCGCGGGCGAGTGATTTAGGGTCAGGTAAATTCACTAATTATTGTTAACCCATGAGATGATAGATGCCGAATTATGACTTCAAAACATTATCCCCTGTTGATTTCGAAATCCTATCGCGCGATCTCCTTCAAGAAGAGCATCAGCTTACGCTCCAGTCCTTCACTTCTGGACGGGACGGAGGCATCGACTTCCGCTATTCACGAGATGCGTCAGGAACGTTCGTCGTCCAGTGCAAGCACTACGTCGAATCCGGTTATGACTCGCTATTGCATGTACTCGTGCACAAAGAGCTCCCAAAGCTGAATATGTTGAAGCCAAGGCGTTATCTTCTGACCACTTCTGTACCGCTCACACCCAAGAGGAAGGATGACATTGTAGCAGCACTCGCTCCACACTTTCGGTCAGCTGACGATGTATATGGCAAGGACGATCTCAACAATCTGCTTGGACGATTCGAGACGATTGAACGTAAGACGATCAAATTGTGGCTATTCAGTCTCCCTCTGCTGGAGGAAATCCTTCACGCGGCTGTCAGGAACATTTCCAAAGCGGAACTAGAGCGAATTCGCGAGAGCGCAAAGCTGTATGTCCAGAATGAGAGTTTTGACCAAGCCGTTGGAATCCTAGACAATCATAACTTTTGCATCATTGCTGGCATGCCCGGCATAGGCAAGACCATCCTCGCGGAAATGCTAGTCCTTCACTACAGCCGCGCAGGGTATGAGGTTATTAAGGTCAGCAATGACATCGCGGAAGCTTGGGACCTGAAGGGGGTGGGTGCAAAGCGCCTGTTCTATTATGACGACTTTCTGGGACAATCGTCACTTACAGAGAAGCTCCGCAAGAATGAAGACCAAAGGATAATTGACTTCATTCATGCGATAGGCAAAACGCCGTTGGCGAAGCTCATCATGACTACCCGTGAGTATGTGCTTCAACAAGCATATCAGGAATACGAGAAGCTCAATCGCGAGGGGTTTGCGGATCAGAAGTGTATCGTCGATCTTTCCAAATACACACGGATGAATCGCGCCCGCATCCTCTTCAATCACATTTACTTCTCCGCTCTTCCCCCCCATTTCCGTGCCGAGATTCTGGCAGATCGCGCGTACTTACGGATAATTGACCATCGCAACTTCAGTCCACGCATAGTACAGCTCTTGACGGAATATGCGCGGTTGCGGAATATAACGCTTTCCAATTATGTGCCATTCTTCATAAAGAGCCTCGATAACCCCTTGGCAATATGGGAACAGGCGTTCACAAAGCACATTTCACAAGCTGCTCGAAATCTACTCGTTCTGTTTGCCACCCTCCCTCATCAGTGCTTTATGCAGGACATGGAGACTGCCTACCATACGTACAATCTCACGTATGCGCGAGCGTTTGCAGCCTCTATTAGTCCGCAAGACTTTCGCTCTGCGCTCAAGGAACTTGATGGCGACTTTCTCAAATATGAAACCCAGGAACTGGGAGTTCTCGTTAGCTTTACGAATCCGTCATCTGCGGATTTCGTTCGGCAGTACATCGAGTCCAACCCAATAGAACTGAAACTGCTGCTTCAGTCGATGGCATTCTTTGAGCAACTGTACGTTCTATGGTCATGGCCTGGTGCCCGCCCCGTTGTGAATCGCAGCATTCAGGAGGATCCCGTTCTTTTCGAGGAAATTAGTCGACGTTTGCTGACCGCATCTGCATGCCGGGTAATTACCGTACGGCACGGAAAGACAGAGCGAAAAGAGCACTGGCCACATTCTTTAGAAGAACGTCTTGCTCTTCTTATGGAAATGGCACCACAGACTACGGACAGATTGCTTACGATTGTACAGAAAGGTGCTTGCGACATTGAGCGGCGCATTCAGTCCGGGGAATATGATAGACACGGTTTGGCCAATCTTATTGACGCACTTGTAGCGTTTGATACCGAACACTCTCGGACATGGATTGCTCCGCTGGTTGCTACGTACATAGACGCACTCATTGATGGACCACGATGGATTTACGACTTGCAACCGTTGTGTCGTTTGGTCGAAAAGAAGCCAGACCTATTTAGTGAGGCCACCCTATCGAGAGTTGCAGTCGCTGTTGAGAAAGTGGCGGAAAGCGTTCTTGAGGACGACTACGACTTGGATTCGGAGAGTTTGCGCGAGGAGGCTGAGGTGCTTGAATCGCTATCCAAGATTGTCTCTGCCAGCGTAGCATATACCGTGGCGGCATTGCGGGAAAGGGCTAACGAGCGTGATAAGCGGCCATCGGAGGACGACGATGATCGCATAGAGTATTCGTCAAGTTCATCCAGCGATGAGTCAACCGCAACTGACGAAGATATTGACTCAATGTTCTCGACATTAAGCTTACAAACATAGGGCCAACAATGACCCTTTTTCATTTCAACCATGACTCACTTTTGCTCCACTTCATAGTTCGAGTAAATAAAATAAGTGCCAGGCAAAGAATCCATCCCCGGATTTCGTGGGGAACAAATCCATAAAATAGGTATTTATACTTATATAAAAATGAGTATTTAAGACCATTGATAAAATCTCAAAGATATTATATATTAATTAATGGTGCCAGGTGAGTTGTTTCTCACTGATTGGGATCGTGTGGCGGATACGAAGCGCGATTTTTTCTTAACAAGTGTAAACAAGGAGAAGAATATGACAGTACAAAAGAAGCAAATAATTTTAACAACTTTTTTCTTTGCAGCACTGCTTTTTTTGCTGCAGTTGTTCCAGGTTCCGGCTCAAGTTGAAAGTGAGGGGGATAAGGCAACCGAATCGAAAGCCATAAAGGAGTATAAAAATGACAAAGGTTTCCTGGAGAGGGATTATGGCGATGGAATTATTATGGTCTATATCCCCCCCGGCAAGTTTACTATGGGATCATTTACTATGGGATCATATGAGGGTATTAATCATGAAAAACCGACTCATGATGTCTACCTGGATGGATATTGGATTGGAAAGTATGAGGTTACTTTAGCGCAATATAAAGCTTTTGTTTCCGAAACCGGGCATCAAGCTCTGCCCTCATATGCTTCAACATATTCTCCCGGGGATAATCACCCGGTGGTGGGTATTTCCTGGGAAGATGCGGCTGCATATTGTAAATGGCTGTCCGGGAAACTGGGGGTTCGTTTTAATTTTAAATTACCTACGGAAGCCCAGTGGGAAAAGGCAGCCCGAGGGACCGACAATCGTGAATATCCCTGGGGAAACAAAGTACCTGATAAAACATTGGCAAATTTTGCCTCTAATGTTGGCAAAACCGTACCTGTGGGTTCTTACTCTGAGGGGGCATCACCTTATGGTCTGTTGGATATGGCCGGGAACGTCTGGGAGTGGTGTCAGGATTGGTATGATGGAAAATATTATTATCTAGCACCCTCGCTTACGAACCCCTCTGGTCCGCAAATCGGTATCTCCCGCGTGATGCGCGGCGGCTGTTGGGACAGTGGAGCGATTTTCCTGCGCTGTGCCGCTCGCTACGGCATCACTCCCTCCTTTCGCGGCATCATCGTTGGCTTCCGCCTCTGCCAGGATAATCACTAACCCTTTTTCCTTTTAGGCTTTAAACCGTAAACCGGGGCCGGTGCGTAGAAATGTAGAAATTTCCTCTTAAACCTTTTGTATCAAAGGTTTTATCGTCTTCAATTCTTTATAAAAAACGGGACAGGCTAATTTTCATTCTGGCTAATTTTCATTCCGCTCTGTATGATGTAAGGTTACCCACCCATTTTAGAAGGGAACCCAAAAGTAGTAGAATTGCCGGTTAAATAATAATAATATTTTGTTTGAATTTATTATTAAATTCAATTATTATAAGTAATCGAAAAAATGAGAGGTAATAAATGAAAAAAATTACTTCAATTTTAATACTTTTTGTTCTGGTTTGCCTGGGTGGATGTAAGATTCGAAAGGATTTGAATATTGATGAACAGGAATTGAGGGGGTTGGGAAAACCCCAGGTTGATAGAATTAATCCACAAGGAATTATTTATAATAACATCGGATTTATTTTAACTGTATTTGGTGACTTTAGTGTGAATGATGAGTATGTTCTATACGTAAACAAGAAGAAATTTGGAATAAGTCGTCCAAACTACTGGCGATACCGTATTTCATGGGAGATCCCGGACAGTTTTTTAAGAAACATCGTAAATTCCGCTGGATCCAGTGATACTCAGGTGGAGGTCAGAGTCAGTAGTATTGTTAATTATGATATTTCTGAATACTTTGAAAAATACCGCGATTATGTCTCTGATGTAAAGATACTTCAGATAAAAAGGAACCAGACTGATTTTTCTGTACCTGTCAGGCTCTTTAATGAATGGAACCATTCTCTTGCTCCTGTTTTACGGATTGATAATAAAGGTTATGTCTATCTGGCCTGGAGAGAATTAATAGGGGAGAACTGGCAGGCTATGTTTTGCTTTTCACAGGATGGTGGACTTACCTGGTCACAGGTGTTAAACATTTCCCGATCAGCAAAATCTATTGGAATAATGGATATGGATGTTGATGAACAGGGGCATTTTTATATGGTGTGGGCAGAAGGAGATATTGGTTCGCATAATGTATTTTTCAGTCGGTCCCTTGATTTTGGAGCCACCTGGTATAATCCTTTGCAAATCAGCAAAGATCCCGGAGATACCATGATCCCCAGAATTGAGGTGGATGTGCAGGGAAAGATTTATCTTTTTTGGTCCTATTTTTTGCCAGATGGATCAAATTATTTACAAAATGTTATACTCATGATGTCCACAGATCAAGGGGATAACTGGGATGAGGTATTATTAAAAGAGAGTGATGATTCTGTTGGACACCCAGCAGTCAAATCAGGGGAGGACGGTACGGTCTATTTTATTTGTGGTGGTTATGACGGAATTGAATGCTTTTATTCCAAAGATGCCGGTATAAGATGGCAGGTCAACAGGACAGGAATAGAAGGTAACTTTTGGAAATCCATGAACACCTCACTGGTGATCGATGAGAATAATACTTTATTTTTAGTCTGGAATACAGAGGACTATCTGGGGCACAATCCTAACAGTTGGATCCATTTTGCAAATGGTACTGAAGGAGGGGCTTACTGGAGTAACTTTCAGCAAATAGATAGTGTATGCAATACTTCGGGAGGCAGTGCTGGTATTGTAGTGAATGCAGGTCATATAAACATGGTTTTGCAATCACCTTCCTCACTTTTTTTATTACAATCAGTTGATGAAGGAAAAACATGGTCTTTCCCTGAATTTATTCCGGGTACAGAAGAACCAGTTGCCCCTACCATGGTTATGGATAAAACCGGAAAAATATATCTGGTATACGTTGGTGATTATAGCCGTTCCCAAAATATTGGTGGCCTTAAGTTGATCACCTGGCAAAGTAACAATTAAGCATTAAGCAGGGTTTACCTATAGTAAATAAGGGATTATCGTCTTGCCTGTCCCTTAAATCATCTTTCAGTAAAAGGGATGCTTTATAAGATTAGCCCACGAATTACACGAATTTACACGAATAGTGGCATTCGGGACAGGCCAATTTTTCCTTCCCGCAGCGGCAGAAAACGTTCACACATCAAAAAAAATGGTTGTCCCGGGAGAGAAAATCATTGACATGTCGGCAGAAATTGTTCCCACAAGGGAAAAAATCGTATACACAGCAGCCAAAATGATTGCCGCAGCAGCAGAAATCATTGACACAAGGAAAAAAATCATTCACACATAAGCAGAAATCATTGACACGCCAGCAGAAATCGTTCCCGCAAGAGAAAAAATCATTCACACATAAGCAGAAATCATTGACACAACAGCAGAAATCATTGACACAACAGCAGAAATCATTCCCACAAGAGAAAAAATCATTGACGCATAAGCAAAAATCATTAACACAACAGCAGAAATGGTTCACACAACAAAAGAAATCACTCACACAACGCTGGAAACGGTCCACAAAAACCGGGGAACCGTTTTCAAGAATGTGTGTATTGTTTTTGCTGCGGGAGTAATCATATCAAGGGCTGTGTGGATCAGAAAACGCGACAGACCAATTTTTCCACCTGAGTACATCTTGATTTTTATCTCTTAAATAGTTGAAATTTTCCCTGATTTATGGCATTCAATAAAACAAGTCGGTCAGACTGAAGGATTTTGGTTGATCATGGTGAAACCGATAATAGATGAGTTGGCCGCGCCGAAGGAGGTAATTTTTAAATGGTCAGGACCCTAAAGGCGGAAGCTCGCCCGGAGGCGTGATACAGCAGCAATATAATAAATGATGGCTAATACAATGGAAAGGGCATTTGAATTCGAAAGGGAAGTTGCCTCTTTGGGAAGCAGTGAAAAATTCATGTCATTCCTGGAAGAAAGGTCGAAAGAAAAGCAAGATATCCCAATTAAGGAAGTTGCGAAGAAACGAGGGATAAAAAATCTTTGAATAATTTGTCGCAAGTTCCCCTTTTTTTGCAGCGAAAGAATGGCGTTCAACCACCTTCGAGTACAGTGACGAAGGTATCACAGTTCGCGTTCCGGATGTCTAAAGCTGGGTCTGTCCGGCAAGTGGCGAGGCATCTTTTACGCCGGATACATTTGATGAACTTATCACGACAGTACGCGAATTGATTGAGCTTGCCAAACGTGCTCAAAAACGACGCCCTGTGCTGACAGAGTATATCGTTTCAGTTGGTGCGTAACCATCTGAAACAGAATCTTTGCCCATTGCACAGGAGATAATATGCCAAAAAGTAAATCTAAAACCCTGCCTGAGTTTAAATCTCTTAATGAACTTGTAGAGTTCTTTGATAATCACGATTTAGGTGAATACTGGGACGAGATGCCCGAAAGCGAGTTTGAAGTCAACCTGAAGAAAAAGACGCATCTTAACAATCTCTTCCCAGGCACTTGTCAATGACTGGCTTAAAGAAAAAATCATGCAGCAGGTATAGTTTGTAATTTGTTATTCTTAATAAAAGGGGGCTTGAGGATTGAGATTGAGAAGTAAAGTTTAAAAGTTCTCTTGCACTCATGCATTCATGCACGTTTTTACCTTTTTACGTACCGCCCTTCACTTTTTTTGATTTGAAAGGAAAGCAGAAGTTAGCAATTAAAAAAAGAACTACTGTTGATATGATAATCCAATGTGGTTTCAATATTTTTAATGTGTGGAATAGAAGTAAAAGCCAACCCTCAAGTAGTAAAAATGGGAGCCATATTGACAAAATATCAGTGGGTCGAGATCTATATTCATAATGTGGAAGAGCTGACTGAACAATGTTTTCTACCAACTTTTGATTTTCGTCCAGGTTCACATCGCCAATATTTTTCAATTTGTTCAAATATTTTCTTGTTAAATGCGCGATAACCCGCATTGATTGAATCGAACAAACTAACCAAAAAAAACAAATAAAAATACCAACACAAATGAAAGGTAATCTTAAATTTTGAATAAAACCCACGACTAATAACCATAAACTATTGGCCAAAATAAAAATATTGGTTCTTTCATTAAGTAATTTATCTTCAACTTTAATTCGGTCGCGAAATTTTTCAAAATTTACATTTTTCCCGATACTTTTTTCTAGCTTCTCGATTTCTTTCTCTAATTCCTTTTTTCTCTCTTTGCCTTTACCCATTTTATCCTCCTTATTAAAAGACTGGATTCTTCAACCTTTTCGACTACTATAAACAAATCCAGGTCGCTTTCCTTGCTAAAATCACCACGGGCATAAGAACCGAAAAGGATGATCTTCTTGGGTTTAATTTCCCGGACTATTTTGTCTACAATATATTGAACCAGCTTCGGTGTTATCTTTTCTGTGTTTAGCGTTTGATCGATTGACTGACTGTTCTTTTCTGCTTTTGCCGGTATCATAATTGAATTGTATATTATTTGCTAAGATATTTCAACCAATTTTTCTTTTAAATCCTGCTTTTTGCCTCTGGCGGCTAGGCCCCAATGCGTGGCGCATAGCGTTACGGAGCATTGGCAGTGCAATGACGGCGTACGACGCTTCAAACGACGTATTGTCTCCATGGGTATTCCTTAATACCGCACTGTAAGTGCCCCCTTTATCATCTTCTATAATTGATAAATTAAGTTTCAAACCGGATAAAATTCTTTTAAGATCTCCCGATATATGTCCTCTTTAATTCTGAAATTGTATTTTCTCAATTTAATAAGGATTTTGTCCGGAGGAATTTCGAGCCGGTTTTTTTGATATAAAATTCTTAAAATTCCGATAGTTCCTTTTACCTCTAATCCGAAAGAGGTGGCTTTATTTCTGGCAACTTTATCATCTAATATGACACAATCCGAGTTTATTTTTAAAGCGAGCAAAATGGCTGCTGCCTCTCCCTCTGCCAGGCTTTCCCGCAATTTTCTATATAAGCGATTTATTTGAACTTCTTTGACAAATACGTCTGATCTCTTCAAGAAGGTTTCTATTGGTTTTTCCTTAAGAGAAGTCTTTTGATTTATTTCATCAATTACAACAGTTGGGATATATTTCTTTTGAAAGAGAGAAAATGCATCCTCCAGTAGATTTAATTTGTTGAGGATTATAAGGGGAGAGGCATTAAAAACTACTTTCAATTATAGTCTCTCTCGATTCCTATGTCTGATTCATCCAAAAATGAGAATTCAAAACCATAGCTGTCAAGAAGGCTTAAGAATTGATCTTTTTCCATTTCCATGATTTCTGCTGCTTT
>JABAOF010020316.1_pt2 | contig 10893 bp, 4 predicted proteins | sample 7062171 | NCBI WGS metagenome assembly JABAOF01 (sample SAMN14538628, study PRJNA623070) | marine sediment metagenome | biome: marine biome [ENVO:00000428]; feature: marine pelagic biome [ENVO:01000023]; material: deep marine sediment [ENVO:00002113] | place: India: Gulf of Khambhat ... | reverse complement strand
GCAAAGGGCAGCTTCCTCGAAGGGGGCATTCGCGTTCCCGCAATCCTGAGTTATCCTGGGAAGCTGCCGAAGGGCATCGTCCGCGACCAGGCCGTCACAGCCATGGATTGGTATCCGACAATCCTCGAACTCTGCGGCGTGAAGATTCCCGCCGGTGCTGAACTTGATGGTCACAGCGTTCTGGGCCTCATCGAGGACCAAGCCGCCCCGAGCCAGTACTCTGTAATGCACTGGCAGTGGCAGCAATCGTGGATGGTCCGCGAGGGCAACTGGAAGCTCATCGTGAATGACAAATACGGGCTGGGCAGAGAGAAGCTGGAGGAAGTTTACCTTGCGAACTTGGCCGACGAGCAACCCGAACGCAAGAACCACGCGAAAGAACATCCCGAAATCGTCAGGCGTTTGATGCAGCTTCACCGGCAGTGGGAACGGCAGGTAACACCCAAGAACCTCCCGGAGTTTCAGGAGAGCCCGCCGTAATATGTAGATATAACGGCCGTTGAAATAGAGACAACACCCGTCCTGCGAGATAGCGGGCTCCAAATCCGAGAAGGAGCTACTGGCGGGCCGGCCGAGGTTCACGGGAGCAGGCCGTTTACCGGCCGGGCTTTGGCGCTCCTCAAATCACAAGCGACAGAGAATCAGCGAGATAAAAAACGAGATAGTTGTATCCATTAGGCAGATTTAGTAATATAGTCAAATTGAGAGGTTTAGTAATGCGGCTAAGTGCTGTAACTGAGAAATGTTAGTCATAATTCTTGACTGTCGTCAGACAAGTATTTCATAGCAACCCGCCCAGCGCCGGGCAGGGTAATTTGCCGGGAGAAGAGCATGATAAAAAACGTTGAATCCATTATGAATCCGAAGTCGATTGCCGTGGTGGGCGCGACCAACCGGCCTGGTAGCGTAGGGCTTGCCGTGTTTCGCAATATCCTCAGAGCCGGGTTTGAAGGCGTTCTTTATCCGGTTAATCTCAAAGCAAAATCTGTCCAGAGCGTAAAGGCCTATCCCAGACTTGCGGACATTCCCGATGAGGTGGATTTAGCAGTCATCATTGTTCCTGCGGAAGTTGTTTGCTCTGTCTTGGAAGAAGCCGGCCAAAAACAGGTCAAGGGGGCCATTGTCATTAGTGCCGGATTTAAGGAGGTCGGCGGGCGTGGAATAGAGCTGGAAAATTGCGTCAAAGAGGTGGTCAGGAAATACGGCATGTGTCTTGTGGGACCCAATTGCCTCGGGGTCATCAATAATAATGAGCATGTCCGTATGAATGCCAGTTTCGCCACGAAGATGCCCAGAGCCGGAAATGTTGCCTTCATTTCGCAGTCCGGGGCCCTTTGTACAGCGGTACTCGACTATGCGGAAGGCAGGGACATTGGATTCTCCAAATTCGTCAGCTTCGGAAACAAAGCCGACGTAAATGAAATAGACCTGCTGCGTTATCTCAAAGATGACCCGGATACGGACGTAATTCTTATGTATCTGGAAGATATTACTCACGGTCGGGCTTTTCTTGAGACCGCAAGAGAGATTACATGGCAGGCACACAAACCTATGCTCGCAGTGAAATCCGGTATTTCTCCTGAAGGTGCTCGTGCTGCTGCATCTCACACCGGTGTACTGGCCGGGTCTGACAATGCGTACGATGCTCTTTTTCGTCAGAGCGGCATCATGAGGGTGGAGGGCGTGGATGAGCTTTTCAACATCGCCCTTGCTTTTGCAAAACAGCCGATACCGAAGGGCAACCGCATCGCTATCATTACCAACGCCGGAGGACCGGGCATTATGGCTACCGATGCGGCCGTTCGGCACAACCTGAAAATTGCTAATCTATCGGACAAAACGAAACAGAAATTGAAAAATGAGCTTCCGCCAACCGCCAGTATCGACAATCCCGTGGATGTGATTGGGGATGCCACCCACGAGCGTTACGAAGCTGCCATTCGTTACATCCTCCAGGATGAAAACGTCGATGGTGCCATCGTGATACTCAGTCCCCAGGCGATGACCGACATTCTGGAGACGGCGGAGATCGTCCCTCACGTGACAAAGGATACTGATAAACCGGTGCTCTGCTCATTTATGGGAATTGTTGATGTTTCCGAAGGCATTAGATATCTGGAAAAGCACGGTATCCCCAACTATGCCTTTCCCGAGGCCGCAGTCAGGTCGATGGCCTCCATGGCCTTTTATGGAGGGCTGTTGAGTCTCGAGATGAGACAAGTGCGCCGAGTAGCTGCGGACCGCGAGACTGCCACCGTGCTGATAAAAAAGAAGCTTGCTCACAAGAAGAGGTATTACATGTCTGAAAAAGAGGCGAATGAGATTCTTCAGTGCTACGGGTTCCCTGTCTTAAAGAGTATTCTGGTCAAAGATATATCGCAGGTGGATGATGCGGTTGAGGAATTTATCTTTCCTCTGGCCATGAAGATTTCTTCTCCGGACATAGTGCATAAATTTGATGTAGGCGGAGTTCGGCTGAAAATCAAGACGAAAAAGGAGGCTCGAAAGGCCTTTGAAGAGATCATTGAAAATGCGAAAAAGGTTAATCCCTCAGCCCATATCGATGGCGTCATCATAGAGAGGATGGCCAAGCGCGGCGTAGAAGTTATCCTCGGGGCCGTCAGGGACCCTAAGTTTGGTCCAATCTGTATGTTCGGCCTTGGGGGGACATTGGTTGAATCCATGAAGGATGTCACTTTCCGGCTGGCCCCCATGTGGGAGATCAGTGCAGAGATCATGATACGGTCCATCAAGGCATACGGTATTCTCAAGGGAGCCCGTGGAGCATGGCCCTGTGATATCGATGCCATCAAAGACTGCATTCTTCGACTTTCTCAGATGGTCACTGAACACCCTGAGATTGCGGAGCTTGATATCAATCCACTCATTGTCTATCCCCGAGGGAAAGGATGTGTCGTGGCGGACAGCAGGATTCTGCTGAAAAGTCCAGTGTAGGATTAAAATCACTCTTTCAAGATTTGCTAAAGATACGTAATCGCTATACGTTCTCCGGGTCAGCTATAAAAGGAGTACTCTTAATCGTTTGTTACAGTAGAGGTTTCTTTCTGCCGCCTCCTACAAAGTAAATGATCGGCCGGTTTCATAGAGTTCCTTACAGAGATAGAGGTTGTCTCCGGAACATCTGAGAATGTTATACACTCTTGATGTGTTCCCAAGCTGCTCAGCCGGTTCCGGTAAGCTTATTTTGTTCTTGATAATTTTTTTCTGTTGTCACCTGACACTTTTTGACATACCTGTTTCGGCCTCAAGTTTTCTTCGACAGGAGCTTTTCGATCTCTGCCAGCAAAATGTTGGGTTCTACGGGTTTGTCCAGGAATCCATCCACAGGGCACCAGGTGGGGTCGCCTGCCGCTGATTTGAAATCTATACCAGTTTGGTCTTTGATCCCTGTTAGCATCAGGATAGGCATATCTTTGAACTGTGGGTCTTTCTTCAATTCCCTTGACATTTCAAAGCCATCCTGCCAAGTGGTCATCATAACATCCAATATGGCTAAATCCGGTTTCTCGGTCTTGATTTTTTCCATACCTTCTGTTTTGTCGGCGGCCGTAAGCACCGTATACTGCTGGCCTTCCAAAATAGCCTGCAATGAATCTCGAATATCCTGGTCATCATCCGCAATTAAAATCTTTGCTTTTCCCATAGTTCACCTCAAAAGATTTAAACCAACATTTCACACACCGAATTCGCCCACCTACATTGCTGAGCACATACGTCGTTAAAATACCACATCCGTTTTGAAAACACAACTATCTTGAGTGAATCCTTACAGATTTTCCTTCAGAAAGATATAAGAATTTTGCCACTTTCCTTGCAAAACCATTCTCGCAGCAATATTTTCAGCGTGCCATGGCTGCATGCAGAGATGTATCGCTAGTGGGACAATTGGTGCATAGCGGCCAGCCCGCTAGACGTAAGGCGGGCAAGATGCAAAAACGACGCGAGGTTTACCCCATTGGGGCTTCTGTCCTTTGGGCCTCTAACAGGGTTCACGAACAGACTGACGTAGGACTGCTTCGGGGCAAGGTGACAGTAAATGTGGTTCCTTGGCCTTCCTGGCTTTGCACAGAAATCTCGCCACTATGTCTTTCTACTATCTGCTTTACTATTGAAAGGCCCAGGCCTGTACCATCTTTCTCGCTTTTCTTGGCATTGGTGGCTCTGAAAAACTCGTCAAATACGTTTTCGACTTCATCCGTAGGTATGCCGATTCCTGTGTCGGCAATGTCTATACGAACAGAACCGTCCTGGTCTTTGGCCTCGAGGTGGACAGTTTTGTTCTCAGGGGTGTATTTGACTGCGTTAAAGAGCAGATTTGTTATCATCTCATTTATAGAGAACTCATCGCCGACAATTTGCCCCAGTGACGGTTCGACATTGGAAGTTACAGTAATCGATTTCTCCTTCGCTTTAGTGGCAACGCTGGCCAGGGCTTTGGATATAATATCAGGCAGAGAAAAAGCTTCCATTTTTATTCGTCCGCTAAGCCTCATCTGTGTCAGATTTAACAATTCCTTGACAAAGTCGGTGAGTTGGGCGGTCCGCCTAACAGCCCGGTTTACGAAATTAGATTGTTTTTCGCTCAGCGGGCTTGTAGATTCGTCAGCCGCTATGTAGAGACAACTTGTTATTGCGGCCAGATGGCCTTTGATGTCGTGCGTGACACGAGAAACATACTCGTCCTTTATACGGTCCTTTTCTTTGAGTTGAATATTGGCCTCTCTAAGTGCTTTTTCCTGCTTTTCCAGCTCAGCAAGAAAAAGATTTTTTTGCGCAAAATTGATCTGCCGTGCAGATACTTCCACAAAGTCAAACATTTCTTTTGGCGATTTATTCTCCAGGATATCTATGTATAAGACATCCACGCTTTTGCCTAAGTCATTTACGCGAGCAGAGAAAACGAGGTGAGGCTTGTGCTTGTCAACAACCGTCAACGCCAGATTTCGGCCGGATGATGCCCCGCTGCTCGCCATCACCGGAGTATCAGCCGACCGAACCGCGTCAAGTACACGCTTGGAAAGATGCAGATAGGATGACTGCAAGATAGCGGTATCTGTTGCGTCGGCTCCGAAATAGCAGGCAAGAATATCGGGAGACGCCGGCAAGGGCTCTGAACTGCAAGGCAATCTTACGACAGCAACGAGGGTATCCAACATCTTGGCTAAACACAAACATGCTTGAGAATACAATTCTGAGGGTCTTGACAATTTCAGTAATCCATTCGTTAGTTCATTTAGATGCTGCATTAGGTCGGGAGATAAAGCGGAAACTCTGTCGGCTCTGTAGGATACGATGTCTTCCTCCAAACCTTTGTCAACAATCGGAAGTGTGGTATGGATTGAGGCCCCTTCAAATATTTGCTGGTCTGATTCTTGTACCAGAGATAGGGTGAAGGGACGTATGCAAATCTTCTGGTCAGGCAAAACTGCTTGCGCTTTAATGAGCTGGCCTTCGACCAATACCCCATTTTGACTTTCGAGGTCTTCCACAATCCAACGGCCAAAGGGGTCGGGGGAAATTCTGGCGTGAACTCGTGATACGTTGGGATGATCGAGCATGATATCACAACTCGCGTCCCGTCCCAATGTTACGCCCTTGGGATCGAGTGCTATCTCTTTGGTCTCTTCCGGCCCGGATATAACAAGCTTCGTGTTGGCCATGTTCTATGTCCTCTCAATAAGCTACCCAGCTAATGTGTTTACCCCGTTAGAAATCGTCCTTTCTCGGGCTTTTCAGCCGTTTCTGGAATTTCTAACGGGGTTTATCGTTATTTTCCAGATAAGGCCTGCCTATCTACAGGGTCGGCCTTTTCGCTTTCCAGGGAATATGTTACAGATACCAGGAAAGGCACTTGCCGCAGCCACTAAGATAGACTCTCAGCAAACTGTTGACGGCCGCTTGTTCTGTTGCTCCAGCGTCTCACTTTCGTCGTGCTATGTTCTATGCGGGAATCCTGTGATGGAAATGGCTACCTCTAAGATGCCTTCATCCCGATTCTTCGCTACCCTTACCATTATTCAGGAATACTTCCATCCGACAGGAAACTTCTATCCGAGATATATTAAACTAAAGAGAATAAACAAGTTCATTATATTTTGTCTGTCCCTGGTGTCAAGCGCGGTTTTCAGTCTAAGGGAGCGCCCGAAAGTGGGTTATCAATACTGATAACCGCGAAAGGATGCTCTTTTTCTGTGTTTTTTCCTTTACTTTCATGTCTATTATTGATATAATTGTGTAACTGTTAGCAGTTGTTTCTACCTGGTCGTTTACAACAGGCGATATTATCGGATTTCCCTGGCTTTTTGTGGCCGTGGTTAAGGTATAGCAACTGCTTTTTGGGTTTTATGGTCAGAACTTTCTGACTTAATTTTTTAACTTTTTTTGTCTAATGATTAGGGGCTGTTTTTGGCAAATTTACAGGGAGGACTACATTTAAACTGTCTAACAAGGATGACGCACTTTAGCCTTGTTTTACTTTCCTTAGGACCTATCGTTTGTATGATGGCCGATGGACTAACAATCGACAACACAGACGCGGGCAACAGGTCCGAACTCCAGGGCCAGGTTCCTGACAATGCTCAACAACTCTCCAAAACCCAGCTAAGGCGTAAGGAAAATACCAGAACTGCCGAAGAAATCAAATCCGAGCAAGAAGCTGCCTCCAGAGTTAAAGCCGGACAAGAAGGTGAGACTGAGCAATTGAATTTGCTTGAAGACACGACTGACCGCTTTACCGTTAAGGAATTGCGCATCAGCGGCAACACCCTGATATCAACCGAAGAATTGTTGAAAACTATGCCTTTAGTGTACAACGCTTCAAACAAACCACTGCACCAAGCCGAACCCGGCGACCTCTACGACCTTAGAGTGCTCCACGAGATAATTTCACAGCCCGGCCAGCCCCGTCAGGTTTCGAGAAGAACTATGCAGGGTCTTACCGAGTACATTCTCTCGGTTTACAACGCTCACGATTACGAAGGCATATATGTGTATATTTCCGCACAGGCGATTCAGAATCGTGTGGAGTTGCAGGATGGACTCTTACCCATAGAGGTTGTCGAGGCCAAAATCTCCGAAATCATAATAACGCCGTACAACCGTGAAGGTGAGAAAGTAGAGAAAAGCATTCTACGTAAGTCTGTCATCGAGGGCTGGTCACCGGTAAAAATTGGGCAGATGGCAAACAGGAAGAAACTAGATGATTTCGTTAACCTGCTCAGCCTCAACCCTGACAGGTATGTCTCGGCAGTGATATCGAGAGGTTCGGAACCGGATTCGCTTGCCTTGGGATACGATGTTTACGAAGCAAACCCCTGGCATTATTACATCCAGTTAGATAGCTCCGGAGCCAAAGAAAGGCAATGGGCTCCAAGTTTTGGTCTCATCAATACTAATCTTACAGGTAGAGACGACAGAATTACAGCCCTGTATCAGCTTTCACTGGATTCGATTCACGATAATTACTTGATGTATGGCAGTTATGAGGTTCCATTATTCACACCTCGGTTACGTCTTAACCTTTATGGCGGGCGCAGCGAGTTTGATATAAGCGGGGGCGGGGATATCGATTTCCTCGGCAAGGGTTCCTTTTATGGCGGCATATTTCGTTTCAACGTTCTACAGAATGATGGTTGGTTCTTCGATGTCACGAGCTCGCTAAGCCACGAAAACAGCAAGGTGACACCTTCACTGTTCGCGATTTTGGAGACCGACATTGATATGGACCTTTGGGGAACAGGGGTTGACCTGCATCGTTCAAACGATACGTCGACCACCTCTGTTAGCTTTAACCGGATTCAGAGTATCGGCGCTTCCAGCAAGGCCGACTTTGTGAAGGCACGGACGGACACAGACCCTCATTTTAATATTTATACTCTTGGTGCCGCTCACTCCCGGTATTTTGACCCCAATAGAGTTCAGCGACTCAGCGGATCTCTTCGATGGATAACCTCCAACAAAAGACTGACCCCCTCAAAAATGACCGCTTTCGGAGGACTGTACTCCGTCAGGGGCTACGATGAAGATGAAATTGTTGCCGATGGCGGCCTACTTTTTTCCGCTCAATATGAATTTGACCTGGTCAAATATAGTCAGTCCAAGGAGAATCGCGAAACTGAGTCAGAAACTGAGTCAGAAGCAGAGGTTAAAAAGCCTTGGCTTAAAAAACTGGCCCTGTTGACTTTTATTGATTACGCCCGCGCTAAAATAAAAGATCCTGTTCCAGGCGAAATTGGAATTCAGGAACTCTGTTCGATAGGTATCGGTACAGGTATGAGACTTGGGAACAACTTTGATGCCAACATATATTATGGCTATCCGCTCAGACCAACCGCTGATACAAGAGAAGGTCACGGCCGGTGGGGCTTCAGTTTCACAAGGCGATGGTAGGTATCGTACAAGACAACTGCTATGGTATGGATGGATAATATATGATTATGGTTATTCCAAATAACCAAAGAGGAAAAATATGAGGCACGTAAGGAGATTTTTGAAAAGGCGCTATTTTAGACATGCCCTCGTATACTTTTTGGCGGGCTGTGTGTCTTTCGGCACATCACTTTCAGTTGCGCTGGCCGGACCGGAAGATGCACAGGTCGTCCATGGTCAGGTTTCATTCCAGCAAAGTGGCAACAATACCACGATAACAGCTTCCGACAAATCAATCATCAACTATAGCCGTTTTGACATCGCCCGTCCCGAAGTTGTCGAATTCATCCAGCCCAGCAGCGCTGCCTCCGTATTGAACAGAATACTGTCGGCGAATCCAACGAGTATTAACGGTACGCTCCTGGCTAACGGCAGGGTTTTCTTTGTCAATCCTGCCGGGGTCATCATCGGCAGTGAAGCCAGGATTAATGTAAACCAGTTAGTTGCTTCCGCGCTAAATATATCAAACGATAACTTCATAAACGGTCAATACGAATTTGTCGGTGGCGATGGAGTCGTGGCCAACTATGGCGATATCTCCGCCCAGAGCGTATACCTCGTTGGCAAACAGGTTACTAATGTAGGAAACATAAATTGCCCGGATGGATATGTAGTAATGGCCGCCGGTGACAGGGTATTTCTTGGTCAGCCTGGCAGCAACGTTATTGTTGAAATAGGTTCTCTCGAACCCCCGGCTCAGTCAGATGCTCAACCACCAGCCGAGATTATTAATGAAGGCACAGTCCAAGCCGCCGGCGGAACAATAATTCTTGCTGCTGCCGGCGATGCCTTCTCCAGACCTATAATGAAGAACATCGGTTCTTTATCTACCTCGACTGCTGAAGGAAACGCCGGAGATATCATGCTGCAAGCCACCCAGGGTCAGATTAGTAATACCGGTTCAATCACTGCAACAAGCGAATCCGGCGCCGGCGGCACCGTCACGGCCGATGCGGGCGAAGTGGTCAACGCTGGCACGGTGGACGTCTCAGGTGCTCAGGGCGGCACAGTTGCACTTCAAGGAACCAGTCGCGTGGGCCAATTCGGTACTATCAATGCTGATGGCGTTACGGGTGATGGTGGTAGTATCGACCTTTGGGCCGGTGATGTAGTTGCTCTTGGCAGCGATAGTTTGACCACTGCAAACGCCGGTACCAACGGTGATGGTGGGCAGGTCGTGGTATATTCACCGAAAGCAGCGCTTTTTGAGCCAGATGCACGAGTTGAGGCCAAAGCTGGCAGCCAGTCAGGCAATGGAGGATTCTTCGAGCTCTCCGGCAAAGAATATGTCGAAACTTTTGGCCAGATTGACTTAACCGCAACGAATGGTAAAAGTGGAATGTTTCTTGTTGACCCGCTCGATCTTCGCATTGTCGATAGCGATACGGCTAACGGTGATGTTGCAGAAGGTCCGACAGGAACATGGAAGCCGATTGACGGCGCCTCTGTTTCAGAGCTGGACATCGATACGTTGGAAGGCTATTTAGTTAGTGCAAATGTAACGCTGTCAACTTTGGGTACACCTTATGCAGAAGGTCAGAATGGAGATGTTATCTTCGATGCAGACAGATACCTTGAACCTGGTAACACCACGGACTATTCATTGACCGTTGAAGCTGCACGCAACATCGAATTTACTGCCGGCAATGGTATTAAGTTTGAAGGAAATGGCGATGTAAAACTTTACGCTGGCCCCGAAGGCTCTGTTGAGTTTGTAAATAGTACAACCAACACGGGTATATCACTCCCTCATGACTTAGATTATATATCCACGAAGAGAGGCGATATTATTATAGAAGCTGGAAGCGGCGGCATTGATGTTGGTTCTCTAAGTACTGGTAAACCGGAGCTGGACTATCCTGGTGAAATCAGCCTTACTACAACCAACGGTGGTAATATAACTACAGGACCCCTGGAAGTTAAAGGGCATGGTTATGGTTCGATTTATGTTTTTTCGTCCGGCGACCTGACAATTAACGGTTCCAGTCCTGCCGTGTCGATAAGTACGAATCACGTTCCTGCCGGCGCAGATGCTTTTTCTTTCGCATGTCTGATTGCCGAACAAGATGTGACAATCAATGGTGATGTCACGGTCGAAGCTCATGGTAAAGACAAAACCAGAGCTGGTATCTGGATTGGTGCCGGTACAAATGTTGCGGATCCGGAATACGGCTACGAGGGTACAGTTACAGTGAACGGCAATTTAGAAGCAATAGCAACCACGGCACAAAATGCACCTCTCAGAGATTCTGAAGCAACTATAAAGGTTTATGCGAAGAATATTAATCTAAATGGTAATAAAGTCCCTCATGCAAAAGCTGACAGAGCCGAAGTCAAGAGCAGTACTACTCTTCCTCCTGATGAAGAAACAGGGCCCGACAGGCATTTTTTTGCATTAGTAGAAATTGATACCCTCAAGGACGGTACCTGTCTCAACTGTGGCAA
>JABAOF010044400.1_pt1 | contig 10894 bp, 14 predicted proteins | sample 7062171 | NCBI WGS metagenome assembly JABAOF01 (sample SAMN14538628, study PRJNA623070) | marine sediment metagenome | biome: marine biome [ENVO:00000428]; feature: marine pelagic biome [ENVO:01000023]; material: deep marine sediment [ENVO:00002113] | place: India: Gulf of Khambhat ... | reverse complement strand
CTCCGCAACCGGGCGACGGTTGTCGGTAATATCGTCACCGCATCACCCTGCGGTGATATGGCCTCTCCCCTCCTCTGCCTGGAAGCTTCCCTGGTCGTCACCTCACAGAGGGATTCAAAAAAGATACCATTTACGGAATTCATCACCGGAGTGAAGAAAACGGTCCTTCAACCCAACGAAATTGTTGAGAAGATCATCGTGCCAACCAAAATGATCAATGCACGGGGAGGTTACGAGAAGCTCAAGCGGATAAAAGGTCACGATCTCGGCGTTGTAAGCACAGCTCTCCTAAAATGTAACGGTTCTATAAGAATTGCTATCAGCTCGGCTGCTCCAACGCCAGTCCTGCTACCCGATTTCCCGTCACATGTCTCGGTAGAAACAGTGCAGAATGCCGCACAAAGTGTCATCCGCCCAATCGATGATGTTCGATGCACGGCGGAGTATCGGGCATTCATGGTCAATGTTTTTATTGAAAGGCTCATGGGAGAGGTAATCTAATGATCCGTATTACGGTCACGGTAAACGGCGAGAAATATACACGAGACGTGGCTCAAAACAAAACATTGCTCCATTTCCTCCGGGATGATCTCGGTTTGACAGGCACAAAAGAGGGGTGTGGGGCTGGTGAATGTGGTGCCTGCTCCATCATTCTGGACGGAAAAAGTGTCAATTCCTGTCTGATACTCGCTGCCGAGGTTAATGGCTCGGAAATTGAAACAATCGAGGGCGAGGCAAAAAACGGGAAGCTTACAAAGTTGCAAATGGCCTTCCATCGACATCACGCTGTGCAGTGTGGTTTCTGCACACCTGCCATGATCATGACGGTCAAAGATCTCCTCAAGAGAAATCCAAAGCCTACAAGAGAAGAGATTATCGATGGCATCGAAGGTGTATTTTGTCGTTGCACTGGGTATCAGCAAATCGTCGAAGCAGTGCTCGATGTAACGGGTCAACTCCGCAGCAAAGGGGAGCTGAAGCATGTCTGATAATATGAGCACTGGTAAACTGAGTACTGTCGGAAAAGAGACACCGCGTATCGACGCGTACGAGAAGCTGACCGGTGAAGCGACCTATGTGAGTGACATGAAGCTTCCCGGCATGCTCTATGCACAGGTTAAAAAAAGCCCCCATGCAAGGGCAAGGATCCTGCGTATCAAAACGGGCAAGGCAAAATCACTTCCGGGCGTCAGGGCGGTCATCACTGGCGCTGAGCTCAATTACCGCGTTGGTATGTATATGATAGACAAGTACATACTGGCAAAGGGAGAAGTGCGGCATTACGGCGAGGCTATTGCCGCAGTTGCAGCAGATACCCTTGCAACTGCCCGAAAAGCGGTTGAGCTTATCGATGTGGAATATGAGGTACTCCCACCCATTCTCCATCCTATTGATGCATTAAAGAAAGATGCTCCACTCGTTCATCCACAACTCGGAGAGTACGATTATATGGATGCTGTATTTACCCCGATTCCAGGAACGAACATCTGCAATCACACGATGTTACGGAAGGGTGATATTGAGAAAGCTTTCAAGAAATCGGAATGGATTATCGAACGTGAGTACACAAATCCCTCTGTACAACACGTTCCTATGGAAACACATGTCTGCATTGTCCTATGGAAACAGAGCGATCAGGTCACCATATGGTCTTCTGCGCAATCGCCGTTCACACTTCGGAACCTTTTCTGCAAAGCCTTCAAGCTCCCACACCAAAACGTCCGGGTCATCGTTCCCTATGTAGGGGGTGGATTTGGGGGTAAGGCTGGGATACACATCGAACCGCTCGTTGCATGTCTCTCTCGGAAGGCGGGTGGACGTCCAGTGAAATTTACCGCGGACAGAGAGGAGGAGTTCAGTCTTTTACCTTGCCGCAGCGCTCTTATCTATCGCATCAAGACAGGGGTTTCAAACGATGGGAGGGTTCTCGGACAACATATGAACATGTACTGGGACTCCGGCGCCTACGCGGATTATGCGGTCAATGTAACAAGAGCTTCTGGATACTCCGCTGCTGGACCATATGATATCCCAAATGCATGGGTTGATGCCTACACCATTTACACCAATAAACCCTTTGGTACCGCATATCGAGGATTCGGTCATGTTGAGTTCTTCTGGGGACTCGAGCGTCACATGGAGCTCGTAGCCCATGCCATCGGAATGGATCCTCTGACTTTCAGGAAGAAGAACGCTTTGCGACCCGGTTCGATTACCCTGACCGGAGAGAAGATACACCGCAACACCGGAAGCATTCTCCGGTGCTTGGAAGAAGCCGAAAGAGCGATAGGCTATGGAAAGCTTACGGCAGCAGAGAAAGCGCGAGAGAAAAAGTCCGGTATGAAAATAGGGAAGGCAGTTGTCGGTCTTCACAAAGCACCCGCAATGCCTCCATTTACGGCAACAGGCGTTGTTATGCGGATGAACGAAGATGCCACAGTTACCGTGAATTTTGCACTCACCGAGATTGGGCAGGGAACCTATACAGCGATCGCACAGATCGTTTCCGAGCGACTGCGATTTCCTATTGAACGAATAAAGATAACCTCTGAAACGGATACAGATCGTGATCCCTATGACTGGCAAACTGTTGCATCGAAGGGAGTGCTTTTAACTGGAAATGCAGCACTTGTTGCTTCTGACGATCTCCTGCGAAAAGCTTACCATGTTGCAGCGCAGGTTCTCAGGGCACAGCCCATTGATCTCAACCACAATGCGGAAGGAGTGTTTGTTAAGCATGATCCGGAAATGTCTGTTTCCTTCCGCGAGATGGCCACAGGCTATGCCTTTCCCGACGGAAGATCCATTGAAGGTCCACTCATAGGCGTCGGCAGATACATTGCACAGGGGTTGACTCATCTGGATAAAGAAACTGGACAGGGTTTGCCCGCTCTCGACTGGACCTACGGGGCGCATGGTCTTATTGTCGAGGTGAACATACAAACAGGAGCATATAACATACTGAAAGTCGCCTCGGTTTTCGATGTGGGCAAGGTGGTTAATCCTGATGCGGTCAGGGGACAGGCTATTGGAGGAATGATACAGGGACTGGGTACGGCGATGTGTGAGGGATACATCTACGATCAGGAGGGACATCTCCTCAACCCCTCTTTTACAGACAACAAAATACCAACAGCAAAAGACATACCGCCAGAAATCGAGAGTATTGCGGTAGAGACACCGCAGCTCGATGGACCCTTTGGCGCCCGTGGTGTGGGAGAGCACTCTATGATTGCAGTCGCGGCTGTTCTCGGCAACGCAATTCAGAATGCCTGTGGAGCTGAAATCATGCACATGCCGATCCGTTTCGAAGATGTATGGAGAGCCCTCAAAAAGAAAGAGCTAATTGATAACTGGATCACGAAAAGCCCATACGGTAGCTGTAGGTCTGCTCCAGAGATAAAAGCCCATTACCTGGATAACCAGAAGCATTGAGATGAATAAAAATACAGATTACTTTTTATAATCTGCATTTCCATGAAGGCAGGATGTTACCTGCGATTGCCGTATTCCTCTTCGACCAATCTAACTACATCATACTTGGACATACCCTGGTCAAGAAGATCTCGTATATAGGTTTTTACCTCTATTGCACCCCGAGGTGCATCACAGGTACACGTATCGAGAGGGGTAATTCCACACTCTCCGCATGGACAGTTGAAGTTTGCTGCAATACCAAGCACCTCAGTCTCCCATGTATCATTCTTTCCAGAGACAATGTTAACTTCTCTTGAACGGCTGTTGCCTGAACCAGGGACAATTGACAGTATGGTAATCAAAATACCGGCGATCACCACAAGAACGATGATCACGGGGGCATAGGATATCAGGGTTTTTTTCTGCGACTTTTTGGTTGAACCTCGCTTTGCTGCGGTTTGGTATTTTTTATTGCCCGAAACTTTCTTCATTGTTTTTATTGCAGCAGCTTTTCCACTTTTTAGCTTTGTCCCACAGTAGTTACAGAAATTGCTTCCTATCTTCAAAGTCTGGCCACAATTACTGCATGTGAGCTCTGAAACAATTCTTTCANNTTCTCCGCAATTGCTGCAGTAATTGCTCCTTGCCGGATTGTTTGTACCACAATTCTGACATTTCACAGCCGATCTCCTTATCTGTGGAATATAATGACTTTTCCCTCTCCTCTTTCCCGAATACTAAACCAAATATCATGTGATTTTTAAATAACCAATAAGAGTTTGTTTTGGAGAACAGTCTTAAAAAGTCTTGACTGATAAATATACATATATTACTCTACGGAAACAATAAATTTTATACGAATAATACTTAGGAAGACTTCTATATGAGAAAGTACCTATTGGTTTCAATGATTTTAATGACTGGTTTGACCTTTCTCTCCTGGAAATCCAACAGGTATTCAAAGATTATACCTGAAAATAATGAGATCAAAATTGCCATCAAAAAAGTGTCTGACGGCAGACCTCACTACTACAAAATTACAAAGGATGAGCGTGAGATTAAATTTTTCCTGTTGATGAGTGACGACGGAATAGTCCGGGCAGCCTTTGATGCCTGTGATGTTTGCTTTCCTGAAAAAAAGGGATACGCGCAGGATGGCGACTATATGATCTGTAACAACTGTGGCCAGGCATTTCATGAAACGAAGATCAACGTCATCAAAGGAGGCTGCAACCCTGCACCAATTGACAGGATCTTCGACCAGCAATTTATCTATATTTCAATGACTAGTATGGAGCAGGGACTGTCGTACTTCTAGGAGCTCGGGATGAACATTTTAACAATCCCTGTAAGAAATCTGAGAAGGAAATTACTCAGGACCATACTCCTCGTAGTCGTATTCACCATTGGTATTTTGTCTATGGTGACCATTAATAATATCTCGCAGTCCGTCGGTGAAGGCCTGGAAAAAAAACTCAATCAGTTCGGTTCAAACATCCTGATCTATCCAAAAAATGAAACATTGAATGTGAGCTATGGCGGATTTAATCTCGGAAGCTTATCATATAATGTTCAATACCTCAGCGGATCACACGTTATAGATAGTGTAAGAAACATCGAGCTTAAGAAAAACATAAGCGTTGTAGCCCCCAAACTGATCGCCTATGAAAGTTACCGTGAACAATCCATTGTCATCATTGGTGTGGACTGGAATGAGGAGGTAAGGATAAAAAATCATTGGGTTATTGACGGAAATTTACCTTCGGAACCGGAAGGCATTCTGTCCGGAAGTGGTGTTGCGGAGTACTATGGTTTCGGAATAGGCGACACAGTGAGGCTCGGTTCATCCGATTATCGGGTAACGGGAATCTTGAGCCAAACTGGATCCGACGACGACAAGGTATTATTTGTGGATATTGCTCATCTACAGGACATCTCCGGAAAACCTGATCTTGTAAACTTTGTGGAAGTTGCAGCTCTCTGTTCAGGCTGCCCCATAGAGGACATAGTAGCCCAGATATCGGCGAAACTACCCTATACAGATATCAGGACACTCCAGAGTGTTGTAAAGCNNTATACAGATATCAGAACACTTCAGAGTGTTGTCAGGCAGAGAATGTCTGCAGTGAGCTTTGTCAAAAGGCTTGCCAGTATCGTGAGCATTGTGATTCTGCTTACCGCCAGTTTCATGATTGCGTTGTTCACGTTTGCCTCGGTAAATGAAAGAAAGGAAGAGATCGGTGTTTTACGTTCACTGGGATTCTCTAAGTTTACCGTTTTCATAATATTTTGTTTTGAAGCACTGCTTATTGGAATGATTTCTGGGGTACTGGGCTACACCTTAGGATATTTCGTTGGTATCAAAGTAATAGACTTGATGCAATTCGGTGAGGAAATAGGAGTCTATTTTAATCTTTCCCAATTTTTGCTCACCTTTGTCATTGTTGTTGTTCTTTCAGTTGCTGCATCCCTTGTACCTGCATGGAAGGCTTCGAAAGTGGATCCTTCCCAAGCGTTGGTAATGCTTTAGGAGTAATGAGGATGATCGTAGCGCATGATATTGTGAAGAGTTATTATTCTGATAGTGTTGAGAACAGAGTCTTAAAAAATATTCATTTCAGCATGGACAAGGGCGATTTTGTTTGTATTGTTGGAAGATCGGGTTCCGGGAAGAGTACTTTGCTCAACGTATTGTCGACACTTCTGAAACCGGATGAGGGGCATGTAATCTTCGGAGAAGTGAATCTAACGAGTCTTCAAGAGAAGAGCAAAGACCGGATGCGGCGGGAAGAATTTGGAATGATCTTTCAGTTTCATCATCTCATGCCTTACCTAACTGTCCTTGAAAATGTTCTTCTTCCCTTCATGAACCGTTTGAAACCTGTGGGAAAACACGATATTGAAAAAGCCAGGAATTGTTTGGATAGAGTCGGTCTCGGGGATAAATATGACAGACTTCCCGGGCAGCTCTCGGGAGGTGAACAGCAGCGGGTTGCCATAGCCAGGGCTCTTATAAGATCGCCTCAAGTCCTATTCGCAGATGAGCCGACAGGAAATCTCGATAAAAAAACTGGTGATACAGTCGTTCAGCTCTTAAAACAGCTGAACGAGGAAGGACTCAGCATCCTCATGGTCACCCATGAGACTTCATATAGGATCTATGCGAACAGGGTTATTGTATTGGAGGATGGGGTTCTTAGAGAAACTTCAGAAAATCCGCCCTGTTGATCAATCAGTTTTTCTCCCCCTCAGCATGTTTTCCCTTTCCTTCAAGAGCAGCTTGTACACATCCTCCTCTTCTTGACAAAGATTTACACGTGATTTTTAGATATTCAATCGAAATTACCGTTTCCAAAGATTTTTTTCGATATTTGAGCATATCAGAGCTCTCGAGGATGATTTAAAGGTTCTCCTATTCGAAAGAATGGGTAAGCGAATTCGCCTAACAGAAGCCGGAGAGAAACTAATGGACCAAGCAGAAAAAATCTTGGATATCGAGGAAGAACTGAGGGTTGAAGGAACTGGCCAAAAAGAACCACAGGGAACGTTATCCATACGAATACCTGTAACCATCAGTACCTACTATGTAACTCCAATTATACATGCATTTCACAAAAGATATCCCATGGTTGGGTTAGATTTTATGAGCTGCAGTTATTACAGTTTGCAGCAGGAGCTTCAATCGGGAATGTTGAATCGAGCATTTATAATTTCCGACAACTTCGAAGATGAAAAATTGAATTCAGAACCATTGTGTAAAATACCTCTAGTTATGGTCACAAATCCGAATAATAAATTTGCATCAAAATCATCTCCTTCTGTTCAAGATTTAAAAGGAGAAACTATATTCATAGCAAAAAATGACTGCAGCTAGAGACTGATGTTTGAAAAAATACTCACTGAGAGCAGGGTTAATCCAGTGGTTACTATTGAATTAAACAGTATTGAATCAATAAAAAAGTGCATCATAGAAAAAATGGGTGTATCGGTTCTTCCACTTATAGCTGTTGAGGAAGCATTAAAGAAGGATTTACTTGCGGAATTGTCATTGCTTGAAATTATAAGGAATTTAAATCTTTTGATGATCTGGAATAAAGTTAAAAAAATTTCTTCGACTTTAAAGGAGTTTATCAAAATCACAAGAGAAAATATTCCACAAAATGAAAGTTGTAAAGAGCAATCAGCTTGACAGACTTTTCTTCCAGCCGTAAATTCGGCAATGACAAGCCACCATGTTACTTATCACCTCAATTAAGAAAATTATATCATAAACATAAAGCCGGAGGATTTCCACTATGAGTCAAAAATACAAAAGTCTACTGCACCAGATGACTCAGACCACGCCAACCTGTTTGTGGAACGATTCTGCCTCTCAAGAAGAACTAACCTACTCCATCGAACACGGCGCCGTTGGAGCCACCTGCAATCCCATAATCGTTATGTACGTGCTCGACAAGGAGATGCATCTGTGGAAGGACCGCATCTTCCAGCTGATCCANNGGGGCTGAGCTCTTAAAACCCGTCTTCGATCAGCACCGGGGCAAGAACGGACGCCTTTCCATCCAGACCGATCCCAGGTTCTACCTCAATTCCGAGGCCATCGTCAAACAGGCAGTGCACTTTTCCAATCTGGCGCCCAATATGATCGTCAAGATCCCGGTGACCAAGGCTGGGGTTGCTGCTATTGAAGAGGCCACCTATCAGGGGGTGAGTATCAACGCCACATTGAGCTACACCTTGCCCCAATGCATTGCTGTGGCCGAAGCGGTGGAAAGGGGCTTTAGGCGCAGAGAAAAAGAGGGATTGGATATCTCCACCATGGGTCCGGTGTGTACCATTATGGTGGGGCGTCTTGATGACTGGCTGAAAGTAGTGGCTGAAAAGGAAAATATTACCACCGATCCGGGAGTGCTTGATTGGGCCGGGGTGGCAGTTTTCAAGAAGACCTACAGGATTTTCAAAGAGAGGGGTTACCGCTTGAGGCTCCTGTCGGCCGCGTTCCGGCATCTTCTACACTGGAGCGAATTCATCGGAGGGGATGTAGTGATCTCTCCACCTTACAAGTGGCAGAAGCGGTTTAACGCCAGTAATGTGGAGATAAAATCACGAATTGATGATCCCGTGGACCCTCATATTCTAAGTGAGCTGTCCGGCAAGTTCGAAGATTTCCGTCGGGCTTATGAAGAGGATGGTATGGCTATCGAAGAGTTTGCCGCCTTCGGAGCTACCGCACGGACGCTGAGACAGTTTATCGGGGGTTGTCATCAACTGCCCACCTTGATACGAGACTTCATGATTCCAAATCCCGATATTTAGATCGGACATGACCAACCTTCACCAATATAAAACTATCCTTATGGGTATACCATATAGCTCCGTAACTGCATTAAACGCTCAGCTCACTCATCCTGACTCAAGTATATAGGTTGGCATGAAAACTCCATTGAATGGCTTAAATGAACCTCTTACCTGACACAGATGCAGTTCGTTATTCCTGCCACCTAATTCATACAGACGGTGTACAATTTCATCACAATCGGCAGGTACGAGCAACAGAACTGTGCGACCCCGATATATGTTGAGTTCTGCAAGAATGAGTCTCAGTGCCTGCTGTTGTGTACGGGCTATTCCAGGTCCAAGCATGTAGAGATCGGGGTGTCCACATGAAACCATAAATCCATTAAGGTAACCTTTATTATCTTCTAAGACGGAGACATGCCAAAAACCTTCACGATTTTCAATAAGGTGATGATAATCATTCTCCCGCCGAATACTGCTAATCTCATATTCGAGATTCACGATTTTCGGTATATCACTCACAGCACCGCTTCGTATTATTGTAGACTCCGACTGTGCATACTTGAACCCAGTACCTGGAACTTTGATCAGTATATCCTGGTAGAAGTGCCTCGGTATGAAACCTGCACGTGTATAGAGAGAGAAGGAATCAAGATTAAGAGCACTGGAAATAAGCCGAACAGGCTTACTTTGCCGATCTGCAATATCTGTAATATATCGGAGTAAAGCTTTCCCAACACCACATTTAAAATAATTTGGATGCACACTCATCATGCCAACTGATACGTGTGTTGGACGAATATGATAGAAACTCAACCCGGCTAATCGACTGGAACGGGTGTTTTCAGCGACAACCCCATAGCTTTCGTCCAAAGCATCATAAGCATCGAAAAAGAGCTCCGTAGACGTCGGACCGCCGCTAAAAGGCACTGGAAATGCATGTAGTTTGTACCATGTATTGTGCGAGATACATATCAATTCTGCAACTTCAAATTTGTCTGATGCGACCATCTCACGAAGTAATATCTCCTCCATGATTTTCTCCTAAGCGAATCTTTCATATCCCACTAGAGGGTATGATAGTTATACCTTACTCCCCTTGGATTGTGTGCGAAGCATGAAAAAATTACAATTCCTTTTTCGTGAAAATCAGCTATACTCCATTATTATGTACATTTATAGTAAAGTGCAATCGGATAAATATAATTAGTACGTTAGCTTAATCCATTGGAAAAACAATTCGATTAAAACAACAGAAAGAGGTATAAAGGGATATGGAAAAAGTAACAGACAATGTTTTCGCAGAAACCAGGATTCGAGGGTGTAATCCCGCGTATGTGGTAACAGACGAAGGTGTGGTTGTCGTTGACACACCGCAACTACCTACCTACGCGGTAAAAATGCGTAAGGAAGCCGAAAGCCACGGAGATATAAAATACCTCATCAACACTGAGTACCACGTTGATCATATTTTCGGAAACTTTTATTTCAAGGGTGCCGGTATCGTAGTTGCCCACATCGAGACTGACAGGAATTTTATGGTTGTAACACCCGAAATAAATCCTTATGAATATGCCCATGAAGCTATACCTACCGATGATCCTGACGGAGAGAAGATCTGGCCGGATGAAGAAACGTACTGGAAGGACCCCAACAGGCCGAGCATTGTGTTTGAAGGTGATATCACTATACGGCTCGGCAGCCATACCTTCGAGCTCATCCATACCCCCGGACATACCCCCGGGCAGTTGGCAGTATACGTTCCAGATGAGAGACTGGCATTTGTCGGCGACACGGTCTTCAATGGTGTCCAGACCTGGCTTTACGCCTCTAATGTGGATGAATGGATTACCTCGTTGGACCGGATCAAGAAGCTGGATGTGGACCATATTGTACCCGGTCATGGTCCTGTATGCACGAAGAAGGAATTGGATGTGCAGAAGGCCTTTCTTCTCGAGTGGCTTTCCGCGGTGCAGTCGGCGATAGCCCGCGGATTGGGCAAAGAAGAATGCATCAAGGGGATCGATTTCGCAGATCGATTTCCTGTCGATATAGGACAGGAATATATGCTTAATCATGTCATCGAGCACAACGCTTCGGCACTCTACGACAAACTCAAAGGAAAGTAAAGCACACCACAGTTACATTATAAGGGCTGAATTGGAAATCAAGGATCAAC
>JABAOF010011418.1_pt4 | contig 10894 bp, 17 predicted proteins | sample 7062171 | NCBI WGS metagenome assembly JABAOF01 (sample SAMN14538628, study PRJNA623070) | marine sediment metagenome | biome: marine biome [ENVO:00000428]; feature: marine pelagic biome [ENVO:01000023]; material: deep marine sediment [ENVO:00002113] | place: India: Gulf of Khambhat ... | reverse complement strand
GAGAAGGAGGCCCTCTTCACGCTCGCCACGCTCGGGCTCTCGCTCGCGCAGTCCGAGGCGCTGCTCCGCCGCTCGCTCGACGGGGCGATCCACGTGGCGAACCTCATGCCGCCGCGGAAGAAGCCCCTCAAGACCGCCCAGGTCGACCAGGAGCTGCTGGAGGCGATCGCCGGGAAGATGCGGACCCCGCTGTGGAAGGAGGCGTCCGAGCTGCTCCTCCCGGTCCAGGAGCCGCGGATTCCGGCGGCATTCGAGGCTCTCTGCGAGTACTATGACCTGGAGAAGGTCTCGGCCGAGGAGGTCGCGGCCCCCGAGGAGACGGTCGATGCCGTCCTGAGCCTCGGCTTCGTCAACCCCGAGAACATGGCGCGGTTCGTCGAGAGCGNNGCGTCCACGAGCTCCGAGAGTCGGAGCAGCAACTCGCCGAGCTCCTCGTCATGATCCGCCTGGGAATGCGAGGCGTCCCCGAGAAGGCGGTCCAGAACGCGCTGAAGGGCCTCAACAAGGTCGTCGAGGCGCTGGAGTCCATGGCGTCGTATGGGCAAGCAGCCTTCGAGCAAGAGCAGGCCGCCGGATAGCGAAGGCGGCGGGGGCTCCTGGGACAAGATCCGCACGCCTCCGGAGCCATCACTCTGGGACCACTTCGGGGAGAACCCCGAGGGCGGGAGTCTCGAGGGAGAGTCCCCGGAGGTGGAACCGGAGCCCCCGCCGCCGGAGCCGGCCGAGACGGACTCCGAGCCGTCTCGGGGAAGGCGCCGCCGCCGCTACAAGATGCGCACGATCGAGGATGTGATCAACTCGAGCGAGCGCGTCTTCAACGACTTCCAGCAGGATCTGGTCACCAAGGACGAGGTCGAGGCCTTCACGAAGGTCGCGAACGTGATCGTCAACGCCAAGAAGGCCGAGGCCCAGATCGGCGGCGACAAGCCCGAGCCGCTGGACCTCACGAAGATCGCCGCCAAGCCCGACCTCGAGACCATGCGCCCTCTCTTCGTTGAAGCCCGCAACTTCGGCGACATGACCGAGGAGGAGCGCCGGGAGCTCTTCGAGCGGACCCAGAAGCGCGGGACGAACGGCAGCGGCAACGGCAACGGATCGTGACGACCTCAGTCGAGCCCCCGCTCCAGGCGCATGTCCCCGCGGGGCCGACCGCGGGGCCGACGCTGTCGACCCTCGTTGACGAGCTCATCTACATCGAGCGAGCGCCGTTCGACTTCGCCGGCCGGGAGTTCCAGATCCCGGTCTACGACGAGCGGAACCAGAAGATCCTGCTCAAGTGGAGCCGCCAGACGGAGAAGTCCACGTCTCTGGCGATCCGCGAAGCGCTCATGGGAGCCTACTACGAGGGCCTCAAGATCCTCCATGTGGCTCCCCGCGACGAGCAGGTCCGCGCCTTCAGCAAGAAGCGCTTCGAGAAGATCGTCCTGACTTCGCCTCAGCTCCGCTGGATGTTCGAGGGCCCCGATGTCCTGAACAACCAAAAGGACAAGGTCACAGCGACCGGCACCGAGTACACGTTCCGGTCCGCCTACCGGGACGCCGACGCCGTCCGCGGCTACTCGGCCGACGCGCTGTTCCTCGACGAGTACCAGGACCTGGTGCGCGATCACATCCAGGTCATCGAGGAGTGCCAGAGCCACGCCACGCGCAAGCGCCAAGACGGCTCGATCATCAAGACTCGCATCTACGCCGGAACGCCGAAGACATTCGATAACCCGCTCGAGGAGCGCTGGAAGGGCAGCACTCAGTACTGCTGGGTCGTCTTCTGTCACCACTGCTCTCACTACAACGAGCACATCGGTATCCAGAACATGGGGCCCGACTACCTCATGTGCTCGCGGTGCAACAAGGAGATCTACCCGCGCAACGGGTTCTGGGTCTCCTACGGCAAGAAGGACGCGGAGTGGTCCGGTTATCACCTGAACGTGCTGCTCTACGAGCATTGCGACTGGGTGGACACCTGGAACAAGCTCGACGGCCCGAACGCCTACGAGGAGCGCGTCTTCAGGAACGAGGTCCTCGGCGAGTCGTTCGACGCCGGAGCGAAGGTGGTGACGGCCGACGAGGTCCGCGCCTGCTGCGACGAGGAGCGGCCGAACATCTGGCACAGGCCCCGAGGCGTCGACGTGATCTACGGCGGCGTTGACTGGGGTGGCGTGGGGAACTCGACGACCGTCTTCGTTGCTGGCTGCTACGTCTCTGGCAACTTCCTGGTCCTGGGAGCTCGACGCTGGGACGGTCGGGACCCGGGCCGAGAGGTGATCGAGATCGCCGAGATGGCGACTCGCATGGGCTGTCGCTTCGTGGCCGCCGACCTCGGTGGAGGAGCGAGGCTAAATCAAGAGCTGGCCGAGCGGCTACCGACGGACATCAAGGTCGTCCAGTTCCACAACAACGACCAGATCGGCACGATCGTGCGCTGGCACCCCAAGGGCGACATGTTCGTCCTCAGCAAGCCCAGAAGCCTCGGCCGAATGCTGCATCGGATCAAGCGCAAGCGTGACATCCGCTTCTTCAAGTGGGAGCACTTCCACGACTTCTCGCCGGACCTGACGTGCATCTACGAGGAGTGGAGTCGGACGAGCCGCTCGATGAGCTACGACCACCCCTCGAGCGAGCCGGACGACTTCGCACACGCGCTGAACCTCTGCACGATCACCGCCGACATTCGCACGAAGCGGATCAAGCCGCTGGCCGAAGAGAACGTTCCCTCCGGCGCAGCAGCTTGACCTTCACTCAGGGGTCGAACTCGAGAGAGATTCCGTTGGGGATCGGGAACTCGGCCCCGCAGAACGGCACACCAGGGCCGCTGTAGCGACACTCGAGCCTCCAGTTCTCCCCGTCGTCGTAGCCCTCGCCGGTCTTGTAGAGCCCCTCGATCTCCATGGCGAGCTCGCCCGGATCGGTGACGGAATGCTCGTGCTTCTCGGTGGACCTCACGAGCCTGACGACCGTCCGCCAGCACACGATGTCCTCGAGGTAGCGGAAGGGCCCCCTGTGACCCCTCGGGCAGACCAGGAAGGGACCGTCTTGATCCTCGTCCCAGGGCATGTCGGACCTCCCTCCTATGCCGCGATGTTGGCTCGGACGACCGCCTCCACCTCCTCGGGCGGAACGCTGTTGCCGATCAGCCGGATCTTCTCCTCCTGCGTGACGAACGGGCTCTTCCTCGGGTTGTCTCGCTTGACCGGGGCGTCGAGACGGTAGCCACTCGCGTACTTGCCGAACTGCGCGCGAAGGAGCTCCGAGGGCTGAAGCATCCGCATCCCAATGTCTACGATCTCGTACTCCTCTCCTTCGACCAGGACGATCCCGAACCTGTCCCTGGCCGTGATCGTCCTCATGGGATTGAAGAGCGACTGACCGACCCCGGTGCCGTAGTAGCTCGTCAGGAACGCCCTGACTTCCCGTCGCCGGTCCTCGCCGCCGAAGGGCTTGCTGAGCGACGCAGCGACGAGGCTGTGGTGATCCCTGCCGGTGATCGTCCCGACCGGGCGCCTGAGGCTGTGACCGACGACGCCGCCGTAGTGCTTCGCCAGGAAGGCGGCCACCAGGCCGTGCTTGCATCCGCCGCCGACGATGGTGCCGAGCGGCTGCTGGATGTCGAGGATCCTGGGCGCCTGGCCCGGTCGCTCTCCGTAGCCGGTCTGGATCAAGCTCGGCGCGACCAGGTCCTCGCCAATTCGCACGATGAACGGGTTGGGGTCCCGCAGAACGTACCGCCAGACGCCCGCCGCGATCCGCCGCATCGTGTTCTCGGCCAGAGGGCGCCTGACGCCGGCAGCTCGACCCTCGGCGGCTTCGAGGAAGATCGAGGGCACCGGGATCGACCAGTCGATGCACTCGGCCGCGGCGTGCTCGGGCTTGAGGCCGACCTCGGTTCCGTGGGTCGGCTCCGGCCAGCGGATCGGCGCACCGTCGCAGCGAGCGATCACGAAGAGCCGGCGACGTCGAGTCGGCGCCCCGAACCGCGCGCTGTCGAGCACACGCCACTCGACATCGTAGCCGAACGACTCGAGGTCTCGGACCCAGTCGTGGAAGTGCTCTCCGCGGCGAGCCCTGATCGGCTTGCCCTCGATGTCGAGCGGTCCCCACCACTCGAACTCGCGCACGTTCTCGACGAAGATGAGCCTCGGTCGGACGTGCTCGGCCCAGTCGGTGACGACCCAGGCGAGAGACCGGAGCTTCTGGTCTCGCGGCCGACCGCCCTTCGCACGGCTGAAGTGCGTGCAGTCAGGCGAGGCCCAGAGCACGTCGAGGTCGCGGCCCTTCGTGACATCCCTGGGCTTCGTCTCCCAGATGTCGGCCTCCCAGTGCTGCGTCCTCGGGTGATTGACCGCATGGACTGCGATCGCCACCTCGTCGTGGTTGAGCGCGTGCGTGACGTCGGATCGAAGCGCCGCCTCGATGCCTATCGAGGCGCCTCCGCCTCCGCAGAAGAGATCGGTGATCATCATCAGGTGGTAGTCTCCTCGGTATCCGGGACCTCGATCGCCTCGAGCTTCTTGATCAGGTCCTCGTCGGTGATCTTGATGTCGGCCCAGTAGTCCTCGTCTAGCCATCCCTCACTCATGAGAAGGGACCGGCCGCCGGCGCGGGCCTCCTCGAGGAAGGCCTTCTTCGCCATGGCGACGGCCCACTTCCACGGGAGGTGCGAGCACCCCTCCCAGTCGCATCCGGGCAGGTCGAGGACCTCCTCCTTCAGGTCCGTGTCGCCCATCTTCGCCCTGTCCTGGTAGTTCTCAGCGATCCCATGGACGGCCTGGACCAGCTCGTAGTCCGGGCGATGGAGCTCGGCGGTTCCTCTGAGATCTACCTCGGCGTGCTTCCGGCCGTCACCGACGAAGCCCCAGCAGGACTCGATCTCCTCGCCCTGCGGGTCCTCGAGAACCCAGCCGTAACAGTCGCCGTTGGCCCACTCGGTGTACGTCTCGGCCACCTGCTCGGCGAACCTGTAGAAGTCGGCGTCGGTCTCGAGGTTGAACTCGGACCGCTTGAGGCAGAGGAACCCCACGCGACCCGAGTCCCACGGACACGAGAAGGGGTTCGCGTCCCCGGTCTTGTAGGCGGTCCCACTGTGGTCGTACATCCAGAGCGGAACCGTGAACCACTCGGGGCAGTTCTCGTCCACCCAGATGTCCAACTCCTCGGGCGTCTTGCCGCACTTGCCCTTCGCCGGATCGGCGTAGCGGCGGTGCAGGACGACGATCCGGATCATCTCGTCGTCCTCGTAGGGGTTCGGGCAGTCCTCGTCCAGGTAGATCTTCCCCACGAGGGGGCCGCAGTGGATCTCCTTGACGACATCGCGATCAGCCATAGACCTTCTACCTCGCGTATCCGTCCTCGATGCGAGCGATCACCTTCTTGGTGAAGTCGCTCGATCGAGCGATCGGCATGCCGTAAAACCGCTCCGCCTGCTCGTCGCGGGCGTCCTGTCGTTCCACCTCCTTGCGAAGGGCCTCGAGAATCGGCTCGACACTCTCGGCCGTGTCGTACCGCCACTTGCAGCCGCAGCCGCCACACTTGGCGATGAGCATGAGGCGCGGCCCCGCTCGTGGTTCAGTAGATTTTCTTGCCGGCGCCGATCTCGACTACGACAGGGAAATCCGGGTGCAGGTGCAGGGGGGCCTCGTCCCAACGCCCACCGCCGAGGACGGCGAGCAAGTGGAAGACGCGGTCGACGGCAACAAGTGCCGTAACTATGTCTCCGCAGACGAAGCACCACGGGTTGTAGAAGAGGTCGTAGTTGTAGTCGTAGCCACAGAACTCACAGAAGAGGTCCTCGGTGAACTCACACTCGTAGAACCTCTTCATGAGCCGACCTTCCTGNNCTTCCTGGCCTCGTCCCCAGGCGTGCGTCCCAGGCGTTCTGGATCAGCTCGATCACGGCGAAGGCGCAGCAACAAGGCTCGGAGCGCACGTAGAACGATCACGCGATCGGCGTAGAGTTGCGAGTCGGAGATCAAGTTTGCCAGCGCGCAGTCGAACGCCTCGGGGATCAGCCGTAGGCGCTTGTCTTGGAGACCGTAGGCCAGGTGAGTGACCCGACGCAGCAGCTTCTCGGTCGTTTGGTCTCCGGCGCCTCCTTGCACGTAGCTCACAACTCGATCTCCTCTTCCTCCAGCGAGCACGGCGGCCGGCTGGGGCTGGCGCGTGACTCTGTAGAAGTGCCAGGACCACGAGTAGCCCTGCTCGACTCTGTAGCCGAACCTCTCGGAGATCCTGTTGAACTCCTTGTAGCGCTCCTGGGAGTCCTCGTGGTGTCCGTTCAGCGAGTGGTTGAGCGCCCCCTCCGCGGTCAGCACGAACTCGGCGCCGCGGCACATGCCTTCACGCCGCTTGGCCTCCCACTCGTACTGATCCCAGAAGTGGCAGTCGTGCCACAGGCGGTGCTTCTTCGCCCAGGCCTCGATCTCGTTCATGACCGCCGACGCCCCGCCCAGTGCGGGGTTGCCCGGCTCGCGAGCATCCTCGAGGCTGACCGACGTCACGTCCTCGTTGAAGTGAGGCCAGAGCAGAGCGCTCAGCTCGCCCTCCCACAGGTCGAGCGCCAGGATCTGGCCGTGGCCGTTACTCATGCTGTGGTTGCCGTAGCCGCCGACGTAGATGCACAGGCCATTGCCCTCGGCAACGATCCGACCGCTGGCGTGATAGCCGTTGTCGTCGGTGAGGGTGAACGTCATGGTCTTCTTCGACATCACGGCCTCCCTTCAGTGGTGGTGTGGTCCCAGTGGTGGTGTGGTCTCGCAGTCCAGGCGCGTCCGGCCGTGCTCGCTGTTCGTGGATGGAGGTCGACCACGACCTTCATGTGGTTCTCCTTCCTCGGCATGGCTTGAGCTTGCCCGCGGCGAGCGCGGCGCGCTCGCGCGCGGCGTGAGGCTCCTTGGTGACATGCCCGCTCGGCCTTCTGCATGCAGAGCCGACCGGGGCGTTGCAGTGAGGGCACGGCACTTCGAGCGCCGGGTCTCGAGGCCACTGCTCGCCACAGCGTGAGCAGGTGGCGGTCACGGGCCCCGTCACAGCCCACCCTCCTTGATCCTCTCGCGGATCTCCTTGGCGGTCATGGCACCGGAGTTCAGCAGGTACTCGATCTGACCGCGCAGGCTGCCGTTGTTGATCTCCGAGCCCTCGCGACTCTTGGCGTCGTGAACGTCTTCGTCGAAGCCCAGGTCGGCGCCGCCTTCCTCCGCGGCCTCGCCCATGGCTACGAGCTCATTCAGTTCCGTTTTGTTCGTCATCGGGTTTCTCCTTCAGCGGTGGCGTGGTTTCGCGGTCGAGGCGGATCCGACCGTGCTCTCTGTTCGTGTCCGTGGACCAGGAGTCCACGAGCGCGACCGGATCCTCCACGACCGTCAGGACGGCGCCCACACGGAGCGCCTTGTCTACGTCGTACGTTCACATCTCGCGCAACGAGCACGGATAGCGATCATGCTCGGTCGGCTTCGGAACGATCTTGATCCGAAGCTGGCCGAGCATGTAAGCCCAGATCTCGATGTAGAACGGGTCGTTATCGAGCCTGAGCAGAGGCTCGTCTATCTGCATCGGCTCTCTCTATTGCCTCCTTCTGCGCGAAGCCGAGCACGACCTCGTCGTCGCAGTACGGACATCGCACCTTGACGAGCTCGAGTTGCTCGGCCTCATCCAGGGCCATCATGAAGGACCGGCCGCACCCCATGCAGTCCTCCTGCTCGTAGAGGATCTCATCGATCACGTGCAGCCTCGGCTTCGCACGGAACAGGTTCTCGAGTAGGCGAACCTCCTCGAGGGCCTCGGACAGATCCTCGGTCTTGCAGATCTCCTGGACCGGCAGATCGCAGGACGGCACGTAGGTCAGCGAGAAGCGCTCTCGCGGCCTCTTGTGCGGCTCGGGGTGGTCGATCTGGAACAGGTAGCAGTTGCCGGCGAGCGAACTCGGGAAGGCGAACGAAGGGATCGTCTCGTCTTCGCTGACGTCCGTGAGGACGCCGAGCGCGACGAGTCGTTCAACCTCTTGTGGTACGCGCCACCCATCTGCCGGCGAGAACTCTTCTCGCCAGCTCACCGGTCGCGAAACTCCTGCTGGAAGACGGTGTCCAGGAAGGCGAACCGAGCGCGGTCGATCTCGTCGGTCAGGGTCTGGGAGGCGAGTTCGAGTGCGCGGCCAGCAACAGCCACGGCCTGAGTTCGTGGGAGTCCAAGTTGCTCGACCGNNTCGACCGAGGTCACGAACGACCAGATCCGGCTCACGGCCTCCCAGGTCGATGCGTGACTGCGAATCCCCTGGATGATCTCGTGGACGCTGTTGCTGCCGCAGACCTCCTCGTCCGACTCGTCCTCGGGGTCGAAGACGGACAGGATGAAGCGCAGGCTCTCGGGCCGCTCCCGGCTCTGCTCGTCGGCGGCATCAGACCAGATGCGAAGCGTCTCACCCTTCGGCCCGGGCACGACGAGCTCGAACCTCGGGCACGTGTCGTTGTGGTCCGACGCCTCCCGGATCATCCCGAGCCTGGCGAGCGCCATCAGCTCCTCTGGCGGCTCGAACTCCTGACTGAAGTGATCCTCCCAGGGGCCCGAGCCTCGCCCCTTAATCGAGTTGGTCATGCTGTTCCCTCCTGTCTACAGCTTGCCCTGCCCATCTAGGATCTCCTTTGGGGTAAAGCTCAGCGGGCGCGCCCGCTGAGCCGGGCAAATCCCTTGCCTACTCTCCTTATGGCGAAGAGCGGCGAGGGATTCGCCCTGCCGGTTAGGAGGTTTTCTCGAAAGGATCGAAGGTGACGCCGCACGCGCGGCACTCAAGCAGCTCGTCGTCCGCGACGACCACGTCCAAGGTGACGCAGCACTCCGAGCACGTGCAGCGGTCGATGACCCGGGAGATCAGGGTGTCGAGTTGCTCGACGTTGATCTCTCGCAGCAGGTCGTCGTCCGCCCAGTACTCGTGCGGCTTGTCGTCTCGGGCGTTGCAGAAGACCATGTCGATCGCCCTATCCATCGGAACGTCGTGAGACTGCTGCATCAGCATGGTGTGCTTTAGCAGCGCATCAACGACGATCGTCTCGCCGGTCGGCCACTTCTCGCCGCTCGGCGACAGGTGAAGTGCCGGCCAGTCGTAGCCCAGCATCCGAAGCTCCTCTCGCGCCTCGGCATGCCGGTTGAGCATGTCGGTCAGGTGCTTGATCGGCGCCGTGCTCGGGTCGCGCCGCTGCTTCTCGAACGCCTCCTTGCGGATCACGCGCATGAGGCCGGGGACGTCCTCGGCGGCGATGCACGAGTCCTCGCGGAAGAGGATCTGTTCGAGCTGCTCGCAGTTGATCGCCAGCGGCGAGGCCGAGGCGTCGAACCGGTGCTTCATGACGAGCCGGGTCCCGAGCTCCATGAGGACCTCCTTCAGGTCCCCTCGGCTCGGGGGCGGATAGCCCTCGCAGGCGATCTCTTGCAGGAGATCGGGCTCAACCTTGGCAGTCTCCAGCCTCTCGCTGCCGTACTTCGGGTAGGCCCGCCACATCACTCCGTGCTGGTCCACGAAGAGCATGTCGCAGGCGGTCCGGTAGACGACCTGCTCGGTGTTGTTGAGGTCGACCTTCCAAGACTCGCTCGGCTCGACGACCTCCTGGTCGAAGACCTCGTCACGGAGGTCCCTCTCCCCGTCCTCGAAACACACGCTCGAATGCAGGAAGTAGATGTGGCAGTCCCAGTACGCCAGGTAGCAGAGGGTGCCCGGCTCCCCGGACGACAGCGCCTTCACGCCGGAGTAACCGTCGATCAGCTCCAGATAGCGCCGAGCGATCTTCGGGGTGACGTCGACGAGCGCCACGTCGCAGCCCTCGAAGTTCTCGTCGTTCGCGTTGACCTTCAGCAGCAGTCGCATGGGCCCTCCTTTCTAGGCCAGCACCTTCAGTCGGTTGAGGTCGAACAGGTCCGGCTGCCTCAGCGCCAGCAGGGCGAGCTTCGCCCCGAGGCGGCAGCACTCGTCGTGGAACTCCTCGGACAGGTGGTCGCTCACCTCCTCGTGCGCGAACTCGTGGATCAGCAGCTCGTTCACCTTCAACAGGCCCTGGTGCCCGAAGCCGCTCAGCGCGTCGTCGAAGAACCGGTGGCCCAGACGCTGGAGGTTGAAGGTCAGCGTCTGCATTCCGTACCAGGCCTGAAACGCGTTGTTCGCCCGGGCGATCTTGGTCGTCGGGCGGAACCCGAGCAGCGCATCGCCGATGTCCTCGGCGTAGAGCTTGACGACCCGCATGGACTTGGAGAGGTCCTCGTCCTTGAGCTCGTCGCCGTCGTTCTTCCCGCAGAGCACCTTGGGGCTCGGGGTCACCTCGCCCGCGGGCTTGATCGCGCCCGCGCGCTTGGCGTTGTCCCACTCGCCCTTGGTCATGCTATTCGAGGTGACGACGGTCATGCCCTTCGCCGTGGCGATCTTGTTCGCCTCGAGGTCGCTCGGGTCGAAGCTGACGCGGTCTTCCCCGTAGCGCTTGTCGAGCACGGTGGTGATCGCCTCGTCGGAGCACTTCGGGCTGGACGCCGCCTCGCGAGCCCACGGCCGAACCACGTCCTCCTCCTCGAGTAGGTCGTGCGTCTCGTTGAGGACCAGAGCGTTGATCTCCCGCAGAAACCCCGGCGTGGTGTTGTCCCGCTCCATGTTGAGCGGGATCTTCTGCATCACCTCGACGTGGAAGCGGTTCTCGATCGGCACCACCGGAATCCCCATCTCGTAGAGGCTGGGCGGCTGGTCCTTGTCCCAGCGCTCGAAGATCCGAACGGCGGTCTTGCGCTTGGTGCGGCGCATGTTGCCGTCGGCGTCGGCGATCTCGGTCGGGAGGATCGCCTCGAACTCGCGCACGGGAGTCGCCACATCCACCTTGTCCCCGTTGAAGAATGTGGGGACCGGCGGGATCAGCGAGCCCACGAGGACCTCGAT
>JABAOF010017774.1_pt5 | contig 10896 bp, 11 predicted proteins | sample 7062171 | NCBI WGS metagenome assembly JABAOF01 (sample SAMN14538628, study PRJNA623070) | marine sediment metagenome | biome: marine biome [ENVO:00000428]; feature: marine pelagic biome [ENVO:01000023]; material: deep marine sediment [ENVO:00002113] | place: India: Gulf of Khambhat ... | reverse complement strand
ATCCCATGTCAGTCACATTTAGCCTATCAGAACTGGCCAAACTAGTCGGCGGGGCGGTCCGCGGCGATGCGACCAGGCGAATCGCCGGGGTGGCGGCGCTGGACGAGGCGGACGCAACGCACATCACCTGGGTCTCGCACGAGAGGTACGCCCTCCGCGTCGCTGCGAGCAAGGCCGGCGCCGTCGCCGTCACGCCGCAGTTCGGCGAGACGCCCATGCCGGCGATCTTATGCGCCGATCCGGAGTGGGCGATTGTGCAGATCCTGCGGCGATTCGCGCCTCCGCTGCCACGCCCGGCAACGGGGGTGCATCCATCCGCCGTCGTGGCTGACTCAGCCCAGCTCGGGAAAGAGGCCGCCGTCGCGCCGAATGTCGTGATCGGCGACGGCGCACGCGTGGGTGATCGCACGGTACTGCATGCAAACGTCGTGATCGGCCCGGAGGTGGAAATCGGCGAGGATTGCGTACTCTGGCCTGCGGTGGTCGTCCGAGAGAGATGCCGGCTGGGCGACCGAGTGATTCTTCACCCGCACGTGATCATCGGCAGCGACGGCTATGGGTATCATCTGGTGCAGGGCCGGCACGAGAAGATTCCACAGATCGGCACGGTCCTGATCGAAGACGATGTGGAGATCGGCGCCGGCAGCTGCGTCGATCGAGCCAAATTCGGCCAGACGGTGATCGGCCAGGGGACTAAGATTGATAACCTTGTTCAGATTGCCCATAATGTCCGCACTGGCCCGCACTGCATCATCGTAGCGCAAAGCGGCATCGCCGGCAGCACACGGCTGGGCAGCTACGTGGCGCTGGGCGGGCAAGTGGGTGTACGGGACCATCTGGCGTTGGGAGACCGAGTTCGGGCGGCTGCGTGCTGTTGCATTTCCAAGGACGTGCCCGCGGGGATGTCCGTCAACGGCATCCCTGCGGTGGACAATCGACAATACTTACGAGAACAGGCACAGGTACGCCGTCTGCCCGAGTGGGTCCGGCTGCTGAAGGATCTAGCCAAACGGGTCGAGAGCCTTGAGACCGCAGCAAACGATACAGAATCCGGTTGAGCTTAGCGGCCGGGGGCTGTTCACCGGCCAGGCGGTGAACGTTCGCTTCAAGCCCGCCGGGCCCAACGGGGGCATCGTATTCGTCCGGACCGATCAGGGCGAAGCGGTCCGTATCGCCGCCACGCTGGATAACGTATCCAAACGTGCCCGCCGCACGTCCCTCCGCAACGGCATGGTCGCTGTCGAGACGGTTGAACACTGTCTGTCTGCGTGCGCGGCGATGGCCATCGACAACCTGGAGATCGAGCTGGACGGAGCGGAGCTGCCCGGGTTCGACGGCAGCTCTGAGCCGTTCGCGAGAAAGCTCCAGGAGGCCGGCGTCCAGCAGATCAACGCGCAGCGCAGGGCCTTCGTGATACCTGAGACGGTTCGCGTGACCGAGGGCGACGCGGAGGTGCTGGCGCTGCCGCCGCTGCCCGGTCACGAAGACAAGCTCGAGGTCTATTACGAACTGGAATACGAGCTTGCTTCAATCGGCCGGCAAATGCTCATTGTGCAGGTCACTGCCGAGGACTTCGTCCGAGAGCTCGCGCCCGCTCGGACGTTCGTCCTCGAGGACGAGGCCAAGCAATTTCAGGCGGCCGGGCTGGGCAAGCATCTGACCTACCGTGACATTCTGGTGTTCGGTCCCGACGGACCGATCGAGAACGAGCTGCGATTCCCCGACGAATGCGTCAGACACAAGATCCTCGACGTGATCGGCGACATGGCGTTGCTGGGGCGCGCGCTGTTGGGCAGGATCCATGCTCGCAAATCCGGCCACGCCCTCAACCACGAGATGCTGCGCAAGCTCGCCGAGATGATGGAATCGCAGGAACTGGCGGGCCGGCTGGCCGCCGAGCCGAAACTCGACATACGCCGCATTCAGCACATCCTCCCGCACCGTTATCCGTTCCTGCTCATTGACCGGATCATCGAGCTTGACGGCACGCACCGGGCGGTGGCGATCAAGAACGTGACGATCAACGAGGAGTTCTTCCAGGGACATTACCCCGGCCAGCCGATCATGCCCGGCGTGCTGATCATCGAGGCCATGGCCCAGTTGGGCGGGGTGTTGATGTCGCAGGAGTTGGAGCATAAGGGCAAGGTGGCTGTGCTGCTAAGCATGGACAACGTCAAATTCCGCCGGCCCGTCATGCCCGGCGACCAACTGCTGCTGGAAGCGGAAAGCATTCGCATCAAGTCGCGCACGGGCCATTGCAAGTGCCGCGCGACGGTGGGCGATTCGCTCGCCGCTGAAGCGGAGATCAAATTCATGATGGTTGACGCCGACCCCATTTGAGACCACGGCGGGCCAGAGGTGAGGCCGAACCGGACAATGAACGTGTTTTGAATTATGAGCAAGATTCACCCGAGTGCGTGCGTGGACAAGAGGGCCGAGATCGGCGCCGGCGTGGAGATCGGTCCGCATTGCGTCGTCGGCCCGAACGTCGTTCTTGGCGACGCGTGCCACCTGCACAATACCGTCACCATCACCGGAAAGACGACCGTGGGGCGCAACAACGAGTTCTTCCCGTGCGCGGTGATTGGAGCGGCGCCTCAGGACCTCAAGTACCGCGGCGGCCTGACGGAACTGATCATCGGCGACGATAACGTCTTTCGCGAGCAGGTCACGGTCCATCCGGGCACGGAGTTGGGGGGAGGAGTCACTTCCGTCGGAAGCCACAATTGTTTACTGGTGGGGGTCCACCTTGCCCACGACGTCAAGGTCGGCGACCATTGCGTGGTGGCGAACTACGTCCAGATTGCTGGGCACGCCCACATCCAAGAGCGCGTCCACATCGGCGGAGTGGCGGCGTTTCATCATTTCGTCACCGTGGGCAGACTCGCTTACGTCGCGGGCATGTCGCGCGTCACCGTAGATGTGCCGCCCTTCATGATTACGGCCGGCTACCCGGCCCGTGTTCGAGGCGTCAATGTGCAAGGCATGACGCGCTGGAACTTCAACCGGGATCACATCGACTGTATGCGCGAGGCGTTCAGATTCCTCTTCGGGCGGAAGGGACAAGGCGAGGGGGCCAGCCTGCTCGAGCGGGTCCAGCTGTTCGAGTCCAACGGGCAGCTGGACGAGAACACCCGGTACCTGTGCGACTTCCTGAAGCGTTCGACAATCAACGGGGTTTTCGGCAGGCACCTGGAATCGGTGCGGCGGGACACGGCCGCCGACCGCGGGGAATTCTACCGGCAAGGTTCTGCCGACGCGTCCGAGCCGGCCCCTCACCCGGGCCCGCCGGATCCCGAGACGATCGGAGACGATGAGGTGCGCTTGTGACTGCGCGGGCGCAGCAAGAACCCGCCGAGAAAGGCGGGCAGGCCTGTGCAAGGCGCGTTCGCGTGGCCGTCCTCGGCGCTGGCCGGATGGGCCGCCATCACGCACGCATCTATCATGAGTTGCCCGAAGCCCAGCTCGTCGCCGTGGTCGATCGGGATCAGGCCCGCGCCGCCGAGGTAGCTGGTCAATACGGCTGCGAGCCCGTAACGACGCCGGCGGGGGCGATCGAGTTGTGCGACGCGGCGAGCATCGCCGTGCCCACCGTGTATCATGCCGAGGTTGCCTCACCGCTCATCGAGCGCGGCGTCGCCCTGCTGATCGAGAAGCCAATCGCCGCAAGCATCGACGAAGCCCGGTCGCTTGTGGCGCAGGCTCGCAAGCATGGCTGCCTGCTTCAGGTGGGCCACACCGAGCGATTCAACCCCGTCGTTCGGGCAATGGACCGGATGGCCGTCGTGCCGAAGTTCATCGAGACGCACCGCATCAGTCCGTTCACCTTCCGCTCTGCGGACATCGGCGTGGTGATGGACATGATGATCCACGACATCGACATCGTCCTTCATCTGGTTCGGGACCGCCCCGTGCGGGTCGAGGCCGTCGGGGTGAACGTACTCAGCCGGCACGAGGACATCGCGAACGCACGGGTCACGTTCGCCGGCGGATGCGTGGCGAACCTGACCGCTTCGCGGCTCGCGCTGAAAACGGAGCGCAAGATCCGCGTGTTCAGCGAGGAGGCCTACCTCTCACTGGACTATCAGAAGAAGACGGGGATCGCCATCAAGAAGAACGCGAACCTGGACGTGCTCAAGCTCGCGCGCGACAGGGACTTCGAGGACCTCTCGCAGATGCAGGAGCTGGACTTCGGCTCGATGGTCAAGGTCGAGCCGCTCCAGATCGACGATACGGAGCCGCTCCGCGCCGAGCTGCAAGCCTTCCTGCATTCGGTGCGTACGGGCGAGCCGCCACCCGTCACAGCCGAAGACGGCCTGGCCGCCGTCCAGCTCGCCGCCGATATCGTCACCAGCATCCAACAACACCAGTGGGACGGCACGCCGACCGGGCGCGTCGGACTCCGCGAGCGGATGGTCTCGGCGAACGAATAGGCCGGTGCTCGCGAGCGCTGACGTCCGGCTTGGCATCGGGGCGCCGGCACCAAGTCGAGCTCACCCCCCGGCGCGGGCGGTGCCCGCCCGGGTGATCAGGGCGATGCTTTCGTCGCTTCGGCCCGGGCGCAGCGCGAGGGGATCGTCCAGCTGGACGAACGTGTCCCAGTTCCAGAACAGCACCAGCGGAATGCCCGCGCGTTCGGCGACGGTGAGAGTCTGTCGGACCGCGGCGACTGCTTCGGGCTGCATATAGACCGGCGCTACGAGCTGCGGGCTGGGGCCGCATTCGCCTACGTACATCGGCTTGCCGATCCGGTCGGCCAAGCGCTTGAACATCGCCAGCACCAGCATCGATCCATCCTGGCGATCGGGCAGATACGTCTCGCCGGCCTCGTAGTGATGGATCGAGATGAGGTCAATAGGGTCCGGGTGGGTCAGACGAAGGTACTCGGCGAGTTCCTGCTCGCCGTCCGGCTGCCAGGCCCGCTCGGCGCTCTGCGATCGGGCCGCACGAAGCAGGTGCATCGCCGAGGGGCGCGGCGCCGCGTACCCGCTGCCGATCAAGTGATTCGGGTCGATGGATCGGATGTGCTCGGCAAGCCGCCGCGAGAAGGCCGCTAGCTCATCGCTGGTGTAGTGGTTGCGTTCGTCGCGGACCACCGGCGGAGTCAGGAGCCGCTGCTCAGCGGCCTCTTCGAGCGCTTGCAGGACGCCTTCAGGCAGGTGAAACCACAGGTCCGCCAGCAGATTCAACTCGTTGGGCAGCTCCCAGAACAGGACGGTCGGCCGGTCTCGGTAGCGGCCGACGAGCTCGCCCAGATAGACGGAAAGCATCCTGCGGCTCTCGCAGTCCGGCTGGGTCATGAAATCGTGCAGCGACTCGTGCGCCAGGTCGCACCACGTTCCCGGGAAGAAGTAGATGTTGACGATGACTCGGATGCCGTGCTGATCGCAATCGTCGAGCATCCGGTCGTAAAGGCTGAAGTAACGGTCAGGGTCCTTGTAATAGGTCTCAGCGAGCCATCGAGGCCAGTAAGGCGTGCCGTTGATGCGGATCACATCGAGTCCCCGCTCGGACAGATCGGCGAGGCTCTTCTGCGCTGCGGTGAGCGCCGAGCCCGGATCGAGCTCGTCGGTAAACCCGAAGGGGGCCAGGTACTGCATCAACAGGTCCCACTTGTTGACGCTGACCTTGACGAAGGGCTTGCCGTTCAGGATCAGCTTGGTCCCGCGCGCCTGGAGATAGCCGCCCTGACTCATACTCGCGCAGCCGGCCAGAGTCAGATCAGCGACCGCTATAGCAACCTTGAGCCAAGTTTTCATCTGAGCTCGGACTACCGAGACGAATCGCCGTCGATCAGGCCCGCATGCCCCGGCGGCCCGGTCGGATGTGAGACCGGCAGCGCCTCGGCGCCGGCAACGCGCAGGCGGTGCCGACGCAGCATGGTCCAGACGCCCACCAACCACACGGCCGCCCAGAACACAAACATGGATAGGCCCAACCAGGTAGGACTCCCCACTACCGTGGACGAGCCCGTCGGCTGGAACGCGATTCGGGACGGGTCTCCGTGCGCATCCACCGGCGAGCAGATGACGCGCAGGCCCCGCAGTATCGATGTCTGGCCAATCAGTTGCACCACCTCCTCTGCGACGCCTCTGACAACGGCGCTGTCCCTGTCGATGCCGGCAACACCCATCCAACGCAGCAATGCCTCTTCGTCGAAGCCGGCACGGTCCTGAACGACTTGTCCGCTCCCGTTGATGAAGCGATACCCCATGCTCGGCAGATGGACGTGCATCGCCGAGGCCCGGAGGCCATCGAAACGGAGCCTGACATTCTCCATCGGAACGTCCTTGCGAGCGCCAGCGGACCATGGCCATTCGAGCAGCCGTCCTTTCGTCTCAACACGGATAGTAACCTTGTCTCGCTGGTCAAGGTCGCAGGATATCACGCCGCCGCTCCTGACGGTGTGCAGACGGGGGCCAAGGGCCGAGAGGAAGGCCGTCAGGACAAGAACTGCAATCGCCAGCAAGAACGTCCACAACACGATGCGGGCTGCAGGCCCCGGCGCCCGCCGCATGCCGCCGACGATGATCCCAACTTCGCGCAAGTCCGCCCCACACTCGGGACACGTCAGCGTCGATATGCCTCGTACACAATAGCCGCACCGGCCGCACGACGGCAGGTCGGCGGATCGTCCCGCCCGCGCCGAGCGCAGCCACCACAAGAGCAAGACAAGGACGCCAATGATGCCTATCAGCATGCAGGGCGACCCGATCAGCCGGCTTGGCGTGCTAGCCGCCATGAGTGTCAGCGGTGGCGGGATAGGCATGGCGATTGCCGATGCTAAAGGGACTACCTGACTTCCGCAACGGCCGCGGTCACACAGTACGTTCGCGCTGACGCGCTCGTCTCAGACATGGCCAGTCCCACCCTGGCGGCGCCAGGACGAGTTGGCTGCGGTCAGGCTAAGATGGCCGCAGCTTCCGCCACGATCCGGTCCAGGGCGATGCCGGCGGGACAGACGGATCGACACGTGCCGCACTGCTGACACAGTCGCCGCGGGTCGTCGCGGAGACAGCGGTACAGCTGCCTCGCAAGCGCCCGATCACCATAGTGGCGGTAGTAGCTGTGGAACCGGAGCACGTCGGCCACCGCGACGCCACGCGGGCACGCAGTCGTGCAGCGATCGCAATGCCGACAGGTGCTGCGCGTCTCCAGAGCCACCCGCGATCGCAGGGCGCCCAGCTGGGCTGTGGTCAACTTCCTGGTGGCGGCCAGGAAGTTCTGTTCCATCATCCGTTGATCCCCGATGGCACTGACGACCGCGTCGATGCCGGGCGCGTGGAGCATGTAGGCGTACCCTCGCTGGTGCTTGTTGAACTTCAGCTCGTCCATGCGGTCGAGCATCTGCTTGGTGGCTACATCGTCGGGGCCTTTGATCTGGCCGGACGTCTTCATGGCGATGATGCCGACGTCGCGGTCTTTGAGTTTCGCTATGACCTCGCGGACATCCTCGTATCCGGGCGGGCTGACGGCAGGCATGATCAGGTCGATCTTCCAGGGCCCCTCCGTGTCCGCCTCCAGGGCCCGCCACAGGACCTGCTTGACGTTGGAGTGCGTACTGAAGCCGAAATGTCGAACCTTGCCGGCCTTGTGCGCGGCTTCGTAAGCGCGCCAAACCTCCTGGAGATCGAAGAGCCAGGGGATCTCGATCCCGTGCATCATGTAGCAGTCCACCGTGTCCATCCCGAGTCGCCGGAGCGATTCGTCGAGCTTCTGGCTGTAGAGGCGCGCGACCAACCGGCCGGCGGGGCGCAGATCCGGCTTGTCCGCCTTGCGCTCTCGTTGCTGCTCGACGGCTTTTTTGAAGAGCTTGTCGAGTTCGGCGTCGATACGTCGGTGGCCGGCGATGTCACTGGCCTTACTGGTGATCCATACCTTGTCTGCGGCTCGCTTGAGGACCTCAGCCATTTCCGCCTCGCTCTTCCCGTCGCCGTAGCATGAGGCGCTGTCGAAGTAATTGAGCCCGCGCTCGATCATTTGCATCCGCAGGCGCAGATCGCCGGGGTTCCCCGCGACGATTCGGCTGCACATGTAGTTGGTCCTGCCGAGTCGCCGATAAGCCATTGTAGGTTGTTTGTTCCGCCAGATGAGCTTGCTTTCGTCGATGCGGCTCTCGCCGGAAGGACGCGTTTCCTGTGCTTCGGACGCGCCGGTGACTACACCGGCCATCGTCGCCGCGCCGACCGCGGTGGCTTTCAAGAACTCGCGTCGGTCCNNCATTTCTCGCCCTTCCTTTCACTAATTCTGCTCCGATCGGCCGCCGCCAAAGAGAGCAGCACAACTCTGATACGATCGTGACGTTGAAACCAGGCCCGGCCCCTTCTAGAGGCGGGAACGTGTCAGCCCCTCGGCGGTGCCGGGCGGCATAGGCACGGCCCTGAGCACCGCCTCTTGAAACTCCTCACGCCGTTCGATCTTCGCTCTCAAGATTAGATCCAGCAAGTATTCTTTCTTCAGCTGCTCATACTGCTTGTTGCGCAACGCTTCGATGATGGCCGGCTGCGCCTCGGCGAACGAGACGTGCACAGCCGGTACTACCTTGCCCGCCTTGACGATAAAGAACGCCTCCGGCGTTTCGACGATTTCGCTCGTCTGTCCTTCCTGCAGAGTGAAGAGCTTTCTTGCCGGCTCGGCCCAGCGGCCTCGCAGCCCAGGCTCGGTGATCATACCCCACGCGCCGCCTTCCTTGGCGTGCAGGCCGACGGAGTACGTCTTGGCCACGGCGGCGAAATCGACCCCGCTGCGCAGTTCCTGTGCCGCCCGCTCGATTCGCTTGCGCGCTTTGCCCTTGGCCTCGGCCAACTCGGCCGGGCTCGCCTCATTCGTGAGCTTGCCGAGGAACCCACTGACGGCCACCTCGATCAGAAAGAGCTCTGCTCGCGCTGGCCGGCTGTATTCGCTCTCGTGTGCTTTGTAGTACGCCTCAAGCTCGGGGCGTCGCGGCTTGTCCAGCTTGCTCTCGATCCGATCTCGCAGGAACCCCATCGCCACCAGCTCGCGCCGGATCCGTTCCCTTTCGCGCTCCATGGACTGTCCGACCTCCGCCAAGTACTTCTCGAAGCGCGATTCAACGCCGCCGAATTCTTCGTTGATGCGGGCTTTGATCTGATCATCGACGGCGCGATCGATCGCCTCGTTCTGCTCATCGAGCAGCTCGCGCGCGGCCTGCTGATACACCAGGAGCAGGTTGATTTCCTGCCAGATCCGCGTGCCAACCTTCCTTTCCATCTGACGCACGTACTGCTGGGGCGACACCTCTTTGAGCATTCGCTCCAGCTCCGCCATGATCGGCGTGAGGATNNGAGGATGTCTTCGACGGTAATTACGTCGTGGTTGACCACCAGCATTCGGGCCGTGACGGACGAACGACCGGGCGAGAGCCGCGCAGGGCGGGGCCGCGCCGTCGCGGTTTCGACGGAAGGCCCCGGCGACGAGCGTGAGGCCCCTGCAGTCGCGTCGGCCGGCCGGGGCTCCTCTGGGCGAAGCGCTCCTACCGCGTGCGCGCGCCGAGGCGAAGATGAGGCAACCGGCGATGCCTCGGGCCGAGCGCTGCGCGAGGCCAGCTGCGCCGAGTCCTGCTCGACGGCGTCATTCTGCTGCTCCGACTTCCACCAGTCCCACCGGCCTTCGCAGCCGACCGCGCCAGCGGCAAAGACAGCAGCACAGACTCGTATGGCACTGGGGGGGCGTCTCATCGCGCCGAGAGTATATTTTCAGGCACCGGCTTCTGCAACAACCGCCTCAGGACGGCCAGCAGCGTGGCCGACTCGAGGTACCGGGCGGGCAATCGCCAGTGCAATGTTTCTGGATCGGGCATCCGCACGGATCCCGTGGCACCGGCAAAAAGCGCGTNNTGCCTGCAGGATGATCGAGCGCACCCTCCAAGGCTGAGCAAGCACACGAAGCTCCGCCAGGTCGAGCAGCGTCCGGACCTGGGGTGGGTACTTGCCGAACGCGTCGATCAGATCCGCCTTGAGCGTTTGCAGATCCTCAGGCGTGCGGGAGCGTGCGAGCCGACGGTAGATCTCCATCCGGCAGCGCTGTGACTGGATGTAGCTGCGTGGGATGTGTGCGGTGACGTTCAGCTCGAGATGCACCCGACGGAACTCGTCTGGCTGCTCGTTCCTGAGCCTTCGCGAGGCCTGCTCGAGAAGCTGACAGTACATCTCATAGCCGACAGCGGCGATGTGGCCGCTCTGCTCGGGCCCCAGGATGTTGCCCGCCCCACGAATCTCCAGGTCGCGCATGGCGATGCGAAAGCCCGCTCCCAGCTCGCTGTACTCCTCGATCGCTTTGAGCCTCTTGGCCGCCGCGGGCGTAATCGGCCGATCGCCTGACAGGAGTACGTAACAGTAAGCGCGGTGCTTGTACCTGCCCACGCGCCCGCGCAACTGGTGTAGGTCGGCCAGGCCGAAGCGGTCGGCGCGGTCGATGAAGATCGTGTTGACGTTGGGGATGTCGATGCCGCTCTCGATGATGGTGGTACATACCAGAACGTCTCCCTCATGTCGGACGAACCTGACCATAACATCTTCCAGGTCGCGCTCCGGCATCTGGCCATGCCCGACCAGGACGCGCGCCTCAGGAACGATCTTGCGTACCTCGTCGGCCACCGACTCGATGTCGTACACCAGGTTGTGCACGAAATAGACCTGCCCGTCCCTGTTCATCTCGCGGATGATCGCGTCGCGGATCAAGGCCCGGTCGAACGTACGGACCTGCGTGACGATGCTGCGGCGATCCATCGGGGGCGTGGCCAATGAACTGATGTCCCGGACGCCCAGCATGGCCATGTGCAGCGTGCGCGGGATCGGCGTGGCCGTCATCGTCAACACGTCCACCGTTTCGCGTACTTGCTTGAGGCGTTCCTTGTGCTCCACGCCGAAGCGCTGC
>JABAOF010006802.1_pt5 | contig 10896 bp, 10 predicted proteins | sample 7062171 | NCBI WGS metagenome assembly JABAOF01 (sample SAMN14538628, study PRJNA623070) | marine sediment metagenome | biome: marine biome [ENVO:00000428]; feature: marine pelagic biome [ENVO:01000023]; material: deep marine sediment [ENVO:00002113] | place: India: Gulf of Khambhat ... | reverse complement strand
TCCAGGGTGACGACGTGCAATTCCTCCTGTTTTGCGTCGGCGGCCAGGCGGGCGAACCGCTGGCGGCAGAATGCCAAGGCCTCGGAGGTGGAACCGATTTTGGTCCGCCCCCCAGCCCAGCGATCGGTGGCCTCCGCCACCCGCCGTCCCAGTTCGATCCCCGCCATGATCTGACAATAGGCCGTCGGGCCGACCGCCTGGCTGATCGATTTCAGGCCGCCCGGCCCGGCCTCGGTCAGTTGTTCCAGCCGGCCGTCGTAGCGGGCGGCAATTTTTTCGCCGGCTTGCACCGCCGACTCACCACTGCGGCCACTGCGAATCAGAATCGCCAGCAGCTCGGCCGTCCGCAAGCAGGCCGCTCCGCTCGATAACAGCCGCTCCCGCGGCCGATCTTCGCGCGGGGTTTCCGGAATCTGAGCTCCGTAGATCACGCTGTCCAGCCACTGAGAACCGGAAAAGTCGTCGCGATCGATGGACCAGCAAAACGAAGGGGGATCCTGGCTGCCGTCGCGGCGAAGAAGGCCCTCCCGTTCCAGGCGACGAACCACACGGGGAACCAGAGCCGCATGGTCGGCGGGACACGCCTGCCGGATCTCCGTCAGCGTGAAACCGTTTCGGGATGTGACCGCCGTGAGAATCCGCCCGTAGCGGCGATGACGGTCCGCTTGACGACCAGGATTGCCCATGCCCCAGATTGTCTCGTTTTGACCCCCGCCGGACAAGGAGCGGGCCGGTCCGCGGTGAGCAGGCGGCCGGACCAGAAAACCAGGATCCGCGCGGTCCGTTGCGAAAAAAAGGGTTTCCTGGCAGATGGCGATCCCGCACCCGCGTCGGCAGAAGAGACGCGCCGACAGAGGCTGGGAAGATGACGAAACACAGACACGGCACCAAGGGGTGGTACCCCGCTGTAAACGCCACGGGTTTACGCCGCCTTGCCTTTGATCGACACTGATGGCTGGTCAAGAACCTGAGGCTCGTCCTCGGCAGGATCCATGAACATGCCGATCCCCATAGAAACGAGTTGCTAGGGGGCTGGTGGGGTTTCTGGCGGAGCGGACACTGTGTGAGCTGAAACCATGAAGGACGTGGTGCTGTTGGGAGATTCGATTTTTGATAACGGCGTCTACGTGCCGGGGGGGCCAGCGGTAATCACCCAGCTGGTCCAACAGCTGCCGGCCGGCTGGACCGCCTCGCTCCTGGCAGTCGATGGGGACGTCACGCGGGATGTCGTGCGGCAGCTGGAACAATTGCCGGCGGCGGCCACCCATCTGGTGGTCAGTGTGGGCGGCAACGATGCCTTGGGTCAGAGCGGCATCTTTCAACAGCCGGTATCCTCGGCGGCAGAGGTCTTCGCCGCCATGGCCGACATTCAACACGACTTTCACCACGACTATACCCGCATGCTGTCGGCCGTGCTGCAGCAGGGCAAGCCAACCATGGTCTGCACGGTGTACGACCAGGTGCCTTTCGCAGACCCGCAGCTGGGGCGGTTGGCTCGAGCGGCGTTGCCGCTGTTTAACGACGTCATTCTGCAGGTGGCGATCCGTAACCGCCTGCCCGTGCTGGACCTCCGCCAGATCTGTGTCCAGCCCGGTGACTTCTCGGTGATGTCGCCGATCGAGCCTTCGGAGGCGGGGGGTGCCAAGATTGCCGCGGCCCTGGCCCGCGCGGTGACCACGCACGATTTTCACGCGGCCACAGTCGTGTATGGTGCGTGAAGCGGGGGGGAAAGAGCCGTGGGCGGGGGGTCAAGCAGATGCATGTTCGCTTTTCGCAACATTTGCTCAGGGTGAAAAGTTGAGCTAGGGTTTTGCTGGTGGCTTGATCCTTGGGCCCGATCAGCAGGCGCGACCAGCTTTGCTCGTCCAGGATCATGCTCGGCGCCACCGGCGCCGCACGGTCCTGCGTTCGGACCCACCATCCCTTTTCCAAGTCGCTTGTGCCCGTCTCATTATTTCGCATGTCTCCTACGATGACCCCCCAGCCGGTCGGCCCACCGTGCGACCACGTAAAGTCGCTGGTCGATCAATTGCGAGCAGGCCATGAACGGGCTGCCGATTTCGCCAGCCAGCTGCTGGCCGACTTCCGCGAAACCCTCACCACCCATGCCGCCGAATTAGCACAGCTCCAAGAACAACTCGGACAGCAGCAGACCCAGATCGAAGAAGAACAAGCAGCCTGCCGCGATGCCCGCGGGGAACTCGATCAAGTCCGGCAACGCCTGGCAGAGGTGGAGGCCCAGCGGGATGTTCAGCGGGAGGAGGTCCGCCAGACCGCGGTGACGGCCGAAGAAACCCAACGTCTGGTCGACGATCTGATGGCCGAGCGGGATCAGCTGCGCGGCCAGCTCCACGAGTCCACGGCCGAGGCCAGCCAGATCGAACAGCTGAAACAGGAGTTGCAGCAGGCCGAACAACAGCAGCAACAGCAGCAATCCCAGATCAGTGACCTGACGCTCCAGCGCGACGAAGCTTGCCAGCAGCAGACCGAAATGGAAGCGGCTGCCGCCGAGCGGCAAAGCGAACTGCAGGAAGAACTTGAAGCGCTGCAAGAACAGCTGCAGATCCTCAGCGAAGCGGCCGAGGGGACGGTCGCTCAGCACCAAAGCGATCGCCAACAGCTACAGCAGGAACTGGAACAGCTGAGGGCGGATGTCACGGATGCCGAATCGGGTCGGCTTGAACAAGCCGAACGATACGCCCAGGCAGAAGCCAACTGCCAGCGGTTGCAAAACCTGTTGGATGAACTGCAACAAGATACGGAAGCCGAACTGGGCTCGGCGCTCGAAGAATCAGAACAACGGAACCAGGATTTGCAGGAGGAAGCCCAGCAACTGAAAGAACAGCTGGCCGAACTCAAACAACGTACCGCCGGCGAGCGGCTCAGTAACGTGGCCGCCGCCTTGCTGCCGGCAGACAGTGACGCCGCTCTAAAACAACAGATGCAACATCTGCAACGTGACGCCGCCCAGCGGCGGGCGCGGCGGACCGCGTAAAAAAGGGAGCGCCTCGTGCCTTACACCTGGCTGGCTCTGCTGCTGATCGGCCTGGCGGTGACCGCCCTCGCGGCGACCACAGGCCACGCGAACCGCTTTTGGGCCAGCGGCCCCTTCAGGAGATTGGCTGCCTGGCAAACATGGTGGCTGAGGCGGTCCGAGAACCGCCACCCGCCCGCCCCGTTGCCCGCCCACCCGAATACCGGGAACGTGGCTGCCGAGGGCGAGCAGGAAGAGCAGTCGCCCGATGATCTGCTGGTCGATCAGCTGGTGGAACAATCCCTGCGGCAACATCGCAGCAGTGTGCTGCTCCAGCCCCAAGTGGCCGCAGAACTCAGCGATGACCAGCTGGCCAGAGCCGTCCGACACTTTAACGAATCGGCTTCGATCATTCCCCGCGGAGCGGTGATGGTGGCCGAGCGGGTGGGCGAAGTCGGCGGTGGCGAGGTCGCCCGTGGTGAAGATGGTGCCACGCCCAGCCGGCGACAAGATGTGGAGGCGTTTTTTCTGGACCGCTATTCGGTCACTAATCAGCATTTCCAGGATTTCGTGGACGCCGGCGGATACGAACAAATGGAATACTGGCCCACAGAAATCTGGCCAGAGCTGTTGGATTTTGTGGACCAGACCGGGCAGCCCGGACCACGGTTTTGGAAAGAGGGTACCTATCCCCAGGGCAAAGCCAACCACCCCGTGGTGGGTGTCAGCTGGTACGAAGCGGTGGCCTACGCCACCTGGGCGGGACGCCGCCTGCCGACGGACGCCGAGTGGCTGAAAGCGGCCAGCTGGCCGGTCGAAGTCGATGCCGGACAACTCTCCGCCCGCCGCTACCCCTGGGGCGACGTGCTGGATCGAGGTCAAGCGAATGTGTGGAGCGCCGATGTGGGGGATACCAGCCAGGTGGATACTTTCCCCGACGGTGTCAGCGCCAGCGGTTTGTACCAGTTGGCGGGTAACGTGTGGGAGTGGACCGTCGACGATGCGGGCGAGCTGGTCGAGACGGCGATGATTGCGGGCAGGAACCTGATCCTCTCCGGTCCCATGAAGATCATTCGCGGTGGCGCGTTCGATACCTATTTCGAAAACCACGCCAGCTGCGAATTTCGCAGCGTGGCTCGGCCCACCGACCGAAAACACAACATTGGCTTCCGCTGCGCCGTCGGCGTCTACCAGCTGGTGGATGTGACTCGTGACCTCAGCGGGTTGGCCAGCACCGGGCAGGTCACGGCCAGCCACGATGGCAAGGCAGATGACAAGGTGCTGGAGGAGTGTGGGGTATGAGCAACCTGGTCTCCGTAACGCTGGACTCGTATCAATGGACCGATGGTCCGTCCGCGGTGGATTGTCATATTTGTGGGGCGCACAATACGGCAGAGTCCGACCTGTGCTTGAAATGCTTTGCCCCGTTGGCCCTCACGCGGCAGGCCCAAGAAGAGAAAACGGCCCCCTGCACCCTCGCCGTGCTCGGCTCAGCCGCTGCCGGCAAAACCGTCTATCTGGGAATGCTGATGGACATGTTGTCGCGGCGGCAGACCGGTCTGCAGCTGCGAGCCCGTGGGGCTTTTTCCATCAACATGCAGCAGGGGACTGCCCGAGCACTAGCGAGAGGCGAGTTCCCAGAAAAGACCCCCAACGAACCCGATCGCTGGAATTGGGTCCATTGCCAGGTGCGGCGAGCGAAGATGCGCAAACCGCAAGATGTGATTATTCCCGACCCCGCCGGCGAGTCGATCCTGGAAGAACTCGATCACCCGGGCAGCTACCCGGGTGTGCAAGCAGTCCTGCAGCAGTGCCAGGGTGTCCTGCTGCTGGTCGATACCGTCGCGATCCAGGAGGGTTCGCCCGATCAAGAATACTTTGCCATGAAGGTGCTCAGCTACCTGGCCGAACTGCGGGAGGAATCGAAAAAAGGTAAGCACCAACGGCCTGTGGGGATCGTGTTCACCAAAGCCGATCAGTGCGAGAGCTGTTTCGAGGACCCACGTCGGTACGCACAGCGACGCGCGTCCGCCTTGTGGCGGCAGTGCGACGAACTGTTCAGCAGGCACGCGTTTTTTGCCTGTAGCGTCGCCGGTGGTTCCGGTTACCGGGTGCTGCCCGATCACGAGCTACCGGTGCTGGTGCCCCTGCGAGTCGAACCGCGGGGGATCGTCGAACCCTTCCAGTGGCTGATGCAGCATGTCCGCAAATGATACCGTGACCCCAGCACCCCCGCTGGTGGTCATGCAGCTGGGTCAAGCGGTGTTCACCTCCGCTCGGACGGCGCGGTCCAACGGTTACCAGCTGGTAGCCCGCAGCCGCGGGCTCGACCCGCGCGACGCAGCCGCCCTCGTGCGTTGGGGCCCCTCCCATGATTCCTTGGCCGCCAGTGCGACGCGGAGCATGAATTTTTTTCCGCTGCCCAGCGGGGCGCACGGTCTTTCTTTGACGGTGGCGGACGGGGACGAACACAGTCGGCGGGGAGGGCGCCGCTGCTATACGCACTGCCTGGTCTGCCCTGCGGAAGATCTGGAAAGCGTCTCCGGCAACCCGTGGGTGATCTGGGAGGCGGCCGACCGCGAGGGAGCGTTCCTCGGACGGGATTTTTGGAGCGACAGCTTGCCGCCCTTGCCGTTGACGGTCTCGGCAGACCCCGCCCGGGTGCCCCGCGAAGTACCACCAGAGTTGCTGCGGGCCCTGGCGACCGGCCGCTGTGGCGTGGTGGGCGTGGAAGACCCGGAGGCGCTGGTCGCGGACGTCCTGGCGGCGCTGGCCCCTTGCCAACGGCCAGCTTGTTCCTTCACCACCGGCCTGCGGCACTCCCCCCAGCGCCCCTTTCGGCTGATGTGCCTCGAAGAGGACCCCCACATCTGCCGCCGCCTCGCCCGCCAAGGAATACCCCTCCTCCAGCCCCCCACCTAAATCCCTTCCCACTTCCCAGAATCCCTTCCCAGGACACGCAATGCAGCGTCCTTTCCCAGGAGCTGAGACGCGAGCAGCTGGCAGCTGAAACGGGACAAGCTGAAACGGGACACGCAATGCGGAGCGAGCCGAGCCGAGATAGGGGAGCTGAGACGGGACACGGGAGCTGAGACGGGACACGCAATGCACAGTGAGCCGAGCCGAGATAGGATACGGGGCACGCAGGTAGGGCACGCAAATCGCGGGGGCATATCCCCCACGAGTGTGGACGGAGCCCGCCCATGCGAGCGGGTTTTGTCGCGGGCTTATCGTGCGGGGAAGGAGGGCTTTTTAGCGTCGCTCACGAGAGACACCGTGCTCCCCTCAGCTCAAACTGCCGCTCGCGGGATGGATAACCACTCTTGTTCAGCGTCTACCGTGTTGAGGGACCTGGCTGCGGCACGACTGGTCCGCATCGGGTCCTAAGCCGGACATCCGCAGAGGTTGGCAACACGCCGGCAACCCCGCTGGGCAGCAGCCTGGCGAAGGCGAGCACGGTTGAAGGCGAAGGTGACACCCGTCAGGCGGTCGGCTGTCAACAGGCGATGCAGCGTGGTGCACCAAAGTTCCGCGGTCGTGCCCAAGCGGTCGAGCAGAGAAGCAACATCTTTGGAGACCCGCGCTTTGCCGTTGCGGATCAAGCGACTGGTCCAGTCGACCAGCCGCAAATAGCTGCCTAGCGAGAATCCGTCCAGCAAACCGGGCCGCGCGGCGGGGTCTTGCTGACGGCGGTCTTCGATGGGGCACAGCCACAGCCCCTCGTCTTCTAGACCGCGGGTGGCCAGCACACCCGCTACCGACGAGGTGTTGGCGGCAGATNNCGATTTGTAGCGGCTTTGCCAAAAAGCGCCCGTGGTCCCATCCGCTTGGTTGGCCATTCGAGCCAGGGGTTCCTTGAGCGACTTCATGAACCAGCCGAGGTCTGCCAGGCGCTGGCGGGCTCGGGCCACCCGCTGACCGTCTGCTGCGTGATCGCGGATCACTGCCGCAGTGACGTCGATCGGCTTGCGGTTGAGCCGGGGTGGATGAATCGTAAACCACCGTCGCAGGACCTCTTCATCCGACCAGCTGTCGATCTGTTCGGGGAGGAGGCGGAGCAGCAGGTGCAGGTGGTTATCCAGCACGGCGAAACCGGCCACTTGCACGGCGAAGACCTCGGATAGCACCCGCAGGCGATCTTCCAACCACTGTTTGCGGTCCAGTTCTCCGTCCCGCAGCAAAAAGGCACCCCGCACGGTCTTGGAAATCACGTGATACCAGGGGGTGACTGAGACATCCACCAAATGAGAACGAGCGACGGTCATCGTGGGTACCTCCTTAACCGGGTTGCCCCCATTATACCGGTCAATATACAGGCGTCCAGTACCCCAGAAAGGCCGCAGACGATTGGCACTCGAATGCAGGTCCTCCAGATGCATTGCCTGTCCCATAATTTGCGTGCCATAATTTGCCCCTATTCCGTAATTTGCCGCAATTCGCAGAGACCGATACCAGATTTGGTGACACGGGAGGAATTCGCACACTTGCATTGCCTGTCCTGTACGAGGACTGTAAGAGGACTGCATTGCGTGTCCTGGGAGGGGGGATGATGAGGGGGCGCGGTTTGGTGGGGATGATGGACCTCCACGAGGCAGGACCCTGGATTGTGCTCTTCTCGCTGCTGATGTTTGTCGGCAGTCTGATCGTCTTGCCGCTGGTGATCATCTATTTGCCCCAGGATTACTTTACGAGTCAGACGCCCCGGTTTGCCTATTTGCAAGACACGCATCCATTGGTCCGCTGGCTGGTGCTGGTCGTGAAGAATCTGGTTGGCGGATTGCTGATCGCCGCGGGGCTGGTGATGCTGATCACGCCAGGCCAGGGGCTGTTGGCCTTGCTGGTGGGCGTGATGTTGCTGGACATCCCTGGCAAGCGGGCGGTGGAGCGGAGGGTGCTGCATCGCCCGTCCTTGTTGCGGATGATCAATCGGATCCGGACCAAGGCGGGCCGGCCGCCGCTGGATGACGCAGACGACTAGGGCCGACCACCCCCGACCCGCCACAGGCTGAGCCTCAGAACGCCCCATCCCTGGCAAGAGAGCCCTGGCAGCATCCCTGGCAGCAGGACAGGCAATGCATCGCTGTTCCCAGGACACGCAATGCATCCCGTCTAGTACTGCTCGCAGCGTTCCCAGGACCCGCAATGCATCCTTTCTCGCTGGAGAGGCCACGCACGTGCGTCTTCCTTTTCCCAGGAGACGCCATGCCACGTGGGCGGGTCTCGGCCAGGTCACCGGAGCTATAGAAAGCGCCGTTGCCAATTGCGGCTCAGCGGGCCATCAGTCAGCCGGTCACAAGTCAGCCGGCCGCAGCTTAGAGGGCCGCAGCTCAGGGCGCCACGATCTTATTGATCCTGACCGTGGTGTACAGCTGGCGGTGGCCCGTTTTCCGCCGCGAGTTCTTCCGCCGCCGGATTTTTTGCACGACCAGCTTGGGTCCGCGGGAAAAGCCGAGGACTTCGGCGGTCACCGATGCTCCGGCCAGCGTCGGACTGCCAATCTGCACGCCTTTGTCGCTGCTGACGCAGAGGACGTTGTCGAAGGTCAATTCGTCCCCCTTGTGGACGTCGCGGAAATCGACATTCAGTTCAGCGCCTTCTTCCACCTTGTGTTGTTTGCCACTGTCGTTGATGATCGCGTACATCGTGGGGAATCCAAGGTTGAGGGCGGGGGCCGCGTCGTGGCTGCTGGACCGGGCGGGACGGCACAGCCCTGGCAGGGTGCTTTGCCCTGCCGAGCTTCCTCCCCTGCCCCAGTTGCTGCAGATGGGGGTTCAAACTGAGTAGTTTACCGCTGGCCGCCGTGGTCGTCGAGCCCACGGGGCGCCGCTGGCGGTTGGGGGCGATGGGGCCCGCGGGACCGGCGGTTAGGGGTGTTCAAAGGGGAGGGTTCGTCCTGCCGCGTCGAGGCATTCGATATCGACCTGTTCGGGAAAGCTGGTTTCTTTGGCAAATATCTCGACCGAGACACCCGCGTCCTCCTCCAAATGGGCGATTTCACGGCGTTTCCGGTTGTTGAGGTAGCTGGCGACGTCTTCGGCCACGGTGACGTGAATCTGCGCGACCTTGGGCGTCTGGGCGGCCAGCATCAGGAGCCGTACGACTTCCAGGGAGAGGCTTTCGGGCGTCTTGACCACCCCGGCGCCGGCGCAGCTGGGGCATTCCCGATAGACGCTCCGTTTGAGGCTGGGTCGAATCCGCTGGCGGGTCATTTCGATCAGCCCAAAGGGGCTGGTCCTCAGGATTTTCGTCCGAGCGCGGTCTCTTTTGACGGCATCCCGCAGGGCCCGTTCGACGCCTCGGCGATGCCGTTCCATCCGCATATCGATAAAGTCGTTGACGACGACGCCTCCGAGGTCGCGGAGTCGCAGTTGCCGAGCGATCTCGCGGGCGGCCAGCTGGTTGATCTGGAAGGCGGATTCCTCGGCATCACCATCGGTCCGAAAGCTACCGCTGTTGACATCGATCGCCACCAGGGCCTCGGTTTGATCGATCACGATCGAGCCACCTTTTCTGAGGGGCACTTCGCGCAAGTGGATTTTGCGGATTTCGTCTTCCAGGCGGTACTTGTGAAAGAGGGGTTCCTTGCCGGCATAGTGCTGGAGGCGGCCCACGTACCGGGGCATGACCATCTGCAGGAATTCCTTGGCTCGTTCGTAGGCCTCTTGTTGATCGACCCAGATCACATCGACGTCACCCGTGAAGATATCGCGGATCGTGCGAATGATCATATCGCTTTCTTCGTAGATATCGGTGGGTGCCTCGGACTTTTTGATCCGGCGGACAATGACTTTCCACAACCGCAGGAGATAGGCCATATCGCGAGACAATTCGCGTTTGGTTCGCCCGATACCCGCGGTACGGATGATGAAGCCGAGGCCTTTGGGGGGGTTGAGGTCCAGCAGAATATCCCGCAGGCGGCGACGGTCGTCTTCGTCTTCGATCTTTCGCGAGACGCCGACGCGGCCGAGGGCTGGCATGAGGACCAGGTAGCGCCCGGGGATGCTGATGTAGGTGGAAAGGGTGGGGCCTTTATTGCCGATCCCTTCTTTGATGACCTGGACGACGACTTCGTCACCGCGGCGGAGCACATCCTGGATGGGGGGTTTTACGCGGGGCCGTCCGCCGGTGCGTGGCCGGCGGCCGCGTGGCCGGCGGGAATTTTCGCGGCGGCCCTCCGACTTGCCGCTGCCCCCGTTATCCCTCGGCCTGCCGGGCGGTTCCCCGGCGGTTTCCAGGTAGGCGGCCGGATCAATGCCGGCTTGACGATAATACGTCGGTTCCAGGTCGCTGATGTGGAGGAATCCGTTGCGGCCCACGCCGAAGTCGACAAACGCCGCCTGGATACTCGGTTCGAGATTCACCACCACGCCCTTGTAGACATTTCCGACGTAGTTGTCCTGGCTGGTTCGTTCGACGTATAGTTCTTCCAGCTGGCCATCTTCACAGATCGCAATCCGGCATTCTTCCGGCTGCGACACGTTAATCAACATTTCGCTCTTCATGATCTTTCCGTGGTTGCCAATTCGACGGTGGTGCGTGTGAGCACGAAATCCTGGTCCTGTTCCGGGTCGGGGCCGTCCAGCCCGAGGGCCGCGAGAAGTTCGCGGGGCCGCGGGGGCGCGTCCGGCGTGACGGTCATTTCCAGTAGCAGCCGGTCACCGCTCAATTCCAGCCGCTGGAGGTGACGACGGACATCGACCGGCTGGCGACCTCGGGGCCGAGCCACCCAGTGGGTTGCTTCGCCCAGGAGGCGCTGGATGGCGCCTGCGATTTCCGTTTGCCGCTGGGGAGGTACCGGGCATTCGTAGGTCACACGGACCACACGTCCTTTGGGAGTGTGTGGGGCCAAAGCCTCGACGGCGTGGAACTCGAGTCCGGGCACCGTGTGTTGCTGCAGACGCTGCAGGAGTTCCGCGGGGTCG
>JABAOF010031085.1_pt1 | contig 10898 bp, 11 predicted proteins | sample 7062171 | NCBI WGS metagenome assembly JABAOF01 (sample SAMN14538628, study PRJNA623070) | marine sediment metagenome | biome: marine biome [ENVO:00000428]; feature: marine pelagic biome [ENVO:01000023]; material: deep marine sediment [ENVO:00002113] | place: India: Gulf of Khambhat ... | reverse complement strand
ATGTTGAAGAACCGCATTAAGGCCTTGCTGGCTCAACACAGCATACAGACTCCCGAAGTCAGCGACCTATACGGCAAGAGTGGTTTGCAGTGGCTTAGGGACCTGAAGCTTCCCGATCCTGATGGGAGGCTATTGTTTGAAGATCTCGAGCTCTTGGCTGTTCTGAACGAACGGATTGGTGCCACAGAGAGCTTGATCAAGGACCTTTCAGCGGGAGACGAAGCGGTAAATTGGCTTTCGAGCTTACCAGGTATTGGTGAGTTCTTCTCGGTGCTCGTTCGCTATGAAGTAGATCAGATGGCCAGATTCGGCAGCGCCAAGAAGTTCACTGGCTACACTGGTCTGGTCCCTTCGACATACGCGTCCGCCAATAGGATGGTGCATGGAAGACTAACCAAACAGGGAAACAAATGGCTCCGGTGGGCATTCATAGAAGCTGTAACACCGGCGATAAGAAAATCCCCTTCGTTGAGACGGTACTACGAGAAGATTAAGGTCCGCCGTGGGGCAAAAGACGCCAGAACCGCCACCGCACGGAAGCTGGCGGAATTGACCTGGACGGTATGGACGGAGAGACGCTCCTATGTGGAATCAGCAAGGCCGAGAAAAGGAAAAAATTAGTTGCTGTGGGAGGACCCCGACTGCCCTCTTCTNNGTTTTCATGGAAGAGAAGAGAAACCGGGAATACAAAGCATGCCTAAATGAGAGAGCTATATTACGTCTACTCGACTTAGCAAAGAGGTGAGTAAATGGTAATATCAAAGCAAAAGATTAAGGCCAAGTACCAATCAGGAGCAAAGTATTACGACTTATATGTTTGGCTCTATCGCCTCATAGGCTTTCGTATTGAAGCATACCGTTCGCGTGCGATAGAACTTTTACATCTTCAGCAGAGAGACTGTGCCGTTGCGACTGCTGTCGGACCCGCAGGCATAAGGGCGCCATCGACCATTCACTTCGGCGGGTAGGATTACCCCCAGATACGCGTCGAACGGACCGGCAGTCCAGATTCTGTTGAGCATTGGAGATCAGATATCCATCAACGAGCAAGATTCTGCGTTTGCAGTTTTCTGTGGCGTTTTTCTTATTCTCCATTTACCTGCCCCCTAATAAAGAAGTCCGGAAGCAAACACGTTGTCTATTGGACGGCTTATTAGTTCCGGACACTAACCATGTTTTCTCATGTGATAAGGACCTCCAACAGCTTGTCAAAGGCAACGTTCAATCGCTTGTCAATGTCGTATTTACCCTCGGTAAGCCGCTGCCGAAGGCCGCGTACTTTCTCTTTGCGGATTTCCGATGAACGTATACAGGAAAGCCACTTGCAGCCGCTGAACGAGTAGCCTAGTCGAGGAATTTATGAACGCTGTATTAGTAGCCAACTCTGCCCCATACGGCTCGCTGGAACTCTTCAAGCTCCCTTATTCCCTCTTCAGTTCTTGGCATAAAGCCACCGCCACCATACCAATCCTGGTTTCTTCTGCCGGTCTCAATGGTCTCGGCAGCTCTCCACTTAAGATGGCTGGAATGGCCGTCCGCCCATGATACCGTCGTACCGTCGCCGTGACGTACAGGCGGATCATCCCACCAGGGACCTCGTTGATTGTAGTGCACGGCAAAGCTGTCCGGGGTCATCGCACCTTCGTCAATGTAAACCATTCGCTTGGCCGGGGCCGGACTACTTATCTCAGTTCTTCGTTTGATCCACAGCACTGTTCCACCTATCCTCTTGCCCACGGCAAACGGATGATGTCCGCCCTTGCTGGTAGTACCGTCGCGGTGCAGGCCGTTCATAGCATCAACGGCTGCATACGTGACGAACTCACCAGGCCTTCCTGTAGGACATTTGTAAATATCGTAGTCGTTGCAAACCGACCACAAGGCACCTTCTCGAATGGCCTGCCTCTTCTGTTCCTCAGTTAGCCCACTATCGGCAACATTTTGGTTGTTCCAATTATTGCCCCAACCCTTGCCTACCCAGGCCCTCTCTATAATGCCGGAGGACGATCCATTATTCGTCATCGAGGTCTGTGTGTAATGGAATCCACCGGCGCCGTTGACGATTTTGTCGTCATTGTCGTCTGCGTACATGATCCAGGCCAGTGTCAGGCTCTTGAGATTATGCTCACATACGACGCGCCTGCCTTGCTCCCGTGCCCTATTCAACGCCGGCATCAGTATCGCCATCAACAATGCGATAATGGCAATCACCACCAAAAGCTCTATTAATGTAAAACCTTTTCGTTTGTGCATGATAGTTCTCCTTCTCTTTCACAGAATTTTCAAACCGACAATATCGCCAAATATGATGGGGCTCATTGGTATGCTTATGGGCAACTTATTAACCAAGAGCTTTCTTTCCGAGATCAATCAAAACCCAAAATGCTTAACATATGTTTCAGCACCAGAGGTAAGTGTGGGCATGTGATTACTAATAGACTATTGCCAGAATGCCTCTTGCACCTCTCCAAGTTTCTGTGTCCACACCTTACCTTTTTTTTCGAATTCAACTCTGTCTACGTGTATTTTCAATATTTTAACATCCTGTATCCTGTCTCCTTCGTACACTATTTTCTCATCAACCATAGCTTGCGACTTGTTCTCACCGTAGGCGATGGCACTTACCACACCGTGTTTCGGCGTTTCGCGTTGGGCTTTTATGTAACGCATCACCCTGAACACATCTGCTTTCAGCTCCTTTTCCCATTGCTCTAACTTAGCCAATTCATATTCCCTTTGTCTTTGGATGCGTGATAATACCGATCGAAGTTCGTCCATAACAGCAAGTACTTTGCGCGCTTCCCTACGAATTAAAGAGGTGTAGTTGTTACTACTTGCTATATGGGCAACAACTTGGTGTGCATTATCATCCATCAAGAAGGTTTGTGCCGCATATAAAGAGTAGCTATCCATCATAGCTGCACGGAGTTTGTATGTTTTGTGCTCCAGGAAGCTCTCAGTTAAAAAATACCTGTCCGCAGAAGGGATTTGACCGGTCATTTTAATATACTGGGCCCAAAGCATTCGATAAGGATATCCAAGATTTTCTGCTTGCTCTTCTGCCAACAGTTTCAGCTCTTTAATTCGATTTTTGTAGCGGTCTTCTATGCGCTCTCGTTCCACTAAAACCAGTTCTTTTATATCTTGCAGCCGCTTTTCTTGGTTTTTCAGTCGCTGGTTAATTTGCTGTTTGATTTGCTCCTTCTGTTCAACTTGATTTTCAGCTGCCAGACAGTTGTAGGTTGTAATGATTGTAAGAGCCATATACACACAAATTGTTAGACGCTTATTTTCCATCTTTTGACCTCCGAAAATAATGTTAACTGGAATTCCCATTTATCTTTACTCAGCTACACCGCTGAGAATCATTTACGAAAAGTTTTTCCGAGCGATTAAAGCATAAATATTTCAGTTATTTCCAATAAGCTTCTGGCGTCTGTCGCACTGCTTGCCCCCACTCATTTCCATTCTTCTCAAATACGACTTTGTGTTTGTATATTTTGACGACTGCCACACCTTGTATTGTGTCTCCTTCGTGCACTATTTTGTGGTCAACAACAGCGGATGGTTTCTCAGGAGAATAGACAATCCCCGCTACCAGGCCATGCGTTGCCTTGGGTTTTGGGGTAGGCGCATTTTCTCTCAGGGGCTTTTCAAGCTCCGCCAACTCAACAGTTAAAGCATATTCTTTTTGTTTTTCAAGGTTTAGAGCTTCCAGTTCTGACCTACTCAATATATCGTTTTTTCTCTTAGCTATCCGGCTTAAAGCAACAGCAAGCCGCTTAGCAGATGTTTCAGTCGTAGCTTTAAAAGGGCCATATGATTCACGTTCACAGCCATTAATTTGCAACACTGTTTCGGCAAAGTCAGCCCATTCATGAATCTCAGCCCAATTTGGCTTAGGTATCTCAGCAACTTCAAGTAGTCTGATCTCCGCGGCTGCTCGCAGTCGCAACTCAAGAATTCTTTTCATATAGGAACCTTCTATCTCCCGACGACGCTGTGAAACATACCTTTCCATTTCCTTTAATTGCTCATCTTGGTGTTCAAGGTGTTGTCGGACTTCTTGCCCCTGTTCAAGTTGTTTTTCTGTTGCCAGACAGTTGTAGGTTTTAATGATTGTAAAAGCCACATACACCCAAATTATTAGCCGCTTATTTTCCATCTTCTAACCTCCAAAAAAATAATGTTAATCAGGATTTCCCATTTACCTCTGATCAGCTACGCCGCTGAGTCTCATTTCCGATAAACTTTCTAAGTGATTCAACTGACATCACAGAATGTAACTAAATTAATATTATTGATGTTGTAATGTTATGCATACACTAAGTCGTGAGGGCATTTCATCGTGAGCATAGATATCTGAGCTACTGTTAATCAATTTCGCTTTAAAAATAAGTATCCCAAAATTTTTGTATTTCTTCTAGACTATGCTCAATAGACAACATACAGGACACTTTAATTCAGTCTACTTTTATAACGATCCCGCGAGCAAAATAGTTCCAAGAAAAAGCTCTTTTTGTGATTTTTATCGGTTCGCAGGGATTTTGTATATTTCGAGATTGTTCTATCTTATTATCTCCTTGTGCCAAATATTGTTGAATGTGAAAGTTAATATTACTAAATAAACAGAATTAAGCTTAACAGCACTATTAAGTTGTTCACAATTACCATGATTAAGAGTTTCCGCATTAAGTGTTTCTGCTCATAGGTAGCTAAATCGTCAATTGTAATTAGAGGTTCTTTTTTAATGACCTTTGTGTATTACATTTTTCAATCCCTCCTAATTTACTTTTTTAAAATTTCATGAACCAATCGTTCTCCTTACGATTATTGCAAAGTTTGTGCCACAATGGTAATCTCCCATCACAACACACTGTGTCTTCTCAGCATCATGTTGTATAAATAAAAAGCCCCTGCTTGGTAGGAGGAGAATAGAGGGTATAAAGCAGAGGCTTCTAAGGTTACAAACTTCTTTGCTCATGGCCCATTCCTCTTTACGATCTCTTCTTTTACAAAACCTGCGCCTTGCCGGTAATCTACAATCACAACACTTTGTAAAAACGTAAAGAAGAAGCAATGATAAACGTTATGGGACAAACCACTTTTAAGGGTGATGCAGGAGTATTTAGTTGGCAGGATCGCAAGAGGCGCTATTATTTATAAACTATGTGTAACCATTTGCGTTCTTTCCCTGGTCTCCTTCAAAGTGCTTATCACCACCACTTTTAATCAATTTCGCTCTTATGGTTAGTTTCTCAAAAATTTTTTCCTTTCTTCTAAATTGCGTTCAATAGATTGCCAGAAAGTAATAGCTTTAGTTCGGCCTACTTTTAAAACGATCCGGCAAACAATATAGTTCCAGGAAAAGAACTCTTTTTCATGATTTATATCCGATTGCAGGCAGTTTGTGGATTTCGAGGTGGCTCTACTTTATTATCTTCGTGGGCTGGATGTCTCTGTGAACCTCCCGAAAAGAATGGCTATCCGTGGTTATCTTTAAAACTGAAACTGGTAATCAAAAGACGTTTTATCTGAACTGCACACAAAATCTTCATTATAAACTTGGAACCAATTCTGCGAGTCAAAACGTTTAGCTTAGTAGAGATTAGACTTACTTAGGGTGTAAATCCCGATATAGAGGTAACGGCAGTTTCATTGCAGGAGGCAGAAAATGGACATTCGAAAAATTCTCGCAATTGCGATTTTCACGATTTTTTGGGTGCTATCAGCAAAAGACACTCATGCAGTGCCCATACAGAGCAACCCAACAGAAGCAACCATATTGCAAGGGCCATACACATTTGCGCTATTAGACTTACTCTCCTTCGATGGACAAACTTTTAATGGTCCATTTAATTTCAGTCAGAGTATGATGACACCCTTGGTGACGGATAAGCCAGCTCTCGCTGCGGCTTATCTGCCAGAGGATATTATAAACTTTGGCTTACGCCATCCGAGTTCGAGCAGAGTGACTGAACGCACTATCCAAACGAATGTAGTGAACAGGATTTTCCCTGTAACTGCATCCAATGCTGCCTACGCAAATTCGATCCTGCTGGAAGCTCTAGTAGCAGTTAATCGACCCGTTTCAGAGCTACAGTCAAGTTCCAGCCTTAGTGGAGATCCTGGGATAGACACCTCGCTGTATGATTTCCAGTACTCTTACAGTATTGGATTTCTCGGCAGTTTTGGCTTCTGGTACCCTTATAATAGCCTGTGGTACCCCTCTTATGGCTTCTGGTATTTCTCTTGCGGCTTTTGGGACCCTTCCGGCCTATGGTACACTCCTTTTGTTGAACATCATCATCACTTTGACGAGTCCGCCATTCCAACAGGTGTAGAGAGAGCCCCATCTGCTATACCTGAACCAGCTACGCTTATCCTACTCGGTTCAGGCGTTATGGTGACACTGCGTAAGAAAAATAGGAGATAATGACCATAATGGACGAACTCATCCTGGGGAATACTGGTTTCCAAGTCTTGGACGATCTCGTTCATCGAACAAACCAATTACATGGAATCTTCTTACGTATTAGCTCGGTTCAAGGTAGAACCTTGGCACAAGATATCCTCTGTATGAAGTGGTGTGTAACGTAATACACTGAGTTTTGGAGATGTATAGTATATGGGACGAGATATAATTCATCGACATAGAAGTAATCCAATCATTGGAATCGAAGATCTTCCCTTCCAGTGTAGCGACATCTGGAACGCTGGTGTGGTTAAGTTTCAGAACGAGTATTTGCTGTTGCTTACTGTAGAAACCTTAGAAGGCCTAGCTGGTATATATCCTGCTCGCAGCGTAGACGGAGAGCATTTCTCGATTGCTACGGAGCCCCTGTTGAGTGCTTGTACCTGCGAGGTGTGCAGCTGTTACAAGACCTATGGCGTTCACGATGCGCGTATTACACAGGTCGACGATACTTACTACATCACCTATGTCGCTGCCAGTGAATGCGGTCAGCGCGTGGGACTGGTTCGAACGGAGGATTTCCGAACCGTCAATGAGATGCCTTACGTATCGGAACCGGACAACAAGAGTGCAACATTGTTCCCCACAAAGATGGGCGGACGTTACGCCATGCTTGAGCGACCATCAGAAGGCAGCAGCATTTGGATTAGTTTCTCCGAAGACCTCGTGTATTGGGGGCAGTCAACTGTGGTGATGACGCCGCGTAGCGGTCATTGGGATTGCCACCGGATCGGCGCAGCCTGTCCGCCTATAGAAATTGAGCAGGGATGCCTGTTGATCTATTACGGCGAGAAACATACGAGTGCCGGACCGCTCGTACGTTTGGGCGCTGCAGTGCTGGACCGGAATGATCCGTCTCGAGTATTGGCACGATCAAATATCCCGATTCTATCGCCCAGAGAGAAGTATGAGCGTATCGGCGATGTGGGCAATGTTGTCTTTTCCTGTGGGGCCGTCATAGAAGACACCGACCGTGTTATGCTCTACTACGGAGCCTCCGACAGCTGTATATGTTTGGGGACGTGCACATTGGACAGTATTTTAGATGTTTGTCGAAAGAGTCAGGAGGGCTATTGACCATGATGCATAAACGTGGCCGTGACTTGCTCCATCGATGGACGCGTAATCCGCTGCTGACATTGGACGATATACCGCATCAATGTAACACCATCTTCAATGGAGCTGTGGTTCGCCTCAATGGTGAGTATGTGCTGTTGTTACGGGTCGAAGGGCAACAGGGGTACTCATTCTTCTGTCTTGCCAGGAGCAGGGATGGGTTGCACTTCTCCGTGGACGAGAAGCCTTGGATGTTGCCTGCAGATAAAGGTCCGTTCAAAGTCTGGGAAGAGAATGGCATTGAGGATCCACGTGTCACCGTCATCGATGGGTATTACTACATCTTGTACATAGCCGTGTCACGCTATGGCTATCGTATTGCACTGGCTCGAACGGATGATTTCAAGGCGTTTGAGCGAGTAGCCCTGGTTTCTCGTCCTGGCAACAAAGACGGTGTGCTCTTTCCTGAGAAGATCAACGGTCTGTATGCCCGTCTGGATCGCCCCATCGGCAACGGCATCGGCAGCATTTGGATCTCGTATTCTCCTGATCTGATGCACTGGGGCCGGAGTGAGTTAGTTATATCTCCACGGCCGCGGTTCTGGGATGCCTATCGCATCGGGGCATCGGTCCCGCCGATCAAGACAGAGCATGGGTGGCTGGAGATCTACCACGGTGTTAAAATGACCTCTGCCGGTCCCATCTATCGCACCGGCACTGTCATGTTGGATTTGAAGAAGCCGGCCAAGGTGGTGAGCCGGTGTTTGAGTCCAATCCTCTCGCCCCGGGAGGATTATGAACGCATCGGCGATGTTGGTAACGTTGTCTTTGCCAGCAGTGCCATTGTCGAGCAGGATGGTGAAGTGAAGCTCTACTATGGCGCGGCCGATACGTCCATTTGCGTGGCGACTTGCCACATCGACGAACTCATTAAGTCGTGCTTTGGACGCATGGGCTTATAATCCTACACTTTCGCCATATCTGTGTACCTCCTTAAAACCTTGACAGTTGGTCTGTAAATCCATGAACAAGAAAATACTCAGCACAAAAACCCGTTTTGAGTAACGACCCCTTGCTGGATTGAACACAATGGAAGGATTCAGGCTTTCAACCTCCAAGTTATGAGTGAGCTGATCATTTCAATACGGTAGCAGTGCTGAAGTACCCTCCTCTGAAAGTAACACTTCAAAATCATGGGAATTTTGAAATGAGAAAACTGAGCTGGAAGGACTCGGCCGCTAAGTGTATAAAAATCTATGAAGAAGTATTGAGCCTGTTCTAATAGGATATCAGGCATATGTCGATCCATGACAATATTTATATGGTATTAATCTTGAGTCAACAGGCCGAAAAGGCAATCAAAAGCCATATCCGTAGTTAGCCAGCATTCTCCAGCAACTTTACATCAGTTTTTTATTTTTAGCACTAACGATTTTGTGTTACAAGTACTCCATATGAGTATATTTTTCTAAAAATAAAAACTGGCAATGTAAAGGAAATAATATGGAACACAAAACCAACCATAAAGAAAATATAAACGCCCTAAAGAGAATCAATGGCCAGGTAAAGGGTATTCAACGAATGGTTGAGGATAATAAATACTGTATAGATATAATTATTCAAATCCATGCTGCGATTCATGCGTTGCATAGAGTTAGTGATAAAATTTTCCTCAAACATATTGAGCATTGTGTAAAAGATGCTTTTCTTAGTAAGTCGAAACAAAAAAAGGCAGAAAAAATAGATGAAATAATGAAAGTTATAAAAAACCTGCACAAATTAGCCTGAAGATAGGCAGCTAAGCTTGTAAATGAGAATATGATAAAGTAGGGAAGTTTTAAGAATTAGAATAGTAATTCTAACTGTTAAGAATTAATGATAATGCAATATTGGTTCTATCTCTCCGGCGCAATAGTTCTTGAAGCAACAGGTATCACCATTATGAAACTATCTGAAGGTTTTACAAAAATAGTACCGTTCATATTGTTGTTCGTCTTCTACGCAGCCTTGTTTGTTGCTTTGACATTCGCGATTGAAAAAATGATGTACGCTTGTCCTGAAACGTATCGGCATCAAAGGCACCTGCTCCCTATCACCTGTGCCTTAATAAGCTTCCAGTAACTTTGTCCAACTCTTGGCCAAATCATTGACCTCCCATACTCATATGCCTGTCTTCTCATCCTGGAAAACATTGAGTTATTGCTGAGGATTTCCATTACCGAACCAGCTATATGCTCAGAATCACCAAAATGCACTAATCTACCCCGTCCCTGTGCCAACAATTCCTGAGCAGCCCAGTATGGAGTCGAAACGACTGCTTTACCTGTGCCTACCGCAGAGGCTAATGTGCCGCTGGTCAGTTGCTCTTTATGTAAATATGGAGTAACATAAACGTCAGCAGCACCAAGAAACTGGAAGAGTTCTCTATCATCCACAAAGCGATTATGAAAAACAACGTTCATATCTAATCCCAAGTTTTTGACTATTCCTTCAAGCTTCAATTTGTAAGATTGACCTTCGCAACGTAGCACCGCAGGATGTGTTGCGCCCAGAACAATATAAAGAACTGACGGGTCAGCTTTGACTATTTTCGGCAAAGCCCTAAGCATAACCTCTATGCCCTTGTTTTTGCTAAGCAGACCAAAAGTCAGTATCGTCTTTTGCCCAGTGAAACCCAGCTTGTGTTTATAGTAGCAAGTGTCAACAAACGGCAGATCCGGTATGCCGTGTGGAATCAACTTTATTTTGCTCTCTGGGACACCGTAAATACTCCGCAGCATCTTGATACCTAGTGAATTCATAACTATTATCATTTCCGATGCGTCGCATACATCTATTAAGGAATGAAAATATTCTGACGAGGATTTCTTAAGAACTGTGTGTAGTGTTGTTATCACTGGCTTATTCAATCGTTTTAATAAGATACTTAGATATGAACCAGCTTGACCACCAAATAAACCGAATTCATGCTGGACTGACACTGCCTCGATATCACTAAAATTTATGTAGTCGGCTGCTGTGACATAATCATATTTGACATCTTTGCGAATCTTGAGTTTTACCTGTTCATCGTGTTCAAGCTCAGTTCCTGACTCCATAGCAATAACTATCGGTTCAAATTCTCCATCCGAAGCCAATTTGATATTCGCAACTAAGTCCGACGTGAAAGTAGCTATTCCACATTTCCTTGGTGGAAAGGAAGAAATAAATGCCACCTTTCGGACAAATTTCATTATCATATACAATTCCTTTTGACCGATAGCCTAGATCTTGGTTTCATTTTCGCATTTGGCATGTTGTTAATTCTTTTCATTTAAAGCTTCGACATCTAAGTTTTTTCATGGCAATGTGTACTTTCTACTGTTTA